>WPCH01159613.1_pt1 | contig 344118 bp, 328 predicted proteins | sample 5399881 | NCBI WGS metagenome assembly WPCH01 (sample SAMN12869468, study PRJNA574797) | sludge metagenome | isolation source: wastewater treatment of pH5 | place: China:Beijing | collected 2019-05-20 | reverse complement strand
AAACTCAATAAGATAACACCACAGTGTGGTGGCGATAGCGAGAAGGATACACCTGTAACCATGCCGAACACAGAAGTTAAGCTTCTTAGCGCCGATTGTAGTGAGGGGTTGCCCCTTGTGAGAGTAGGACGTCGCCACGCTGGTATTATTCCGGCATAGCTCAGTTGGTAGTAGCGCATGACTGTTAATCATGATGTCGTAGGTTCGAGTCCTACTGCCGGAGTACTAAAAAGAAGGAAGAAATCTTAACGATTTCTTCCTTCTTTTTTTGTTGTGTCAGTCGATGAGGCAAGTGTCTCGCTATATTTATTAATATGTGTTAGCATTTTTTTGGAAGAATAAAGGAGGTTTTAAATAATGTATTTAAAAATTTCTACTGAAGCACAAGAACGATTACAAAAATATTTAGATGAAGAAGCAACTGTAATTCTTGATCTAGATGATGGCGTAGGTGTGTATTCTAAAATGGGTGTCTGCTCATTAGACACTAGCTTTCGTCTATTGATTTTAGACAAAACACAAAAAAGAGAAGACTATCAATTAGTTTTGGATAGTGATGTCGGCGAGCTTTATGTGAAAGACTACTCCAAAATGTACATGGATGAAGCGATGACTTTGTCACTTGATACACGACTAGGTGTATTCCAATTATCGAGTCCTAGTGGTATGTTAGACAGCCATGTTCAATTAGTGGATCTTCGCCCTAACAAAATTGTCTAATGCAACTCTTCAATTAAATAAGAAAAACGCTCTAATGTATAAATTTTTGATACATTAGAGCGTTTTTTTAGTTAAACAAACCACTGTCAATAAGAATATAGATTCCTAAGCCAATAAAGATGACTGGTATAATAAATACTTGATGCCGATGAAGTTCCTCCTGTATAAAGGAAAGATTGGCTAATTTGAAACTGAAATAACACCAGATAGCAATCATAATTATAAATATAAGAACAGTTATAATTAAATCAATGACAGAATACCTACTAAATAGGGGGACGTAAATTCCAATATTATTTGAGCCATTGCCAAGAGTTAAAAGAGTAACATTTAAAAAATGTGGTCGTAAGCCACTTGTTAATAGAGTTTCATCTGTGAGATCTGCTTTGTTAGCTGAGGAGTCTTTCTCGATCGAAACAGTTCTTTTTTTATTTTTCACAAAATCAAGCCAAGACTTAATTCCTAGAAAAATTGGAATGATGCCTAGCAAACCTAAATACTCCGTTTGAATTCGATTCAAACTGTGAGATGCCAAAATACTAAATAGAACTAAGAGCCCTACTCCTAAATATTGTCCAAGAACAATATCTTTTTTTGATAAATTTTTTCCAACTTGAGAAAATAAAATGGTTAATATAAAAATGTCATCAATGTTGGTGCTGATAAAAGAAATCAAACTAGTAGTAAGTGTTGTAAGCATTGAAATCCCTCCTCACATTTAAGGATAAATAAAATAATCTTATACTTAATTATAACGTTTTATTTAGTTAGTGTGTTAGTGAGAGAGTGGTCACTATAAAATCAGACGATGGTTTAATCGTTGCAAGAAGTTTTGAGTGAGGAGAGTTAAAAAAAAAAGAACAGTTCCAGGCTAAAAATTTAGTCACGAGTGTTGTACACCTTATTTTAGTTAAATAAGTCTAAGCAGTTCTTGAATCCTAATTCAATGAGCATTGGTTAAGAGAGCTGGAAAATAAATAATCAAAAAAAGACATCAGAATGGGTGTTTTTATAACACATTCTGACGCCTTTAAGGAAGCCACTTGACGGGCTCGAACCGTCGACCCCCACCTTACCATGGTGGTGCTCTACCAGCTGAGCTAAAGCGGCATGAATATTTTTACAACTAATAGAATAGCGAAAATATTGAAATTTGTCAATCCTATTTATAGTGAAAAGTGAACATAATGGATTGGAAATAAGTGAGTTAGAGAATTATTTTGTATGGTATTTTATGAATGAGAAAGTAGTTTACCGCATTTGAAAATAACGGAAAGAGCAATGACCTTTTTCTAGCAAAAAAACCTTAAAAAAAACAAAAAAAGTATTGCACGTGATGGAATAAATTGCTATTATATTTATGTACTTGATTCCGGCATAGCTCAGTTGGTAGTAGCGCATGACTGTTAATCATGATGTCGTAGGTTCGAGTCCTACTGCCGGAGTAAGAATAAAAACACAACTTTTTGGAGTTGTGTTTTTTTGTTTTCCATTTGAATAGTTGTTCTCCTTGGGAAAGTCTATTTAGCAGATTGAAATTAGTAGAGTAGAAGAGTAGAATGATGGTTGTATCATGGATTTGGAAAGGATGATTGGATGTCAGCTATTACACCTGAGATGACAAAAAAATTTGAGGAACAATTTTTAGAAAACAATAAACAACAGGCGCTACAGCGTACCGTTGTGAAAAACGGAATTTCTGCATCAGCAGAGAATATTTCTGCTCATGTTGCAAATACACCCGTATTTTCAATTGATTTAGCAACAGGGAATGTCGCAAATCAAAAACAATCTGGACGCTGCTGGATGTTTGCAGCATTGAATACGTTCCGTCATAAAATGCTTACTCAATTTCAATTAAAAGATTTTGAATTATCACAGAATTATACTTTTTTCTGGGATAAGTATGAAAAAGCAAATTATTTCTATGAAAATGTTATTGCAACTGGTAAAGAGGATTTAACAAGCCGTAAAGTAGCCTTCTTGTTAGCAACACCACAACAAGATGGTGGCCAATGGGATATGATTGTTTCTTTATTCCAAAAATATGGAGTAGTTCCTAAATCTGTTATGCCAGAAAGTGCAAATAGTTCTAATTCTCGCGACTTAAATAATTATTTAAACAAAATTTTACGTAAAGATGCAGTTACTTTGCGCAAAATGGTTGCTGAAGGATTACCTGAAGCAGAAATTCAAGCTAAAAAAGAAGGAATGCTTAAAGAAGTGTATCAATTTTTGGCTATTTCATTAGGCACACCACCAGAATCTTTTGATTTTGAATACCGTGATGAAGACAAAAATTACCATATCGACCAAAATCTAACACCAAAAACGTTTTACGATAAGTATGTTGGTGTGAATTTGGACGACTATGTTAGCATCATTAATGCGCCAACTGAAGACAAGCCTTTTGATCGCTCATATACAGTTGAAATGTTAGGCAATGTCGTTGGTGGAAAAGAAGTTAAATATCTAAATGTTGATATGGAAACATTTAAAAAATTAGCGATTGCACAATTGGAACAAGGAGAATCTGTTTGGTTTGGCTGCGATGTAGGTCAATCTTCAACTAGAGATAGTGGAATCATGGCGCTAGACGCGTATGATATGAATGATTTATTTGATGTTGATTTTACAATGACTAAAGCTGAACGTTTAGATTTTGGTGAAAGCTTGATGACCCATGCAATGGTCTTAACGGGTGTTGATCTAGTGGACGATCAATCAACTAAATGGAAAGTTGAAAATAGTTGGGGAGAAAAAGTTGGAACAAAAGGTTTCTTTGTAATGAGTGATGAATGGATGGATGAGTATACTTATCAAATCGTTGTTCGAAAAGACTTATTAACTGAAGAACAACTTGCGGCATTTAACGCAGAACCAATTGTTTTAGCACCTTGGGATCCAATGGGCGCTTTAGCTTAATCGAAATAGTATGGGCTGTATGGCCTAAATAGTTGATTATTCGAAAGAAATCCAGTTTAGACAAATCATTGACTTGATTTGCTCTGAACTGGTTTTTTTAGTTTTGTTCTTCAATCGAGGAACAATGTTTTTTTAATCAGCTATGCTATAATTTTTAATAACAGAAAGGTTAAATAAGTGCTGTGGGTAATTGAGAAATGAAAGGGCTGAGTTATTTACATTAGGGGGGGAATAAGATGGAAATTCAATCGGTGCTAAAAGAATTAAATCTGACTGGTAAAGTTGTACCAGTTGTTGGTGGGGATGTCAATCAGGCATATCGAATCGAAGACCAAACGAGAACTTATTTTTTAAAGATTCACCCAAAAGTCAAACGTCGTTTTTTTGAAGTCGAAGTGAATGGTTTGAAAGAATTGTCACCTTATGTCAGAGTTCCTGAAACCTATTTATTAGGCGAAACAATCGAAGGAGCTTACTTGCTAATGGAATGGATTGAGCCTGGAAGTGGGGATCAAGCAGACTTAGGACGTGCCTTGGCAACAGTACATCAAGCAACGGCACCACAATTTGGTTTTTATGAAGATAATTATTTAGGTATTTTGGAACAAACGAATACTTTTGAAGAAAATTGGTGGACCTTTTTCTTTAAGAATCGACTAGAAAAGCAACTCATGATTGCAGAAGCGAATAATCATTGGAATCACTGGCGACAAGAAAAATTTTTTCGATTCAAAGAAGCTTTTTTACGAGATGTCGGGAAACAAAAGATTATCCCGAGCCTCTTGCATGGTGACCTGTGGAGTGGTAATGTTTTCTTTGACCAACAAGGACATCCAGTGTTGATTGACCCAGCTGTTTCATATGGTAATCGCGAGCAAGATATAGCCATGAGTCAGTTATTTGGCGGTTTTCGCCCTGAATTTTTAGTAGGCTATCAAGAACTAAATCCGCTGGATAAAGGCTGGGAAGAACGTTTACCTGTCTATCAGTTATATTATTTACTTGCTCACTTGAATATGTTTGGCGAAAGTTATGGTGCGCAAGTTGATCAATTATTAGCTAGGAAGTAAGAGGAGGATAATTTTTTGGCAAAGAAATATTCCAGAAAACATGAAGTAGCATATTACGAATGTGATATTAATCAAACGATGACTTTTCCAGCAATGCTAGGAATCGTGATTAAAACATCAGAGGATCAAAGTGATTCGCTGGGGAGAAGTAGTGACTTTATCAAAAATTTTGGGTTAACATGGGTGATAACTAATTATTCGATGGAAATTACACGACTTCCACGAGTGGGTGAAATCGTCAATGTGACAACCCAAGCAATGGAGTATAATAAATATTTTTGCTATCGAAACTTCTGGATTCATGATGAAGCAGGAAATGAATTAGTAAAGATTGATTCTGTGTTTGTTTTGATGGACTTTGTGAATCGAAAAATGAGTAGTGTGAATGAAGAAATCATCGCACCTTTTGAAAGTGAAAAAATCAAAAAAATTAAAAGACAACCTAAAATCGAGAAAATTGAAGCAGGTTTTATGTTGCCTTATCGCGTTCGATTTTATGACATTGATAGCAATCAGCATGTGAATAATGCAATGTATTTTAACTGGATGATTGATGTTTTGGGCCGTGAGTTCTTAACAACGCATGTACCAAAAAGTGTCGTGATTCGCTTTGATAAAGAGGTTGAGTATGGTCACGAAATCGAAAGTCATTTTGAACAAATTCCTGTGGAAAATGGTGTTAAAACTAGACATGAAATTCGAATGCAGGATCAAATTTACTGTGAAGCGAATATCATGTGGGAGCATAAATAATTAAAGAGAGGCTGGAATAGCTGTACATTTGGTACATTCCAACCTCTTTTTGTTTTGATTTCTTTAGTTATGAATAAATGTAACTAGTTCTTTCGCAGAAAGACCATAGTTGAGCGCAATTAACAATTTTAGTCGTGCTTTTTGACTATTGATGCTATCGCAGAAAATCACACCCATGTCTTCCAGTTCTTTACCGCCACCAGAATAATCATAGACTGGTTCAGCAATTCCATTAAAGCATCTTGAAACAAGAACTATTGGAATTTTTTGAATAAGTAGTTTTTTTAATGCAGCAAGTGTTTGTGGTGGAAGATTTCCTGCACCGAGGGCTTCAATAACTAAGCCATCTACTTTAGTGTGAGCTAGTGCTTCAATCAATTCTCCGTGCATTCCTGCATAGGCTTTTACAATTGGAATGACACCATCCACTGTTGCAATATCTAAGTGACGAGTAGGCAAGAGTTCTTGCATAAAAAGAATTCGATTTTTAGTCACTAAACCAATGGGACCTAAAGTTGGTGTTCGGAAAGTAGCTACGTTTGTGGTGTGTGTTTTCGTTACGTAACGTGCGGAATGAATCTCATCATTCATCACAATCAGGACACCTTTATCTTTTGCTTCAGCACAACTAGCTACTCGAATCGCACTTTCAAAATTATATAAGCCGTCACTACCAAGTTCATTACTAGAGCGCATCGCCCCTGTTAAGACAATCGGAAGTTGCTCGCCAATCGTTGTATCTAAAAAGAAAGCTGTTTCTTCTAATGTATCTGTACCATGTGTAATAACGACACCTGATACGCCAGCTTTGATCGCTTCTTGAATTCGATTCTTCAAAATCAGCATATGATTTGGCATGATATGTGGGGAGGGAAGATTAAAGATATCTTCAACTAATAGCTCCACATTTTCGGGAATTTGGATTTCTGCATCCATTAATGGATTGGCAACATCTGGACTGACGCCACCGGTTAAAACATTTTCTTTCATGGCGATTGTTCCGCCAGTGTGTAGTACAAGAATTTTTTTCATTCGACGACTTCCTTACCAATAATTTTGCATAGAGTTTCATGCTTATTGTATACTATATAAAAGAGTTTTGCTATCTATGAAAACAAGTGAGATTTGGTTGATTCTGTTGATAAAAAGACAAATAAAAGTCTATGCTTATGGAAGTATTTAGATAACTCAGCTTATTTTCCACTATCTTAGCGGAGAATGCAGTTGAGTTTTTCATTTTTAGAAAGCTCTTTGCTAAAACAAATTAGGAGGGAAGTAGATGATTCGTGTAGGTCTGACCTCATTTAAAGAACATGATAAATTAACCGGTAAAAAAAATAATACCTTGTTTGAATATGGCGCATTTTTACCGCTTGTTGAATTAGATACCGCTTATTATGGAATTCCCAGGAAAACATCTGTTGAAAAATGGATTCAAGAAGTTCCTGATTCTTTTCGTTTTGTTGTGAAAGCCTATCAAGGTATTAGTGGTCAGGGAAATTGGCAAGACTATTATCAGTCTGAGGAAGAAATGATTGATAAGTTTTTAGATGTGATGAAGCCGATGAGTGATGCTGGTAAGTTATTTTGCTTTTTGATTCAATTTCCTGCTTCGTTTAAATGTACAAAAGAAAGTGTCGCATATTTACGCAAATTACATGCTTGGTTTAAGGGCTTACCTGTCGCAATTGAATTACGTGACTATTCTTGGTACAGCGAAAACTATTTAGAAAGAACACATGATTTTATGCGTCGTGCGCAGTTTTCATTAGCAATTATTGATGAGCCGCAATTATTGAATGCAACGGTTCCTCGAGATTTGTTTATCACGAATGAGGCCTTCACTTTATTTCGTTTTCACGGTCGAAATGTGCAAGGCTGGCAAGCAAATGATGCAGATTGGCGCAAGAAACGAACACTTTACCGTTATTCGGAAGAAGAACTAGAAGAATTAGCGCAAGAAATCATCGCTTTACAAGACGAAACGCAAGAAATCGGAATTATTTTCAATAATAATTCTGGCGGAGATGCTGCTGAAAATGCGTTGGCATTACAACGTATTTTGGGGCTTAAGCCAGAGGGACTGAATCCAACCCAGATTGACTTATTCTAAGAAGGAGTCGGAGACATATGATTAAAGCAATCTTTTTTGATATCGATGGCACACTGGTTAATAGTCATTCAAAAGTGCTTGCGTCAACAAAAAAAGCAATCCAGGAAGCCCAAAAACAAGGAATCTTATGTGGGGTAGCTACAGGGCGAAGTCCTATACGATTAGAGGAAATGTTAGACGGGCTAGATCTTGATATGTATGTGGTCTACAATGGTCAACTTGTTTTTACAGCAGAAGAGACACTGGTTAGTCAGTCTTTTACACCAGCTGTTTTACAAAAAATCGTTGTATTTTCAGATGAAAATCATCGACAAATTTTATTTGGCGGAAGAGATCGTTTAGAAGGATCGTCTACAATGCTTCTTGCCCAGTCAACAAATATCAAACGTTTAGTTGCGTTATTACCAAAAAAATTTCCGGTCCGTTTATTAAAAAAAATGTTGCAACTTTTTAGTCCACACCGACAAAAAGAAAGGTATGAAACTTTGCCCATTCTGAAAGAGCCAGTTTATCAATGTATTTTGTTGAGCGCAGAGTCGGAACAACAAAAATTAAGTAAAACTTTCCCAGAGTGTACGTTTCAACGTTCGAATACCTATACCGTTGACATGATTCCTAAAGGGGGGTCCAAATTGTTAGGAATTCAGGCATTTGCCAAAGCAAAAGGCATTGAAATGTCCGAAATCATGGCGTTTGGCGATCATTTTAATGATGTAGAGATGTTAAAAGGTGTTGGTATTGGTGTCGCGATGGAAAATGGGCAGCCGAGCGTAAAAGCAGCCGCAGATTATATCACGAAAACAAACGACCAAGCCGGGATATTTGCAGCATTTCAACACTTTGGAATCGGAACATCAAAATAAACCAATTAAGGATTAATGGAAGGGAATAAACAAGATGTCAGACAAGACGCCTTTTGAGCAAGTGGAAGAATTTCATGCAGTATTTGATCCAAGAAAACCAGAGCAGCCCACTGCATTTTCAGAAAAAGAAGCGATTTATCGTGCTGGATTCAAAGCAGAAGAATTAGTCGAGCTGATTGCTGCAACGACTAATGGGCAAAAAGATCAGCTTCATCAGGCTGTCCAACAACTTCATGAAGCAATCGATCAAGCAGAACAAAAGATGCTAACCAAAGAACACTGGGGGCAACAGCCACTCGTTGAACAAGTTGATGCACTAACAGATATCTTGTACTTTACTTACGGATCATTTTCACTTTTAGGCGTTGATCCAACGAACATTTTTGATATTGTGCATCAAGCAAATATGGGAAAACTCTTTCCAGATCAACAACCACATTATCATCCTGTGACCAATAAAGTATTGAAACCTGAAAATTGGGAAAAAGACTACGCGCCTGAGCCACGAATTAAACAAGAAATTGCGAATCAAATTGCTCAAGCACAACAAAAAATCACAGAAAAAGAGTAATTGCTCCTTGATTAAATTCAAGTCTGAATGTAAATTAAATAACCAAAATTTCGTTATGTTTTGCTTAGATAAAAATGAAAGATTTTTTTCTAAGTTAGTGAATGCTCGAAAAGAGTGTGCTATAATCTAAGATAGATGTCTTTTTACACGAAAGATTACTATTGGTTTTTATGCGTGAAAGAATGTTATTTCGTGCGTAAAGAGATGCACATTGAAAACGGAGGAACCTTAAATGGGAAGTAATGTTATCATCGGAATCGTCACTGCAATTATTATTGTAGCCATCGTCGTTTTTCTGGTTGGTTATTTGCTAAAGAAAAAAAATCAAGACCGGTTGAATGCTTTGGAAAAACGCAAGGAAGAATTATTCGACTTGCCTGTGATAGAAGAAGTTGATGATGTAAAGAAGATGCATCTGGTTGGGCAAAGCCAAAATACTTTTCGTGAATGGAGTCAAAAATGGAACGACATATCTACCTCTTCATTTGCTGAGTTAGAAAGCCAAATTTTTGAAGTTGAGAACCTCAATGAAAGTTTTCGATTTTTAAAAGGCAAGAAAGCTGTCCTAGTTGCTGAAGCTACTATGGATAAAATGGAAAAAGAAGTTACTGAGATCCGTGATGGTTTAAAAGAATTGCGCGAAACAGAAGAACGTAACTCTTTAGCTGTCCAACAAGCTTTGGATGTCTATGAAGAATTGAAGAAAAAAGTCAATGAGGACAAAAACGAGTACGGTCCGGCAATCGCTGAGTTACGCAAACAAATTAAGACGATTGAAGATGAATTTACTAAATTTGTAACGTTAAATACCTCAGGTGATCCTGTCGAAGCCCGTGAAGTTTTGGATAATGCTGAAAAGCGTACGTATGAAGTTGAAGCTTGGATGAAAAAAGTACCACCTTTATTCGAAGACTTGAATACAACTTTCCCAGAACAAATCGAAGAGATCAACGACACTTATACAAAGCTTTTGAAGGAAGAATATGTTTTCCCAGAGGAAGATTTTGCGAACGATATTGAGCGTGTGAACAAACGAATTGAAAGTTCACTTGCGAATCTCGAAAAAACAGAAGTTGAAACGGTTGAAATCGAAAATCGTGAAACAGCTGATTTGATCGATTCGTTATACGATGTATTAGAAAGAGAAATGGAAGCCAAAGCATATGTGATGAAAAATCAAGCAACGATTGACGAGTATATCACACATGCAACAAAAAACAATCGTCAATTACTGATTGAATTGGATCATACTTCTCAAAGCTATGCACTAAATCATAACGAGATTGGTCGAGTACGTGGTTTCCAATCTGAAGTGGAAGAAATCGAGCGCCAAAATACACAGATGACACCACAAATTGAGAAACATGAGATTCCTTATTCTGAAGTACGGACTTTTTACAAGAATGTCTTCAAAGTCTTGGAAGATATCGAAACTCAGCAAATTGAAATCGATGACTCATTACATGAATTACGAAAAGGTGAAAAGATTGCGCAAGAAAAAATCGATGTGTTTGAATTTAAATTGCGTAGTCTAAAACGTTTTGTTGAAAAACAACGTTTGCCAGGCTTACCAAAAGACTATCTAGAGTTCTTCTACGTAGCAACTGACCGAATTGAAGAATTAAGTGTTGTTTTGAATAAAATCAGAATCAACATGGAAGAAGTCAATCGCTTAGTTGATCTTTGCGAAGAAGATTTGGAACTACTGGATAAGAAAACGCATGACTTAGTAGATGCTGCTGCATTGACTGAACAAATGTTGCAATATGCAAATCGTTATCGTCATACTCATGCAGAAATCAAAGAAGCAATTGATAAAAGTTTTTATTTATTTAATAAAGAAAATCAATATCAAGAAGCTTTGGATGAAATCGGCACAGCATTAGAACGTGTGGAACCAGGTGCATTTAAGCGAATTGAAGATTTTTACTTCAATAATCCTGACTTAGTTTAGTTAGCCAACGCTTAGTTTGCATAATCAACAATAAATAAAGAAAAGAAAGTGGGAAACTGATCCTACTTTCTTTTTTTGTCTGTTTAATGGAAGAAAGTAAGCTGTGGAAAATTTTTTTGGAGAGGTAGTGTTTTGTCAGTTGTTTGCTATCTTTTCGGAGCTGAACGTTTTGCGCCACAACCTTTTTCACGGTGTTCCCAAAGTAGCTTCTTCGGTAATAAGTCCTCTTTTCTTAAAAATATGGAAAGCTATTTTTAGAAAAGCTTTCTTATTGCTTGAAGCTAAGCACTTTGCGCCACAACCTCTTTCACGGTGTTCCCAAAACAACTCCTCCACATAGCTTTCAGTCATCTCAAAATATGAAAAACTATTTTGAATGCCTGCTCGCTATCTTTTCGGAGCTGAACGTTTTGCGCCACAACCTTATTTACGGTGTTCCCAAAGTAGCTTCTTCGGTAATAAGTCCTCTTTTCTTAAAAATATGGAAAGCTATTTTTAGAAAAGCTTTCTTATTGCTTGAAGCTAAGTACTTTGCGCCACAACCTTATTTACGGTGTTCCCAAAGTAGCTTCTTCGGTAATAAGTCCTCTTTTCTTAAAAATATGGAAAACTATTTTTAGAAAAGCTTCCTTATTACTTGAAGCTAAGCACTTTGCGCCACAACCTTTTGCAAAAAAAGAATTCTTGAAAGCATATAGGACAACCGTTATAATAGAAAAGAATTTCAAAAAAGAGGGGTTTCTTATGATATATTTTGACAATAGCGCGACAACCCCAATTTTTCCGCAAAGTTTAGATGCCTATGTGAAGACAAGTCAGCGGATTATTGGGAATCCATCAAGTTTACATGACTTGGGTAACCAAGCCAATCGTTTATTACAACAGGCAAGAAAGCAGATTGCTGAGCTTATTGGCGCAACTCCAGAAGAAATTTATTTTACCTCTGGTGGAACAGAAGGAGACAATTGGGTTCTAAAAGGCACAATGATCGAGAAACGTGAATATGGCAATCATTTGATTATTTCTGGAATCGAACATCCCGCAGTGAGTGAAACCGCCGAACAACTGAAAGAATTAGGAATGGAAGTTAGTATTGCGCCTGTGGATAAAAATGGTTTCGTGATTGTAGAAGAGCTTAAAAAACTAGTTCGCAAAGAAACCGTGCTGATTTCAATCATGGGTGTCAACAATGAAGTTGGATCCATTCAACCAATTCAAGAAATCAGTGAATTTTTAACAGACTATCCAAAAATTCACTTTCATGTTGATGCCGTACAAGCAATTGGAAAAGTTTCATTTGACCAATGGTTAACCGAACGTGTTGATTTTGCGACATTTTCTGCGCACAAATTTCATGGACCTCGTGGAATTGGTTTTATTTATTGGAAAAAAGGTCGTCGCTTAGCACCTTTACTAACTGGTGGAGGACAAGAAAACAATCAACGAAGCGGGACGGAGAATGTTCCTGCAGTCGTCGCAATGGCAAAAGCATTACGACTTTCTTTAGATACGAAAGCACGAAAACCTGAGCATACACAAAATCTTAAAACGGCATTAATCGGTGCGCTGAAAACGTATGACAAGGTGACGATTTTTTCTGAAGGAGAAAAGTATGCACCACATATTTTATGTTTTTCATTAAAAGGAATTCGTGGTGAAGTACTCGTACATGCGTTGGAAGAAAAACAAATCTTTATTTCAACAACGAGTGCTTGCTCTTCTCGTAAACACATGGCTAGTAGTACATTACATGCGATGCATGTTCCTCATGATTTGGCGACATCTGCTGTCCGAATTAGTTTGGATGAAAGCAATTCAATGGCTGAAGTAGAACAGTTTATGATTATTTTTAAACAACTTTATCAAAAGTTCTCAGCTATTAATTAAATGAAGGAGTGTTCCTGTGAAATATAGTGAAATTATGGTTCGCTACGGTGAACTATCAACAAAAGGGAAAAATCGCAAAACGTTTATTATGCAGTTGGCACAAAATGTGCGTCAAGCGTTAAAAGACTTCCCAGAAATCAAAATTCATGCAGATCGTGATCGCATGCATCTATTGTTAAATGGTGCAGATGGTCATTTGGTTATACCAAAACTTGCAAAAATTTTTGGTATTCAAAATTTTTCACCAAGTATTCGTGTAGAAAAAGATGTTCAAGTCTTAAAAGATAGTGTTCAAGCAATCATGAAAGAAATTTATACAGGTGAGCAAACATTTAAAATTGTTGCGAAACGTAGCGATCACGATTTTGAATTAACCAGTAATGAATTGAACCAAACACTGGGAAACGCTGTATTCGATATTTTCCCAGAAATCAACGTTCAAATGAAAAAACCAGATATTGCATTACGTGTGGAAATTCGTCGGGATGGCGCCTACCTGTCTTATGAAACAATCAAAGGTGCGGGGGGGCTACCTGTCGGAACAAGTGGTAAAGGGATGTTAATGTTATCTGGCGGGATCGACTCACCTGTTGCGGGCTATTTTGCGATGAAACGTGGTGTCGAAATTGAAGCTGTTCATTTTGCTAGCCCACCTTATACAAGTGAGCAAGCCTTACAAAAGGCAAAAGACTTAACTGCTAAGTTAGCACCCTATGTGGGAACAATTCAGTTTATTGAAGTACCATTTACAGAAATTCAAGAAGAAATTAAAAAATCAGTCCCACAAGGATACTGGATGACGATTACTCGTCGAATGATGTTACGATTAACGGATGAAATCCGTCGCATTCGCAATGGGTTGGTTATCTTAAATGGTGAATCATTAGGCCAAGTAGCTTCTCAAACATTGCAAAGTATGGTTGCAATCAATGAAGTAACAAATACACCAATTATTCGTCCTGTGGCAACAATGGACAAACTAGAAATTATCGAAGTTGCTGAAAAAATTGATACATTTGAGTTATCCATTCAGCCATTCGAAGACTGCTGTACTATATTTGCGCCGCCACAACCAAAAACGCGTCCAAACTTGGATAAAGTTCATCAGTATGAAGAGCGTTTAGCGATTGATGAAATGATTGAGCGTGCGCTGGCAGGGTTGAAAATCGAGGGTATTCGTGTGGAAGCTGTTCAGGAGCAAGAAGAGGAATTTGCTGATTTGTTGTAAAAGGTTGTGGCGCAAAATGTTCAGCTCCGAAAAGATAGCGAGCAGGCATTCAAAATAGTTTTTCATATTTTGAGATGACTGAAAGCTATGTGGAGGAGTTGTTTTGGGAACACCGTGAAAAAGGTTGTGGCGCAAAGTGCTTAGCTTCAAGTAATAAGAAAGATTTTCTAAAAATAGCTTTCCATATTTTTAAGAAAAGAGGACTTATTACCGAAGAAGCTACTTTGGGAACACCGTAAATAAGGTTGTGGCGCAAAACTTCCAGCTCCCAAAAATAATGAATAACTGACAAAAATAGTTTTTATATTTTTGAACAGTTATGAGTAATTTCGAGGGGTTACTTCGAAATCAAATAATAACAAGCAGGTATTTTTTTAAAAATAGCAAAGAACTAGATGATTAATGGATTGACTAACTAGAAAGCAAAGGATGATTTTTATTGTCCTTTGCTTTTTTCATTGGGATGAAAGCTTGTTCCAACGATTCAAACATGATACACTAAATATGTGAAAATATGAACAAGGAGCTTTGAACATGCGAGAGTTGAAAAAATCTGAAACGTTACCAAAAGCAACAGCAAAACGTTTACCGTTATACTTACGTTACTTAAAGATGTTGGATGATTCAGGAATTGTTCGCATCAAATCAAAAGAATTTAGTGAGATTACGCAAGTACCGCCTGCAACGATTCGAAGAGATTTTTCACATCTTGGCGAGTTGGGAAGAAGTGGTTATGGGTATGATGTTCCTTTCCTAATCGAAGTTTTTAATAGTATTTTAAATACCCGTGAAGAAAAAAGAATCGCGTTAGTTGGTTATGGAAATTTAGGAAAAGCTTTACGACATAATAACTTTCGTCGGAATGATAACTTAAATATCGTTTGTGTGTTTGACAATGATCCTGAACTAATTGGCCGAGAAATAGATGGCTTAACGATTTATCCAATCGAACGTTTTGCCGAAGTCTCAAAAGAAATGCAAGTCAGCGTAGCGATTACCACTGTGCCAAGCAAATACTCACAGTCAGCTATTGATGAAATTGTCAAAAGTGAAGTTACAGCTATCTTAAATTTTGCACCTGACCGGGTCGTTGTGCCGGAGCATATCAATATTCAGTACATTGACTTAACAACAGAACTGCAAACCCTGATTTATTTTGACGAAAATTATTCAACTGTTTTCTCTTAACTGTTAGCTAATAATAAAGTCTAGTTGACACATAAAAAAAAGGAATGTAGAATGAATCATGACGTTGAACAAGAGGAGTAACTAGTGATTTATTTTTAGAGAGAGAGCGAATAGCTGAAACGTTCTTAATAATAGCTGGTGAAGGTAGCTTGGAAGTCTTTGTCTTGAATCTCATTATGCTATTCAATGAGGGAGTAGAGATAAACGAGTCGTGATCGTTAACTCACTTGAGAGGTAGTAGCAAAACTTGCTAGTACAAATTAGGTGGTACCGCGTAAATTATACGTCCTAAAATACGAAAGTATTTTAGGACTTTTTTTATTTTAAAGGAGGAAACAGGATGACGGAAGAAAAAAACTTATCAACAAAATACAATCCGCAAGAAGTTGAAGCTGGTCGCTATCAAAACTGGTTAGATCAAGATTTATTCAAACCAAGTGGTGACAAGAAAGCGAAACCTTATTCGATTGTTATTCCACCACCAAATGTAACAGGTAAATTACATTTGGGTCATGCTTGGGATACAACATTACAAGATATGTTGATTCGCCAAAAGAGAATGCAAGGTTTCGATACATTATGGTTACCAGGAATGGACCATGCAGGAATTGCAACGCAAGCAAAAGTAGAAGAAAAGCTTCGTGAGCAAGGAATCTCTCGTTATGATTTAGGGCGTGAAAAATTTATCGATCAAGTTTGGGATTGGAAGGAAGAATATGCTAGCCATATCCGGGAACAATGGGCAACAATGGGATTGTCTTTAGACTATAGTCGTGAACGTTTCACTTTGGATGATGGTTTGTCAGAAGCTGTCCGTAAAGTTTTCGTGACGTTATATGAAAAAGAGTTGATCTATCGTGGTGAGTACATTATCAACTGGGATCCACAAGCTAGAACGGCGTTATCTGATATTGAAGTAATCCACAAAGACATCGAAGGCGCATTTTACCATATGAGCTATGAACTAGCTGATGGCTCTGGTGTCGTTGAGATTGCAACAACGCGTCCGGAAACAATGCTTGGGGATACAGCAGTAGCCGTTCATCCCGATGACGAACGTTACCAAGAGTTGATTGGCAAAACAGTTATCTTACCATTAGTTAACAAAGAAATTCCGGTTGTTGCGGATACGTACGTTGATATGGAATTTGGAACAGGTGTTGTTAAAATTACACCAGCACATGATCCGAATGACTTTGAGGTTGGTAATCGTCATGATTTACCTCGTGTCAATGTAATGAATGAAGATGGTACAATGAACGAGTTAGCTGGAAAATATGCTGGTATGGATCGTTTTGAAGCAAGAAAAGCGGTTGTCAATGACTTAAAAGAAATTGGGCGTTTAATCAAAATCGAGACGATGACGCATAGTGTCGGTCATTCTGAACGTACAGGAGTTGTTGTTGAACCTCGCTTATCAACACAATGGTTTGTTAAAATGCAACCACTTGCTCAAAAAGCAATTGAAAACCAAGAAACAGATAATGCCGTAGAGTTTTTCCCACCACGTTTTGACCAGACGTTCTTACGTTGGATGGACAATGTGCATGACTGGGTTATCTCTCGTCAATTATGGTGGGGACATCAAATTCCTGCTTGGTATCACAAAGAAACTGGCGAAATGTATGTTGGAATGGAAGCACCTGCAGATAGCGAAAACTGGGTACAAGATCCTGATGTTTTAGATACATGGTTCAGCTCTGCTTTATGGCCGTTTTCAACAATGGGCTGGCCCGATACAGAGAGTGAAGACTATCAACGTTATTTCCCAACAAGCACATTGGTGACTGGCTACGATATTATTTTCTTCTGGGTTAGCCGAATGATTTTCCAAAGTTTAGAGTTTACTGGGGAACGACCATTTAATAACGTCTTAATCCATGGATTGATTCGTGCAGAAGATGGTCGCAAGATGAGTAAATCACTGGGCAACGGAATTGATCCAATGGAAGTCATTGAAAAATATGGTGCTGATGCACTTCGTTGGTTCTTATCAAATGGTTCTGCGCCAGGACAAGATATGCGTTTCAGTTATGAAAAAATGGATGCTGCTTGGAACTTTATCAATAAAATTTGGAATGCTTCTCGTTTTGTTATCATGAATGTGGAAGGCATGACAATTAACGACATTGATCTAACTGGTGAAAAATCAGTTGCTGATCGTTGGATTTTGACACGTCTAAATGAAACAGTTGCTAAAGTAACAGATTTATTTGACCACTTTGAATTTGGTGAAGCAGGTCGTCAATTGTACAACTTTATCTGGGATGACTTTTGTGATTGGTATATCGAAATGAGTAAAGAAGTTCTTTACGGGGATGATACTGATTCAAAACAAACAACACGTAGTATCTTAGTCCACACGTTAGATCAAATCTTGCGTCTGTTGCATCCAATCATGCCATTTGTAACGGAAGAAATTTGGCAACATATCCCACATGAAGGTACTTCATTGGTTGTTGCTAACTATCCTGTTGTTCGTCCTGAATTTGATGACGAAACAGCTTCAAAAGGAATGGAAGTTCTAAAAGAGTTGATTCGTGCAGTACGTAATATTCGTTCAGAAGTGAATACACCGTTATCAAAACCAATCACTCTATTGATTAAGACGACGGATCCCAAAATTGATCAATTCTTGGTTGAGAATACCAATTATATTGAACGTTTCTGTAATCCGGAAGAATTAGTTATTTCAAGTGAGATTACTGCACCAGATTTAGCAATGTCTGCTGTCCTAACAGGGGCTGAAATTTTCTTACCATTGGCTGGATTGATCAATATTGAAGAAGAAATCAAACGTCTTGAAAAAGAATTAGCTAAATGGACAGGTGAAGTGAAACGAGTTCAAGGAAAACTTGGTAATGAACGTTTTGTATCCAATGCGCCTGATGATGTTGTTGAGGCAGAACGTGCAAAAGAAAAAGATTATTTAGAAAAACAAGCCGCTGTTAAAGATCGTATTGAAAGTTTGCGTACGATTGGCTAAACAGTGAAAAAAGAACTACTTTCAACAAAATAATGCTTGCAACTAAAGAAATTTAAGCATAAAGGGAAGGCCAGAATTTTTTGGTCTTCTCTTTTTTTGAAATGAAGACTAAGAAATTTTTTGTCTTTTTCTCAGAAGAAGACAAAATAAAAAAAGTGGAAAGCTGATTTTGAATGATTTTTCGGTTTTCTTTAAGCGGAACACTTCTTTCAGCCGTTCTTTTTGCTATAATGAAAGAGAAATGGGGGCATTGTTGATGACAATTGAAGAAGCAATTGCTTGGATCCATAGCCGATTACCTTTTGGCTCACGTCCAGGTTTAGATCGCGTGAATGCATTACTGGAAGTCGTTGATCACCCAGAAAAAAAAGTCAAAACGATTCATATTGCTGGGACCAATGGCAAGGGTTCAACTGTGACATATCTACGTTGTTTGTTAGAAGAAGCAGGGTTAACAGTAGGAACCTTTACCTCTCCTTACATTGAAACATTTAATGAACGAATTTCAATCAATGGGAAAGGAATTCCTGATGAAGAATTGATTCAATTAGTGGAAAAGTACCAGCCACTGGTTGAACATCTTGATAAATTTGAAGTAGTTGCTGGAATTACGGAGTTTGAAACTTTAACTGCAATGGCATTTGATTATTTTTTAGAAAAACAGGTCGATATCGCAATTATTGAAGTTGGCTTAGGTGGCTTATTGGACTCAACGAATGTTGCCCAGCCAATGCTGACAGCCATCACAACGATTGGGCTGGATCATACGGAGGTTCTTGGAAAAACACTAGAAGAAATTGCAGCACAAAAAGCGGGAATCATTAAGCAAGGTATACCCGTTGTGACAGGGAAAATTGAACCAAATGCATTAGCCGTGATTAATGAGACAGCTAAAAATAAAAATGCGAAACATTATTTATTTGGTGAAGAGTATCGAGTCATCTATCAACATCCAGCAAAAAATTGGGGTGAAGTTTTTGACTTTTATAATGAATCCGGAAAAATGGTCGGTCTAAGTACAAGTATGTTGGGCCAACATCAGGTAGAAAATGCAGGCGTTGCTATTGAATTGTATGCACTTTATTGCCAAATGGAAAAATTGCCGTTTCGCGAAAAAGAAGTCAAAAATGGCTTGAAACAAGCACACTGGCCTGGCAGAATGGAACGTTTAAGTGAAGAACCATTAGTTATTTTAGATGGTGCACATAACACCCATGCGATGAAGCGATTGGTTCAAAATATGAAAAAAGAATTTTCTGGTTATCGAATCAATATTTTGTTTTCGGCATTGACTACCAAAAATGTAAATAGTATGTTGCAACAATTACAAGATATTCCTAACGCCCATATTTATCTCACTACCTTTGAGTATCCAAAAGCAATTGAACTGGATCAAGTAGCAAATTTAGCCAATCAAAAAGTGTCAATCGTTTCACTTTGGCAATTTGGATTAGCGGAAATTTTAGAAAAAATGACAGACGAAGATGTATTACTGGTAACAGGTTCTCTTTACTTTATTTCAGAAGTTCGTAAACTATTAGTTGAATTAGGAGGAAATGATGAAGGTTAATGCAGTGATTTTTGACATGGATGGCTTATTGTTTGATACAGAAATGGTTTATTATGAAGCAACTCAGATGGTAGCCGATCAAATGGGTTTTCCGTACGATAAAGAATTTTATTTGCGCTTTCTCGGTGTTTCTGATGAAGAAGTCTGGGCAAATTATCATGAGATTTTTGCTGAGTATGGCCGAGAAACCGTTCAGCGATTTATTGACGAGTCTTTCCAGGAAACGCTTACTCGTTTTGCTTCCGGAAATGTTCAACTAAAGCCTGGTGTGATGGAACTACTAGATTTCTTGGAGGAACAAGATATTCCTAAAGTGGTGGCTTCTAGCAATCAACGAAAAGTGATCGAACTCTTATTAGAAAAAAATAATTTATTGACTCGTTTTGATATGATCGTTTCTGCTGAAAATGTAAAACGTGCCAAACCAGATCCAGAAATCTTTTTATTAGCGCAACAAAAGTTAGGAACAACTAAAGAAAATACCTTAATTTTAGAAGATTCACAAAATGGGATTTTAGCAGCAGAAGCAGCAGAAATACCTGTTATTATGGTACCAGATTTATTGGAGCCATCTGCTGAACTTGCAGATAAAACAGTTGCTGTGGTCTCTTCATTACATGAAATTCCAACATTTATTTGATAAAAAACACCTCTTTTTTCGTAAGTTATAGTGAACGGAATAGGAGGTTTTTTTATGGGGAAACGATTGATGAAAGAAGTACCGACGACATCACTTCCAAGAGAGCGAATGGAATCTTATGGTGTAGAGGCTTTGTCTGATCAAGAATTGCTAGCGATTTTACTACGTACAGGACAACACCCATATAATGTAATGGATATTGCAGGTGAGGTCTTGAAAAAATTTGCTAATTTAACTGCATTACGACAAGCTTCATTAACTGAGTTGCGGGAAATTCGTGGAATCGGTCGAGTCAAAGCATTAGAAATTTGTGCGTTGATTGAGTTAGGTCAACGCATTCAAGTGGAAGCCCGACCAGCAAGTGCACTGATACGCTCAAGCTATGACCTTGCGCAACAGCTGATTATGGAGATGCGTGATTTTCAACAAGAACATTTAGTATGTATTTATTTGGATACCCAGAATCAACTCATTTTGAAGAAAACGTTGTTTATTGGTTCTTTAAATCAGTCGATTGCTCATCCACGAGAAATTTTTCATTTCGCTGTGAGAGTTTCTGCAGCAAAAATCATCTTGGCGCATAATCATCCATCTGGTAATGTTCTTCCATCCAAACAAGATTTACATTTTACTAAACGGGTGAGAGAGTGTGGCGAGTTGATGGGAATCGAAGTATTAGATCATTTGATTATTGGTACGAAGCAATATTTGAGCTTAAGAGAAGAGGGATTACTGGAAGAGGAGTAAGTGACATTCTTGCAAAAAAAACTGAGCAAGTGTACAATTATAGTGTAATTTTGTTTGGGAATAGAAGTTAGACATTTGTTCACCTCTATCGTACACGAGCAATGTTACAAACAAATAAGTGCTCTTATGCACGAGGAGGCTATTATATAATGGAACATGGAACAGTTAAATGGTTTAATGCTGAAAAAGGATTTGGCTTCATTTCACGTGAAGACGGAAGCGACGTATTCGTTCACTTCTCAGCAATTCAAGGCGACGGATTCAAAACATTAGAAGAAGGCCAAGCTGTAACTTTTGATGTAGAAGATTCAGATCGTGGACCACAAGCTACAAACGTTGAGAAAGCTTAATTCACTCAATATTCAAAAGGCGGTAACTACAATTCATGTGGTTACTGTCTTTTTTTTTAGGTGAATATGTGGTAATAAGAGAAAAAACAAGTTACTTTTTTAGACAAAGAAAAACACCGCTATTTTCTTCATTATTAAAATGAAGGGAATAGAAGTGTTTTTTTGTTTATTCTCACTTATTTTGTGGGAGTAAGTTGCTAGTTATTCGCCCATATCGGGAGTCATAATCATTGGTAAAATCATTGGATGTCTTTCTGTTCGATCAAATAAGAAAGGTTGTAATGCACTAGTCATTGCTTCTTTTAATTTATGTTCTGAGCAATCAGGTGCGTTCAAACATTCTCGTAAGGCGTGGAATAAAATTCGCTGTGCCTCGTTGATCATTTCACCAGATTCACGCATATAAACAAAGCCGCGTGATAAGATATCTGGTCCAGCCAAGATTTCTTTTTTCTTGATGTCAACTGTAGCTACAGCTAACACAAGTCCTTCTTGAGATAAGGTGTGGCGATCACGCAAGACAACATTACCGATGTCACCAATTCCGCTACCATCAATATAGACATCGCCAGAAATAAAGTGACCGGCTGGTCGAGCAGAGTCCGCAGTTAATGCTAAGACATCCCCGTTTTCCATAATAAAGCAGTTTTCAGCAGGAACACCTACATCTTGTGCTAAGGAAGCATGGATTTTTAACATTCGAAATTCACCGTGAACGGGAATGAAATATTTTGGTTTCATTAAACGCAACATCAATTTTTGTTCTTCTTGGCCACCATGACCAGAAGTATGGATGTTGTTGATTTTTCCGTGAATAACTTCAGCACCAGCTTCAGATAACAAATTAATCAAGTGATTAACACTTGTTGTATTTCCTGGAATTGGTGAGCTTGAAAAAATCACAGTATCATCTGGTTGGATTTGAATTTGACGGTGAGTTCCATTAGCGATACGACTAAGAGCTGCCATTGGTTCACCTTGAGAACCAGTACATAAAATCATTGTTTCATTTGCAGGCAAACGATTAATCTCATGAGCATCGACAAATGTACCATCAGGAACATTGATGTAGCCTAGACGTTGTCCATTAACGATTGCATTTTCCATGCTTCGACCAAAGACTGCAATTTTTCGACCCGTTGCGACTGCTGCATCTGCGGCTTGCTGTAAGCGGAAGATGTTTGAAGCAAAGCTGGCAAAAATAATGCGTCCTTCGATTTTTTCAAAGATTTTTAAAATGGATAAGCCAATGGTTTTTTCTGACTTTGTAAAGGTTGGAATTTCAGCGTTCGTACTATCGGATAGTAAACATAGAACACCTTCTTCGCCGATACGTGCCATTTTGTGTAAGTTAGCTGGTTCGCCAACGGGTGTGAAATCAAATTTGAAGTCACCTGTTGCAACGATGTTTCCAGATGGCGTTTTAACTACAACACCTAAAGCATCTGGAATACTATGAGTTGTACGGAAAAAGCTAACTGATGTTTTTCTAAAACGAATAATCGTATCTTCATTGATTTCGTGAAGCTCAGCATCACGAAGCAAGCCATGTTCATCCAATTTATTTGTAATCAAGGCTAATGCAAGAGGTCCAGCATAAATAGGAATGTTTGCTTGTTTCAAAAGATAAGGAATACCGCCGATATGATCTTCATGGCCATGAGTGATCACAAGAGCTTTCACCTTGTGCAAGTTTTGAACGATGTAGCTGTAGTCAGGAATCACATAGTCAATTCCAAGTAAATCATCTTCTGGGAATTTAATTCCAGCATCAATGATGATAATTTCATCTTGAAATTGTACCCCATACGTGTTTTTCCCAATTTCACCTAATCCACCAATTGCAAAGACACCTGTCTCATTATTTTTGATGGAAAGTTTCATCTTAAAACTCCACTAAAGTAAATTGAACGTTCTCTTTTTCGTATTCTAGGTGATTTCCTTCTAGAAGTTGAACGAACTCGATATTGTATGGGGTATTTTCTTCAACGCGTTGACGTGCTTCGACATCATCTTTCGCGTCAATGTAAAGCACTTGTGTTTCTTCCCGTTTAGGGTTACGGATTTTTGATTCTTGATAGTAAACTTTGTAAATCATTTATTTTGTCTCCTTTATCTGCATACGCAGGAATTTAGCTAGTTGATTTTTTAGACAACACAAAACGAGTGGGCAAGCCACCTGAATTTTGATATGCTTTGACTCAAATTAATTATTTGAATCAAAGAGACAAGCCTCGCTTTGCTTGTTCTGTTCGGAATTTTCTTCAACCGTACCTTTGTATAAAAAATTATACAATAATTACTTGTTATTCTAGCACAAATTGGGGAATAAGTATAGAAATCAACAGCAGAGTCCTAAAAAATCTTGAGGATTTATTTCCAGTAATTTTTTGAACGTGAAGTGTTCTAATAAGGTTTTTAGTGTGCTATCATGGGATTTAATGGCAAAAAAATGAAATTTTTAAAAGGGAGATGAGAAAGTGAAGTTAATGTGGCACTACACAATGAGGTACAAGAAATTCTTACTTTTGAATTTTATTTGTGTATTTGGTTTTATCCTCATTGAATTAGGTTTACCAACGATTTTGGCACGAATGATTGACTTTGGGATATTACAAGATGATTTTGATTACGTCAAACAACAAGGGATTGTCATGATTGTAATCACCGTTATCGGAATTATTTTAAATATTCTTTTAGGCTATTTTGGTTCAAGAATCACGACGAATATTGTTGCAGATATTCGTGATGATTTATTTGAAAAAATTCAAAGTTATTCGCATCAAGAGTATGAAAATTTAGGTGTTTCTTCTCTGATTACGCGTACGACGAATGATGCGTATCAGATTATGTTGTTTTTACAAAACATTTTGCGAATTGGTTTTATGACACCGATGATGTTTGCAGTCAGTCTATATATGGTTGTTCGGACAAGTGCGATATTAGGGCTGTATGTAGTCGGCGCACTCCCTTTCTTATTACTCGCAGTGATAGCGATTGCGAAAGTTTCTGAACCATTATCCAAAAAGCAACAAAAGAATTTAGATAAAATCAACAGTATACTAAGAGAAAATTTATCTGGTCTGCGTGTTATCCGCGCTTTTGTGAATGAAAAATTCGAAGAAAAACGTTTTGGCGAAGTCAATGAAAATTATGCATCAAGCTCAAAAAGTTTATTTCGTTTGATGGCAGTAGCACAACCAGGTTTTTACTTCCTGTTTAATATTGTAATGGTCTTGATTATTTGGAGCGGGACACTACAAATTGATGCTGGGTCACTAAAAGTAGGGGACTTGATTGCATTTATCGAATATATTTTCCACGCGCTCTTCTCGTTCATGCTTTTTGCAAGTGTCTTTATGATGTATCCACGGGCAGCTGTTTCTGCTTCGCGTATCCAAGAAGCTTTAGATGCTCAACCTGAGATTTCAGAAAATCCTGAAGGTGTTTCGGAAACGAAAACGAAAGGATTTGTTGAATTTAAGAATGTAACATTTGCTTACCCTGGTCATGCACAAGAACCAGTCATTCGTAATGTAAGTTTTACAGCTTCACCAGGTGAGACGGTTGCATTTATCGGAAGTACGGGGAGTGGCAAGTCAACCTTGATCCAGCTGATCCCGCGATTTTATGACGTGAGTGAAGGCGAAGTTCTGATTGACGGGGTAGATGTGCGAGACTATCGTTTAAGCACTTTACGTGACAAGATTGGTTTTATTCCGCAAAAAGCCTTGTTGTTTACTGGAACAATCGCAGAAAATCTCCGTTACGGAAAAGAAGATGCGACAGATGAAGAAATGAAAGAAGCAGCAGATATTGCACAAGCCACTGACTTTATTTCTCGTAAACCAGATGGATTCAATGAACATCTTTCAGAGGGAGGCGCAAACTTTTCTGGTGGACAAAAGCAACGGTTAGCCATTGCCCGCGCAATTATCCGCCGACCAGAAATTTACATTTTTGACGATAGTTTCTCTGCTTTGGATTACCAAACAGACGCGAAACTTCGTGCTCGCTTGAAGAAAGAAACAACGGAATCCACTGTTTTGATTGTGGCGCAACGTGTCGGAACGATTATGCACGCAGATAAAATTGTTGTGTTGAACGAAGGGGAAGTTGTTGGAATGGGTACGCACCGTGAATTACTGGAAAATTGCCCAATCTATTACGATATTGCTGCCTCTCAACTATCGAAGGAGGAATTAGCATGAAACAAACATTTTCTTCTTTAAAAAGACTGGCACATTATATTAATCCTTATAAAGCAACATTTATGCTAGTTCTTTTATTTACGGTCTTAACGGTTGCGTTCAATGCGGCTCTTCCTTATGTAACGGGGCTACCAACAACGGAAATCAGCCGAAATTTAGCAAACAATGAACCAATCAACTTTTCTTATATTATTCAATGTCTGATTTGGATCACGATTGTCGGGATCGGTTACTGTGTTTCGCAATTGTTATCAGGTGTGCTGATGACGAATGTGGTGCAAAGTGCGATGCAAGATTTACGTCGTGATATTGAAGAAAAGATCAATCGTTTGCCCGTATCTTATTTTGATAAAAACCAACAAGGTAATATTTTATCTCGGGTAACCAATGATGTGGATGCTGTGAGTGGTGCATTACAGCAAGCTTTTATCGGAATTGTCAATGCTGTACTTGCGATTGCAATGGCTGCAGTGATGATGTTTTATATCCAACCAATCATGGCACTTATCTCAATGATCATGATTCCAGCTTCCATTTGGATTTCTAAAAAAATCGTGAATGTTTCGCAAAAAGATTTCCAAAACATGCAAAATTCACTTGGTGATTTGAACGGATATGTCCAAGAAAATATGACAGGATTTACTGTTTTAAAAGTTTATGGACGTGAAAAACAAACATTAGATGGTTTTAAAGCTGTCAATCATCAACTAAAATACTTTGGGTTTAAAGCGGCCTTTATTTCTGGTTTAATGATGCCATTAGTTCAATTGACTGCTTATGCAACGTATATTGGTATGGCTGTTATGGGAAGTTTTTATGTTATTACTGGTGTAATCGTTGTGGGGCAACTTCAAGCGTTTATTCAATACATTTGGCAAATCAGTCAACCAATGGGGAATATCACTCAACTTTCTTCTGTATTGCAAAGTGCTTCTGCAGCAACAAAACGCGTATTCGAAATTCTTGATGAGCCAGAAGAACCATTAAATGAAGTTGATGCGATTTTACCTGAGGTTGTTGAAGGTGCAGTCACGTTTGAACATGTTGACTTTGCATACGATCCAAGTAAGCCGTTGATTCAAGACTTGAATTTTGAAGTCAAAGCAGGACAGATGGTTGCTGTAGTTGGACCAACTGGTGCAGGGAAAACGACCTTGATTAATTTATTGATGCGCTTTTATGATGTGAATAGCGGTGCGATCAAAATTGACGGTATTGACACAAAATCCTTGAGTCGAAGTGATGTCCGTTCATTATTTGGAATGGTGTTGCAAGATGCTTGGTTATATGAAGGAACCATTGCGGATAATATTCGCTTTGGGAAATTAGATGCTACTGATTATGAAGTCGTTGATGCAGCGAAAACAGCGAATGTCGATCACTTTATTCGTACAATGCCAGACGGTTATGAAATGGAAATCAATGCTGAAGGTGACAATGTTTCTCTTGGACAGAAGCAGTTATTAACAATTGCCCGTGCTGTGATTTCTGATCCTAAGATTTTGATTTTGGATGAGGCAACAAGTTCAGTTGACACACGTCTTGAAGCTTTGATTCAAAAGGCAATGGATCGTGTCATGAAAGGGCGCACGAGCTTTGTGATTGCGCACCGATTGTCGACGATTCGTGATGCGGATTTGATTTTAGTAATGGATCAAGGATCAATTATCGAAAAAGGAACACATGAAAGTTTGCTTGCGCAAGGTGGTTTTTATGAGAAACTTTATAACAGCCAATTTGCAGAAGAAGTCGAGTAGTAGTGTTAACTTGTTAAATGAGAGATTATTTTTCGATGCGAAATTTTTGTTTTTCCAAAAACTTGGTGATACAGTTAAAGTATCAAGAAGAAACGGAGATGGAAATAATGGAACAATTCCTAAACAAACAAATTGCTGAAGCAAAAAAAGAAATCGACCGTTTGACAACACGCCGAGAAGAAGAACTAGGCAATTCAATCAATTTTATCGAAAACGAAGTACAAATTGAACGTTTATTAGCACAAGTTGAAGCTTATGAAGCTGTTTTAGAACAACTATAAGATTCAAACGAAGTTTAAGGTTGTAACATGAAGTCTGTCGACTTTTGTTGCAACCTTTTTTCGTCTAGTTTTTTCTAGTATTCACTGAAAAGTATTGCTATACTTTGAACAAATAATGAATGAGGGAGGGGGACAAATGGAGAAACTCTTTATTGCACCAAATGCAACAGTAGTCGGTGATGTTACTTTAGCAAAGGATGTAACGATTTGGTATCAAGCCGTTTTGCGAGGAGATAGTAACTGGATTAAGGTAGGACAAGGAACCAATATTCAAGATGGAACAATCATCCATGTGGATCATGATGCGCCGACAGAAATTGCAGAAAATGTTACTGTTGGTCATCAATGTATGCTCCATGGGTGTAAAATAGAAAAAGGTGTGTTGATTGGAATGGGTTCAACAATTCTAAACCATGCTCAAATCGGAGAGAATAGTTTGATTGGGGCAGGATCTTTGGTAACCGAGGGCAAAGTGATTCCACCAAATGTTTTGGCATTTGGACGACCAGCTAGAGTGATCCGTCCGTTAACGGAGGAAGAAATTCAAAAAAATCAAGCAAATATCCAACACTATATTGAGTTAGGGCAAGAATATTTAGCAGGCAAATATTAAATGAAAAGGTTGTGGTTCCAAGCGGTCAGCTTCGAAAAAATAAAGAGCAACTGACAAAAATAGCTGTTCATGTTTTTAGACAGTTATGAATTATATTGAGGAGTTGCTTGGGGAACACCGTGGATAAAGTTGTGGTGCAAAATGCTGAGCTCTGACAATCTAGCGAGCAGGGATTAAAAATAGCATTTTATATTTTGAAGTAAATGCAAGCTATCAAGTTATATTGAGGAGTTGTTTTCGGAACACTGTTTATTCGTAAAAAAAGTTTGAGGCAAAATATCCTAAATAGAAAAACCGCCTAAAGTTCGTTTCCAAAAACGAACTTTAGGCGGTTTTAAAATTGAAAAAGGTGTTACGGAAGACTTGGTTTTCTAGTTTTGTCCCAGTCTTTTTATGCTTATTTTAAAGCAGAATTGTTTTCCATTACTTCGTCGATCAAGCCATAATCTTTTGCTTGTTGAGCAGTCATATAGTTGTCACGATCAGTATCTTTTTCGATGACTTCAAGTGGTTGACCTGTGCGTTCAGCCAAGATTTTATTTAAGCGTTCACGGGTTTGTAAAATATGGCGAGCAGCGATTTCAATCTCAGTTGCTTGGCCTTGCGCGCCACCAAGTGGTTGGTGAATCATGATTTCTGCGTTTGGTAAAGCAAAACGTTTCCCTTTTGTACCAGCAGTTAGTAAGAAGCTACCCATTGAAGCAGCCATCCCCATAACGATTGTTTGAACATCTGCTTTGACAAAGTTCATTGTGTCATAAATAGCCATACCTGCTGTCACAGATCCACCTGGAGAGTTGATGTAAAGATAAATATCTTTTTCAGAGTCTTGTGCATCAAGGAAAAGCAATTGTGCAATGATTGAATTTGCAAGATCATCTGTTACTTGTCCACTCAACATGATGATGCGGTCTTTTAATAGGCGAGAATAAATATCGTAGGCTCTTTCACCACGAGATGATTGTTCGATAACTGTAGGAATTAAATTCATTCTAAATTTCCTCCTTAAAATTCTTTCAAAGTTAGTGTAACATAAAGTATTCTTAATACCTAAGAAGAAGTATACCTTTTTGGTCAACAAAGGTCAAATGAAAAAACTTCGATAAATTAATCGAAGAAAGTCATCTTTATGTTATGATAAAAAGAGAATAGAAACAAGGGGGAGCAGTAGATTTGGAAGTGGGAATCATAGGATTTATTGGCGTTCTTTTGGGTGCGTTGGTTGTCTATCTTGGCATGGCAATCCAGATGCGTCATTTAGAAAATAAAGAAACACGTCGACGTGAACTAGAACTAAAGGTCAAAGAAATTGAAACGTTGAATCAATTGAATAAGAAGGTCAACGAGATTTTGCAAAAACGTTCGACTTTAATGGAAGAGTATGTTAGCTTTGATGCATTTGATGACTGTTACATCACGATTGATGACTTTGCTTATTTGCAATCATATGCGACACAAAACAATTTTTATTTACCTAATTACATTTTAGATGAATTATTCAAAACAATCGCTCATCGAAAAGTAATTCTTTCACCTGATGAAACGATGAAAGTAGGCGGGTACGCGTACAAAGGTGGTCGTGTCATTTTAGAAAACTTTAGCGATAATTTGACTGAGATGATTAACGAGAAAAAATTGCAATTAAAAAATCTGACGAAACAACCAATCGGCTTCTTTTCAAAAGACGACGTGTGGAGCTAACTAGCAAATCAACTAGCAATAGAACCGTGACGAGAGTCAGGGTTCTTTTTTGTTTTTGCGCAATGAATGTTTTTTAGTAACAAATTTACTCGTGAGCTTTTAAAGTAAGAAATCCAAAAAATGCGTAGCTATCTAAAAACAGGGAAAGTTCTTTGAACTGCTTATGTACTTGTTCAACTAGCTCAGTGCTTGAGCTGAAACTTCTTCCATATGTTACAATAGTACTCGATTGGAGTGAATGAATATGGTACAGATTTACGCACATCGTGGAAGTAGCGGAACACATCCTGAAAATACTTTGCCAGCATTTGCTGAAGCAGTTCGGGTTGGTTCAGATGGAATCGAGTTAGACGTTCATCTTAGTGCAGATGGCCAAATAGTTGTGATGCATGATGAAGAAGTCGACCGGACAACGAATGGTAAAGGATTGATTCGCGAAAAAACGTTGGAAGAAATCAAAAAGTTGAACGCCGGTAGTTGGTTTAGCAAAGATTTTTCTGCGGCAAAAGTGCCAACGTTAAAAGAGGTACTGAACCTTTTGCTCCAAAAAAACTATCGCGGTGTATTAATGATTGAATTAAAGACAGATAAGTATGAGTATCCTCAAATTGAGGAAAAAGTGTCTGCTTTGTTGCAGCAGTCTTGGCCGTTTGAACATGGGTATTGCAGTTTTAACCTGGCTTCTTTGGAGCGCATGGCGAAACTAGAACCCGATGTTCAATTAGATGTTTTGACAGGGACTTCAAAAAATAAAATCATGTATGCAAAGGAAAACAAATTTATCGAAGGTGTTCATCCTAAGAAAACTTGGTTGCAAGAACAGCCCGAACAATTAGGAATCTTTGACAAGCCTATTCGACCGTGGACAATCAATACAGAAGAAGAAATCAATTGGTGCTATGGACTTGGAGTGACAGGAATCATTACCGATTATCCAGAGAGAGCCATTCGCCTGAAACAATTTATGAAAAAGTAGGATGTTTATGGAAAAAGTATTAGTAATTGTTGGCCCAACGGCTGTTGGTAAAACAGCTTTGAGCATTGAATTAGCAAAAAAATTTAATGGAGAAATTATTAGCGGTGATTCTTTGCAAGTGTACCGAAAACTAGACATTGGAACAGCCAAGGTCACCTCAGAAGAAATGGCGGGCGTGCCACATCATTTAATTGATGTGATTGAGCCGACGCAACGCTACTCAGCTGCTGATTTTCAGCGGTCTGCTAGACAATTGATTGCTGAAATCACGGCTCGAGGTCATTTGCCAATTATTGCAGGTGGTACGGGGTTATATATTCAGTCTTTACTTTATGATTATCAATTAGGCGCTGCAGATAAACAGCAAGAGGAAACAAAAATAGTTCGCCAAAAATACGAAGCATTTGCTGACGAGTATGGAAACGAAGCTTTATGGACGATGCTTAAGGAAAAAGATCCAGAAGCAGCAGAAAAAATCCATTGGAACAATCAACGAAAAGTTGTCCGGGCACTGGAAGTTTTAGAAATGACAGGCTTCAGTATTACTGCTCCCAAAGAACAGCCAAAACAATTCTATGATTATTACATGATTGGTTTGGATACGAACCGAGAAAAGCTTTACGAGCGAATCAATTTACGCGTGGATTTGATGCTAAAAGCTGGTTTGGAAGAGGAGGCACGTTTTGTTTATCAATTAGGTGACACGCAAGCGAGTCAAGGAATTGGTTATAAAGAATTTTTCCCTTATTTTAATGGACAGAATTCTTTAGAAGAAGTCGCAGAACAAATCAAACAGAATTCCAGACGTTATGCAAAACGACAACTCACTTGGTTTAGAAATCGACTAACTGCCCAGTGGTTTGATTTGGTGGAGCAACCCGAAAAACAGCAAGTAATTGAAACGAAAATTCAAAAATGGCTGGAGGAATCACAATGATTGAAGAGAAAGAAAAAGTGGTGATCGTCGGGGTCGAAACGGAAAAAAATCAATCTTATTTTGCAGAATCAATGAAAGAATTGATTCAATTAACGAAAACCGCGGCAGGAGAAGTGGTTTTTTCTCTTACACAAAAAAGACCACAAGTTGATCGCCAAACATTGATTGGTAAAGGTAAATTAGAAGAATTAATCCAGCAAGCAACTGCTTATGAAGCTGATTTGATTATTTTTAACCACGAGCTAACGCCACGACAAAGCCAAATCATTTCGGATGCCGTAGGATTGCCGGTGATCGACCGAGTACAATTGATTTTAGATATTTTTGCGATGCGTGCGCGTTCAAGAGAAGGTAAATTGCAAGTTGAGTTGGCACAACTTGAATATTTGTTGCCGCGATTGGTGGGACAAGGGAAGACTTTATCTCGTTTAGGCGGGGGAATTGGGACAAGAGGACCTGGGGAAACAAAACTGGAAACGGATCGTCGGCATATTCGCAACAAAATCTATGCAGTCAAACGTGAACTGAAAGAAGTTGAGGCACATCGTGAGCGCAATCGACAACAACGAAAAAACAATGAGATTTTTCAAATTGGTCTAATTGGTTACACGAATGCTGGTAAATCAACGATTTTAAATCTGTTGACCCAAGCAGATACGTATTCAAAAGATCAGTTATTTGCAACACTTGATCCATTGACAAAAAAATGGCATTTTCCTGAAGGGTTTGAAGTAACGATGACGGATACTGTTGGTTTTATTCAAGATTTGCCAACACAACTGATTGATGCGTTCCATTCAACGTTAGAAGAAAGCCAAAACATGGATTTACTTCTACATGTCGTAGATGCTAGCGCACCTGAACGAATTTTACAGGAACAAACGGTTTTGAAATTAATGGATGAACTTGAAATGAAAGATGTACCAATCTTGACTGTTTATAATAAAGCAGACCAAGTCAATCGTGGAGCTTTCACACCAACTTTATTTCCTAATCGTTTAATTTCAGCCAAAAGTGAATCGGGAAAACAAGAATTAACACGAGCAATCAAGCGAGAAATCATGGAACTACTAACCCCCTATACGCTTTTCTTACCAAGTGAGGCAGGGCAACAGTTAAGTGAAATCAAGCGGCAAACCTTGGTGTTAAGTGAGGAATTTATCGAAGAAAAGAATAGCTATGAAGTCAGAGGCTTTGCTAAAAGTACTTCGAAATGGATAAGGAGAATGACAGATGAGTTGGACAGCTGAGTTAGCGCCTGAACTAGTTGAAAAAATGGATGAAGTGGATCAAAAGATTGCTAAGCGATTAGCGGAGGTTCGAGAAGTAGCATTGACGAATCAAGCAAAAGTATTAACAGCATTTCGAGAGCAACAAGTATCAGAAACTCACTTTTTACCATCAACTGGTTATGGAAATGACGATTTAGGTCGCGACGTTCTGGAAGCTGTGTATGCTCAAGTTTTCGGGGCGGAAGCTGCACTTGTTCGTCCACAAATTGTTTCGGGGACACATGCAATTGCGACAGCCCTTTTTGGTGTATTGCGCCCTGGGGATGATTTGCTTTATATTACAGGAACTCCATATGATACTTTATTAGAAGTCATCGGTGTTGCCGGAAACGGGATTGGTTCGTTTAAAGAGTACGGGATTGGCTACGATCATGTTGACTTGCAAACAAATGGAAAAGTAGACTTTGAACAAGTTAAAAAGAAGATGACAAGCAAAACAAAAGTGGTTGCGATTCAACGTTCACGAGGTTATGCTACGCGTCCATCCTTTACGATTGAAAAAATAAAAGAAATGTGTACATTTGTGCATGAAATTGATCCAAATGTGGTCATTTTCGTTGATAATTGTTATGGAGAATTTGCTGAACTAATGGAACCCACTCAAATTGGTGCGGATCTCATTGCTGGGTCATTAATCAAGAATCCTGGTGGTGGAATTGCGAAAACGGGTGGTTACATTGCTGGAAAAAAAGAGTTTGTTGAGCGTGCGGCTTATCGTTTGACTACACCAGGCGTTGGTGCAGAAGGGGGCGCAATGTTAGGGAATGTTTATGATATGCTGCAAGGATTTTTCCTAGCGCCACATGTAGTTAGTCAAGCGATTCAAGGTGCAGTATTTACGGCAGCTTTATTAGAGAGTTATCAACTACGTTCGACACCACGTTGGGATGAGCCACGAACGGATTTGATTCAATTAGTTGAAATGGAAAATGCGGAAGCGATGGTCACGTTTTGCCAAGCAATCCAAAAGTTTTCACCAATTGATTCATTTGTTGCGCCGATTCCTTCTTATATGGCTGGATATGAAGACGATATTATTATGGCAGCAGGTACTTTTGTCCAAGGTGCGAGTATTGAACTAAGTGCAGACGGTCCTTTGAGAGAGCCCTATGCTCTGTATATTCAAGGTGGCTTGACCTTTGAACATGTAAAAATTGCGGTTTCTCACGCAGTGAATGCTGTTTACCATCAATAAATAATCAATCTATCTATGAGCTTTTTCTAGCAAAGAAAGAGCTCATTTTTTTGTACGGAAAAATTTTTTTATCTTTCATGTTAGAAAACCTAACATGAATCGTTGACAAGTAAAAAATAAATTGGTACACTTTTCTCAACTTAGAAAACGAAAGGGGACATCTGATGGGAGAAAAGGAATTACGACGCTCAATGTCAGTTTTTCCAATTGGTACAGTTATGAAGTTGACTGATCTAACTGCGAGACAGATTCGTTATTATGAGGAGCAAGAGCTTGTTCATCCTGAACGTAGCGAAGGAAATCGTCGTATGTATTCGTTGAATGATATTGATACATTGTTGGAAATCAAAGATTATCTTTCGGATGGTCTGAATATGGCAGGAATCAAACGTGTATATGAAATGGCGCAGGCGAAGAAAAAAGAAGCCAAGAAAAAACGACCATTGACCGATCATGATGTCCGTCAAATCTTTCGTGATGAAATGTTATCACAAGGTGGGCTAAGTAAAACTGGGCACTATCAGTCGCAAGGAATGCAACATCAATTCTATGACTGAATAAAATAAAAAAATAAAAATGAAAGAGAAAGAGGGATACCATGGTAAAGAAACAAATAACTGGCGAAGAAATCAAACGAATTATTGAGGAAGAAAACGTACGTTTTTTACGTTTAATGTTCACAGATATTTTAGGAACAATCAAAAATGTTGAAGTTCCAGTAAGTCAAATTGACAAGGTTTTAGAAAATAAAATGATGTTTGATGGTTCTTCAATCGAAGGATTTGTTCGAATTGAAGAAAGCGATATGTATTTGTATCCAGATCTTTCAACTTGGATGATTTTCCCATGGGAGAGTGCGCATGGAAAAGTTGCACGTTTAATTTGTGATATTTACAATCCAAATGGAACACCGTTTGCTGGCGACCCTCGTGGAAACTTAAAACGTGCGTTGTCAGACATGAGAGAACTTGGTTTTACCTCTTTCAACTTAGGCCCAGAACCTGAATTCTTCTTATTTAAACTTGATGAGGATGGCGGAATTACTACGACATTAAATGACAAGGGCGGTTACTTTGATTTTGCCCCAACAGATTTAGGGGAAAATTGTCGTCGTGATATCGTTTTAGAATTGGAGAGTTTAGGATTTGAAGTCGAAGCTTCTCACCATGAAGTTGCGCCAGGACAACATGAAATTGATTTTAAATATGCAGATGTAGTAGATGCTTGTGATAACATTCAAACGTTCAAGTTGGTTGTCAAAACAATTGCTAGAAAACATGGCCTACATGCAACCTTTATGCCAAAACCATTATATGGAATCAATGGATCAGGAATGCATTGTAATATGTCCTTGTTTAATGAAGACGGCAACGCTTTTTATGATAAAGATGGCGAATTAGAATTAAGTCAAACCGCTTATCATTTCTTAGGTGGGTTGTTGCATCATGCGCGTGCTTACACAGCTGTTTGCAATCCAACAGTGAACTCATACAAACGTTTAGTTCCTGGATATGAAGCACCTGTTTACGTTGCATGGAGTGGGCATAATCGTTCACCATTAGTTCGAGTTCCTGAATCACGTGGCGTATCCACTCGTTTAGAATTACGTTCAGTTGATCCATCTGCAAATCCTTACTTGGCAATGGCCGTATTATTGCAAGCCGGTTTAGATGGTATCCGTCGTGAATTAACACCGCCAGATGCAGTTGACCGTAATATTTATGTGATGAATGAAGAAGAACGTGAAGCAGCGCAAATTCAAGATTTACCTTCAACGATTCACAACGCAATTAAAGAATTGCGTAAAGATGAAGTGATGATTGATGCACTAGGTCAACACATCTTCTCAAACTTTGTTGAAGCGAAACGTTTGGAATGGGCAGCTTTCCGTCAAACAGTTTCTGAGTGGGAAAGAGAACAATATTTAGAACTTTATTAAGTCAAAAAAGTAGTAAACACAGAGGCAATCTTTTGTCTCTGTGTTTTTTTCATCCATTATGTTTTGTTTCCCACAGGTTTATTTTCCCATGATATAATAAGAAAAAACAATTGTTGAAGTACTCTAACTGAAGTTTTGCTATGGACGAGTAGTGCGATTACGAAATCTTGAATTTTTTTGCGAGGTTTTAGAGCTATGTTGTTTAGAATGCTTCCAAAACTGAAGCGTTAGACGAATTTAATCAAAGTTACGTTTTAGAGCTATGTTGTTTAGAATGCTTCCAAAACGTCCGCGGATAACTTCTGTGTGTCCATATGGTTTTAGAGCTATGTTGTTTAGAATGCTTCCAAAACTTACCTCCGGCTTGCATAGCTAAGGTGAAGGTTTTAGAGCTATGTTGTTTAGAATGCTTCCAAAACAATGACAATCGCAAACTATTTACAATTTGAGTTTTAGAGCTATGTTGTTTAGAATGCTTCCAAAACAGAAAATCTTTTTAACCGATTAACTACAAAGTTTTAGAGCTATGTTGTTTAGAATGCTTCCAAAACAAAAAATATGAGATTATCAACACTACGATTGTTTTAGAGCTATGTTGTTTAGAATGCTTCCAAAACGCGAACTGTGAACAGAAAAGCTGTGAATGTGTTTTAGAGCTATGTTGTTTAGAATGCTTCCAAAACCGGATTATCTGCTGAATATTCGGGCTTTCTGTTTTAGAGCTATGTTGTTTAGAATGCTTCCAAAACGTCGTGGAGTGTCGCTAGTGCTATGAAAGGGTTTTAGAGCTATGTTGTTTAGAATGCTTCCAAAACTACAATAGGTTTTATAAACGAACTACCTACGTTTTAGAGCTATGTTGTTTAGAATGCTTCCAAAACAGAAACACGTATAAAGGAATTAGACGAACAGTTTTAGAGCTATGTTGTTTAGAATGCTTCCAAAACCAAAAGTAATCAGTACAAACTACAAAGGAGGTTTTAGAGCTATGTTGTTTAGAATGCTTCCAAAACAGAACCTCCGATCCAACTCCCCCAAAACACGTTTTAGAGCTATGTTGTTTAGAATGCTTCCAAAACTCTTATTTTCTGTTTCTGTGACTGTATTTAGTTTTAGAGCTATGTTGTTTAGAATGCTTCCAAAACAGTTAACTATTATAGAAACCAGTTTATTTATGTTTTAGAGCTATGTTGTTTAGAATGCTTCCAAAACTTATACGGACTTGCACGAAACCGATTCTTAAGTTTTAGAGCTATGTTGTTTAGAATGCTTCCAAAACAGATGTTGTATTAGATAATTGTATGGGTAGGTTTTAGAGCTACGTTGTTTAGAATACTTCCAACACCAACAAATTTTTTTGAAATCGCAATCATCAAATTGATGTCTTGACTTTCAATTCTGGAGCTTGTATTATACTCCTTGGGCACCCTTTTAAAGGGTCAGAAGTTTACAGAAATTTCAGCTCCCTATTCTTGTTAGAAGAATAGGGAGCTTTCTTTATTTTTTCTGGGACTTTTCCTGCAGATAAAACAAGAAGGAGTTTTTGAATTTATGACAAAATACATTTTTGTAACTGGCGGCGTTGTATCTTCGATTGGTAAAGGGATCGTAGCAGCTTCATTGGGTCGCTTGTTGAAAAATCGTGGCCTAAAGGTAACTATCCAAAAATTTGATCCGTATATCAATGTTGACCCAGGAACAATGAGTCCTTATCAACATGGAGAAGTATTTGTAACAGATGATGGTGCGGAAACAGACTTAGACTTAGGACACTATGAACGTTTTATCGACATCAATTTGAACAAATACTCCAATGTTACCACAGGAAAAATCTATTCTGAAGTATTGCGTAAAGAACGTAAAGGGGAATACTTAGGAGCAACTGTCCAAGTGATTCCACATATCACAAATGAAATCAAAGAAAAGATCATGCGTGCCGCAAAATTAACAGACTCTGATGTCATCATCACCGAAGTTGGTGGAACAGTGGGTGATATCGAATCATTACCATTCTTGGAGGCTTTGCGTCAAATGAAAGCTGATGTTGGTGCAGATAACGTAATGTACGTGCATACAACATTGATTCCTTATTTAAAAGCTGCTGGTGAAATGAAAACAAAACCAACACAACACAGTGTGAAAGAATTACGTGGCTTGGGAATCCAACCAAATATTTTAGTCGTTCGTACGGAACAACCTGTTTCACAAAACGTAAAAAATAAATTAGCACAATTTTGTGACGTTGAACCAGAAGCCGTGATTGAATCACCGGATGTGGATACATTATATTCCATTCCATTATTGCTACAAAAACAAGGGATGGACCGAATTGTTTGCGAGCACTTGAAACTTGAAACACCAGAAGCAGACATGACGGAATGGAAAGAATTAGAAGAACGTGTCTTGAACTTGAAGAAAAAAGTCCGTATTGCTTTAGTTGGTAAATATGTTGAGCTACCTGATGCGTATATCTCAGTAGTAGAAGCTTTGAAACATTCAGGCTTTGCTTATGATGCAGATATTGAATTGGATTGGGTCAAAGCACAAGAATTAACGGAAGAAAATGTCGCAGAACGCTTGAAAGATGCTGACGGAATTTTGGTTCCTGGTGGATTTGGTGATCGAGGCGTTGAAGGTAAAATTGAAGCAATTCGTTTTGCCAGAGAAAATGATATTCCATTTTTAGGTATTTGTTTAGGTATGCAAATGGCTTGTGTTGAATTTGCACGCAATGTAGTGGGTCTTCCTGACGCAGCTTCAGCTGAAACAAATCCTGATGCTCAAAATAATATTATTGATTTGATGGCTGACCAAGAAAATGTTGAAAACCTTGGTGGCACACTTCGTTTGGGCTTATATCCATGTAAAATCAAAAAAGGAACGAAAACAGCAACAGCATACGAAGAGGCAGATGTCGTTCAAGAACGTCACCGTCATCGTTATGAATTCAACAACCAATACCGTGAAATGTTTGAAGAACAAGGATTGGTTTTCTCTGGTGTTTCACCAGACAATCGCTTGGTTGAAATCGTTGAAATTCCTGAGAAGAAATTCTTTGTTGGTTGTCAATTCCATCCAGAGTTGATTTCACGACCAAATCGTCCACAAAAATTAATCAAAGCATTTGTTGGTGCTTCGCTAGCAGATCGCGAAGCAAAATAAGAAATAGGTCAAACAGAGTAGTTTTCATAAACTGCTCTGTTTTTTTGCGGGAAGAGTCAAAAGCAGGAATTAAGTGAAATAAATGCGGGTTTATGAAAAAAGAATGATTTTTTCTATTTGTTTTTTTGTTATTAAATGAGAAGAAGAAACATAATAAAACAGTATTTTTATCTAATTGTGGTTCGTTATTGTGTTTCTTTTTTACAAAAAACTTGTTGAAAATTTTCATTTTCAATGATTTTAGTAGAAAAGTACCACAATGTTTGGTAAAATAAGGTCGTTGGTTAAGAATTGTCTTAACAAATTTAGTTTTTACAAAACTTAGGAGGAATTTTATTATGCCAGTAGTATCAGGAGCTGAATTTTTAAAAGCTGCTCGTAAAGGCGGTTACGCTGTCGGCGGATTCAACACAAACAACTTAGAATGGACTCAAGCTATTCTTGAAGCAGCTGAAGCTAAAAAAGCACCAGTACTTATCCAAACTTCAATGGGTGCAGCTAAATACATGGGTGGTTACAAAGTATGTAAAGATTTAATCACTGATTTAGTTGAAGCAATGAACATCACTGTTCCAGTTGCTATCCACTTAGACCATGGTGACTACGATGCAGCTTTAGAATGTATCGAAATCGGCTATACTTCAGTTATGTTCGATGGTTCTCATTTACCATTCGAAGAAAACTTGAAATTAGCTAAAGACGTTGTTGAAAGAGCTCACGCTAAAGGAATCTCTGTAGAATGTGAAGTTGGTTCAATCGGCGGAGAAGAAGACGGAATCATCGGTAACGGCGAATTAGCTGACATTGAAGAATGTAAACAAATGGTTGCTACAGGTATCGACTACTTAGCATGTGGTATCGGTAACATCCACGGTCAATACCCAGAAAACTGGAACGGATTAGCATTTGATCACTTACAAGCAATTGCTGATGCTGTAGGTCCAGACATGCCTTTAGTATTACACGGCGGATCAGGTATTCCTCAAGACCAAATCGAAAAAGCTATCTCAATGGGTATTTCAAAAGTTAATGTTAATACTGAATTCCAATTATCATTTGCTGCTGCTACTCGTGAATACATCGAAGCTGGTAAAGACCGCGAAGGTAAAGGATTTGACCCTCGTAAATTATTAGCACCAGGTAAAGCTGCAATCGTTAAAGATGCAGAATCTCATATTGACTGGTTCGGTTCAGCAAACAAAGCTTAATTTGCTTCCTTTGTTGACTGATGAAAAGGGTGGGACAAAACGGATTCGTTTTGTCTCACTTTTTTTGTTTACTAAAGATTTTCGTTTCTCTAAATTAAAAAAGAAGAGGTTGCTGACATGCACAACATGGAAGATGACGAGTTAATCTTAATTGAAGCCTCATTGATTTAATGGCGAAATAAAACGAGGCTTACATAAACATTTTTGTTCCTTTGTTCCTGAATTGTTTAACAAAAAATCTGAAAAATCTTATCGTGAACTATTTAAAAAATTATTCCTTACTTGATTTGCTAGCTATTATGAGTTATTTTGTTCTAGAATAAGCTTTGTAACCGTTTTTTCGCTACTTGAAAAAATAGAAATAAGTGAGAAAATTTGAATTTAGTTGCAACTAGGGGGAGAACAAATGAGTTTTTTTGGTAATATTGATTTTAATGCTTTGTCTGATACCGACCAAGCAATTTATCATTATATGAGTAGCAATGTGGATAAAGTTCCGTATATGCGCGTACGAGACATTGCACAAGAATCGCATACCTCGGCATCTTCCGTGATGCGTTTGATTCGTAAGCTAGGTTATGAAAGTTATACTGAATTTCGCAGTCAGTTTAGTACGAGTGTGGTAGAAGGAGAAGATTTTAACGCGGCTTTGACAATTTTGAGTCGGGATAGTTTTCGTAAAGATATTGAAAGTAAATTAAATCAAGTTGTGGAGAAAATCCAATATTGTGAGAATATCGTCTTTTTTGGTATGGGAGCATCAGGGGCGATTTGTGAGTATGCGGCACGTCGTTTTGCTTTGATGGGGTACAATAGTTATCCATTAATTGATCCAACTTATCCAATTAAATCGAAACTGCAAAATACGAGTGACAATGTGCTAGTGACCTTATCCGTTTCAGGAATGACAAATGAGGTGGTCGAAGTAGTGAATGGTTTCCGAAATCAAGACGATTGTTTGACGATTGCCATTACTTCAGATATCAATTCGACCTTGAGTCGAATGTCTGATTGTGTGCTAGACTATCATGTGGATGTTCGCCGAGTAAAAAAACATGAAGATTTAACAAGTCAGATACCTTGTATTTTTTTGATTGAACAACTCGCGGATCGACTTCAACAACGCGACTAAAAAGATTATTACTTTTAGGTACATGGCGTTTTGGAAAACACTATTTTGGTACAGAATGTACCATGATGGTGTTTTTTTCTATTTACTGGATTTCATGCCAGAGTTTTGTACAGGCATTGAGTAAGTCAGATTTCCTAACTATACTAAGGGCATTAACTAATTGAGGTGACCAATAATGGCAAATAAATTTCCAAAAGATTTTTTATGGGGTGGCGCAGTAGCAGCTCATCAAATTGAAGGTGCTTGGAATGCTGACGGCAAAGGAATCAGTATTGCTGACGTAATGACAGCTGGTGCAAATGGGGTTGCACGAGAAATTACGAAAGGTGTGATCCCTGGTAAAAATTATCCCAACCATGAAGCAATCGACTTCTATCATCGTTACAAAGAAGATATTGCTTTGTTTAAAGAATTAGGCTTAAACGTGTTTCGAACATCAATCAACTGGGCAAGAATTTTTCCGAATGGAGATGAGGAAGAGCCAAATGAAGCAGGTTTGCAATTTTATGATGATTTATTTGATGAATTATTGAGAAATGGGATTGAACCGGTGATTACTTTATCACATTTTGAAATTCCTTATCATTTATATGAAGCATATGGTGGATTCAAAAATAAAAAGTTGATTGATTTCTTCGTTCATTATGCTGAAACAGTCATGACGCGCTATCAGAAAAAAGTGAAATATTGGATGACCTTTAACGAAATCAATAATCAGGCAGACGGACAACATGAGCTACACACTTGGACCAATTCTGCCATGCTTTTTCAGGCGGGTGAAAATAAAGAAGAATTGACTTTTCAAGCAGGTTTAAATGAGTTGATTGCCAGTGCAAAAGTCGTTCGACTAGGACATAAAATCAATCCTGAGTTTCAAATTGGTTGCATGATGGCGTACGTACCAGTTTATCCATATTCTTGTAATCCAGAAGATTTAATGGCATCCGTCAAAGTAATGGATCGTCGCTTCTTTTATTCTGATATTCATGCTCGTGGTGTTATTCCTACTTATGCCAAAAAATATTGGGAAGAAAAAGGGTATCAAATCGAAATTACCGAAGACGAAACACAAGCTTTGAAAGAAGGAACAGTTGATTATATTGGTTTCAGTTATTATATGTCTGGTGCAGTAACGACTTTACCAGAGATTTCAGGGGAAAACATCACTGATTTTCCAGGTGCAAAAGTCGTTCGAAATCCTTATGTTCAAGCAAGTGATTGGGGTTGGCAAATTGATCCAGTCGGGTTGCGTTATACCTTGAATGTTGTCTATGAACGTTATAATCTACCTCTTTTTATTGTTGAAAATGGTTTTGGTGCCTACGACCGATTAGAAGATGGGCAAGTCCATGATACCTATCGGATTGACTATTTGCAAAAACACATTGAGCAAATGAATCTGGCTGTACATGTTGATGGTGTTGATTTGCTGGGCTATACACCTTGGGGGATCATTGATTTAGTTAGCTTTGGTTCCGGTGAAATGGAAAAACGCTACGGCATGATTTATGTTGATAAAGATAATGAAGGCAAGGGAAGTTTGGTTCGTTTGAAAAAAGATTCCTTTGCTTGGTATCAAAAATTGATTCAAGAAAATCAATAGCCTAAAGGAGCACATCATGGAAATTCGTGAACTAAAAAAAGTAATGGACAAGTTAAGTCTAGCTGAAAAAATTGGGCAATTAGCTCAAGTAACGCCTAATTTTTTTGGAAATCAAGGAGAAATTACTGGCCCAATGTCAGAGTGGTCAATGGGGATGGATCAGCTTTATCAAGTAGGATCTGTTTTAGGTACCCACCGAGGAACGGAAGTCAGAAAAATTCAAGAAGATTATTTAGCGCACAGTCAACATCAGATTCCTTTAATGTTTATGGCAGATGTTATTCATGGTTATGAAACGATTTTTCCGATTCCATTAGCGCTAGCTAGTAGTTTTGATCCTGAATTGATTGAAAAAGTAGCAAAGGCATCTGCCGCAGAAGCTGCCAGTGAGGGTATTCAAGTAACTTTTTCTCCGATGGCAGACTATGTCAAAGATCCTCGTTGGGGACGCGTATTAGAAAGTAATGGTGAAGACCCTAGACTTTCTCGCGCATTAACAGAAGCGTATGTCAAAGGCTATCAAGGAAAAAATTTAGCAACAGAATCACATCGTGTAGCGGCTTGTGTGAAGCACTTTGTTGGTTACGGAGCTGCCGAGGGTGGTCGTGATTATAATACGGTAGATTTTTCTGATGTTGAGTTGTACCAAAACTATCTGCCTGCTTTTGAAGGAGCAATTGCGAATGGCGTAAAAATGGTTATGACGTCATTCAATAGTTTACATGGGGTACCAGTAACGGGAAATCGAAAGCTGATTAAAGGCATTTTGCGAGATGAATTGGGTTTTGACGGTGTCGTAATTTCAGATTGGGCAGCAATTGCTGAGTTGATGAATCACCGCGTAGCTGAAAACCCACGTGAAGCAGCAAAAAAAGCCTTCGAGGCAACCGTTGATATCGATATGATGACAGATTGCTATTTAAATGAGCTTGCAGAAATGATTGAAACAAAAGAGCAATTAAAAAAATTAGATGAAGCAGTTTGGCGTATCTTGACTTTGAAGAATGAGTTAGGCTTATTTGAAAATCCGTATCGTGGGCTGGACGTGACGGTTGATTTATCTGAACTCCAAGAATTAAGTTATCAAGCAGCTCTTAATTCTGCTGTACTTTTGAAAAATAATGCTGTTCTTCCTTTAGAATCAACAGAAAAAATTTTATTGATCGGTACGAAAGCAACAACACAAGACGTACTTGGAGCATGGTCATGGATTGGCGATTCGAAAAAAGCCATTTCACTTGCTAGTGGTCTAAAACAGCAATTTTCTGAAGTCCAGCTTATTTCAGTGACTGACCAACTTGACAAAAAAGCAATTGAGCAAGCAATCCAAGTCGCTGATAAAGTTATCATCGCAGTTGGGGAGAAAAGCGAAGAAGCGGGCGAAGCTGCAAGTCGCGCAGAATTAAAATTAAAAGCGATCGAACTCGAATTGATTGATTTATTAGCGACAGATGAGATTGAAAAGATTTTAGTGACCTTTAGTGGACGGCCATTAGTTCTGACAGATGTCGTTGAGAAAGTAGATGCTATTGTTTCTGCTTGGTTTTTAGGTAGCCAAACAGGAGATGCTTTAGCGATGCTTTTGAGTGGTGCAGAAAATTTTACGGCACACTTACCGATGAGTTTTCCTCGTAGTGTTGGGCAACTGCCTTATTCTTATCAAGAGATGTCGACTGGACGGCCACAAACAAAAGAAAACTATCATGAAAAATATATTTCACGCTATATGGATGAAGAAAATCATCCATTGTACTGTTTCGGTCATGGATTGTCTTATAGCGAGTTTCAATATAAAAATTTTTCCCTCTCAAGTGATACGCTAACGAAAGAGGAAGAGTTGACAGTGAGTTTTGAAGTGAGGAATAACTCCAAGATTAAAGGGTGGGCGTTACCACAACTTTATTTCCAAGATGAGGTTACCGAAGTTATTCGACCAAAAATCGAACTTTTGAAGTGGACAAAAGTTGAACTAGCTGCAGGCGAAACAAAGAAAGTCGAGTTTGTAGTTTCGCCAGCTGAATTGGCCTATAGTCATATAGATTTAAAAAAGACGATTGAATCGGGCGGATTTCGTTTATTTTTAGGGGAAAGTGTAGCGAATATTGTGGCAGAAAGCCGATTTCTCCTAACATAATTTTCTTAGTGGTACAGCTTGTGCCACTATGACTTTTTTTTCAAAAGTGGGAAACGAAAACCATTAAGAGGACAAGTTATTGTTTTTGAAAACGTTTTTATTTATGATGTGAATGTAAAAAAGAATTCTTTACTTATTTAAGAAAAATAAAAACGTTTTTATTTGGAGGGAGTTATGAAAGAACGAATAACTATTCGTGAAGTTGCTCAAGAAGCGAATGTCTCAATTGCTACTGTTTCAAAAGCATTGAATAATGTTGATGTGGTAACACCAAAAACAAAAGAAAAAGTCCTGACTGCGGCTAAAAAACTGCATTATACACCGAATTTATTTGGTAAAAATCTAAAAGCAAAACACACCAATATGATTGGCTTTTATACGCATACGATTATCGGTCCTTACTTTAGTACCCTGATCGAAGCAATCGTGAAGGAAGCAGAACAGCATCACTATGGTGTGAACGTAATTATTTCTTCTGATAGAAAGGTGCTAAGCTCGCATCTATTAGGAAATATGGTTGATGGGTTTATCGGATTTGAAGATCTGATTGATGATGAAGCACTAGGTACGATTCAGTCAGAAGGAATCAAAGCTGTTTTTATGGATCGAGAAATTGAGGATCAAAGTATCAGTAGTGTGGTCTTTTCTTCTCGAAAGGCTGGAAAATTAGCGACACAGTATTTAATTGAAAAAGGACATCAAAAAATTGGGTTTTTACCCGGACATCCAGGTGTCTATGATAGTGATGAACGTTATTTAGGCTTTGAAGAGACTATGAAGGAAGCTGGATTGACAATTAACGAACAGTGGATTATCCCAGGATTATTTGAAGAAAAAGCTAGTTTTAACAATATGACACAGTACTTAAACATGCAAGAAAAGAACAGCTGGCCTACAGCGTGGATTGCTGGAAATGATTTAAGTGCAATCGGCGTTATCAAAGCAATCGAAGGGTTAGCAATGTCGGTACCAGAAGATTTTAGTGTGGTTGGGTTTGATGATATTGAATTACTTCGTTATTTCAAACCAAAGATATCGACGATTCGGAATCCGATTCGTGAGCAGGGACGTCAAGCAGTTATTGAGCTATTGCATTTGATTGATAATCAAAAAACTGGTGAGAATAAAAGTTTAGACTGCCAGTTGATTGCGGGAGAAACAGCGAAAGAGTTGCGTAACAAACACGAAAGTTAGCGTAATAGATTTAAAAGGAAAAACAACGAGGAGGAAGATCAGTTGGAAGCAAAAGTAAAACCAACACTAAACGTTCGTATCAAGAAGTGGTTTCGAAATTTTGGTCGCCAGTGGCAATTACAATCGATGGCGATTCCAGGTATTGTCTACATGATTATATTCAGCTTTATTCCCATCTATGGCTTAGTGATTGCTTTTAAAAATTATACAGTGATTGATACGATTGAAAGTGCACAATGGGTGGGACTGGAAAACTTTAAAATTATTATGGAAGATAAATATTTCTGGCAATCAGTGGTCAATACGTTAGGAATTAGTGGCTTAAAACTAGCTTTTGGTTTTGTCCTACCGATTATTATTGCGGTGATGATTTATGAATTAAGAGACAGCGTCTTTAAACGGACGATCCAAACGATTTCTTACTTACCACACTTCCTTTCTTGGATTATACTCGGTGGGATGTTGATTACTTGGTTTTCTTCTAACGGAATGATTAATGAACTTTTGAATTTCATTGGTATCCAAGCGAAGCAAAACCATATGTTGGATGCAGGAAAATATTGGTGGATTGCTTCTTTATCTGATGTGTGGAAAGAAGCCGGGTGGGGAACGATTTTGTACCTTGCGACGATGTCACGAATTGATCCCACGTATTATGAAGCAGCAAAAATGGATGGTGCCACTCGAATGCGTCAAATTTGGAGTATCACGATCCCGATGATTCGAAATATTATTTCTTTAAACTTGATCCTTAGTGTAAGCGGTTTATTTAATTCGAATTTAGATCAGACATTGGTTTTAATGAACTCACAAAATCAACCCAAGGCAGAAGTAATCAATTCATATGTTTATCGAGTTGGTTTAATGCAGGGAGATTTTTCTTACGCCACGGCTGTTGGATTAGGTATTTCAATCATTTCAGTTATCTTACTGGTTGCAACGAATATCGTAACTAAGAAATTAAACGATAATCAGTCCGTTTTATAAGAAAGGAGTAAAGACGATGGAAAAAAGAAAATTATCTTTATCAAAACCCAAGAGTAATGTTGTACAAGACAAAGACAGTAAGATCTTTAATTTTGTCAATGTCTTGCTCTTGCTAGTTTTCACAATCATGATTATCGTACCTGTTTGGAATATTGTTGCTTCCTCTTTTGCTTCAAGTGATGCTTTGGCAAAAGGAGATTTTGTCTTTTGGCCTTCGGAAATCTCGATGGATAACTATCGCAAAGTGCTTGGCGATTCCTCTATGTGGCAGGCATTGATTATCTCGATTGGAAAAACGGTTCTTGGTGTGTTAGCACATACGGCTTTTTGTGCAATTATGGCCTATGCTTTGTCTAAGCGCAATTTAAAAGGCCGCAATCTTTACTCGACAATGGGAATTATTACGATGTTTTTCTCAGGGGGAATGATCCCAACCTATTTATTAATCAAATCGTTAGGCCTGTTGAATACTTTTTGGGTTTATATTATCCCAGCGTTGTTGTCATACTATGATGTTATTATTTTAATGAATTTTTTCCGTGATGTACCGACTTCACTAGAAGAGTTAGCAAAAATTGATGGCGCAAGCGATTGGGGCGTTTTCTTAAAAATTTTTGTGCCATTATCAAAGCCAGCACTTGCAACAATTGCCCTCTTTCACGGTGTCTGGCAATGGAATGATTTCATGACAGCAAAACTGTATGTTACGGATAAAGCACTCTATCCATTACAAATGAAACTTTATGAAATCATTACACAATCTCAGGCAGCCTCACAGCAAGGATTGAATGCTGCTGTTGAAATCAGTACTACATCTAAAGGAGTACAGTTGGCAACGATCGTTGTTACGACCGTTCCAATTTTAATCATTTATCCATTGCTACAAAAACATTTTATCTCAGGCATGATGCTTGGGGCAGTCAAAGAATAGGAGGAATAATCAATGTTTGGAGTCTCAAAGAAAAAGGTCGTAGGTATGTTGGCATTAACGAGTACGGTGTTACTAGCTTTAGGTGCTTGTGGTAGCGGCAAAGAGGAAGCATCAGCAGATAAAACAGTAGAACTTCCCTCAATTGAAGATCGCTATACACCAGAGAAAGATACACCTGCTTGGAAGTTAGATAAAAAAGAAGAGGCAACGAAATTAACTTGGTATGTCAATGCCGACTGGTGGAATACTGAATTTGGGAAAGATATGGTGACAAAAAAAGTAAAAGAAGACTTGAATATTGATATTAAATTCATCACAGGTGATGACACAAAATTAAATACTTATTTTGCTGGTGGTGACATGCCAGATATCGTGACTGTCTTTGATTCAAATTCACAAGTAGCTAGAAAAGCCAACTCTTGGGCGCTTCCATTACAAGATCTAGCTGAAAAGTATGATCCATATTTCAATCAAGTGGCACGTCAAGAAACATTAAACTGGTACAAACTCTCAGATGGAAAATCTTATGGCTATCCAGATTATTCAAATGTTCAAGCAGATTTTGACAGTGGTGATATTTTTGCCCGTGATGCGTTCATTATTCGAAAAGATGTCTATGAAGCAATTGGCAAACCAGATTTCACTACACCAGATGGTTTTGTTGCTGGAATGAAGAAAATCAAAGAACAGTTTCCTGAATTGATTCCGTTTGGATTTAATGACTTTGCCAAAGATGGTTCATCCAATGGTTCAATGGATAGTGTGGTTCAAGATATGCTGGGTGTTCCTTATACAGATGGTGATGATTACTACGATCGTAATTTAGACGAAGATTATATCAAATGGGTCAAAGCATTCCGCCAAGTCCATGAAGATGGAAATATCTCGGATGACACGTTTACTGATGATGGTGATAAATTCAAAGAAAAATTACAAACTGGAAAATATGGCGCTGTAATGATTGGTTCATTTGTTAACCAAGGTATCCCGCTGCAAACATTTAAAGCTGCTAATCCTGATTCTGAATACATTGCAGTTGATGGAATTCAAAGCACCAAAGGAAATGATCCAACGTTAACACAGGCAGGTATCTCTGGTTGGATGATCAACTATATTGGTAAAAATTGTCAAGATCCTGCAAAAGCAATCCAATTATTTACTTATTTGCTAAGTGATGAAGGCGAAATGTTAACGAACTTTGGGATTGAAGGCGAAACTTATACCAAAGATGGTGATAAAGTACAATGGACAGATGAAGCAAGAAAAATTCAACAAGAAGATCCAGAAAAGTGGCAATTGGAGTATCGAATGGGTGAATTTATCCAGTTTGGTCATGACCGTTTTAAAGCAATGAACGATGATTCCTACGTTGATGCAGTTAAACAAATGCAACAATGGGGAGAAGGCAAACTAACTTCTCAATTCTTAACGGAAAATATTGGACCAGATGCTGGAAGTCAAGAAGCGCGTGCCTTAAGTGCCATCCAAACAAACTGGAGTACAACATTGGTTGGTATGTTACGTGCCAAAGATGAAAAAGAACTAGATGATTTATTAGCTAAGTACAAAACGTTCCAAGAAGAAAACAAAATCGATGATGTGAATAAAGTTCGTAATGAGAAAATTCAAGAGAATAAAGAAAAATTAGCGATGTAATCTTTAAAAATAAAAAAGAAGTCTTAAATAAAAAAGAGCTTCTCAAAAATGTACGCATCAATTTTCGAGAAGCTCGACTTCTTTTTGAAAAAGGAGTCTGTGAACACCTACGAAATAAACAGAGTTCGTTCAAATAAGCTAGCTGAATGACGGCTAAAAATGTTCAAAGAATCAAAATAAGTGCCATAGTTTTGAATTGAGGCGAAATGACTGAACTACCTTGTGACGAAAAGTTAAAACGCGAGCAACGAAACATTTCTAATCTGTGACCATCTTTTTGATTTGTATGAACAGGATTATTCAGGAGGGAAAAAAATGCAAAAAATTTTTAGTACAGAAGGTAAAATCTACGAAGGAATGCAACGAATTTATCAAGTGCTATTATTGACGATTATTTTTATACTTTCCTGTTTACCAGTACTCACAATTGGTGCGGCGATGGCTAGTGCTTATGGGACTGCTTATAAAATGGTCGATCATAGAGAAGGTGTCTTGTATAAAGAATATGTTCATCAGTTTAAACAAAATTTTGTTCTGGCAACGAAAATGTGGTTGCTGATTTTGGGTGTGAGTAGTGGTGTTTTTTTTCTGTTGCCTTTCATTCAACCGTTATTGATTGGAAATAAAATTGCCTATTATTTAGTAATGTTATTTGTCACATTACTTGTTTTGATGGGATTATATCTGTTTCCGTTAATTGCTCGTTTTGAAAATAATTTAACAGGAACATTGGTCAATGCTTGCATCTTATCACTAAAACATTTACCAAGTAGTATCCTGTTGTTTTTTATAACAATTGGTGGAGGGATAATGCTGCCTCTTTATTTGCCAAGTTTATTATTTGCATGGCTCTTTTTAGGAATCGGCACGATCATTTTTATCAAAGCAAAGTTATTGTTGGGCGTTTTTCATTCGTACGAGAATTTAGAAGAGGGAAGTTGATCATATGTATGTAGGATTTGATATTGGTGGAACGACTGTCAAATATGGTGTTCTAGATGAAGTTGGGAATATTTTAGAAAAATCTGCAATTCCAACAAATTATCAGTTGGCAGACTTTTTGGTTGAGCTAGATACAATCGTGAAAGATGCTCAAAAACGATATGAAAAAATTGAGGGGATTGGTATTAGTGCGCCAGGTATTATCCAAGAAGATGGATACATGCTTACTGCTGGTGCAATTAGACCTTTTTATGGAGCCAATATCAAAATAGAACTGGAACGACTAACTGGCTTGCCTGTTTCTATCGAAAATGATGCGAATGCCGCAGCGATTGCAGAACATTGGATTGGGAATGCACAAGGGCTAGAAAATTATTTATGCATTGTTTTAGGAACAGGTATTGGCGGAGGAATCGTGCTCAATGGGGAAGTTTTTCGAGGCGCTCATGGGATGGCTGGCGAATTTGGGTGGAGTATCATTGATCACTTACCAGCAGAAGGCGATATCGAAGAAGTTTCGTGGAACAAACGAGCAGCAACCGTTGGCGGTCTCTGTTATCAATATAATTTGAGCCAAAAAAAATTAGATGCAGCTGCACCAATGATTTTAGATGCTCGAGAAATTTTTCAAAGAGAGGCAGAAGGAGAAGTGCTGGCAATCAATATAGTAGAACAATTTTTAACAGATCTATCTGTGGGAATGTTGAATCTGATTAGTTTTTTTGATCCAGAACTGATTTTATTTGGTGGAGGAATCAGTTCCAACGAGGAATTTAATCAACGATTTCAAAAACGTTTGGAAGAAGTGATGAATCGTCACGAATCAATTCATTATCTTAAAAACAAAACGATTGCTGCTGTTCGCCCAGCTAAATTGCAAAATGATGCAGGCATGATTGGTGCTGTTTATCAAATTCATCGTCAAGTGACAAAGTGAATAAAGCACTTGATTATTCAAAGAATGTTTGAGAAAAAATAGTTCAAATTACTAAATAGAAAGTAGGCTGGAAAATTATTTTTCAGTCTCTTTTTTTTGTAAAAAAGTGGTCGAAAGGGACAATAAAAAGTTGTTTATGTGTAGATATGATCCCAAGCTTTTGAAAAATGACAGTCTATGGTAAAATTAGCGAGTATGAATAAATTAAGAATAGGTGGATTTTATGAAGAAAATCGTTATCAATGGTGGCCGTTCACTAACAGGTGAAGTAACGATTAGTGGGGCAAAAAATAGTGCTGTGGCATTGATTCCGGCGGCTATTTTAGCAAATTCCCCAGTGATTTTAGAAGGTGTCCCTGATATTCAGGATGTCCATTCATTAATTGAAATTTTAGAAATTATGGGTGCAAAGATTACTTTTTCAAATAACGTATTAGAAATTGATCCAACAGAAATCGTATCTGTGCCAATGCCAAATGGGAAAATCAATAGTTTACGTGCATCGTACTATTTTATGGGAACATTATTAGGAAAATTTGGTGAAGCTGTAGTTGGCTTGCCTGGTGGCTGTTATTTAGGTCCGCGACCAATTGATTTACATGTTAAAGGATTCGAGGCGCTAGGCGCACAAGTTACAAATGAACATGGCGCAATGTATTTGCGAACTGAAAATGGCCAAATGCAAGGAAATCGAATTTTTATGGATGTTGTTTCTGTAGGTGCGACAATCAATGTCATGCTTGCGGCAGTAAAAGCAAAAGGCCAAACAATCATTGAAAACGCGGCTCGTGAGCCAGAAATTATTGACGTTGCGACATTATTGAACAACATGGGTGCAAACGTTCGTGGTGCAGGTACGGACATTATCCGTATCGACGGTGTTGATGAATTACATGGTTGTCGTCATTTCATGATTCCTGACCGAATTGAAGCGGGAACGTACTTAGCTCTTGCAGCAGCTGCAGGAGATGGAATAAAAGTAAAAAACGTTATTTATGAGCATCTTGAAAGCTTCATTGCTAAATTACAAGAAATTGGTGTCAAAATGAAAATCAGTGAGGACGAGATTGAAGTCTATCCGGCAACGGAGTTGAAAGCTGTGAATGTGATGACTTATCCATATCCAGGTTTTGCGACAGATTTGCAACAACCATTGACGCCATTATTGTTAATGACATCTGGCACCGCAGAAATCATTGATACGATCTATGCCAAGCGTGTCAATCATGTACCTGAGCTAGCGCGAATGGGTGCAGACATTTCAGTTGAAGGAAACATGATTATTATAAATGGTCCAAGTAAGTTACATGGGGCAGAAGTTGTGGCATCTGATCTTCGGGCAGGAGCTTGTTTAGTTATTGCTGGGTTGCTAGCAGAAGGAACGACGACAATTTATAATGTCGAATATATTTTACGTGGCTATGATCATATTATTGAAAAGTTGACTGCTTTAGGTGCATCAATTGAAATGATTGAGGAAGTGGAGGCCGAATGAGCGATTATTTGACAATGGCGGAGCTGGAAAATAAAACGTTAAAAGAAATTTACAGCTACGCAAAGGATTTTAAAATTCCTTATTACAGTAAAATGAATAAAAAAGAACTCGCACTCTCTGTCATTCGTGCACAAGCAGAAAAACAAGGATTCTATTATATGGAAGGAATTTTAGATATCGTAGGACAAGATGGGTATGGATTTTTACGTCCAATTAATTATGGTCCCAGTGTAGAAGACATCTATATTTCTGCTTCACAAATTCGCCGTTTTGGTTTGAGAAATGGGGATAAAGTTGCCGGGAAAGCCCGCCCACCGAAAGAATCAGAACGTTATTATGGCTTGATGCATGTTGAAAGTGTCAATGGAAAAGACCCAGAAGAAGCGAAAGAGCGCCCTCATTTTCCAGCACTAACACCTCTTTATCCACAAGAACAGTTAACGTTAGAAACGACTACTAATCGATTATCCACACGAATGATTGACATTTTTTCTCCTGTTGGTTTTGGTCAACGTGGATTAATCGTTGCTCCACCTAAAGCAGGGAAAACAACGGTTTTAAAAGAAATTGCAAATGGTATCACTGAGAATTATCCTGATGTTGAATTGATTGTTTTATTAATTGATGAACGACCAGAAGAAGTGACCGATTTGGAGCGTAGCGTAAAAGGTGATGTGGTGTCTTCAACGTTTGATTTACAACCACAGAATCATACGCGTGTCGCGGAATTAGTTTTAGAACGTGCAATGCGTTTGGTTGAAGATAAGCGAGATGTTGTCATTTTAATGGACAGTATCACGCGACTTGCCAGAGCCTATAACTTAGTTGTTCCGCCAAGTGGTAGAACTTTAAGTGGAGGGATTGATCCAGCTGCGTTGTACAAACCAAAGAAATTTTTTGGAGCGGCACGTAATATCGAAGAAGGCGGGAGCTTAACGATTCTAGCAACTGCTTTAGTCGATACGGGTAGTCGAATGGACGATGTCATTTACGAAGAGTTCAAAGGAACGGGAAATCTTGAACTCCAATTGTCACGTGAATTGGCAGAAAGAAGAATTTTCCCAGCAATCGACATCAAAAAATCAGGAACTCGTAAAGAAGAGTTATTGATTCCAAGTGCGCAATTAGAAGAAATTTGGAAGCTACGGAAAAATATGATTGGTGATTCTTTGGAATACACTGAGCAATTGATTCGTTTCTTACGAAAAACGAAGAACAATCAACAATTTTTTGCGGAGTTTCAAGATGTTTCCTTTGGTAAGAAAAATCAAATGAGAAATCAAAAAAGATAATTGCAACCTTGAATGAAACATGATAAGATGTTACTGTTGTAAATCGACAAATCAACTCTGGTTCAGCAAATGAAGCAGGGCAAAGGAGCGAAAAAACTATGAAAGCAAACATTCATCCAGATTACCATCCAGTAGTATTCATGGATTCAACAACTGGTTTCAAATTCTTGTCAGGTTCAACAAAATCTTCACAAGAAACAGTTGAATGGGAAGACGGTAATACATACCCAGTAATCCGTGTCGAAGTAACTTCTGACTCACATCCATTCTACACTGGACGTCAAAAATTCACACAAGCAGACGGACGTGTGGACCGTTTCAACAAAAAATACGGTCTCAAAGACGCAAACGCTGCGGAATAAGAAAAACGCTGATTTATCAGCTTTTAGCAGACTTCATTATAGGTGGAGTCTGCTCTTTTTTCGTTTTGACCATCCTTTTGACCATCCCATCTTCTTCCTCGTGCAACTTATTCATGTAATCAGCAAAACGATCTGCCGTTTCTTCTTTTTTCTGTTCACTCACATGGGCGTAAATATCCATGGTAGTTCGAACATCCGTATGACCCAAACGAACTTGTACTTCTTTGATAGAAGCTCCTGATTCAAACAATAAACTACAATGCGTATGACGAAAACCATGAACAGTCATATGCTTTAACTTATTTTCTTTCAGTATTTTAGTTAAATTATGATTTAAGAAATCTAGGTAATACGGTTTATTTTCTTCTGTCGTGAAAAGAAGTTGTGCGCCATTTTCCACAGGTTTTCTACCTGTTTTTAAAAAAAAGGCTTTTTGTTTAAGAATACATTGTCGAAAGATTGATAAAGTTTGATTATCAATCGAAATAGTTCGCAAACTTTTTTCTGTTTTCGGGGTTTGGAAAGCTAATTTCCAATCTTCAACAGTCGTTAATGTTTGCTTAACAGAAAGGGTTCCTCGTTTGAAATCAATGTCTTTCCATCGTAAAGCTAGTAATTCACCTTTACGTAAGCCTGTAAAAGTTAAAATATGAAACATTGGGTACAATGGATCAGGATATTTTTTAGCAATTTGCAAGAAGTATAGAACTTCTGCTTTCGTATAGAAGGGAGCCGTATATTTTTCTTCATCAATTTGTTTTTGTCTCTTTGGTCGAATAACGCCTTCCATTGGATTTCTACGAATCAGTCGTAAGCTTTTGGCGTATTGAAAAATGGAGTTTGTCATACCAATCAGATTAGAATACTTTTTGTAATAGGAAAACCAATGATTGACTTGTTTCTGACAATACGGAATGGAGATTTTAGAAATTCTCCGTTCACCAAATAGTGGAAGAATATGTTTGTTTAATGCGACTCTTTGAACAACATAGGTACTTTCTTTGACCGTATTTTTATATTGTTCAAACCACTCTAAAGCGATATCCGAAAACAATCGGTTAGACTCGATGACAAGATCATATTCTTGTGCGAGTAACTGTAAACGTGCTACTTCTTGTTTGGCTGCTTTTTGGGTTTTGAACCCTCGCTTGGTTGTTGTTTTCTTCTTTCCAGTAAGCGGATCAACGCCTAAATAGACTTTAACCAGATAAGCAGTAGACCCATTCTTTTTTGTATATTTTTTAATCATGGGAGTTCTCCTTTGAATGATTCGCCAGTATATCAAAGGGAAATCGTTTTTCCTCCTTCCATACTGGTATCATAGGCGGATTGGCGTAAATCGTCAAACTTAAACTTTTAAGTGGTGTAAGAAATCTTTGATATCATCGCGATCAAAACGAGCTTCTTTTCCAAAAGGGATGACTTTTAATCCTGAGGCAATCCACTGATTTAATCGGTCATCTCCAATACGTAATCTTTTTTTGACTTGCTTACGATTCGGATAGGGTGGTAAGTCATTGACAGAAGAAAATTTTGTTGATTGTTCTTCAATTCGCTGCAGTATCTGTTCGGTTAATACTTCGATTATTTCACTATTGTCTTCTAATGAAATTTCAATTTTCATTTCATCACCTCGTTTAAGAAAGTTTAAAAACCTATCTATTTTTGTATTTTTGGCTCTCTCCTATCAAAAATTCCGCCAGACCACTATAGTACCCTTGAAATAAGCTTGAAAACCACTACAGTGGCATGGTAAAATTTTCTATGAAAAGGAGGCTAATCCCTTATGAAACAAGGTATCGCAGACATTCATTTAATTCGTAAAATTTTGAAAGAAAAACCAGCAAAAGAACTTTCTGACCACACAGGTATCAGTTTAAGTTCCATCAAAAAATGGAAAAGCGGCGAGCGATCCATTGAAAAAATGAATCTGGGCGATGCCATTAAACTAACAGATTTTGCATCTAACAATTCAAAGGCAGAAATCAGTATCTGGTCTTAGTAACAGGTGTATAAATCCTTGTAACAATCGGTAGTACTCATAATTAGACGGTCTGGGAAGACCCACAGAAGTTTCATCTCTTCTCATACGCGGAGAGCTACCTAATGCGGTGAGGCGTTCAAGGTAGGTGTATCATTATCCAGCTTAGAGATCCTCACACTTCCATTTTCCCAAAATGAAAGCTGTAACCAAAGTGTGTATCGCTCCTTTCAAATGAAAATCATCGCGCACTTTCTTACACCGCTTCTTCTAAAACTGAACGTATCTAATTATGCTATTTAGTTGTCAAGGAGCAAGTGGCTTACTAGCCCATGAAAATTTGCTTAAACCAGTAAACTTTCATGGAATAATAAACAATCGAGGAAGTGTGAGAGGTTGACCACACCTCCACGAAGGATGAAGCTATCAAATCTTAAATGCTAAGATTTTTGTAAGCAAACGTGTTTCAAGACGAGCAGATAATACTTCATCTACCACCAGATGTTTTTGCCCTACTTCATCTTTCAGAAATCGGAGAGAGCGTTGCATCATATACGGACGAAAATGTTCTTTGATTTGATTAATTGCCACCACATCACCATCAATTGCCTGTACAATCACGTCAAAGGGGACTCTGGAATAGGTTGTCTTCATTGCGCATCCTCCTTCATGAATTTTCGAATCAAATGTAACGCTTTGTGTCGATGCTCATTTACCGTTGAGCGACTCAATCCCATCAAATTTGCAATTTCTGCGTCATTCATTTCAATAAAGTAATAAAACAAGATAATGTTTCTTTTTTTCTTTGGCAAACGCTCTAATGCTTCTCCTAGAGACATACTTTTAACAGCAATTTCTGCACCCTCCAATTCAAAGTAACTGAAATCGGATGGATACTGGTCAATACTAGCAAACTGTTCCACTACATAATCATCTAGTTCTGAAAAAGCGACTTCTTTTTTTGATATCCGACTGAGAGACTTTAAATAGTCCTTACGTTCGTCATCAATGGATCGTTTACAAATATAGTCAAATTGCATTTCAATGGCAGCTTGGAACAGGGAAGAACTCATGTCATTCACACCTCCTTTCCCGTTGAGAAAGAAGATGATTCCAATGAACATTTATCTCCTTTCGTAATATAACCCGACGTAAAGAGAGGAAATGACGGAATTTTTGAAAAAAACTTTTAGAAAAACACAAAAAAGTCCATATCCGACGATATGGACAAAGTAATTCACACAAATAGTTCCCTTTTAATAGAACCAAGAAACTACATTTTAATCCGAAAGGATTCTTTGAAATAGAAAAAATTTTTTTGATAAATTTAGTAAATAAATCCAATGGATGCTGTCATGAGTCATGGTTTATTCTCCCAAAAACATCGTCTTTAGCTTTACACATAAAAAAATGACGATTCAGAAATCGTCGTTTAGTGTACTCAGATATATTTTTGTGCATAGGAAAGAAATCGCTAAAAGACTGATTTTTTTTTTCTTTTAGCAATTTGAAAAAAATAGGATTTATTTAAGCTATATACTGCTTTATATAAGGCCTGTTTACATTTAGATAGGAACAGTATAATGCCGATAGGTGATATATGATGGACAGAAAAAAACATAGAACTTTTGATTTCAAACCATTGGGTCTTGCGATTAAAGAAGCCCGTCTTAGTAAAGGATTGACTCGTGAGCAGGTAGGATCAATGATCCAGATTGCGCCACGCTATTTGACGAACATTGAAAATAAAGGACAACAGCCAAGTTTTCATGTTGTATATGATTTAGTGACTTTGCTAAATATTTCTTTGGATGGATTTATTTTAGGGGAAGAAAACAGTCATAAAAGCTCCAAACGTCTTCAAGTAGAAGCACAGTTGGATTGTCTGGATGAAGATGAATTAGTGACGATTGGGAAAGTGATTCAAGCAATTTACGGAGAAAAATGTAAATTTAACTAGTTCAATAATACACAATGGATTAATTAATACTATCAGGAAAGATTGATTACAAAGATGTAATGAATTTTTTCTGATTTTTGTTAATCATAAATAGAAAATGAATTTATCTTTGTTACACTTAGGAACTAGAGCGAATGATAAATAGTTCTTTGGTTACTCTTATCGCTGCAAAGTACAGTTCATTTTTTGTTGTTGGGAAAATTTTCTGGATTTATTGCATATCACTTCATCCGACTAAAAATTTTTGATTCCCATAGCGAAGTTCGTTTTTGTTCCTTAGGAAAAACTTGACTGATATACTAGTTTTGAAATGACGAGTAACTCTGTACTTCATCAATAATCAAGTATTGAATTTTAATTGTATACTTTTTATGCTTGAGGGATGTCTACTGTAATACAGCTACTGCAAAAAAAATCAGTACACTTATTTTCTTATAAAGGATATCAAGAACTAAGCTCAATGGTATGCATAGAAAAGAAAAAGCCGATAAAATGAGATTTTGATATCTCGAATTATCGGCTCTGCGTCTTTGCGTCTGGCTCTGTAATTACAGTTATTCTAAACTTCGTTATTTCAATTAAAATTTCTTGTCTGCATTTAGGACAAAATAGAGGGAAATTTTTTAATTCAGTATCTTCCCTCATTTTTAAACGGGTCTTATTGCCACATATAGGGCACAGTATCCACCTAGTATTTACAATATCTATATCCTCCTGTTCTAATTAACAACTCAATATTCATTTTAAAAATTTCTCTTTAGTTCACTATCAATGTAAGTTGATTTTATTAAACATATGCCTTACTTTGTCTATTCTATTATTTGGACGACGTGGTTGGAAAGCAGACTTAATGTTAGTAACCTGATAACCTTTTAACTCTGTTAAACAGACACTGCGTCCATTTGTAAAGAAAGTTAAACTGTTTCGATACTCTTGAATACAACGGGCTGGAATTTCACCAATGAGAATGACCTCGTTACCTTTTAACTTAGTATTTAAAATATTTGCACAATATTTGGAAGCATCATTATATGCTCTCGAAAGATATTCTTGTGGTACATAAATTTCGAAGCTAAGATATGGCTCTAATAACTCTGTACCACTCTTTCTAAAAGCCTGCTCTAGTACAATAGGCGCAAGCATTCGGAAATCTGCTGGCGTACTGACAGGGCTGTAATATAGACCATACTTAAAACAGATCTTACAGTCTGTTAATTTCCAACCGTACAATCCTTGTTCACACCCATAGCGTATACCTTCCATAACTGCATTTTGAAATGATTGATTTAAATAACCTAGAGAAACCAGGCTCTCATACTGAATGCCACTACCCAAAGGAAGTGGTGTTACAGATAAACCAATAGAAGCCCAGAAAGGATTTGGAGGTACTTCGATATCAATGGTAAATTCAGATTTTTTTAATGGTCTTTCCATATAAATGACAGTTGGTTTTCTTGTTTCTATCTCAATATGATATTTTTCTTGAATCAGAGTACAAGTTACCTCCATTTGGACCTCACCTAAAAAAGATAGCACAATTTCGTGAGTTACTGTATCTACATAATATTGTAGAAGGGGATCACTATCGGATATTTCAAAAAGTGCATCTAGTAACTTTTCTCTTTGTACTGATTTACATGGTTCAATTGTTGTTTGTAACATAGGAAGAGGATTCTCAAGAATTTCTCTATGTGGTAATCTTTTTTTATCTCCAAGTACGTTATTTAGTTTTAAAAGCTCATTTTTTAAAATAATAATCTCACCAGGCTCTGCCTTATCTATCTGGCGTAATTCTCCATTTATTGAAGTATACATTTCTGTAACTTTTATTTTTTCCTTTTCTGATATATTGACTGAGTCTCGCAAATGTAGCGTTCCACTATAAAGACGTACATAGACAAGCCGTTGACCATCATCTGAATATTCTACTTTAAAAACATTTCCACAAAGTTTATCTGAATTGAGTTGTGTGGGTGAAAATAATTTGCTAGTAATTACCTCTATAAGTTGTTTAATTCCAATATTATTCTTTGCACTTCCGTGATAAACAGGATATAAGGAGCAACTTTGAATTCTTTCGTTTTCCTCCTTTTCAAGTTCTGCAATATTCAATGTTTTCCCAATGGTATATTTTTCTAATAAATAATCATTTCCCACAATTACTGTCTCCCATTGTTCTGGTTCAGTATAATCTATTACATAAGGTTTCAAATTTAGATTCACAGTCTGCTTAATTATGATGTCGTCAGAAAGTTTGTCCTTAATATCTTGATAAACATCTGGCAAATTTATTCCATTTTGATCAATTTTGTTAATAAAAAATATTATAGGTATGTTCATCTTTCTAAGTGCATGGAATAGTATACGAGTTTGTGACTGTACTCCATCTTTTGCAGAGATTAGCAAAATAGCTCCATCCAAAACAGATAATGAACGGTATACATCTGCCAAAAAATCCATGTGTCCAGGAGTATCTACAATATTTACTTTAACATTTTCCCGTTGAAAAGATGTTATTGCGGTCTGAATAGTAATACCTCTCTGGCGTTCCAAAAACATAGTATCCGTTTTCGTTGTACCGCTATCTACACTTCCTAACTCTTTAATTGCTCCGCTACTGTATAGTAAGCTTTCTGTCAAAGTAGTTTTTCCTGCATCAACATGTGCTAAGATACCGATATTAATAATTTTCAATTTTATTTCCTCCATTCAAAAGCTCAAAAAGCAGAAAAAATCCCAGTGATAAATACTCTTATCACTGGGATTTTAATACAAAAATAGCTGTATACTACACACTGATAGCCACAGATGCTTTATGATAAAATGATAAAAGTATTCTTAAACTGGGCACAAAAAACCAGTCCTTATTTTAAATAAGGATGCTTAATTAATTATTCCCGCTATCTAATTGACAGTTTATTTAAGAATACCTTGCCGCATTTTTATTATCTCCTTTTGAATGTTATCTTAATTCTATCATATGATAGAATGCTTGTAAAGCCAACCATATTTTTTGAACGAAAGGGAAATTAATGAGAAATTAATGGAAGTTAGTGTAGTAGTTGAAGATAACTCTTCAGAATGGCTATCAAAATTCAGCGATTTAATAACGATTTACAAGTTCATAAGGGATTCTTTATTCATCCAGCTATTATATTACTTTTCAGGTCAATAGGACAACTGTCCACAACCTTTCTACAAATATATTACGTATAATTTTTGAAATATATACTGCTTAACAAAATATTTTGCAGTGGTTCCAATAGTTTTGAATTGTTAATATTAAGTTTGACTTGGAAAATATCATTAAAAGTTATACTGTTTATTTGGAAAAAATTGGAGAGACCTTTTTAAGTAATGTAATGAAAATAGTTATAAGTTAGAATAAAGGTGAATTTGCTTATACTTCTCATAGAAGGTTGATTTCACGCTATATTTTGGATTATTTATGCTAAATCATTATAAGTTTGCTATAGTGACATACAATTTTTTTTGCTTATACTAAATATTCAAGTATTGTTTTCATCTTAATATTCTTTATTCATTCATTATTATTTTCCAGTTATCCTTCTTCTCTAAAGTTAATTGGTATTGGGAAATATTTTCAATCTTTGTTTCATTGTCTAAATATCGAACGGCTATTTTTACTAGATACTGTTTCTCTTTCTTCTGAATAATTGGATTCACCAACTCAGAGTAAATAAAGTTTTGACTGATTATTGGTAAAACATCTTCCATCATATAATAATCCAATTCATTCTTAGTAGCATTGGGATACAACTTAAAGAAAGTTTCTAAAAAATCGAGAATTTCTAGCTTCGTTTGTTCATCAATATTATTATCGTTTACAAGTGTATCTGGTTGAAATTCAGAGGGATTCGGTGCTGCCCAGACGGTTGGATTACTTGTAATAACTAGATTGTTATTCTTATCTTGATGAATCGTGATTCGATAGGTAGAAGCCACATTTTTCGTTTCTTCGCCTTCTTTAATTTGTTGCTTGACCGTATAAACTACTACAAAATTCTGTTCATCAATGGATTGTATCTGCCAAATTTTACAATCACTGACAGAAGAGCTCGTGGGAATATCGGTCCGAATTGTATCTACATTCAATTCTTGTAATTCCGAAGTCAGGTAACGATTGATTCGTTCAGGTCGTTGCTCAATGGCTTCTTTGTTATTTTCCCAAGAATAATATTCTTGAATGAAATTAAGAGTAAAACTCTCAATCGCATGGGTATCCACAAGCACAGGTTCAATGACTGTTGTCTCATGAATCGTGTGTGTATCAATAGCGGTAAAGTTTTTATACAGGCCAAAACTAAAGCTACCAATCAATAACAGCCACAAGAAAAGGACACTCTTTTTGTGAGTGCCCAAGTGGATGGTTTTGACTTTCTTTTGTCTGTTTGCTTTTTCTTTTTTAGGTTTGTGTTCAATATGAATTTTCATGAATTGTCCTCATTTCTTATTGTTTTATTCGTCCAGCACCAATTAAATGTTGCTGCCAATAGTTTTCATTTAAGTCGGTGTAACCAATCGGATCACCAGCGTGGTACATTCTCATATCTCCTACATAAATGCCGACATGTGTCACATAATCGGCAGTTGCATAGGTCGAGTGAAAGAAAATTAAATCTCCTGGTTCAGCTTGTGACAAAGGCAAATGATCCATCACCTCGTATTGTGCTTGGGCAGTACGAGGCAAAATGATGCCAGCTTTCTGAAAAGTCCATTGGGTAATGCCGCTACAGTCAAAAGAGGTATTTGGATTGGAACCGCCAAAAACATAGGGATAGCCTTGATATTTCAACGCTTCATCCATAATTATCTGAACGGTTTGATTATCAAACTTTTGCGAAGCTGTCTCTAAATATTGGATAACTAATAGCACATAAAACATATTGCCATAGTTATAACGCCAGCCGCCATTTTTAGGAATAGAAAGTGCATTTTTATAAGTCACTCGTTGACCTTTGGCTTGTTCATTAGAAAAGCTTTCCGCTAACTCAAAGGAATAAGTTTTCCCATTCTTCGCGACATAATTTAAAAAGCTCCCACCGTAATTGTACGCTTGGATCACGCTTTGTTGGTCAACACCTAACGATTCCGCAGAACGTACCAGTCCTGCAAAATAAGAAACACCTTGTTTTATTGATTCTTCGGGATCAGTAATCGTATTTGGAGGTAAGCCTTTTGATTCTGACGATTGCATGACATCTTTTAGAGTGCCGCCACTTTCAACTTGAATAATCGCTAAGAGAATATGGATATAGTCCTCAATATTCTCTTGTTTTGCGTATTTTTCTACTAAGGAGCGATACTTTAGGACCTCTGGTGAAACAGACAAACCACTTCCTTGAATAACAATGGAATCAGAAGAATTACCTTGAGGTTCATCTGCCACAAAAATTGCCACAAAAGATAATAAGCCAAAGAAGGACAGAAAGAGCGTTAAAGCCACCATTATTTTTAGTTTCCATTTCATAGCGATTGACCTACTTTCTTTTCATTGGACGTGTGAAACGGACATTTTTCTTTTGACGGTTATTTTGAGAATAACGGACAGTTGACGTTGTTTGTTTCTGATTTGTCATGTACCTTGTTGGTTGCTTGCGAGAAATAGGAGCTTGTTGCTTGATAGAAGGTTGTTGTTTTATCGAGCGGTTCCTTTGTTTGGTTATTCGCTCTTGTACTTTGGAAGCTGTCTGTCCTTGTGGTACTTCTTGCGATACTGTTTGGATCTTATTCGATGGTCTGTGTTGTACAGGTGGACGAGTAACAGTAGAACGAATTGGTTTCATTTCTCGATTTGTTTTTCGAGATTGAATAACCGGTCTATTTTTTCTCGATACTGAATCTATTCGTTTGTTTGACGTACTTGCTTGTTGTATCTTATTCACTGCTTGAACCGAATCAACAGCTGGTCGTTGATGGTTTTTGTCAGTCGTAGGATTTGTTGTTCCTCGCTTTTTTTCTTGTTTTGTTTTTCGAGATTGTACAACCGGTCTGTTTTTACTTGTTACTGATTCCGTTCGTTCATCTGACATCCCTTGTTTAAAATCAGAAATGGTTTGATGAAGATTCCCTGTAACTGTTTTAGGTAACTCTTTGACTTGTTGTTTCTTTTGAGCCACAAAATTGCTCGCTCGATTTTTACTATCCAAGACTTTCCCAATTTGTTGCCCAGTCTGATAACTTCGAGTGGTTGGTCGTTGTGTGCGATCATTTTTTTGTTGATTGGAAGGGACAGACGCACGAGCATTGGAAGGCGTTGTACCTGCAATTGAAGGAAGTTGCTTGGCATTTTTTCTTCCTTTGGTTTTGCCTGCCAAATACCCAAGAGAACCACCGATCATGGTTCGACTAATGGTTCGTTGAAGTCGTCGTGCTCCTCGGTGCATATATTGTTTTGGTCGTCTCATAACCCCTCGACTAATTTGTTGGGAATCGTTGGCTTGAAGATTAAACAAACTCATAATATCGCCCATCTTTAAGTAGATACCCGCAAAAGTCACAATCTGTAAAAAGGCAACTAGGAAAAAGGGATAACTGGTGGTTAGGCTATACAACATGGTGGATAAACTAAACGCCACCGTAATAATCAACGTGATTCCAGCTCGCAACATAATGGTATTAAAGAGTTTCATCAATGCCGCTTTTCCCATGCCACTAAAGGTTGGCAACATAGCCAACAAGAAAATAATAGGCAAGAACATTGCATAGAGAATAAACAGAATTTGACTGAAAATCATAATGCCAGTCAATAAGAAAACGAAAATGGAAATCCCAATGTTAAACAAGACTAAAAAACTAACCGTCCCTAATCGATTGACCGTTTTTGTTAAGGTTAGTTGTTGGTTGTCGTGTTCTTCAATTTCATTTTTTACTGCTTCCTCACGATCTTTCCCATTATTGGTATCAGGATTGATTGCCAACAGGTCATTGACCCGACTTTCGCCAATTTCTTCTTTATTAGAGTTATCAAATTGTAGTAAAAGCCAAGGTTGTTCGACTTGTACCGAAAACAAGGTATCTCGAATACTGTCTACACTATCTGTTCCTTGTGAAGAGGAATGAGGAAAAATAATTTGCCCCCCTAAATCCAAACTGGCTTGCGAAATATCGGCAGAAAATTCATTAATTCGTTGAATGTACGAAGGGGCAAAAGCAATAAAGCCGGCCGACAAAACAAACACCACAAGAAAATTCGTGACTGCTTGAATTGCTTTGGATGTCTCTCGTTTGAGCAAGCCGACATAGGCAACATAGGCCCCTACAATCAGAATAAACAACAACAGAAAGCCAACATAAAAGCCAGAAGTCGAAAAGCCATTTTCTGATATGCCTGCTAATATTTGAATATTTTCACCAATTTGATTCGCTGTGTCTGAGATGAAATCCAGTTTGTAAGCTTGTTTGATCAAGTAACCCGTCGCATTGGAGAGGTACAAACTAATGGTCCAAATAAAATCAGACATAGCATATAAGCCATATTGCACTTGATTGCCAATGCCATCTTTCCAATTCCAAGGCAACCAGTCCCAATCGGTATCAACGTAGAAATCCAATTGATAATGAGACAAAGGATATTGTGAATACAAATTTTGTACGTCCACGGTATCATCAACTAGTCCAATCGCCTGAGCGACAGTACCAAAAAGTAAGAGAAATAAAAAAGTCATTCCTCCAATTAGAAGAATGACACCTAGCATTTTTTTCAATTTTGGTTTCAATGTATACACCTCACTCTTCTTGATGGACGGGGGGACGAGTATCAAAGGCATGGAATAAATCTTCAAAGACTGGATGGACTTGAATTGTACCAACACGCCCATATAAATCTTGAATCAAGCATTGGCCATTTTCTAATTCTCGCAACCGTTTTTGATTGTCCTCGTCGTTGGGATCCACACCAAAGAAAGTCAATGTTTTTTTGATTTCCTGACTATCCGTTGAACGAAAGGCAAACTTTAAGCCAATATTGTTTTTCAATTTTTCATCGATTAAGTCGTCCGCATTTTGCGTGACAAAATAAACACCCGCATTCATTGCACGTCCTGCACGAACTAAGCGATTCGACAAGGTTTTTCCTTGAGCTACTTGTAAAAACGACCACGCTTCGTCCAAATCCACAATTTTAAATTTGGTTCGATCAGAATGAATGAAATCCAAAGCAAAAGTCGAAATGACAATTAACATAGCCACACTCAATAATTCAAGAGTGGTGTAATCTGAAAAATTAGATTGGGCGTCTGGTAAAACCAAATCTGCCACTTGAATAATATTTAACTGTTTCTCTAAACTAATCGAGTTTTCCGTTGTCCCATCACTAAATAGTAAATGGGCAAAGTCATAATCGGTAAAACTTTCAATGTGATCCGCAATCGAATGCGATAGTGGGTTGTCATCTTCTCGTAATTCATCAATGACTAACCACAAACCACGAATCTCTTTTTGAGTGACGGATCGAATCGCTTTTCGTAAAAGAGGGAAACGTTCCCCATCTCGACTAGAAATTCCAGTTAGAAAAGTGAGAATATCAATCGCTAAACTTTCAGCGTCTTTCTTCCGTTTCATGAGAACATAGGGATCAAGCAAGCCTTGATTTTTCTCTTCACTGGTTAAATTGACAATATTAATTTCATCGGCCATGTCTGGCAAGGTTTCTTTCCAATTGCCACGTTCGGCCTTTGGATCAACAATTAACGCTTGTGCCCCAAATAAAACCGAGTAATACACCAACAAGTTATTAGAGAAGGATTTTCCACCACCTAAAGAACCAAGAAAAGCCGAAGCCAGAGCATTCGTCACCGAACCTTTGACACCTTGACTAGCTAAACTAGGTTTAAGATACACATTTTTTCCAGTCTCGATGTTGTAGCCAATGTAAATTCCTTCTGTTTCTCCTAACATTTGGGAAGCACCAAAACCTAAGCCAGCTAGAAAGTCAGAAGTCACATATTGCACATAGTCGTTGATGTATCGTTTGCTTGAAGGAAGAAATTCATAATGTAAGCCCAACATATCGCCAAAGGGACGAACCAATTTAATACTCCAATCGTCATAGAAATCTTTGATCTCATTGCAACGACGTTTTAATTCTTCATAGGAAGAAGCTGCCACTCGAATAACATAGCTTAGTTTGTACATGGCTTCTTTGGTCTGGTCTAATTCAGCTTCTAACTCATTGACATCTTCTAAGGCTTCCAAAACGTTGTTTCCTGTTTCATTGTCACTATTCCACGCATGATCGTCCAAGTCTTTGAGTTCTTTTTTCTTGTTCCGAACAGTAGACAAGGCTTTTTTATTGGCAACAATTTCAATGTTCATATTGGTATCAATGGGGAAGTCGAATTGTTGTTGCTGGTAATAGAAAATCTCATTGGAAGGAAAATCCAATTCGCCCACAATCGAATCAATCGTAAAGTAAGCAACATAAGACGTCGTTTCTTCATTTTGAATTTTCAAATAGCGTTGGTTTTCTTCAATCAAGGAACGAGTGGGTTTCAGTAAATCATATCGTTTTACGAGTGTTTGGTGTTTCAATTTTTTGAGAGGTAAAGGGAATTCGTATTCCTCAAAAGAACTTGTTTCTTTGCCATACAGATGTTCAATCAAATAGCCAAAATCATTTTTATCTAAGGGTCTGATATGGAAACGTCGTTCAATCTTTGCTTGTAAGAGGTCAGCCATTTTTGTGTAACGACGGACCTCATCTTGTGGCATCACGACAAAATCACCCATCCATTTTTGATTCACTTCTCTAAAAAATGTAGTGAGTGTATTTTTGGCAGATTTTTTCAAATTCTTTAAGGAAACTTCCTCTTCATTGACCAGTAATTTAAAGCCAATAAAAAAGCGATAGTCCACTTGATTGTCACCAATCATGTTTACTAACGCTTCGGTTTGTTCATCAATCCGCTGAAAAGCAATGTCTTTCAACCGACCAGTGACCGTTTCTTTACTTTTTTCTTGAATCGAACGAATCGATCGTTCGGTACTTATTTGTAAGGCATGAATCTTACCTTCACGATTTTGTGCAATGAGTTGTCGAAAATTCGTGTGGACTTGAAGTTTCTGTTCAGGGGTCAAAAAGGAATAGTTATAGGGCAACAATTCAAAATAGGCAAAACATTCGCCTTCGTGATTGAATACGAGGTTGTTTTCAATGTATTTAATCGGATAATTCAATGTATTCACTCCTTACAATTGTGGCAGTTTCATCCATTTTCTCTTTTTCAAAGGTTACTTTTTTTCCAGCATAGGTTCGTTTGGGACGGAAGGCATAAGTGACAACGGTTTGAATAAAACGATAGGGTTTCTTCCCATCGAACGTCTTTTGACTCATGAACCAAGTCAAGCCAACAGGAATGCCGACATATTTCAATAACGCCCCCTCAATCAATGAAAGAGGAGGGATATCAGCCAGTAGAATCACCGTAAACAGACTACAAACAAACCAAGCCATCTGACTAAAACTAATTGGAAAGGGAAGTTTAAAGTCGTTGATGGCATAAATCACTTTTTCAACGGACCAAATACTGGTATAGCTTTTTAGTTTTTTCAGTTTAAACACCTCCAAAAAAGAACACCTATAAAGGTGCTCTCAATAGTTTATATTTTTCTCAATATATCCAGAAAATATTGAGGAAAAACTTTTAGTGCTTCTTCAATCTCTCGTTTATTTTGTCTAAGTAATTCTTTAGTTATCCTTTTACTAATTGAAGTAATTGTAAAAGAAGAAGAATTTTCAATAATTCGAGCCAAAATTTGAGCAATTACTCGATCAGAAAAACCAAGCTCGAAAATATTTATTGATAGATTGCTAGGAAGTCCATAACGTATTTTCTTTTGTAGACTTTTAATCAAATGAAGTGTTGAATCATTTTCGGAATTTTCCATAAATGTTGCAACTCCATTTAGAGGTAATATAGTGCTGTAAGCTAGTATGTTATCACATATTTCAATGATATCTTGTAATATGAGCGGAACTAGCTGATTACGCTTACTAATTTGGAATTGATTGCTTTGACAATAGTTTAAAATATCAGAATAGCTTTGTCCTTGAGTCCATAATTCACATATCTGAGTAAAAATAGAAGTATCATCAATCCTATTTATAATATTATTTTCTGAGAATAATATTAACTGAGGAAAGATTATGTCAATCAATTCAAATTCTGACCTTGCTTGAGTAATGTTTTCAATTTTCTCTGAAATCCATTGAGACAAGACTTTAGAGTTATCAAATCCTAAAGAGGATATTGAATAAAGAGATAGTTCAGCTTCAGTGAAAGAAAGAGAATAAGTCTTAATTACCTCAAACAGTTCAACTAATTTTTCTTTTTCGCTATCGCTAGCCAAATGATAACCTAAAGTTTGCTGAGTTACCATATTAGTAAAATTTGGATTTGAATCTTTAAAGTATTTCACAAAGTACATTACATAGTTTTCGACATCTTTTAAAATATCTAAAATTATCTTTAATTCGAAGTTGAAGTCTGATATTTTATTCGGAAAATTTGAGTTGCTAATTACGGTTTTTATCTTATTGATTACATCATTAAACTGTTCTTGATTAGTATACTTTTGTGGCAGTACATTCCAAAGATTAATAGGGGGGAATTTATCAATTATAATAGGCCTAACAAGCTTTAATAAATTACTCTCACTGTCTTCTGAATTATCAATATCTAGCATATTTTTGTATCTGTTCCATTTCCAATTTGATTTGTTAGAATGAATAAAAGGTTCTGATAATATAACCGTTCCTTCAATATGCTTACCTGCTCTACCCACTCTACCTAATAAATTGTGAAAATCACGAACCTTCATTTGACTTTTTCCTTGATAGAGACTTGAAATAATAAGGTATTTAATTGGTAAATTCACTCCTTGAGCTAAGGTGGAAGTACAAACTACAAAATTGATTAAATTCTGCGACATTGCATATTCAACTGATAATCGAATTCCTAGAGGAATATTACCATGATGAATAAATATGCCCTTCAAGGCTGAAATATAATATTCAGTATCACTTCCTAAGTTCATATTAATAAGACTTGCTATTTTTGTATTCTCATTTTGACTAACTTCATTTGAAAAGGCTGATATATCTAGTCCTCTTTCTTCAAGTTCAAGTAGTCTTTCGATGGTCTTATCAGCAGTTTTTTTTGTTCCAGAGAATATAGCTGTTGCTCCATTGTGAACCATTTTTAATGCATAATAAATTTGCATATCGTAAGGTTTATTGAGTTTTCTTTTACGAAAATCCACGTCAGGAAAATACCTTTTTGCTCTTTCTCTATCAAGTCTATTTATTTCACGTATATCAACAATTCTTGGGACATAAAAATCATCTATGTCATGATTATCTTGATTTAGAAAATATAACTGTCCAGTTTGTCCCATCCAATCACCTATTGCTATTGATCGTTGGGAAGAAATAATATTGTTGTTAGAAATAACTTCTCCATCAGTACCATTTAACCATTCATTGATTACTTCACTATTCGCAATAACCGCTGAGATCAGTATTTTTTGTGAAGATTCATTTAAGTAATATCTGATTGTTGAAACAAGCAATTCATAATTAGTACCTCGCGAGCTATCATCGAATAAGTGAGCTTCATCAAAAATAATCAAGTTAAGTTCTTCCAAAATTTCACTATTATTTCTAATTAAGAACAGTAATTTTTCAGGAGTGAGTATAATCAATGTGTTTGTAGCGATATCATTATCAAAGAACGCAATATCATCTTTTTCTGCAATATCCGACAGTTCGTTTATGATTACCTCATCATTTGAAAAGAATTCTATTAAATTTAGAGTTATTTCTTTGCAGAGAGCTTTAAATGGAGCCACAACAACGGCAAGTTTTGTTCGATGGGTAATAAAAGCTGATCTAATTATTAAACCAATTGAAGTTGTTTTGCCAGAACTCGTAGGCATTTGAATGACTCCAGATTTACCTTTAAAAATATTCTTTTCTCCTAGCAAAATTTGACTAGGCCACAATTCTTTTATTGTATGATTGTTTAACAATAAATCTTCCCAATCTTGTATTGTCGTATCAGAATAATTGGGCAAAAGATTCAAAGCAGAATTTTTATACTTTTTAATAAAAACTGCCAATAATGAATCTCCAAAAAGAATCTCTCGTGGATTTTGAGATAGATATATTTCTTGTTTTAAGTCATTTAATTTTTCAAAATCAATGGGTGTACCATCTAAGTAAAATTGAGATAAGTCATATATTAGATAATAGAAGAGATTACCATATTGACTGGAAAACTCGTACCCCTTTAATTCGTCCAATCTGTCTGCTAATAGATATAAAAGAAAAGTATCAATTTCATTAATTTCTAAATCCATTGCCCAATCTATCTTGTTTATCATTACTTTTGTACTTCCAAGTGCATCCGAAAGATAGAAAGAAATTGCCCCTAATAATCCAAAATAATCATTATAACTTGCTTCACCAATCTCTGAAGTAAGTAGTGAATCAAAGTAAATTGATGTGAAATTTAAATTTTCAAATAGTTCATTATTTAATTTTGAAGAAAATTCAGTATATCTATTATCCCAAATAAAATTAGATGCATCACCAATTGTCGCTATTGCAAGGACTATTAATTCTTGTGCCATATATTCTACTTGGATATGCTCTTCAAGAGGAACATTGTATTCAAACATTTTTGATTTTGCTTGAACTTTTTTTAAGTAATATTTTGAATTATTTTCAATTAACATTGGCAGCCCTCACATACATTTGTTTAATAAATTCTAAAAATTTAGGAGAGTGTACAGCTATTAACTGAACATCTGGACTAGGATGTTCTGAAGTATCGATTTCTTTTAATAACTCTCTAGAAAAAGCTTTATCCGAACTAACAGCTGCTGCAGCAAAAGTTCTCTTATGAGGTCTGTCTGTAGGATTTTGAAATCTTCTTACTAAACGCATACCTTCCTCTTCATTATAGTTCTTTAACATTCTGTAAGAGGCATTTAAAGATTCAGCTATTCTAACAAGGTCTTTTGCAGAATGATCTACAGCATTTTGTAGAGTTGCTTCTGGATTTGATTCACTATTTCTAGCTTTTACTTCAACAATTAACATTTCATCATTGATACTATTAGTTTCAATAGACTCTACTTTGTACCCAATTAAGTCACTTCCTTGTGTGGAAGTATTTCGATTGAATTTTTGTCTGTAGCGTACTCTTGGAACTATATAATTCAAGATGTATTCAATGTAATCTGCAATTAATATTTCTGAAAAATCACCGGACATTGTTGCTGAACCCAATCCAAAATTTGGATTGGGAAACTTCATATCTCTAAGGAATTCAGCTCTAGAAAGACCAGTACCTTCTCTTAGTTCATCCAATTCTTCAAGTGAACAATAATGCTCTCTAAGATGTATTGCCCATTGTTCGAAAACGGTCAGATCATCATTTATTTCAATTTTTATAACAGAGATATCTTTTCCTTTGTCAGTGATAACGATTTCTTCATGAATAAAGTAATCAATGAATTTCGGAATATCCATAAAACTCAACCCCTTTTAAAATTAATAACATTATATCATTAATTTTAAAAGGGTATTAATTGTTTTATAACAGAAAGAAATTGTTTATATAAAAGATTAGTAAATATTAGGATGTATGCTAGATTTTTCTATGCTATCCTAAATATTCAAACACCCCATTACTCGTAACTAAAAAGTTCCCTTCCAACTCCATATCTCGTCCAAGTGATTGATAGTCAATATAATTTTGAAGGTTAGAAGGAACTTCACCAAGTTGGCCTGTTTCCTCCACATAATAAGTCGCTACATCTTCCATTGAATCACAATCTGAATAACAGATAATATCGTCTTTGTGTTCAATCAAGTCTTCTAAACTAGAAAACCACATGCTCTGAATTTCTTTTAATTCTTTCAAAATTTCTGTGTCCTCAATCTCTTCAATTAAGGCACATAATCGATTAATTTCTGAAATAGGTGTGTATTCACCAATTTCAAAAGGCAACTCATAATCATGAATTGCATATTCTTCGTATTGATCATTCAATCCAATTTTTTCTTTGACCTCTTCCATATCAATAGGTGGTTGGAACCAAGCACCGACTATTTCGCCTTCGTTGTATTTTCCTAAGTTGGAGATATAAACTTGCATATCCATTTGGTTTCATTCCCTTCTAAGCACCGATAATACGATTGAAAAGATTCAATAAGACATCTTTTACACCAGCAGCATTAAATACCAAGCCAACCGCAATTAAGGCAATGATCAAGAAGCCAATCAATTTAGAAAATTCTCTTTTAAAACCTAAATACACACCAATCACAACAATTGCCATTAATACTAATGATTCCGCATTGGAAAGAAACCAATTATATAAATTTTGTCCAAAGTTCATCACACATTCTCCTTTAATTAATAATAACTTCCTCTACAGGAAGGGTTTGTTGTTGTAAAATCTTTTTCTGACGATCCGATAATTCCGCATAATCAATCATATTTTGGATGACACTCGTTTGATTGAGTTTGTCGATTTTCATTGCTAATTTTAAGGTAGGAATGACTTGTCGTGACAACCAATTCAAGGTTCGGTCAAACGAATAGGGTTCAGGTTCTGAAGTTAGTTTTAGTTTTCGCTGATTTTCTCCTAGGAAAAATGCCCAATCCGCATTAATTTTCCATTGACTACGACGTTTGTTGGAATCTTTATCCACAAACCGAATATATCGGTTGATAATGGAGAAGGTCGTTTCGCCAACGTTTCCATTGTTTAATAAATCAATCACTGCGTGTAAGGCACGTTCATTTTTCAAACGAATCTCAAAACGATTTTTGACTGGATTCTCTTCTAATGGAATCCCAAGTTTTACATATTGCTCATAATCTTTTTGATAGATACAAAAATAGACTTCTGATTTTAGCGAACCAATATACAACGTATCACCCATATCAGCTTTTTCATGTTGGCGAACCAATTCACCTGAACGATAATTTTTAAAGCTACGAAAGACAGAAATACATTCTTCGTTCTGACATTTACGCGTGAGTTCTGGAATATTTAATAAGCCGACTTTATCGTTAATCGCTAAATCCAAACGTTTATAAACACCATTTACTGCAAAGACATCTAGGAAGAAGTCTACCCACGTTCTTCGTTGTGCCAACAAAAAATGTTCAAATTGCCGACAGCCTTTGCCTTTCATTTCTACGAGAACACCTTTTTCAATATCATGAGATACCATGACCGCGATATCACCAAAAACATATTGTTCCTCATACGAGTAAAAAGCGTATTCCTCATGTAACATATACTTCATTTTTAGTTTTAAGATATTCTCGATCACTCCTTCTGGATTAGTGGTTGGAAATCGAATCCGTACATAGTCGAATAGCATTTCCAAGGGTAACTCTGGATTGAAACGTTCGAGCAGAACATCTAATTCTGAAAGTAACTCACTGGAAGGAACGACTTTTTCTGTTTCAATTTCACTAAGGTATTGTCTTGAGATACCAACTGCAGTAGCTAGTTTATTTTGCGATACACCATAGTTTTTTCTCCGTTCTTTTAGTTCTAATACTTGTTGTTTGAGGTTTATCAACACAACTTCTCCTTTCTTTTTTGAGTGAACAAAAAAGATGTCAACTATTCAAAAAAAGTTGACACCTCATAAAGCGATAGAAAGTTTGTTGTATCAAAGTTCCTAAGCCTTTATTGCTTATTATTTTTGTATTTCTACCCCCCTGTTAGAATGGGGGGGTTAATCAAGGTGGGCGTGGCAAGCCACACCCACCAGATAAGAAAAAGCCATGACTTATGCGCTGCCGTCATGACTTTTTCTGTCTGTGTTCCGTTTATTACGTTGTTCTTTCCACTAATGGGCAGTGAAATTGTTGATATTCTTGATTTTATACATTCGACTACGCTCATGTTTCCCCTCTAAAAGATATAAAGTATCAGTCACAGGCTCCTTCGATCCTTCACATCTTTTCTACGGGACGAATGGAAGACCTTTATAATCTAATTCTCTAACGATTTGTAAAATACAGAATAAGGATGCCAATTGGCGCAATCAAAACACTAAAGAAGTAAATTAATAAAATTTTGATGAAGCCCCAAATGAAGGCAAAAATGCCACTGGTAATCCACACATTATTCCCCATTAAAAGAGAGACAATCGAATCATAAACAAACATAGCAAATGGATAGAGAAGAAAGTTTAATCCTAAAAAGACATAAAATGAAGTAGGGACAGTATCAGGACTTGAAAAATAGAAAAACGCAGTGACAATACCACTAAAGATATACTGACGGATCAAATAGGCTGGATGCAAACTGGTAAAAACAGTACGGGTAAAGTGAGACATGGCAATTCCTCCCATCTTGTTACATTAACTATACCGCAGTTTGTTTAAAAATTCCGCTTCTATCCGTGCTATTTCGTATAGCCATCGATACCTTCTGAAAGTAAGTCATTATACAAGGCTTCAATTTTTGTCCGGTCAAAAGGAGAGGTGGCTAGTTCTAACCCTGATTGTAAGATAGATAGAACCACAGTGAGTGGAACGCCATCTGTAATGCCGCCTTCTTCGATAGGGACTAAACCAGTAATCCCATTTTTACTGACATCAGAAGCTAGAGAGTGAAAACGTTGTTGTAATTCTTCATTCTCAGTTCTTGAAAGTTCATACAAACGATAAATGCAATCATCAAACTCCATCTTCAGATTCCTCCTTTTTTACTAATGGTTTCGAGTGACACAAGGCACCAATCGTTTCTAAAAAATCATGTCCTTTAGGAACAAGTGGTGTGTAGAATTCGCTAATGACATTGGTTCCAACATCTACATATCCTCGGCCTTTAATTTGTTTTAAAAAGAAATCTTTATCGACATCTCCAAACATCATGGAATACCCAAGCTCACTCATACGCCCAAGTGCCACACGAAAATTAAACTGATCACGAATCCCATCTTGTAAGTATTTTGCATCCGGTCGCTGACAAGCCAAGATAATAAAGAATCCCGCTTGCCGACCTAACATGACGATTTGTTTTAATTTATTCATGACTGCCATATTTTCTTTAGCACTCAACATTTCCATATACGCCACATACTCATCAAAAATAAGGAAGTTTGGTTCTAGGTTTAGATAAGCGTAATTTTCGCCTGTTTTATAATGAGGCATTTTCTTCATATCGAGACTACGCGCCATCATGCGAGCATAAAAATCATCGATACATGCAGATATTTCTTCTTTTTGGTAATAGACATTATCCATCACTGTTCCTAAGTCCGCTAAATCGGCATTTTTGGGATCAAGGATAAACAGCTTGGCGTTGGTTTGAAGAAGGGACTCAATAATCGTAAGAATGAAATACGTTTTCCCACCACCGGTTCCACCTGCAATCAACATATGAGGCAAAGAATCGAAAGCCCACGCCAAATTTTTCATCAATTGCATAGCCCCATCTTTCACAGAAACCTCTTCAATTGAAACTCGATTGGCAATCGTGTCATAGAGTAGGGTGTATTCCACAAAAGAGTCTTTGAGTTCTTTATCGACTAGCTCACAGTACAAGCCTGATTCCAATTTCTTCTCTAAGCGTAACAATTGATCTTGGTATTTACCTAATGTGATTTCAACAGTAATAACAATCAGTCCGTTGTGCATTCGATAGTAGAACTTAGCAAAGTAGCTGATTTTTTCTTTCTTTTTAGCAGGGGAATCTTCAAAGAGTTGAAATTCTTCCACTTGTTTTGTTTCTAACCATCCGTTTTCTAGAATCATTCGAGCGAGTTTTTGACGATGGGTTAAACTCTTGTAATAATCGAACCCATACCGATACAGTAAATAGAGGAGAAAACCAACAGTAAGAAGTGAGAAGACGAGTGATAGACTACCATAGGGACTGAAAAAGTGTTGTTTAAATTCCTCTAGTTGCCAAGTAGTTCGACTGAAAAAAGCCAGATGAAAGGGAAAAAATGCAAGTAACCAACAACTTAATATAGCACCAAAGAAAAACTGAAAGACCAAGTGTTTATCGCTTGGTCTGATTCGTTTTCCTTTTCTTTGTAAGAGTTTCATGGGCTATCCCTGTTTATTCTTTGGCTCAATTTTCGGTGTGGTTTTATTCTTTAGAACCAAATCATCGGCCTTAATGTACCAATCAACATCCGCCCCACGATAAGTCGCATTGGCTACGGTGTCTGCGATTGGGTTGATTAATTCCACTTCAGCATTGTAATCAAATTCTCGTAATGGAATTGAAGCGGGAATACTGACTTGAATCATTCGTCCTTGTTCACGTGATTTTAAATCATAGGTTCGTTCTTTGACTTCAGTTGATACACTGCCATCTTCATTGTTTAGAAAAACTTCCCGACGTAGTGCAGAAAATTTCAACCGTCCAAACGTTTTTTCTTTGTCGATAATAATTCCTTGTGCTAATCTCATGTGTATTTTCCTCCTTTAGGCTTTGACCATATCGTCTGCATGTAAAATGTAATTCGTGAATCCTCGTTCGCCAATCTTATAACCTTCTGCGATAATGCGTGGGTTAATCAATTTGACCGATTCTTCCACTTCAAAGAATTTTTCTCCGGCTGTATGAGGTAAAATCACCTCAATATCATCAGCACGTTGTATATCTGAATATAGGTTATAGCTACGAGAAACAGTAGCTAAACGACCATTGATGCGTCGTTGTTCAACATTTCCTTCGCCCGCAAATTCTAAGTGTCCAAATGTGTCTTTCATAATCGGTACTACGTGTTTTAATTCCATTGTTTTTCCTCTTTTCATTCAAAATTTTGTATTGAAATAAGCTTAAAAATTGTTGTTGTGATCGGCGGGGAACGTGAGATTTTCCTCATTGATACACTTCCTTTCCAAACAAAAAAGCAGCTCAACTATTGGATTAGTCAAACTGCTTTAAATGGTAAAATAGGTGCCATCGGATAACTCAAAGGTATCTTCCAAAATATCTGGATCAGTTGGCTTTTCTTCAAAGTGCTCGAAATGATTTAATCGCTTTAAGCCATCCTCATGAGATTCAAAGACATCTAAGTCAATCAATTCATCTAAATAAGGAAATAAGTCATAGTGACAGTTTTCCTCGATTAAAAGCGCTAAACGATTGAGTGTGAGAATATCCCCATCGTCTGTTAATCGGAAAGGGGCTTCCCAATCTTCAATTTCATAACTTTCATCTGTTTCCAATTGTAGCTTTTCTCTTAGTTCATCCAAAGAAACAGGTAGGGTGAACCAAGCGGCAATAATTAGTCCGTCATACTCAAATCGACTAAGGTTGGTGACGTATACTTGAATTGTGTTATCCATTTTTATTTCTCCTTGTATAAATTCCGAATAGTTTGTATTTGATTTTTAACAATCAGTAGGTATTCTTCGACTTCCATCAATTGTTCTGCGATTGCTTGACGTCCACGCACTTCTCGGCCGTCAATATGTTGTAAAAATTGGAAGTTATGCATCGCCGCAGACAACTGATTGATTGAATTGGTACATAATAATTGTTGGGCAGCGTTTAAGCGTTCGCGTGTTTAACCATACGATTCTCCTTTACCATAGACCTTTGCGACATTCGACAAAATAAATTCCGCACAGGGAACAACGATAGAGTTTCCTAGTGCTTTGTATCGGGCAGAGTCACTGATTAATTGATTATCAAATCCATATTGTGTCCAATTTTCAGGCAAACCCATGATTCGCTCACATTCAAGTGGAATGAGCTTCCGAACAAACCCTTCAGTTTCAAATCCTTCTTGCCAATAAGCAAAGGTATCAACAGTACCTGCTAAGAGAGTGGGAAAAGGGTCAGTTGATTGTCCGAAACTGGAGACGAATCCTTTGGTATTTTTTTCTTTTGCATACGTACGCATTCGGCGCTCTTGGAAGGGATAGAGGAATAGTTGCCGCCCTGCTTTAGTAGTAAGGCTTCGATTGTCTTTGGGGGACGACAACCTGTTCTGGTCGCAAGTTTCAAGATGCGACTGCATTCCTTGGGTGTCAAATAATATTTCTCTGGCACGGAAGTCTCTAAAATCTGCGACGAGAAAGATTCTTCGGCGTCGTTGGGGGACACCCCAATATTGACTATCAAGGACTCGCCAACACACATCAACATTTCTCCCTCGCACCATACCGGCATTTGCCCATTGACGAGAGGGAGGAATTGGAACTTCGGTTTGAACGAAGGCTTCCAAGACGGCCTTAAAATCCATCCGGTCATTCGATGAAAAAGCTCCCATGACGTTTTCCCAAATAGCGAGAGTTGGATACTTTCCATTGGTGGCATCCCTCATTTCTTCAATAATTCTGATAGCTTCATAAAATAAATTGGATTTTTTGCCAGCTAATCCTTCACGATTTCCAATGGTTGAGAGGTTCTGACAAGGGGATCCAAACGTGACAATATCAACCGGTGGAATTTTTCCACCATGTAGTTTGGTTAAATCTCCTAAATGAATCATATGGGGAAACTGTTTCTTTGTAATACGAATCGGTGCTTTTTCGATTTCACTTGCCCATGATAGTGTAATGCCCTGTTTTTGAGCGGCAAGAGGGAAGACACCGATACCGTCAAAGAGGCTTCCTAAAGTAAGATTTGTTATTCTTATCATCTCCTTGTAAATAAAAAAGACACCCCAATATGAAGTGTCCAAAAAAATGTTGTGATTTCTATTTGATTATAAGGGTGAAATATAAAAAGATTACTCTTTATTATCATCGTATCTTGTTAAAATTAAAAATAGATAAATAACTAAGATACATTTTGATTTCGTAATGTCAGATTGTTTAATTAGACCATGTGCAATTTCATTTCGTAGATTAAGACCCATTGGTTCAACCATAATTATTTGAATTAAAGTATGAATATCCTCTCCTAGAAAAGTTTTAATGTAATCTTTAACTAAAAATTCGTTAAATGTTATTTCATACTGAACCATATCTTTTTTGAGTGATGTAGTTGCGAATCCCAATTTAGCAAGAAACCGTCTAAATGTAGATTCAAATTGAGGAACTAAAATATGAATAGAGCTAACATAGTCTTCTTTAAAAAAATTTTCAATTCCTGCTTTTACAAGAGGGTAGTTTCTCTCATCAAGCATTTTCCATGAATCAAATTTTTCCATAAGATGATCGGCAGAAAGGCTATGTTCTTCTATCAATTTTTCAAAAATAGCCTTAAAAAAAATCTCTAAATTTAGTGTCAATTCTTGTACATAACTAGTAATGAAAATGAACTTTTTTGACTCTTCTTTAGTTTCTGCGTTTACGATTTTGTTTCCACCATGAATTATACTTTTTGAGACAAGATTAAAAAAATTATTATCTGCTTCTTGAAGTGATTGTTGCTGCTTAATTATACTGACATTTGGAATAAATTCGTCACTTTTTGCAAGCTTATCAAGAGATTCATGAATGTTAGAAATAATATAAGGTGAAATACAATTATCGATATAGTCTGTAGGAATTGTAAAAGGAATTTTTATTGTTGCCATTTCATCACTTTGTTGATATGTTTCATAAGTTTGCTTTATTAAAACTTTTAAGTCATTAATTTTTTCTGTTTCTCCCATATTCTTATAGTATTCAAGTGCTTGTTCTAAGTTAAAAGCTTTTGTTAATGAGCTTTTTTGTTGTCTCCCGCCTTGATACTCAGCCTCTAATTCATAGCTTTTTCCAATATCCAGACGGAGGTTTTGTATTTGTTCTGTATTGTATGCCTCAAACTTTCCAAGAGCTATAGATTCCTCAATAAATAATCTATAAAAATGATACTCATGATTTTCAAAACATTTGTTTTTAAGATTTGTCAATATTGTTAATGTACAGGTGTAAAGTTCTTCTGAAATGTAACCTTTAAATTTAGAATCTAAAATGATTCTTACTAATTGAGAAAGATTACAAGCCCATATCGAATTATCTATATCCCTCGATTCAATTAATTGTGAATGTATTAGTTGAATAGCTTGTTGCAGGTATTTTTTATTATTCATAGAAAGCGAAACCTCAACTAATCTTGATATAGATAAAATAAAATTACTATCCTCATGTACAGTCTGATATTTTCTACAACTTTCTACAAGTGATGCAAGTAAAAATTGTGAAATTTGATATTTTTTTCTCGTTACTTTTTCACTCCCATACTCAAAAAGAAAATCTGAATATCTTACTTTTAAAAAAATATTATCAGTTTCAATCATTCTTCTTTCATAATATAAAAATTGTTCATCAGTGAAAGCTGTAATTTCAGGAACATTTCCAATGCCTGTAATACTGTATTCGGGAACAAATCTAGTGTCACTTTTATTATTCGAAAGAATTGGTTTTTTTTCGATAAGTGAACAAATATCAATTTCATATTTTGCTAATTTTGCTTCATTTAAAAATCCTTCCGATTTTGCCCAATCATGGATTTCTTTAAAACCATCTCTAAATTCTGTATAATACTTGGTAATTTCTATTCTTTCTAGTTCATTAATTTTATCTATAAATTTCGTCATCTAGTTATCTCCGATATACCTAATTTTAAATTTAATTATACCCTCTCAAATGCTATGAAGGAATATAAGTATATAAAAAATAATTTTTAACTGGATGAAGCAAGTGAATAAAAGAGATTCAAAAAGATAGTTAATCATTTATTAGAATGTATAACTGACAAGAATGAAAGAGTGTTTTACTATATTTATGCACATGGAAACCTATACATGAAATAACCAAAAGGGTATACTCAAATTATAAGAAAATAACGAGGTGAAGAAAATGACTGAAAAAGCACAAAACAATGATGAAATCATTGAAAAGGCGAAAGACTTTTTTAGAGAAGTAATTGCTAAGAATCATATTAAAAATACAGAAAAGTTAAAAAACATAAACAACTTTAACGTGAATCCATTTCTGAACAAGTATTTAGCAAATTATTTAACAGGGAACGATGATCCTGAAAGTGTTTCGAAGGCATTAATATATCCAAGAGTTTTAGGTACTTCAATTAATACTTCATTCGGTTCCAACCTTCAAAAATTTATCAATAAAACTCTGGAAGGATATGGCTCTACTACGACTGGAATGGACATAGAATTTATTGATAAAATAGATGGAAGAAAAAAATACTGTCAAATTAAAGCTGGCCCTCAAACAATTAATTATGATGATGTGACTACAATTCAAAATCATTTTAAATCAGCGATTAATTTAGCTCGTACTAATAATATTCCTATTGCAAATATGGATTGTGTCGTAGGTGTTTTTTATGGCGAAGACAGCGAATTAAGTGCGTTTTATAGAACGTTAGCAGAGGACTATACAGTCTTAGCTGGAAAAGATTTTTGGTATCATTTAACAGGAGATGAAGATTTTTATCAAAAGCTAACTGATGGTATTGGAGATATAGCTAATGAATTTGATAGTACTGAGCTTCTTGACGAAACAATCAAAGCTTTGGCTGAACAACTAAAAAATATTGAAGGAATTGAAGAGTAGTTAAAAAAACTAGTACCTTTTTAGTGTACTAGTTTTTGATATTTTAAAATTGATTCAGATAATTTACTACAGATTTTCCAATAGCTTCCGCAAGATTTACCGGGACAGCATTTCCAATTTGTTTATATTGATTGTTTGTGCTTCCAGCAAACTCCCAATCATCTGGGAAACTTTGTATTCTTGCATATTCTCGAACAGTAAATGGACGAGTTTCATCAGGATGGCAACGTTCTGTTTGTTTCTGCGCGGGTGATGTAGTTAACGTTAGAGAAGGCTCATTCCAAGATAAGCGTCTAGCCATTCCTCTTCGACCACCACCAGAATGATAGGATGCACCCATGTAACTTTTAGCAACATTTTCAGGCAAGTTAACCCAACATCCTCCAGGAGGGACTAAGTTAAGGACTTCTATTTTAGACGCTGGATAAGAAGCACCTTCACTTTTCGGAACATCTTTTAATACATCCCTTAGAACAGGTTGATAGGTATATTCTTTAGGAAATTTAAAAGAATATTGTTGTTGTTCAAAAAGGTCGTTTCTAATGCCAATAATGACAATCCGCTCTCTTTTTTGTGCAACTCCATAATTCCAAGCATTCAGTATATTCCAAAATACTTGGTAACCTGAATCCTCGAAAATTTCTATCATAGTTTCTAATGTACGGCCATTATCATGATTCAAAAGACCTTTTACATTTTCTGCTATAAACATTTTAGGTTGCAGTTGTACTAATAATTGTGAATAAGGATGAAATAGAGTACCTCTAGTATCATTCAGTCCTTGACGTAAGCCAGCATAACTAAAACTTTGACAAGGATAACCGCCAGACAATACGTCTAGTTCTCCTCTAAAAGTAAACTGCTCATGATTAAAGATACCATTTTGAGCAATAGTATTAATATCTCCTTCAATCACATTCCAATTAGGGCGATTTAATTTTAAAGTACTACATGCTGTAGAGTCTATTTCAATATCTGCAACAGAATTGAATCCAGCTTTTTCCAAACCTAAGGATAGACCTCCTGCACCAGCAAATGTTTCTACAAGCGTGTAATCGCGTTTTGGAGTAGTATTTTGAATATCAATAAACTCATCTAGCTTGTATTTAAATCTGTCTAATGAATCATCGTTAAATAATTCTAGCTGTTTATTATTAGTTGCATGTTTTTTTACTATAGTTGTAGTCATTGTATCACTCAATTCTTCTTTAAGTATTTCTGCATAGGATAGTCCTAACTCATTAGTGAGTTTGACAACATTAGTTTTTAAAGGAGAAAAACCTTCGGATAACATTTGAGACAATTGACTTTTACTCATTTGTAGTCGTTCCGCTAGTTCTGTTTGGGTTTTTATATTCTTTTGTTTCATGGCTGATAGAACTATTTCTTTATCAATAATCAAAGTACCCTCCTCCTTGTTTAAAATATTTTGAACAACCCAATTATAGCGAACCATGTTTTTCTAGTCAATACAAATATACGCAATAATTAAATAATATTTTTTAGAAGAATGATTTTTATTGTAGTATCAAAAGATGTAATTCTAATTAACTTATTTTTTGAATTTTTCTTTTATGAGGGTTAGTTCTTTTTCGTATTTAACAGAATTCCTATGTTTATTCAAAAAAGACACCTCAACTTTGGAAGTGTCTAAAACCTTTTGATTTTTGGAAGTACCATTCACTTATTAAACATACTGATAAAACAATATTCCTTAATATACTGGCGAAGTTTTTTAGTCATAAAAATGACCATCCTTTTGACCTTCCTTAGTCGTATGAAAGGGGACGCATCAGAGTGTGTTAGTGAACGAACAAAGAAATAAAGTTCGATTAAAGACTACCAGAAATCATATCAATATTGAGTATGGTCTCAAAGACACAAACGCTGCAGAATAAGAAAAGCGCTGATTTATCAGTTTTTAGAGAGTATCCTGAGCATAGGATGTTTTCTTTTTTTTGTCCTTGACCATCCTTTTGACCCTCTCTTTTAAGTAGTACAAAAATACATCAGAAGTTCTTGTAAATCTCAAAAATCCGATAATTTTAACTAGGTTTCACTAGGAATCATTGAAACATCCAATACGGTCTCAAAGATCAAAACGCTGCAGAATAATCAAATTATTGTTTATGCAATATTTGGCAGGCCTCATCTTCGGATGGGGTCTGTTTTTTTTTGCAGGTTTTTTATACTTGGTTCTCGACATAGCCGAATTAGTTCATTGAAAACAAAGAAAAAATCGCACATAATAAATTAGTTTGAATCTATATTTTGTATTCACATTTCTATAGTTTGTTCATGTACTTATCTCAAAGTAAGCGCTATCATTTTACTGGGATAAAAAAACTATAGGAGGAATCATGGATGAAGTGTTGGTTTAAAAGTGGAGTAGGGCTGTTGTTGGCAATTGGTGTAGTTGGTGTCTCAGGATGTGGCGTCAAAAATCAAGCAGAGTCAAATTCGATTGACTATCAAGAAACGGAAGAAGCAAAAGTTGATCGAGGGATGGCTAATCAGCCAGAATCTTCTTATTGGTTTCCAGAAGAGTTATTGCAATGGGACTTTTCAAAAGACGAAGATGCAAAATACAATGTTAGTGCTGTACCATTGGCACAACGGGTAGATAAAACAAAGTTGATTCCTTCAAATAAAACACAAAATACAGAGATGAAAGTAGTAGCTTTATCCATTATGAACAGTAGTACCAGCGGCAATGCACCACGAGGTGTGAACACTTTTGATGCCAATGTTTTTTCTAACTGGCAATATATCGATCAATTAGTTTACTGGGGGGGTTCATCTGGTGAAGGAATTATTGTTCCACCAAGTCCGGATGTGATTGATGCGGCTCATAAAAATGGTGTGCCAGTGTTAGGAACTGTGTTCTTTCCACAAACTGCGCATGGTGGAAAAATCGAATGGCTAGATACTTTCTTAGAAAAAGATGCTAATGGGACATTTCCTTTAGTCGACAAGCTGATTGAAGTTGCGCAAAGTTACGGGTTTGATGGCTGGTTCATTAACCAAGAAACAGATACAGTTGTGACTAGCTTTGATGAAGCTAAAGAAAACAAAAATGCTCAAATAGCAGATAAAGCTGATGGATTGAACAAAGAACATGCCGATTTAATGCAAGAATTTATCAAAGAATTTAAAGGGAAACAAGCTGATTTAGATATCATGTGGTATGATTCGATGACATCTGAAGGAAAAATGAATTGGCAAAATGCTTTGACCGATCAAAACCAAGCTTATTTAGTAGATGCAGACATGAATCCAGTAGCGGATAGCATGTTTTTGAATTTTTGGTGGAATACGGAGCAATTAGCAAGCAAGGAACTTTTGAAAGCATCTAAGAAAAAAGCAAATGAATTAGGCATTGATCCTTATGATTTATTTGCAGGAATCGATGTTCAAGAAAAAGGTTACGCTACCCCAGTTGATTGGGAGTTATTTGTGGATGATAAAGGTGTCCCTTATACTTCTTTGGGATTATACGTTCCTAGTTGGACGTACAGTTCTGCTAGTGATCCAGATGATTTTCAAAATCGAGAAGAACGTTTTTGGGTCAATGACAAGGGAGATCCAACTCAAAATATCGCCTTAAAAGGGCAAGATTGGCCGGGAGTTTCGACGTATGCGCTGGAGCAAACAGCAATCACTTCTTTGCCTTTTGTAACGAATTTCAATACAGGAAATGGGTATAATTATTTTATCAAAGGCCAAAAGGTATCAAGTCTAGATTGGAATAACCGAAGCATGCAAGATATCATGCCGACTTACCGTTGGATAATGGAGCATGAAAATAACAATGATTTATCAATTAGAATGGATTATGCAGATGCTTTCAATGGAGGTAATTCATTATTGTTTAGAGGAAATATGACAAAAAATGCGGTTAGCCAAGTGAAGCTTTATCGAATGGAAACAACGCTAACAAAAGATTCAGAGATAACTACAACCGCTAAAGCATCAGATGCTACCAAGCTGGAGATTGTCTTGACGTTTGAAGACGGAAGTACAGAAACAGTTGCATCAAGTCAAAAAGTAACAAATGATTGGACAACCTTGAAGTATTCATTAGAAAAATTTGCAGGAAAAACAGTCACATCACTTTCTTATAAAATAACTTCAGAAAAAACAAATGACACTTATGAATTACATTTAGGACAGCTAGCAATGACGGACTCACCTGCTACAGAAAAAATGGCTGTTGCAAATGCTGAAGTGGAAGATGTTGTTTTTGATGAAGAAGAAAGTAATTATGCAGGGATTCGCTTGACATGGGATAGTAAAGACAGTGAAGCAGAACATTATGAAATTTATCGAATAAATAAAGATAATACTCGTTCTTTCCTAGGTGCAACACCTGCGACGACACATTACATCAATGGACTGGAAAGACAAAAGAACGTGCAACAGACAAAATTGGAAATTGTTCCCGTTGATACTCTTGGAAATCGAGGCATGGCATCAGATCCAATCTCTTTTGAATGGCCAGATAATACATTACCAAAAGCAAGTTTTACGGCTTCTAAAACATTGGCGGCTCCCGGGGAACAAATTAGTTTCACAAATACATCTTCTTCCAATACGGACAAAGTAACTTGGGAATTTGAAGGTGGCGATATTGAAACAAGTACCGAAAATAAGCCTGTCGTTACTTATGATAAAGAGGGTGTGTATAAAGTAAAACTGACCGCAGAAAATGAAGAAGGAAAAACACCGATTGAGATGGAAGGTTTGATTACAATCAGTCAAAAAGTCCCTGCCGAATTGGTGTTGCTATCTTTAAATGCGAAAACAGAAGCCTCTTCGTTTACAAATGATTCGGAAGCGCCTGAATTTGCAGTTGATGGGAAACTTGAAACAAAATGGTGTGCAACGGGAACACCTCCCCATGAAATCATTGTCGATTTGGGTAATAGCCAAACAGTCAGTGAAGTTCGATTCGCACATGCAGAGGCTGGTGGCGAAAATGCAGATATGAATACAAAGGCTTATACAATCGAAGTAAGCCAAGATGGAAAAGAGTACAAGAAAGTTTCACGAACAATCAATAATACGGAAAAAAATAGCACCAATACCTTTGCCGTGGAACAAGCACGATATGTGAAAGTAAGTGTGGATAAACCTACACAAGGTTCAGACACAGCAGTGCGAATGTATGAACTGGGTGTTTATGGAATGAAAGATTTATTGAAATAAAAAATTGACAAGAAGATAGGTCAGCCCTATTGCAAAAAAGGAAACAAGTGAATAAAAATTTAGGAGCTGTGACAAAACTCGTGTCACAGCTCTTTCTTTTTCCTTTAATTAGACTTTTTTGTTAATCATCAAAAAAGTCTATCCTTTTTCGGATAATCCAGACAAAAAGTTGGCAGTTTGCCAGTTAAAAGGTACACTTAGAAATAGCGATTATCAAAAGAGTTGCTGACAATCATTAAGAGAAAAAAGGACGTGGTCTGAAATGAAAAAATATCGTGGAGCAATTGTTATCTCGGTAATCATTACCTTGTTACCACTTGTGGCAAGTGCCATTTTTTGGGAAGAAATTCCGAATCAAGTTGCGACACATTTTGATTTGAATTGGCAAGCGAATGGCTGGAGCTCAAAGGGATTTGCGTTGATTGGCTTACCATTTCTTCTGGCAGGCTTACAATTATTGGTTGCCTTTTTCGTGTTAAATGATCCAAAGCAAAAAGTGACAAAACGTTGGATTATCTACAGCGTTTTAGGAATCATTCCGCTGATTGCACTTTTTGTTCAAGCATTGACCATCAGTTATGCTTTAGGCAATCAGGCAACATGGTTGATGAAAATTAGTCCCGCTGCATTTATCGGAATCATCTTTATTGTTTCAGGAGTGATTCTGACCGCTGTTCCGCAAAATTATACAGTGGGTATTCGTTTACCTTGGACGTTGAGCAGTGAACAGAATTGGCTACAAACAAATAGACTGGGTGCCAAAACATTTATTGCAGGCGGTATTTTGATGTTACTCGCAAGTTTTGTTTCATGGGAATTTTTAATGATGCCAATTATCGTGATTGTTATTTTGATTCCAACGATTTATTCATTTTGGCTGCATCGAAAAGGAATTTGATAAAGTGAAAACTAGTAAAAATAGCAGAAAATAGGATGAAAATGAACTATTTTAGGAGATGAAGAAGGATGCATATTGAACATTTAGCTGTTTGGACGAAAGATTTGGAAAAAATGAGAACGTTTTACGAAAAATATTTTCAGGCAACAAGTAGTGAACGCTATCGTAATCCAAAAACACAATTTCAATCTTACTTTTTAAGTTTTGGTTCAGGGAGTCGCTTAGAATTGACAACGAAACCACATCTAGCAAATCGAGTCACAGATCATTTAGGCTATGCACACTTAGCGATGGCGGTAGGGACGAAAGAAGAAGTTGATCGTTTTGCTGATCGATTTGTCCAAGATGGCTATCCTTTACTGAGCGGACCGCGAACGACAGGTGATGGTTATTATGAGGCAGTAATCCAAGATCCAGAAGGAAACTTGATTGAATTAACGACAGATGCGATCGACTAATCAAAGATAAAAAAGGTGGTTAAAGCGAATGGCAAGAGATTTTGATTACGAGCAAATGCTAGCTGGTGAACTTTATAAGGCATCAGGTATTTTTCCAGAAAATCGCTCGATTAATGGACAAAAGCTAGCACAGAAAATCAATCAATTACCAATTGATGAAACGAAAAAAATTGTGGCACTGGAAAAAGAACTTTTTGGTAAAACGGGTGAACATATTTATGTCAATCCACCTCTTCATGTCGATTATGGTCGTCATGTGGAGATTGGCGAAAATTTTTATGCAAATATGGATTGCATCTTTCTAGACGTGAATAAAATAAAAATTGGGGATAATGTCATGGTGGGGCCAAGAGTCAGTTTCTTTACCGCAGGTCACCCAACAGATGCAGAAATCCGCATAACAGATTTAGAATTTGGCTTACCGATTACTGTTGGAAATAATGTTTGGATTGGTGGAAACAGTGTTCTACTACCTGGAATAACGGTTGGAAACAATTCGATTATTGCGGCGGGGTCAGTTGTTACAAAAGACGTACCTGATCATACGATTGTTGGCGGAAACCCAGCAAAAGTGATTCGTAAAGTCAATCAAGCTGATAAAGAAAAATGGCAAAAGCAAATGAAAAAATATCACTTGCGTAAGGAAGAACATCTCAATAAAATGAGTGAGTAAAATAGACAGTAAACCAACTAGACAAAAAACGAGACGAGGAAATGTTCTTTCCTAATCTCGTTTTTTTACTTTATTTAATTGAGCAGTGAGGACACTGGCACATTCTCAAAAATATTTTTCTGCCCCAATCCACATTCTTTTCTCAAACAGATATGAACGATTTTTTAGAAGCTGGATACTTCTTCTACCACTTTCTTTTTCCGTTTGTTTATGAAATAAAGGAAGGTACAAATCAATGGAATGATTCCAGAAACAATGTATAATCCTCTGAATGAAGTGAACGATTTCAAGGTTCCCATAATATAAGGACCAACGCCTAATCCTAAATCTAATCCGATGAAGTAAGTAGATAACGCAATACTGATTCGATGTTCACGAACGATTTTCAAACAAACTGCTTGTCCGTTAGACATAAAGGTTCCATAACCAAGTCCAACTAAGGCTCCTGAAACCAGTAACATGAAACTATTGGTTGTTGCACTAAGTAAAAACAAGCCAGCAGTTAAGAAAAGATAACTAGGATACATAACGTATTGTTCACCTTTTGTATCAAAAATTCGACCCGTCAATGGGCGAGTAAAAGTGATTACCAACGCGTAAACAACAAAGAAAAAAGAACCAGCGCTAACTAAATGAATCACTTGCGTATAAGAAGATAAGAAGGACAGAACACTTGAATAAGATAAGCCCATCAAAAAAGCGATTCCTGTAATAAATAAGGCTTTTTTCTCAATAAAACTATCAACTGTCCATGAAGTCAATTGTTCTTTTTGTTCAGCTGACAAAACAATGTTTTTGACAGGGAAGAACAGACAAGCGATAGTGACTAAGAAAACTAAAACGATCGTGAACCAAATGATGAAATGGAAATCAGTCATGTTTAACAAGATCATTCCTAAAAATGGTCCAATTGCAGCGGCTAAGCTAGTACTCAAACCATAATAATTGATTCCTTCACCTTTTTTATTCATTGGAATATATGCCGTCACGATTGCATTTGTTGCAGTTGAAACTGTTCCATAACCAAAACCATTTAAAAAGCGAACAAGGTAAAGAATTCCGATGGAAGGCATGTAAAGATAAGCGATGGTAGTCAACAGGTAAAAAATTGCACCACCTTGTAACGTAATTTTTCGGCCAATCAATTCAAGTTGTTTCCCCATTAATAAACGAGCAAGCAAAGTACCAATAATATAAATGCCAGAAGCAAATCCTGCTTGACTTAAGCTAGCGTGTAAGCTGTCTTGGGCGATAACTGCGATGATGACCATTAATAAATAATAAACGAGATAAACAATAAAGTTAATAAGTGTGATACCAATAAAATGTTTGTTGAATAATTTGTCTTCCATTTGTTTTGCTAATTCCCCTTAATGTACATATGAATATGCTTTTAGTTTTTCAATTTGAACTTCAACATCGTGATAATTTGATGGATAACGATCGACAAGTTGTTGGATAAATAGATCACGTGTTTCCATAAACAATTGTAAGAATTCTTGACACTCTTCATCTGGCGTTTCTTCAACAGATTTAATCAACTCAATTGAGTTTTGATAAGCATCATTTAGGAAAACTAATGATGCTTTCATATCAAATCTTGTGCGGTACGCTGTTTCTAATCGGTTAATAATAGTGTTCATCCAAAATTGCATTTTTTTGACCTCGATTCAGTAATTTTTTTTACATACGGAGTATAGCGAAGAAAAAAAATGAAGAAAATGAACTTGGTTATACAAAAAGGTACTTAACAAATGTTACTATCATTAGTAAAATACCTATGAACTTTAAAAATCTTGGAAATCTTGTATTATTTTTTTAGATAAATGTTTGGATGGGGGAGCATGATTGGATAATCGAGCACTAGCAGAATATGTAACAAGTAAAAATATTCCAATTATACGAAAGGGGTATCACAAGTATTTAACATTTGAAGGAGTCGAGGATTGTTACACTTACATCTTGAAAGAGGGAATCGTTAAAGCAAGCGTGATCTCAAACGACGGAAGAGAATTCAATCTAAGATATGTCAATGACTTAGAAGTGGTATCACTAATTAAAGATGAATACTCACAATTTATTGATTCACCTTATAATATTCGGGTGGAATCAGAATATGCGGAGTTTTATCGTGTCAATCGGGTGAAGTTCTGGGAGGACATCAATAATAATCCTGATTTGCAGCATCATGTAAAAGAATTTTACCGTTTTCGCTTATTAAGCGTCATGAAAAAAATGCAACAGATGCTATTAAATGGAAAATTGGGCGCAGTTTGTACGCAGTTGTATGAATTGTATGACATGTTTGGTGTGCGAACACCTGAAGGGTTGCTGATTGATTTTCCAATTACGAATGAAGAAATTGCTAAGTTTTGTGGTATTTCGACGGCAAGTAGTGTCAGTCGAATTTTGAAGCAACTAAAAGATAAGGGGATTATTACAGTTCAGGATCACCATTTGATCATTACGAATATGGAGCTGTTGGAAGATAATATTATTTTTTAAAAAAGGTTGTGGCGCAAAACGTTCAGCTCCGAACAGATAGCGAGCAGTCACTCAAAACAGTATCTCATGTTTTGAAGTGAATGAAAGCTATATGGAGGAGTTGTTTTGGGAACACCGAGAGAAAGGTTGTGGCGCCAAGCGTTCAGCTTCAAGCAATAAGGAATTTTTCTAAAAATAGCTACTCATGTTTTTATGAAAAAAAGACTTATTGCCGAAGAAGCTGCTTGGGGAACACCGAGAAAAAAGATTGAAGCACAAAACGTCTAGCTCTAACACGTTAGCAAGTAAGCAAGCACAACAGTTTGATCAATAGCAAAAGAGGGGAAGACAACACTGTCTTCCCCTCTTTTTAACGGATGTTAGTAACATAATTATTTAAACGACTTAGGATTTGCTTTCAACAACAGTTGTTGAAACTAATTCTTCAGTTTCAGTTTTTTCTTGTTCTAAGGCATGCTCTTTTGCTAATTCATTTTTGTCATAAATTTTAACAAATGGATAGTACATTACGACTGACAGAACAATCAACAGACAGTTTAAAACTGCTGCGCGCCAGTCGCCTCCAGTAGCTAAATACGCACCAATTGGTCCAGGTAGAGTCCAAGGAGCAGTGATTGTAACGGCACTGACAAAACCTAGTCTAGTTGCGAACCAAGCAATAGTTGCGCAAGCCATCGGAGTTAAAATGAAGGGAATAATCAATGTTGGGTTTAAAACAATTGGGACACCAAAAATAACTGGTTCATTGATATTGAAAATGGATGGTGTAATAATTGCTTTTCCTAGTTTTGAAGCGTATTTTGATTTGGCAGTGAAGGCTAGTAAGATAGCAAGGCCGATTGTACAACCAGATCCGCCAATCCAGATAAACCATTGGTAAAAAGGCTCAGCTGCAATATTTGGTAAAGTTTCACCAGCAGCAGCAGCTGTAGTATTAGCTTCTAAGATTTGTAACCATAGTGGACGCGCCAGTGATCCAATAATTGAAACGCCGTGAATCCCAAATGCCCAGAAGAAAGTAATCATGAAAATCAGTAGCAATACACTTGGCAGCGTATCAGTTGCACTGATTAAAGGACTAACAATTTTTGAAACAGCTGAATGCCAGTCAAAACCAATATAATAGCTAATAGTAGAGATAACTAGAATGACGATTAACGTTGGTGTTAATGATTCAAAAGAACGAGCAACTGCAGGTGGTACTTGGTCGGGCATAGTGATTTTGAATTTTGATTTATCTGTTAAGCGATAGACTTCAACTGCAAAAATTGATGTGATGATGCCGACAAACATTCCTCCACCACCAAGGTTCGCCATTGGTAAGACAAAACCAGAAGTTCCAGCAGCATCAGCAGCTTCTAAAGGAATATTTACAGGTACAAAAGTCAACAGAAAAGCAATTGTAGACAGAATGCCGCCGGAAACAACATCTAAGTTGTACGTTTTTGAAAGGCTAGCCCCAATTCCGAATGTTGCATAAAGGGACATAATGTACATGGTCATACGATAAGGTAACAAGATTGTTGCGGCGTTAGAAGACAAAAACTGATAAATGCCCCATGATTGTGGTAGTGGTGGAAAGGCAATAATCAAAAAGAACGAACCAACAATAATTAACGGTAGCGTTGCAATGATTCCGTCACGAATCGCTCGTAAGTGTCGTTGATTGGCTATTTTTGCCATTGGTCCAGCTAAATGTAACTCAATAAAATTAGTGAAAGCTGTTAACATAGTTTACACTCCTTTAAATAAAATCAATTAAAAAATAATTCCTTGATAGATCCAAATGTACGCTAAAATTTCTAAAATAATCAGTGAGATGCCAAAAGTAATAAAAAAGCCCTTACAAAATCCTCTTTTTGTTTGGATGAAATATGGATTCACCGCTAAAACTGTCGCTAAGCTAATGGGTAAGAAAAGCATAACGCCAAGATTGATACTCCAGTTTGCCAAGTAAAATAAATAAGGAATAAAAATACCACCAAAAATGCAAGCAAGTAAAAGTAATCCAGCTGTTTTCACACCAAAGTGAATATGCAATGTTTCATTTGTTTCTCTTTGCATAAAATTACCTCCTTTCAACAATTAATTAAACGCTTACAAAAGATAACAATAAAAAAGAGCGCCTAGAGATCTCTTCTTTTTTAGTATACAGTTAAGAAATTAAAAATCAATATATTTTTTATTTTTTTGTAATTTTGTTTCTTAGTAGAATTGAAATTTCTTTATTTTTTTATATGTTTGAAAACGCATTTCTTAGATGGTATGATAAAGGCAATTAAGAAGGAGGAGGACAATGACAAAAATTTTATGGGGCGGGGCAACTGCTGCCAGTCAATATGAAGGCGGTTACACAAAGAGAGGGATAGACACACAAGACTGTCGACCTTATTTAGAAAAAACATCGAATGCGACAGTGGCTACACGATTGCTAACTAAAAAGACTGTTGAACAAGCGATGGAAGAAAATCAATTTTTTTATCCGTTCAGAAAAGGATCTAGCGGAGAGGAACGAACGGCTGAAGACTTAGCATTGCTTAGTGAGCTAGGCTTAGATGTTTATCGTTTATCAATTAGTTGGTCACGCTTATTTCCAAATGGGGATGAAGAGATTCCTAATGAAGACGGAATGAAGTATTACGACGACATTTTTAAAGAGCTAACCAAACAAAAAATCAAAATCTTTTTGACAATCAATCACTATGCGTTGCCACTTCAATTAGTAACAGAACAAGGCGGATGGAAAAATCGTAAAACAATTGATAGTTATTTGAGATTAGTTACAGTTATTTTTAGTCATTGGGGCGAGTTGATTGATTATTATTTACCTTTCAATGAAATCAATGCTGGATACTTTAGTCCTTATAATGGTACGGGATTATTGAAGCCAGAAGATGATGCTTACGCGTACAATGACATCTTTTTAAGTTTGCATCATCAATTTATTGCTAGTGCACAAGCGATTGCTCTAGGGAAAAAAATGAAGGTCAAAGGGCAATTTGGTGCAATGATTTCATGTTTTTGCTACTATCCTTTAACACCAAAACCTGAGGATAATTTACAGTTAGTTTTAGATGAACAAATCAATCAATGGTTCTGTATGGACGTCCTAGCAAGAGGAGAATATCCTTATTATATGGACAAATTTTTCTTGGAACACAACGTCGATTTTGAAATAAGTGAAGCAGATCGTCAGCTTTTAAAAGAAAATACTTGTGATTTTGTCTCCTTTTCTTATTATTCTTCAAGTATTAGTTCGGTAGAAGAAAGTCAACAGCAAACGGCTGGAAATTTAGTAGCGACGACAAAAAATCCTTATTTAAAAGCAAGTGAATGGGGCTGGCAAATTGATCCAGTTGGATTGAAGACAACACTGCTAAAGGTGTATGACCGTTATCAAAAACCAGTAATGATTGCTGAAAATGGATTGGGTGCAAGAGATTTGAAAGAGGCAGATGGTATCCATGATGTGTATCGTATCGAATACTTTAAGCAGCATTTTAAGCAAATTTTAGAAGCAGAGCAAGTAGGAGTAAATGTCCTAGCATACTTTGCTTGGGGGATTATTGACATTGTTTCGGCGGGAAGTTGTGAAATGGAAAAACGATATGGTGTTATTTTTGTTGAAGCAGATAACCAAGGAAATGGATCTTATAATCGTTATAAAAAAGATAGCTTTTATTGGTATCAAACATTTATTGCCGAGCAAAAAGCAGAAAGAAGAAAGTCACAAAAAGTGGAGTAGAGGAAGTTATGAAATATGTCATTGGAATTGATTGTGGAGGAACGAAAACACAGGCGATTGCGTATGATTTAGAAGAGAATGTTTTAGGAGAGGCAATTGAAGGCTTTGGCAATTTGTTGATTTCTTATGAACAAGCAAAGGCGAATATTTTTCGGGCAATTGACGACTTGCTAACTAAATTTGGAAGAGCTGACTGTCAATTGATTGCGTTAGGCATCGCTGGTATTGATGGTGGTGGTTTACGAGAGAAAATTCAGAACGAGTTAGCGTACTATGACTATCCTGTTTATTTATATAATGATGCACAATTTAGCTATTTAGCAAAGGTGGGGTTTCAACCAGGAATTTTAGCAATTGCTGGAACAGGTTCTGCATTTTTTGGTCTAAAAGAAAAACAGTGGTACCGCGTAGGTGGCTGGGGTCAGTTATTAGGTGATGAAGGTTCCGCTTATCATTTAGCAATTGCTGCTATCAAATTAGTTCTAGCAGAATTTGATGAAGGAAAAACATTGTCACCTTTTGCTCAAGACTTATTAGCTTTTTTTGGTGCGGAGGATGTGATGAGCTTGGTAAAGATAATTTATCAAAAAAACAAAGGCGAAATTGCTAGTGTAGCATCTTTTTGTTCAAGCTATGAACAAAAAGATGCGCGTGTGTCAGAACTGCTGAAACAAACGGGTGAATTACTAGCCAAGCAAGTCACTCAGTTAGCTAAAAAAATGAAGTTAACCACAGGATTTTATTTGGGGATTAATGGTAGCTTGCTGGAAAAACAGGCGACGGTGCGACAAGTTTTTCTCGAACAATTAAAAAGTTACGAAGTTGTGCTTACAACTGATACGGTTCAGAATGCGAAGGCTGCATTAGTTATTTGGAAGAATCAGTTGGCTGCACAAAGCATAAGTACTGCTAACTTTCGCTAAAAAAACTCCTCGAAATCAATCCGATTTTGAGGAGTTTTTCTTTGACAGATAATGGCTTAAAAGCTTCTTCCACCACCGCCAAAAGTTCCACCACCACTTGAGTGAGTAGTGCTTCCGCCACCACCGCCACTTCCTGGCGGCGGGCTTTTAGGAATTCGTCTAGTAGTGACAAAAGAGTTTGTTAAACGATCGGTTTTATCAGTTAACTTGATGCTTGAATTTTCACGATAAGGATATTTATATGAACCAAATTTTAGTTGATATTTAGAAACTGTTACAAAGTAAAAAACAAGGCTTAATACCAATGCAACGATGAGCGCAAGTACAATTTCAACAGTTGTTAAGACTTTGTAGCGAGTGATCTTTCCAGTTTCTTCATCCACTCGATAGTGCCCACCTGGAACACCTGCTTCGACGTAATCGGCAACCTTGGTAAGATAAGCAGTCGCAGCTTGGTAGTAATCTTGATTGGACATGCCATCATAGACTTCGTCAAGTGTTGATTCGATTCGATTGTCATCCAAGTAGTCAATCATGTTGCCCGAGGTTGAAATGTAAATTTCTCTTTGCCCCATATCTAACAATAAAACAGAACCATTTTCATTATTTCCAACGGCATCTCGCAAGTAATCATCTGCAAAATCACGTGGTTGATCAGAATTGTTTGTTGTTGTAACGATGAAGACTTCGCCTTTGATTTTTTCGTTGATAGGCTTAGCTTGGTTTTCTAATGCTTGAATTTGTTCGGTTGTAAACAAACCAGCTTCATCATTGACTGTCGGGGTTGCGGCATGAGCAACCAGCGGGAAAAAACAGCCAATTAAAACGAAAAAGAAAATCGAAAGTTGTTTTTTCATATCAAATACCCCACAATCATCAACAAGATAGCAGTAATGGTGAAGATACCAAGTGATGTGAGCCCCAATTTCTTTTTGCTGACAGGCAGAACACCACTTACTTTTCCTGTTTGTCCATTCATTGCATAATAGTAAACTTTTTTTGAGTCACGACTACGGTAAGTCACCAGCCAGACCGGAAGTAACAAATAATTATTTTTTTGATTGTTAATTGCAACGGAACTACGAACACCAGTTAAAGTGGTGTAACCAGAGGCTGTTTCGCGTAAAAGTTTTTCGGAATAGTCTTTTAATTCTGATTCGACTTCTGAACGAATCGCTTGATATTCAATATCCCGTTTTTCTGCCTGAAATCCAGCAAGGTATTGATTTTTAAAGTCGATTGCTTTATTCAACGGAAAAGGTTGGACACCTTCAACCATTTTTTGCTGAGTATTTTTAGATAGAGCATTCTTGACTAACTCTTTAAAAGAAAGTTTTCCCTCACGATAGACAGCAAATTGTTTTGTCTCGGTATATTCAATATCGCCAACACGCCAGACGCGCAAGACAGTTCCATTTGCTTGGAAATCTCCTTCTAATTCAGCATCGGTTGACCAATAGGGAAAATAAACGCCAGTTAGTTTGTCGATTTGTTCAGAATTAAAGAAGGCTTTTGGAATAAACCATTTTTTCTTTGTCCATGCTAAAAATTGTTTGATTGCTTCCTCTTTTTCAATTGCAAAAGGGAGGACCTTATTTGGTAAAAATTCACCACTTAATCGGCCCGACAAAACAACTGGATTATGGCAATAATAACAATACGTCGCAGCTGTTGTTGCATCAGTCACGATTTCGGCTCCACAACTTGGACAAAGAAATAGTTCCATGGTAGGCGCTTCATCATTTGTTTCTTGACCATTTGCTTCAGTGGCGCCCACGGCTTCATCATAAGCTTGACGTTCGGTGTCGTCCATTTTATCTAATTGTTCTTGTGCTGTGAAGGTAAAGTCACCAGTTGCATTTATTGATTCATCAGCTGTATCAGCTGATGAATCAATAGCGCGAGCTTCTTTTTGCTGTTGCTCATAGAGGCTCACTTCTTCTTCTGTAAATATGCTTAGGCAGTAGTCACAATGAAATTTTTGGTCTTTAGGATCAAAAGTTAAAGGACCGCCGCAGTTTGGACATTTATGTGTAATGACATCCATTGGCTACACCCCTTCTTTTTTAGTCCAAAGGTACTCCTTTAAATGGTTTGCCACAATGCGGGCAGAATTTTGGGATACCATTTGAAAGATCAACGACCTCACCACATTCACTGCATTTCATTTCTAGTTTTGGTTGTGCAGCGGGTGCAGGTCTAGCTGCTCCACAATTAGAACAGAATTTACCTGTGTTTTCCGTACCGCAAACGGGACAAGTCCAAGTATCAGCATTTCCAGTTGCAGCTTGTTGATTTTGTTTTTCTGCTTGTTGTTTCATTTGTTCTTGGTTATTTTGTGCAGCTTGAGCAAGGTAAGCACTGTTAGCATTCATTCCCATGCCAACACCCATGAAACCAGTCATTGCACCGCCTTCATTTTTTCCGGCGGCTTCCATTCCGCGAGCAATCGAGCCTTGAACATAGCCCTCACGAACACTTGGATCACCAAGCATGGCACCTTCATTTCGCATGTTGATTAGTTTGACAGAATCATCGGTGTAAGAAATACTTGCAACGGCTACAGAAACAATTTCCATCCCACGTAGTTCACGCCACGAATCATCTAAAGCAGAGGCCATATATTTACTTAATTCCAAACTTTTTGATGGGACATAAGAAATTCGTTGACCATCTGCTGACATTTGGTTGATTGCCGATTGCAAAGCAGTTAAAAACTCTGCTAAATATTGTTCATTGATGTCGGCAATTTCCACTTGTGTTTTATTTTTTGGAATAGCATTTGTATAAAATAAGATTGGATCTGTGATGTGGATTGAGTAAGCGCCATGCGCACGTAAAAATAATTCTGCATTATAAAAATTGTCAAAATAATTTAACGGTGAAGTTGTACCAAACTTGATTCCTTTTAATTCTTGTAAATTAATATAGAAGACTTGTTGTTTTTGTGGTGTGACGCCACCAAATTTAAAACGACTAAATGTTTCGCTGATTGCGTCTTTTAATGAGCCATTAAACATAGAAGGTGCAGCATCATTCTTGATGGTGTAGTAACCTTCTTCAGCTGTGTAATCAATGATTTTTCCACCGTCAACAAGGAGCATCATCATGTTTGGATAGACATGGACAACAGTTCCGTCTGTTAAAACATCTTCCGTCCCTTTACGATTTGAACCGCGTTTATCATCTTTACGAACTTTGACACCTTTTGTCATCACGGTCGTATCACTCATGTTATCTGGTTCAATGACCTCAAGCCATTGATCAGCTAATCCACCACCGACTGTACTTGTTGCAGCTTTAATTAATCCCATAAAAAATTCCTCCTTAGATAAATAGCCTAAAGAAACAGCTTAAATTATTTTCTTTATTATACCATAGGGGAATGAAAATGCTCTCAGCCAAAAGTCTTAAAGAGCTTTCGTGTGAATGAATGTTTCCTCTTGGAAAAAGCCAAGGAGTAGAGTAGTTTTTTTTAATAAAATCACGTATAATAAATAATAGTGAATTTTTTTAAGAGGGGGATCTATATGGCATACCAAGCACTTTACCGTGTCTGGCGTTCACAACGCTTCGATGACATTGTTGGACAAAAAGCTGTTACACAGACATTGAAAAATGCTATCGTTTCCCATAAAACATCTCATGCGTATTTATTTACTGGGCCTCGAGGAACTGGTAAGACAAGTGCAGCAAAAATTTTTGCTAAAGCAATCAACTGTCCAAACAGTCAAGATGGTGAACCTTGTAATGAATGTGAGATGTGTCGATCAATTACAGCTGGAACACAAGAAGATGTAATTGAAATCGATGCTGCAAGTAATAACGGAGTGGAAGAAATCCGTTTTATTCGTGATCGCGCCAATTATGCACCCACGAAGGCAACCTATAAAGTTTATATTATTGATGAAGTCCATATGCTTTCGACAGGGGCTTTTAATGCGTTACTAAAAACATTAGAAGAACCAAAAGAAAGTGTCATTTTTATTTTGGCAACGACAGAACCACACAAAATTCCAGCAACAATTATTTCTCGTACACAGCGATTTGATTTTAAACGAATCAATGCATCTGATATTGTTGAGCATTTGGAATTTATTTTAAATGAATCAAATATCTCATATGAAGAGCAAGCGCTAGGCGTCATCGCGCGCGCTGCTGAAGGCGGGATGCGGGATGCGCTGAGTATCTTAGACCAATCCATTTCTTTTAGTGAAGGAATGATTACGCTAAATGATGCAATGCAGGTAACCGGTAGCTTAACGTATGAAATGATGGACGACTATTTGAGTGCTTGTGTCGAACAGAATGTTGCACAAGCATTGAATGCGTTGGAACAGATGTTAGCCGCAGGAAAAGAAGCCCGTCGTTTTTTAGAAGACTTATTACAATATTGTCGTGATTTGCTGATGTATCAGCAAGCACCTCAATTAGTGACGGAGAAAACGAGTCAGCTAACTCCGACATTTGTGAAACTTTCACAAGAAATGAAAGCTGAACAGCTTTTTCAAATGATCAAGATATTAAGTGAAACACAAAATGAGATTCGTTTTACCAATAGTGCTACGATTTATTTGGAAGTCGCAACTGTCAAGCTAGCACAAAAAACATCATTGACAGGCCCGCAAGCACTGCCTCAAGGTGAACCAGCTGAAAGCCAAGCAGTGGAGAAGCTTCAGCAAGAAGTTTCCGAGCTGAAAAAAGAATTAAAAGCACTCAAAAGTAATCAGGGTACAGCCAATAACGCTAGTCAGCCTGCGCCACAAGTAGTGCATAAAAAACAAGCAAGCTCTTATCGCGTACCGACTGAGCGAGTGTACCAAGTGTTAAAAGAAGCGACTCGTCAAGATTTGAATCAGGTCAAAGAAGTTTGGGATGATTTATTGATGAGCCTGTCAGTGACACAACGAGCGATGTTGAAAGCAAGTGAACCAGTGGCAGCAGGACCAAAAAGTATGGTAATCGCTTTTGACTACGAAATCGTTTGTCAACGAGCAACAAATGACGATGAGTTGCAATTAGCGATTCACAATAACTTGAGTCGAATGATTCACGATTATGCACCAGATACTGTGTATATCACGCGAGAAAGCTGGCCAGAATTGCGTAAAAATTATTTGATTCAAAGTAAAGATAACGGACAATCCACTTCTTTTGTTCCAGAAACAGATGAAGAAGAAATCGAGTTGATTCCCCAAGAGCCAGAAACAGTAGAAACTGTGGTGGCAAAGGCAGAAGAGCTATTTGGAACAGACTCAGTAACTATTATTGATGATTAACATTTAAAGGAGAGAGATACAATGATGCGTGGAATGGGAAATATGCAAGGAATGATGAAACAAGTACAAAAAATGCAAAAAGAAATGGTTCAGGCACAAGATGCGTTGAATGAGAAAGAATTTACAGGGGCAGCAACCAATGATTTAGTAAAAGTAGCGTTCACTGGGGATCGTCGCATGAAAGACGTTGAGATCAAACCAGAAGTACTAGATCCAGAAGATCCAGAAATGTTGCAAGACTTGTTAGTTATGGCTGTCAATGATGCGTTAACAAAAATTGACACAGAAACTGAAAAAACAATGGGTAAATATACCAAAGGAATGCCTGGATTCTAATTTTTTCGTGAAGGAGTAATGATTATGCAATATCCAGAACCAATTGCCAAACTGATCGACAGCTATATGAAACTTCCTGGGATTGGTCAAAAAACGGCTACACGTTTAGCATTTTTTACAATCGATATGAAAGATGAAGTAGTTAATGAATTTGCCAAATCGTTGTTGAGTGTCAAGCGTGATTTGCACTTTTGTAGCATTTGCGGAAACATTACTGAAGAAGACCCTTGCGAAATTTGTAAAGATCCGTCACGCGACCGCAGTATTATTTTAGTAGTCGAGGAACCCAAAGATGTGATGGCAATGGAAAAAATGCGCGAGTACCATGGCTTATACCATGTTCTTCATGGCGTGTTATCGCCAACTGAAGGAACTGGACCAGAAGATATCAATATTTCCTCTTTATTGCAACGACTGCATAACGATGAGGTAAAAGAAGTCATCATAGCAACAAACGCAACAACGGAAGGTGAAGCAACTGCGATGTATCTATCTCGTTTAATCAAACCTGCTGGCATCAAAGTTACTCGACTAGCACATGGTTTATCTGTCGGTTCAGATATCGAGTATGCGGATGAAGTTACGTTGTTAAAAGCAGTTGAAGGACGGCGTGAGCTGTAATTTTTTGAAATAATTTGAATTTCAGCTACAATGAAGATGTAGTGCAAGAGATGGAGGCAAAAGTGTGAACGGACTATTTATCACAATTGAGGGGCCGGATGGTGCTGGAAAAACGAGCATCCTGAAGGAATTATTTCCTCTATTGAAAAAAGTCGCAAAAACAGAAATGATTCAAACAAGAGAACCTGGTGGTATTCCAATTGCGGAAGAAATTCGCCAAGTCATTCTTGATCCTAAAAACGAACGGATGGATGAACGAACAGAAGCACTTCTTTATGCAGCTGCTAGAAGACAACATTTAGTTGAAAAGATTTTGCCTGCATTAAAAGAAGGAAGTATTGTTCTTTGTGATCGTTTTGTGGATAGTTCACTTGCCTATCAAGGTGCTGGACGACGTATTGGCATGCGTGAAATCGCTCGATTGAATGAGTTTGCAACGGAAGGATTGACGCCTGATTTTACTTTATATCTGGATGTTGATTCTGATACTGGGTTGCATCGTATCCAAAAAAATCGCCAGAATCAAATTGATCGCTTAGATTCTGAGGGACTTGAGTTTCATCAACGGGTTCGTCATGCGTATCTAAAACTTGCGGAAGAATACCCAGAACGTATTCATAAAATTGATGCAAGATTGAGTTTTGAAGAAGTTCTTCAGGCTAGTTATTATGCTATTATTGAGAAATATCCACAATTTTTTGAAAATTAGGAAGGTGACTGTGTATGAAAATTATTTTAGCTATTATCCAAGACAAAGATAGTAACCGTTTATCTAATGAATTGATTGATGCCAATATCCGAGCAACAAAATTATCTTCAACTGGTGGCTTTTTAAAAGCTGGCAATAGCACATTTATTGTAGGGATTGAAGATGAACGAGTAGATGAAGCGCTTGAAATTATCAAGAAGACTTGTGAATCTCGTAAACAATTTGTTTCAACACCAGTTACGTTGGATATTTCTATGGATGGCGGCGTTCCTTACCCAGTAGAGGTGGAAGTTGGCGGAGCAACAGTCTTTGTTTTACCTGTCGAAGGATTCCATCATTTTTAGGAGGAGCTATGAAACAAGAAGAGTTAGTAAAACTGGCTCAAATGCAACATTTCGTTTATCAACAGCTTCAACGAAGTTTTGAGCATGGGCGCCTCGCTCATGCTTATCTTTTTGAGGGCGAAAAAGGAACGGGTAAACATGAAATGGGTATTTGGTTGGCTCAGCATTTATTTTGTACACAATTAACAGATAACCAGCCTTGTGGTGTTTGCAATAACTGCCAGCGGATTCAAAATAACGAACATCCAGACGTATTAGTGGTCGAACCTGAAGGGCAAACAATCAAGGTAGATCAAATTCGTCGTTTACAAACAGAATTTAGTCGAAGTGGATATGAATCAAAAAAGAAAGTTTTCATAATCAAGGAAGCAGAGAAAATGAATGTGAGTGCGGCAAATAGTCTACTCAAGTTCTTAGAAGAGCCACCGGGTGATTTTCTAGCGATTTTAGAAACAGATGCGATTGGCCGAATTTTACCAACGATTCAATCACGTTGCCAAGTTTTGCATTTTCAAGAACTTTCAAAAGAAGTTTTAATCTACAAGCTACAAGAAGAACAAATTCCATTGGAAAAAGCGAAACTTTTGGCATTCTTAACCAACAGTTTACGAAAAGCAGTTGAAATCTCAGAAGATGAATGGTTTAATGAGGCTAAGGACTCGATTTATCAGTGGTTCACCTATCTACAAAAGCAAGACCCACAAGCATTTATCTATGTCCAAAAGAAATTGACCAAAGTATTTAAGGAAAAAAGTCAACAGTTTATGGCACTTTCAATTCTGTTATTTTATTTCCAAGAAGCACAAAAACAAGCAATTTTTGCTGAAGAATCAAACAAGACAAAAAAAGCCAATCAAATCATTGAACATATTTTAGTTGCTGAACAAAAACTACGCAGTAATGTGAGTTTTCAAGCAGTAGCTGAACAGTTCGTTTTACAAACGATTTTTTAATTATAGCTGAGTAACCAAGGAGGTTGGAAATGGTAGAAGTAGTAGGCGTCCGTTATAGAGATGCTGGGCATATCTATTATTTTGCGCCAGGGGATTCTGAATATTTTTATAATGATAAGGTGTTAGTCGAATCTCAACAAACCTTACATATTGCAACAGTTGCCATTCCCAAACGAGAACTTGATTCCCAAGATTTACCAGAAGAAGTCAAACCCATTTTGCATAAAGCCTCGGCTACCGAGTTAGCAAAAGAACAAAAAAATCAACAAGATGCTACCGAAGCGTTAAAAATCGCCAAACAAAAAGCGCGTGAACACGAATTAGAAATGAAAATCGTGAAGGTGGAGTACACGTTTGATCGAAGTAAAATGATTTTTTCTTTTACTGCTGATGGACGAATTGACTTTCGGGAATTGGTGAAAGAGTTAGCAAGTATTTTTCGGACTAGGATCGAGTTACGTCAAATTGGCGTTCGTGATGAAGCGAAAATTATTGGTGGAATAGGCCCCTGTGGTCGACCATTATGCTGTTCGACATTTTTAGGAGATTTTGTACCGGTTTCAATCAAAATGGCAAAAGATCAAGGGCTTTCTTTGAATCCAACAAAAATTTCTGGCTTATGTGGACGGTTGATGTGTTGTCTGCAATATGAGAGCGCAGAATATGAGGCGGCAAAAAAAGAACTCCCTGACTTTGGAAAAATGATTGAAACACCTGATGGTAAAGGGAAAGTCGTAGGATTAAACCTGCTTAGCCGAATTGTAAAAGTTCGGCTGACAGGACGAGAAAATCCAGTGGAGTATGAATGGGATGAATTAAAAGACTTCATTCAAGTAGGTGAGATGAATGGATAAGCGATCTTTATATGACGGCTTAAACCAGCTAGAATCAGAATTACGAAATACCTTAACTGAATTAGTAGAAATGAAGCACGCACTTCATGAAATCGTCGAAAAAAATACTACGCTTGAGATGGAAAACCAACGCCTGCGTGAACATTTGCGTGAGTTGAATCAAGTGGCAGAAGCACCTGCTGAAAGCGTCAAACAAGAACTGTCAAAATCCCGAATGAATTTAGAAAAAATTTACGAAGAAGGATTTCATGTTTGTTATGATCTCTATGGTTCACGTCGCGAAAATGATGAGCCTTGCGCGTTTTGTTTAGAAGTCATTTATCGTGAAAGTGGACGCTAATACTAAAAAGTTGTCTATGCTAGGGGCAAAGACGTGAGTCGTTCGACTTGTGTCTTCGCTCTTTTTTTATTAAGGAGGCAGGAAATGTATAATCAAAAAAGTTTTAAGGATCATTCAGGTATAGGAACTTTGTATCTTGTTCCTACGCCGATTGGTAACCTTGAAGATATGACTTACCGGAGTGTTCGTCTGTTACATGAAGCAGATTTGATTGCAAGTGAAGATACACGTAATACACAAAAATTATTAAACCATTTTGAAGTGGAGACACCACAAAAAAGTTTGCATGAACATAACTATAAAGAACGAATTCCGTACTTACTCGAGCAATTGAAAATAGGACAATCGATTGCCCAAGTGAGTGATGCGGGAATGCCTTCTATTAGCGATCCTGGTCACGAATTAGTCGTCGCATGTATCGAAGAAGGAATCCCAGTCGTTTCGGTACCCGGACCTACGGCAGGTATCACGGCTTTGATTGCTTCAGGTCTCGTACCACAACCATTTTTATTTTATGGATTTTTACCAAGGAAAAAGAAAGAACAAAAAGAAACTTTGGCGCAATTAAAGACCCAAACAGCAACACTTATTTTTTATGAATCACCATACCGTGTAAGTGCTACACTCGAAAACATACGCGTGGTATTTGGAAATCGCCAAGTGGTTCTATGTCGAGAACTAACGAAGATCCATGAAGAATATCTACGTGGAGACATAGACGAACTATTAATGTATCTAAAAGAAAATCAAATCAAAGGTGAATGTTGCTTGATGGTTGCGGGCGATGATGGTCGTCTGATCGAAGCAGAGGAAGTCAATCAAGTTTCTTTGAAGGAGCAAGTAGAGGCCTTGATTACAGCTGGTGAGAAACCAAATGCTGCTATTAAAAAAGTGGCTGCAATGAATCATCTGAAAAAGCAAGAAGTCTATCGACAATTTCATGAATTAGATGCATGAGAACAAAATTTCAACGTAATAGACAAAAAGTCGGGAACAAAGCAGATTTGTGTTTTGTTCCCGACTTTTTGTCTAAAAGCTGATTTCATACATGTTACTCAAAATAAGTGGGAAGAGGAGTGTTGAATTTCAGAAATGTGTACGCTTGTTTATTAATGACTTTAGTCGGTTTCATCTGTTTTACGTGCGAAACAACAGCTAGGTGTTTCTACATGTGGACGAAATAGTTTCAACGATAAAAAAAGTCCTTTCCATAGACTAATAAAGGGCTGTTAACCAAATTTTAGATTGAAAGTTTTTTCATATCTAAGGATGATAAAAATTTAGCGTATACTAGCTGGAATGGTGAGTAGTCTATCGTTTTTACTTCTTTTTTGCATGAAGCGAACCGAATGAATGATTTTGCACCGAGTAAATGGAACCATTTCATGATTAAGCAACAAAAAAAGTAACGCTCTTTATCAATAATCACGCACGTTTCAAAACATAAGATTTAAATCACAATTGCTTGATAGGGAACAAAAGTTTGACTATAATAACAAAGAGAGTAAGGTCGAGGTGAATAAATATGGAACTACAGTTTCCTTTACATAATGATACATCTAGAAAAATCATCCATATCGACATGGATGCTTTTTTCGCCTCGGTTGAAGAACGAGATCATCCAGAATTCAGAGGACATCCTTTGGTTATTGCTCGCCATCCAAGTGATACTGGTGGTCGGGGTGTCGTGACAACAGCAAATTATGAAGCCAGACAATATGGGATTCACTCAGCGATGAGTGCGCAAAAAGCATTTGAATTGTGTCCAACAGCTATTTTTAAACCTGGCGATCATCAAAAGTATTCTGAAGTATCCCAAATCGTTCGAGAAGTTTTTCACCGGTACACGGATATCGTTGAACCTGTCAGTATTGACGAAGCGTATCTGGATGTGACAGAAAACAAAGTGGGGTGTAAATCAGCAATTAAAATTGCTCGAATGATCCAAGCAGATATTTGGGAAGCTGTTCATTTAACTTGCTCGGCAGGAGTCAGCTACAATAAATTTTTGGCAAAACTGGCTTCTGATTATCAAAAGCCAAGAGGGATTACTGTGGTGACTCCTCAAGAAGCGGTGTCTTTTTTGAAAAAATTACCAATTGAAAAATTTCATGGCGTTGGTAAAAAAACAGTTCCTAAAATGAATGAGCTAGGAATTTTTACAGGTGCAGATTTATATGAAATGAGTGAAATGCAGCTGATTCAAAACTTTGGAAAAATGGGCTATTCACTTTATCGAAAAGTTCGCGGGATTCATGATTCTCCAGTCAACGTAACTCGAGAGCGAAAATCAGTTGGTAAAGAGCATACCTATGGTCAGCCATTGCAAACAGAAGAAGCTGTTTTGGCACAGCTTCGACAGTTGGCAGAAAAGGTAGAAGAAGCACTACGAAAAGTTCAAAAGCATGGAAAAACAGTCGTATTAAAAGTTCGCTATACGGACTATTCAACAATTACGAAGCGGGTAACGTTACCTGAATACATTTACAAAAAAGAAGCTCTATATTATCAAGCTAGTTTGATTTGGGAAGAAGTTTTGGGCGTAGAGAAGGGTGTTCGATTGTTAGGAATTACACTTACGAACTTAGATCCTATGACCTATGAAAATATTGTTTTACCTTTATGGGATTTGAAGGATTGATTAGGAGAGGTTGTAAAAGAAGTGCCTAGCTTCAATAAATAAGAATAAATTACCAGAAATCTTTCTCAAATTTTTGAGTAATTTAGACTTATTTTGAGGAAGTTACTTCTTGAACACCGTGGATAAGGTTGTGGCGCAAACTGCTTAGCTCCGAACAGATAACGAGCAAGCACTCAAAATAGCTTTTCATATTTTGAAGTGAATGCAAGCTATCTCGAGGAGTTGGTTTGGGAACACCGTGAATAAGGTTGTGGCGCCAAGCGTTCAGCTTCGAAAAAATAATGAGCAACTGACAAAAATAGCATTTCATATTTTTGGACAGTTATGAATTAGTGCGAGAAGCTGCTTGGGAAACACCGTTTACTCTTAAAAAGAGGGTGTGGCAAGACGGATGCCACACCCTTTTTTGGGTTTTCTGATATATTAGTATTTGCTATTTTTTTAATTATAAGATAAAAATAAATGAAATAGACGTATTGACAAAGCCTAAATGGGCGAATATAATGCAAGTATCAAAACAACTGATATATCAGTTTGGAGGGGATTTTGTGATTGACTTAAAAGATTGGCAAAAATCACTAACTGAGTTAAAACAGGCAGGAATTACTATTCCTAACTATGATGTTGCTTCAGTCAAGGAAAAGGGAAAAGAAGTACCTGTGTGGCTTCATTTTGGTGGTGGAAATTTATATCGTGGGTTTCACGCAGAGATTGCACAACGGTTAGCTGATAAAAAAGAATTAGCTGCTGGTATAGTTGTATGTGAAACTTTCGACAAAGAAATAATTGAGAAGGCTTACAAACCATTTCATAGTGATGTAGTGGAAGTAGTGATGCATGATGATGGAATGTTAGATAAAAAGCTTTTAGCTGCAACAGCAGATGCTTTCTTTTGTCATCCTAGTGAGAAAGAAAGTTTTGCACAAGTTGTTCATTATTTTGAAAATCCTAGCTTACAGTTTACCACCTTTACGATTACTGAAAAAGGGTATCACTTGAAAGACGCTGCTGGGAAATTTTTTCCAGTAGTAGAAGCAGATATTGAAAATGGTCTTGAAGCTCCTCAACATACGATGAGCATTGTGACCGCATTATTACACAAACGATTTTTAGCGGGAAAATTACCGATTGCCATGATTTCAACTGATAATTTTTCGCGAAATGGAAAGCGATTCCAAGATAGCGTACTGACAATTGCCAAATGCTGGCAAGAAAAAGGGTTTGTTTCCAATGAATTTCTTGATTATTTAACTGATTCAGAAAAAGTAACCTTTCCTTGGAGCATGATTGATCGCATTACACCAAACCCTGCAAAAATTGTACAGGCGGAACTTGAGAAGCTCGGTTTTGTTGATATGGAAATTATTCATACAGAAAAACGCACGAATATTGCACCATTTGTGAATACAGAGGTTATTCATTATTTGATTATCGAAGATCATTTTCCAAATGGGCGCCCTGCGTTGGAAAAGGCAGGTGTCATCCTTACGAGCCAGGAAATTGTTGATAAAGCAGATGTGATGAAAGTAACAACATGTTTGAATCCACTTCATACGGCAATGGCAATTACTGGTTGTTTGCTTGGTTATCAATCGATTGCAGCTGAGATGGAAGACGAAGAGATTGTGGGATTGATTAAAGCAATTGGGTATCAAGAAGGCCTACCAGTAGTAGAAGATCCCCAAATAATTGATCCTAAACAATTCATTGATGAGGTGATTAAGAAACGATTGCCTAATCCCAACATACCTGATACACCGCAACGAATTGCGAGCGATACTTCGCAAAAAGTGGCAATTCGTTTTGGTGAAACCATTAAAAAATATACAGAAAAGTCAGCTGCGCAATCTCTCGTATTTATTCCAGTGGCAATTGCAGCTTGGTTACGTTACTTGTTGGCAGTTGATGATGAAGGAAATGAATTTGTACCAAGCCCTGATCCATTGTTAGCTGAATTACAGGAGCAGCTGGCAAGTCTTCATTTAGGTGAACAATCGCCAGAGGTAATTCATCAAAGTGTTGCAAGTATTTTAGCCAATGAAACAATTTTTGGTTCAAATTTATATGAAGTAGGCCTTGGCGAAAAAATTGAACAAATAGTAACAGAAATGTTAGTAGGTCCAGGAGCAGTTAGACAAACGATTCGTACCTACTTAACAAATTTCGGAGGAAAATAATCATGGAAATGACTTTTAGATGGTACGGTGCACAAGAAGAAAAGATTACGTTAGAAGAAATTCGACAAATTCCAGCGATGAAGGGGATTGTGGGAACACTTATGGATATCCCCGTTGGAGAAGTGTGGCCGAAAGAACGAATCAAAGCACTGAAAGAAGAAATTGAAGCAGCAGGCTTAACGTTAAAAGTTATAGAAAGTGTTAACGTTCATGATGCTATCAAGATTGGCTTGCCAAGTAGGGACCGATATATTGCAAATTATCAACAAACGATTCGAAATTTGGCAGCATTTGGTATTGAAGTAATCTGTTATAATTTCATGCCTGTTTTTGACTGGGTAAAATCCGATCTCGATTATCGCTTGTCAGACGGTTCCTCAACATTAGCGTATATTGCAGCAGATATTCCGGAAGATCCAGAAGAGATTATTAAAAAAGTGGAAAATTCCAGCAATGACTTTGAGTTACCGGGCTGGGAACCAGAACGTTTGGCACAAGTAAAAGAATTACTTCAAGCCTATAAAGAGGTGGATGAAGCTAAGTTACGCGAAAACTTTGCTTATTTTCTGAAGGCGATTATTCCGACTTGTGAAGAAGTTGGTATAAAAATGGCGGTCCATCCAGATGATCCACCGTATTCGATTTTTGGCTTGCCACGAATCGTGAAAAATCGAGAAGACTTGGACTGGATTTGTCAAGTAGTTGATAGTCCTGCAAATGGAATTACGTTGTGTACAGGTAGCATTGCGGAAGACCCAGCAAATAATGTTTATGAAATCATGGCAGAATTTTGTCAACGAGATCGGATTCCGTTTGTCCATGTTCGTAACATCAAATTTATCCAAGAAAAAGATTTCTATGAAGCACCACACAAATCAGAATACGGTTCATTAGATATGTATCGAATTTTAAAAGCAATGTATGACAATGGGTTTAATGGTTATATCCGTCCTGACCATGGACGAATGATCTGGGGGGAAACAGGACGCCCGGGTTATGGCTTATATGATCGCGCACTTGGGGCGGTGTATTTGAATGGTCTTTGGGAAGCATTAGAAAAAGAAAATCAAAAATAATTGAAAGGAATCATCTTTAACGTCAACAGAAAAGGAATGAGGCTGAGCAATTTTTAAGTTCAGCCTCTGAATAAAAATCAAAAAGAAGGAAGCGCTTAACTATGTTTTTAGATGAAAATTTTTTATTAACCAATGAAGTAGGACGCAAGTTATTCCATCAGTATGCCAAAGATGAACCAATTATTGATTACCACTGTCACTTAGAGCCAAAAGTCATTTTTGAAAATCAACAGTATGAGAACCTAACTCAAGTTTGGCTCAACGATCGCGGAGCAGGCGATCATTATAAATGGCGTTTGATGCGAGCTAATGGTGTCGCTGAAGAACTAATTAGTGGCGATGGTGATGATTATGAAAAGTTTTTGGCGTTTGTTCGAACAATGGAAAAAGCTCCGGGAAATCCAATTTATGAATGGTCTCATTTAGAGTTGCGTCGTTACTTTGCTATTGATTTAATCATTAATCAAAAAAATGCACCAGAGATTTGGCGACAAGCCAATGAAAAAATTCAAACCGATGCATATCGACCAAAAAAATTATTAGAAATGATGAAAGTTAAAGCAATCTGCACAACCGATGATCCTACTGATGACTTAGGGTATCATGCAGTATTAGCACAAGAACATAATTCCTTTAAAGTATTGCCAACTTTTCGTCCAGATAACACTTGGGCAATTACTACAGAAGAATATCGTGAATACTTAGAAAAACTAGGTGAGAGTGCACAACAATCAATTCAAACGTTTGCAGATTTAACAATTGCTTTATCAAATCGTGTAGCATTTTTCCACGAAATGGGGGGACGTTTAGCGGATCAAGGATTGAATACGTTTGTGTATGCGCCGGCAACCAATGAAGAATTAGATGCAATTTTAGCACGTGCACTAACTGGAGAAACGAACTTTACAACAACGGAAGTGGCTCAATTTACAACAGCAATCCAAAAGCATTTGATGGGAGAATATCATCAGCGTCAATGGACGATGCAGATGCACATGAACGCATTTCGCAACGACTCAACGAAAATGAAACGAGAAATCGGAATCAATGTTGGTGGTGATTCAATGGGGGATCAAAGTGAACTGACAAAAAATATCGTAAACTTATTTGCTGAGGTAGAAGAGGCAAATCAGTTACCAAAAACAATCTTATATTCGTTGAATCCAAATGACTGGTTACCATTAGCAACAGCCATGCAAAGTTTTCAAGGAGAAATTGTTCAGAAACTTCAACTGGGTTGTGCGTGGTGGTTTAACGACACTTGTGAAGGAATGCGCAATCAACTAACGATTATGGCACAACAAAGTTTGTTGGCTAACTTTACTGGGATGTTGACTGATTCTCGAAGTTTCTTGAGTTATCCACGTCATGAATATTTCCGTCGCGTATTATGTCAGCTCTTAGGTGAATGGGTCGATCAAGGCCGATTGCCTGAGGAAGATGAATATTTGGGACAGATCGTCAAAGATATTTGTTATGGCAATGCACATGAATATTTTGGCTTTTTTGAAAGTTGACGGAGGGTGGATGAAGAGAAATGGACAAAAATAAGCAGTGGGTTTATCAACCGAAAAAAATTACAATTGGTCGAGGAGTTGCCTATGGATTAACTGATTTAATGGGTGGTGGTTGGAATAATATCGTTTCAGGTGTTATTTTCGCTTTCGTGTTGAGTCAAGGAATCAATCCAGCGTTTGCCGGAGCAATCACAGGGATTGGTCGGATCATTGACGCCATGTTTTCGTTATTTTTTGGTGCGATTACGGATGGCTTTTATCGGACAAAATTAGGTCAACGTTTCGGACGTCGTCATTTCTTTATTTTATTAGGCGGAATTTTGTTTACGATTCTCTTTCCGTTGTTCTGGGTTCAGGCAGATAGTTGGATCTATTATCTAGTTATTTATGTAGCAATCGAACTTGCAATTGCCATGATTTTGATTCCGTGGGAAACTTTACCAACAGAAATGACCGATGATTATAATCTGCGTACGATTTTATCTAGCTCGCGTATGTTTATTTCTGCAACGGGGACAGCACTTGTTTTCTTAGTATTAGCAGCGTTGCAGCATATGGAAAACCCAAATGCTTATCTGATTACGGGCATTATTTGGACGGTGATTTTTGTTGTTGCGATTTTTATTTCTTACCGAACAACGTGGGAACGTCCGTTAACGCCTGAATTTTTAGCAGAGTTAGAAAGTCAACCCAAATTATCTTTAGGCGAATTTATGAAGAAAACAGTCCAAGATTATTTTTCAACGTTCAAAAATCGAGCATTTCGTCAACATTTAGGTATTTACTTATTATCATTTACTGGGAAAGATTTTTATTCTACGTTGTTACCAACTTTTATTATTTGTTGTATTCATGGCGTAAAAGAGGATACACCGTGGACACTTCAAGCACTTTCCATTTTTGGAATCATTGCAACATTGGTGGCTGCACGCCTGATGTTAACTCGTGGCCCTCGTTACTTATTTATGCTAAGCTACGTTACGATTATTGTTACGATGGTTGGGTACCTCTTAACTTGGGCACTGCACATCCAAAATGCTTTTTGGGTCTTAGTAATTATTTCCGTATTTTATCAATGTGCGCGTGCAATTTTAGAATTTACACCTTGGAATGTTTTTCCCTTTATTCCAGATGTTGACCGCATGATGACTCGAGGCGATCGTGCCGGAATTTATGCAGCAGTGATGACGTTCTTTAGAAAATCAACTGGTGCATTAGCTTCTTGGATTGCCGGGATTTTACTAGCAGCGATTGGTTTTGATTCAAAAACAATGACGAATTTTACGAATACCCCTCACCATATTCAAACGGGCATCGCCTTGATTTTCTTTATTGCACCCGTCGTTCTGATTTCTTGTGCTTTAGTGATGGCTCTGACGTTTAAATTGAATCGTGAAACGCATGAAGTGTTGAAACATGAAATTGATCGTTTGGAAGATGGTGGATTGAAAGCAATGGTGACACCAGAAGCAAAAGATGTAGTAGAAGAATTAACCGGACATCCTTATCAAGAGGCGTGGCCAAAGCAACCGAATGTTTAAATAATAAATTTAAAATAGGAAAACAAACAACCAGCTACCAAAGTTGACTGAATAATCAACTCTGGTAGCTGGTTGTGCTTGTTGTCAAATCAAATCTTGTTTTTTGATTTGCTCGTATGTTTGAGTAGCGTCGAAGCATTTTTCCCAGATAACGACTTTATTTTGTGCTAAAGATTTTTGAACATCGACAATTCGTTGGTTGCTGCTTCCACGAAATTGTAGTTTCAAATCACGTTTGGAAAGATCAAAACGACCATCAACTAAGATATCGATTTCTGCTAGTAAAGCTAGCTTATCTTCGGAGTCTTGTAACAATTCATCAAAAGTATAACCAGTCCACGACCAGATGTCTTTAGTATGACCAAACTCTTGACGGATTCGACGAACAACTTGCAAACAAACATCTGTATTCAAAAAGGGCTCCCCACCAAGTAAGGTCAAACCTTGGACATAATCATGGCGAAGGTCTTCGATTACTTGCTCCTCTAGTTCTTGAGTGAATGGTTTTCCATAGCGGAAATTTTGAGCTGCTTTATTGAAACAACCTTCGCAAGCAAACAGGCAACCACTGACGTATAAGCTATTGCGGACACCTTCGCCATCGACAAAATTAAATGCTTTATAGTCAGCAATATAATTTTGACTATAATCTTCAGCTAACCATTCTTTTGGTTTTGGATTTCTCATCAAAACACTTCTTTCTATAGTATAAGTTCTTGCAGTTTAGCTACCAAAGTAATCTAAATTAGTGGAAAAGTGCTTATCAAAAAAGTTGTGACAAAAAGCAATTTGATTTTTATCACAACTTTCAGTTTTACAATCGGGTAATGGACTACTTCATGTGTTTTACACGAGAAGAAATTTCTTTATGACGTCCATGAACCATTGGGCGAGCTTGTGGATTACCTAAATAACCACAAGTACGTTTAACAACGTCACAAGTTTTTGGATCGTGGTTGCCACATTCAGGACATTCAAAACCACGTTCTGTTGGAGTGAAATCACCTTCAAAACCACATTCATAGCAGTGGTCGATTGGTGTATTTGTTCCAAGGTAACCAACTTTATCGTAAGCATAGTCCCAAACAGCTTCCAATGCTTTTGGATTCTGTTGCAACATTGGATACTCACAATAGTGGATGAAACCACCAGAACAATATTGTGGGTAATCTTTTTCAAAATCAAGTTTTTCAAAAGGTGTTGGATTTTTACGAACATCGTAATGGAAACTGTTTGTATAGTATTCTTTGTCTGTAATGTTATCAATGATGCCAAATTTTTCAGTATCTAAACGACAGAAACGATCAGTTAGACTTTCACTTGGTGTTGAATATACACTAAAGTGATAGCCATATTCATCACCCCAATTATCTGCATTGGCTTTTAATTTTTTAAGAATAGCTAAGGTAAATTCTTTTGCTTCCGGATCTGATTCCCACTCACCACCATAAAAAGCAGAGGCGACTTCGTATAAACCAATATAACCAAGAGAGACAGTTGCCCGACGGTTTTTGAATAATTCATCAACGGCATCTGTACGTGACAGACGTTTGCCAAAAGCACCATACATATATAGAATAGGCGCATTCGCAGGAATAGCTTCTTTACAACGTTCTACACGATAAACAAGTGCGTCTTTCATGATTTCAAGACGGTCAGATAATAATTGCCAAAACTTTTCTTGATTTCCTTTTGCTTCAATTGCAATTCGAGGCAAGTTTAGTGTGACAACACCTAGATTCATGCGTCCTACATTGATTTCTGTTCCGTTTTCGTCTTTCCAGCCTTGTAAAAATGAGCGACAACCCATTGGGACTTTGAAGCTACCAGTTAGTTCAACGATTTTATCGTAATTTAAAATATCTGGATACATCCGTTTAGTTGCACATTCCAAAGCTAATTCTTTGATATCATAGTTTGGATCGGTTGGAGCAAGATTCACGCCAGCTTTGAGGGTAAAAATAAGTTTTGGAAAAATAGCAGTCCGCTTTTCGCTTCCAAGTCCGTTGATTCGAATTTGTAGAATGGCTTTTTGAATTTCACGTTCAAACCAATTTTCACCAAGACCAAAGCCAAGAGAAGTAAAAGGTGTTTGCCCGTTAGAGGTAAACAGCGTATTGATTTCATATTCTAAACTTTGCATCGCATCAAAAATATCTTTTTTCGTTTTTGATTTGGCATAAGCTTCTTGTCGCTCAGTTGTTTCGACCCATTCTTTTGCATCTTTTAAATGTTTTTGGTAATTTAATTCAGCAAATGGGGCAAGTAATTCATCTGTACGGTCTGCCGAGCAGCCACCATATTGGCTAGAAGCTACGTTGGCGATGATTTGTGAGATTTGGGCAGTTGCTGTTTGAATTGATTTTGGTGATTCAACTTCAGCATTTCCAATTTTAAACCCATTATTTAACATGCCTTTAAAGTCGATCAAACAGCAATTAGTCATTGGTGTATATGGATGATAGTCCAAATCGTGATAATGGATATCGCCTTTTTGATGTGCATTGGCAATGTGAGGAGGTAACATCTTCAAGCCAATTGACTTACCAACGATTCCGGCAGTCAAATCACGTTGCGTGTTAAAAACATTGCTGTCTTTGTTCGCATTTTCATTGACGACTGTTTGATCCTTGTTAATCAATTTTTCGATGGAAAAGTTAATATCAGTTGCTTTGCTACGTTCAAAATCACGGCGTGTCCGATAATTGATATATTCTTCAGCAAGTTCATATTCATTTTTTTCAAGTAGAATGTGTTCAACGATATTTTGAACTTCATAGATTTTAACATTTTCAACAAAACGACTATTGATTTCAGTAACGACTAAATCAACGATTGTCTGAATACGTTCATAGGCAAGTGGAGATAAAGAGCCATGAACTTTCTTTTCAGCTTTCACTAGTGCTTCATTAATTTTTTGTTCATCAAAGTCGACGTGACGACCATCACGTTTGATGATTTTGATTGTTGATGCTTGTACTTCATTGGCTGGAATTTCTTTATAGTTTACCTTCATCTTCTCAACTCCTACTAAATTGTTCTTGTCTATCATAAAACAAATTAGTGAAACGGGCAACTATATGTAGTGGGTTTGTCGATGTATAAATAAGTGAATATACCATATATGGTGTATATTTCCTTGTGAAAAAAAGTGAAAACGTGAAAGTACAGGATTTATAAAATGAATAAAAAAAATTAAAAAAATAAAAAAACATTTTTTTTGCTCCAAGTGACAAAAACTAAAGAGAAAAAAACAAAAGACTATGCTACGATGCAAGTATAATAAAAGTAGTGAGGAATATTTTAGGAGGGCAAACACATGGAACGAATGATTGAGGTGAAACATCTCAGTAAAATTTATGGAAATAAATTAGCACCCGTCAAAGTACTAGACAATCTTTCTTTCACTGTGGACGAAGGAGAATTCGTAGGAATCATGGGTCCAAGTGGTGCAGGGAAAACAACTTTGATGAATATTTTATCGACGATCAGTTTGCCAACTATGGGAAGTGTCACGATTGAAGGAAAAGAAATCACTAAAATGAAGAGTAGTCAGCTTAGTGATTTTAGACGAAAGCAATTAGGCTTTATTTTTCAGGAATTTAATTTAGTAGATACCTTGAATGCAAAAGATAATATTTTGTTGCCTTTAGCAGTGGAACGAATACCGAAAGAAGAAATGGAGCGTCGTGTCTTACATGTGGCACAGCTACTCGATATTGAAGAAATCATGAAACGCTACCCAGATGAATTATCGGTTGGACAACGCCAGCGAATTGCGGCGGCGCGTGCCTTGGTTGTTCATCCAAAAGTTATTTTTGCAGATGAACCAACAGGATCTCTTGATTCAAAATCAGCAACAGAATTATTAAATTATTTAACATTGATGAATCAAAAAGAAAAAGCAACTGTTTTGATGGTGACCCATGATCCTTACACCGCAAGTTATTGTAATCGCATTTTATTTATCAAAGACGGTGTGATTTTTTCTGAAGTTGTTCGTCGTGGCTCGCGAAGTGAATTTTTTGAAAAAGTGATCGATATGCAAGCGACAATCGGGGGAGGTGGCAAAATCAATGCTTTATAAGTTGGCTGCCAGAAGTTTACTTAGACAGTCGCGAGGGTACTTGATTTATTTTTTTAGTCTGACCTTTTCAGTTATGATTTATTATTCCTTCAATTCGATGACGTACGATCAATCGTTAGTTCGCCGTGCCAGTCAAGATGGTTCTATTGATGGTGCGCTCGGTTTTGGAACGTTCATGATTACCTTGGTATTACTGTTTTTTGTTTTTAGTGCGAATCGTTTTTTTCTAAACCGTCGTGAAAAAGAAATCGGTATCTATCAATTGTTTGGTGTAAGTAAGTTTCAGATTTCTTCTATCTATCTGATTGAAACGATGGTGATTGGCTTATTTTCTTGTATAACAGGAATTCTGTTAGGAATTATTTTTTCAAAACTCTTTCAAATGATTTTAGTCCGAATGATGCGAATGCAAATTACTAGTCCATTTTTTGTCTCTTGGTCGTCCATTGTCGATACGTTGGTTGCATTTTTTCTGATTATTTTGATTGTGTCGGTACACTCGACTTGGAAGATTTGGCGTTACCCGATGATTCAAAGCTTTGGTAATACAGAGCGAGTGGTTAGTAAAAAAATGCGTTTGCGAACCAGACATCGTTTGTTGGGTATTATCGGCTTATTTCTGCTGACAAGTGGTTATTTTGGGGCAATTCATTTTCGAGAGTACTTGACTTGGTTAGTTGAAAATGGTGCTCAATTTGGGTTGATTTTTAGTTATCCCTTCTTGATTTTTATCCTATGTGTGATTGGCACGTATCTGTTTTTCTGTTTTTCTTTACGCTTCTTGCTCAATAGTTTTAGTAAATGGAAAGTTAGTTACCGTGGAATTAATCTGTTGATGATTGGCAATACTCAGATCCATCTGATGAAAGGCTGGCGAACAAGTTCCTTGATTACGTTGATCTTAGGTGTTTCTTTAGCCACGATTGGTGGGGTGACTTCCTTATCTACCTTATTGACGCATACAACGGATATTGAAAACGCAACGGATTATCAATTAGATGCCCAAACAGCTGAGTTTATTGCACCGATTTTAGCTAAAGAAAAGCAAAAAATTACACAAGAAATGATATTGAACTATAAAGTAGTTGGAAGTGTACATGATTTTCGTCTGGGACAAGTAGAAGATGGGCAAGAGTTTCAACTGGTGAATTTAATTACAGAGAAAGAATATCAAGACTTCAGAAAAATGAATCCTCGATTGCCAAACATTCGATTGAAGTCGGATAAGCACACGGTATTGTTGGATGAAGTCCAGTCATTAGTGAGAAATATTTCGATTTATGGAAAGGGAATCTACCTGCCGAATCAAACAGCTTTGAAAATTCAATCCATCCATCCTGATGTCTTAGGTGAGAGCGCGATGCGTTACAGTGGCCCAACATTGATTGTCAGTGAGAAAATTTATCACGCAACACCAGGAGCGGCGTATCAAGTTGTTCATTGGAATGTAACTGGTGGAAATAATGAGGCTATTAATGAGATTTTGGATCGAAAAGTTGAAATCAACTGGAATCATTCTGTTGCGTATCAATATGAAATCAATCAGCAGCAATTGACTGGGAAAATCGTTGCAAAAGTTACAGAAGACGATGAGGCATTTGAAGATAGTTCAACGGAAGATTTTGCTGATACGAGTAAAGAAACAGGGCAGTCCGCACGCTTGAATTTTACAGCAAGGTATCCACAGATGCGTTCGGTTTATCGCCAAACGGGGAGTTACACGTTTGTTTCGTTATTCGTTGGGATGATTGTTGTCATTACGACGGGTAGTATCTTAATGGTACGGCAGTTAGCAGAAGCAGAAGAAGAAAAAGGAAATTATCATTTACTTACGAAACTAGGTATCCCACAAAGAAGAGTAAGTTTGATGATTTATGGGCAAAATGCGATTACCTTTTTCCCGTCAATGATTTTAGGTATTTTGCATGCCGTTTTTGCAATTAATGTCTTTGCTCAATACATTAAGACTGCTGATTACTGGCTTGCATACTTAGTCTGTGGACTACTTGTGGTTGTCTATGTGCTGCTTTATGTGATTACTTGTCGTTGGTACTATCGAATTATCAAAGAATAAATAAAATGAAACCCACAACACTTTTATCGATGGACAGTCGATAGGAGTGTTGTTTTTTTGTGCGTTGAATAGGAGAAAGTGAAGGAGTAATGCTTGCAGGGAGAATTACTAAAAATAGGTTGGAAAAAAGGTTAAATTTTTTTGAAGGAATTAGAAAAATTTCTGTTAATTTTTATTTTTATTTTTTGACATAATCCTTATTTCTCAACCTTGTGACAAAAGTGTTAGCCTGAAATCGCTTATCGTAAGCTAGATAGATGTCCGCTTAGACGAAAAATCGTTAAAATTTCTGTAGAAGTTTGATATGGAGGTGTTTTGATGAAGAAATGGTGGGCACAACCTCAAGTTAATTATTGGGGAAAATTTTTCATTCGCACCCTTTTTTATAGTTTGATATTCCTTGCGCTGATTTATTTGTATCACTATAAAAATATCCAGGGAGGATCCTTTATCTACAATGAGTTTTAGGAGGGACATCATGAAATTTAGCACAATCATTGAAGCAATCGATCGCTGGGGCGTAACTGAGCCAGAACGCGTGGCTTACCGCACGGCGAACGAAGAGTACACATATGGAAAATTGAAAGCAGCATCTGATGCTTTTGCCTATTATTTAGAATCAAATGTAGACGATAAAAAGCCAATCGTCGTATTTGGTAATTTAGAATTTGAAATGCTGGTTGCTTTTTTAGGAGCTGTCAAAGCGGGACACGCCTATTTGCCAATTGAAGAACAGACACCGCAAGAACGAATCGAAGCCATTTTAACGGTGGCGCAGCCAACCTTGATTGTGGGAGTGGGCGAATGGCCAGAAGCATTGAATCAGCAAACAGTTTTAACAAAAAAAGAATTCGTTTCTATTTTTGAAGAGAAAGTTTCATTTCAGCCTAGTCATCCAGTAAACAGGACGGAAAACTTTTATATTATTTTTACTTCGGGAACAACAGGACAACCAAAGGGCGTTCAAATTAGTCACGACAACTTAAAAAGTTTTGTGGAATGGACATTAACAGATTTTACTATCCATCCCGGCATGCGTTTTTTAGCACAGGCACCTTTTTCATTTGACTTATCGGTCTTCTCTATTTATCCAGCATTGGTTTCTGGTGGAATACTTGTTCCATTGGCAAAAGCAGTTATTCAAGATTTCAAGCAATTATTTCAGACTTTGCCACAGTTAAAATTGGAAACATGGGTTTCGACACCGTCCTTTATGGATATTTGTTTGATGGAACCAAACTTTAATGAACAGCATGTTCCTGAACTCGAACAATTTATTTTTTGTGGAGAAGAACTGACGAAAAAAACAGCACAAGAATTATTGAAACGATTTCCCAATGCGGCAATTTACAATACTTATGGTCCAACTGAAGCTACAGTTGCAATTTCTAGTGTTCAAGTTACGCAAGCTGTGTTAGATGCGTATGAACGAATTCCAATTGGTAAAGTGAAATCAGATACAAAAGTAACAATCTTTGCGGAAAATCAGCCTTGTGTAGCCGGTGAAACAGGCGAAATCATTATTTCAGGACCAAGTGTTTCAAAAGGTTATTTGAATAACCCAGAAAAAACGGAAGCAGCATTCTTTGATTATGAAAATCAGGCAAGCTACCGAACAGGTGATGCCGGAAGCTTGACTACAGATGGCATGCTTTTGTATGAAGGTCGTTTGGATTTTCAAGTCAAGTTACATGGTTATCGAATTGAGCTTGGCGACATCGAACATTATTTAGGGATGAATCCAAATGTTAAACAAGCAGTAGTGGTACCTAAATATCAAGGAGTGAAAGTTCAGCAATTGGTTGCGTTTATTGTCTTAGAACAAAAGGTCGAACCATCGTTTCAGTTAACGAAAGCAATTAAACAAGAGCTAGGACAATCAGTGATGGAGTACATGATTCCACAAAGAATCAACTATCTTGATCAATTACCACAAACACCAAACGATAAAATTGATCGTAAGAAATTACTGGCTGAGGTGAATCCAACATGACGATTCCTCATATGATTCCTTATGCGCAACCCTTGTACTTTCTGCTATTGTTGGTTGCGTTAGCACCTATCGTTTTTTCCTTACTCGTACGGAACAAGCGATTACCGATTTATCAGGCAATCGTCACTGTCTTTTTCTTATTCATTAGTTTTGGTGGGGCAGACTGGAAACAAGGAGTTGCTTTAATTGGCTATGTTATCTGGCAGGTAATCTTAGTTTGGCTTTATTTCAGTTATCGCCAGAGAAAGAACGAAACAGTTTGGTTTTACTTAGCAGTATTTTTGGCGATTGCACCTTTGACAATCACCAAGATTATGCCATTACTAACAGATAAGCCAATTTCATTCATCGGATTTCTAGGCATCTCATATCTGACCTTTAAATCCGTTCAGATGATTATGGAGATTCGCGATGGCATGATCAAAGCATATCATCCATTGCGTTATGTCCAATTTTTACTCTTTTTCCCAACCATTTCATCGGGACCAATCGACCGCTATCGTCGTTTTGAAAAGGATGAGTTGCAGCCGCCAAGTGCTGAGAAATATGTTGAGTTATTGGGAAAAGGTGTCCAAAATATTTTTGTTGGTTTTCTTTACAAATTTATTATTGGGTATTATCTAGGGCAAGTTCTAGAACCAGCTTTGAAACATATGGTGGTTCATAATGGTGGCATTTCGTGGGCATTACTTGGTTATATGTATGTCTATAGTTTGTATCTATTCTTTGACTTTGCTGGCTATAGTTTGTTTGCGATTGGCACGAGCTATCTCATGGGTTATGAGACACCAATCAATTTTAACAAACCGTTTTTATCTTGGAACATCAAAGAATTCTGGAATCGTTGGCACATGACGTTATCTTTTTGGTTTAGAGATTATATTTATATGCGCCTGATGTTTTTCTTGATGAAGAATAAAGTTTTTAAAAGCAAAATCGTTGCCTCTAATGTTGGCTACTTTGTGTTATTTCTAATCATGGGTGTCTGGCATGGGTTAACTTGGTTTTACATTGTTTACGGGATTTATCACGCAACTTTGATTTGTCTGACCGATGCGTGGATTCGTTTCAAACGCAAGCACAAAGGTCAGTTACCTGCAAATAAGTTGACACACGCATTTGCAGTTTTCTTAACATTTCAGGCAATCTGTTTTGGTTTGTTGATCTTTTCAGGAATTTTAAATACCTTACTTTTTGCTTGATCTTTGATTCAACAAAAGAAAATTACATTTATTAAAAGGAGAGAATACACATGGGAGAACAAATTTTAACAATTTTAACAGAAATTACTGGAACGGATGAGGTTCGAAACAATCGCGATATGAACTTATTTGATGAAGGACTACTTGATTCACTTGCAACTGTTCAACTATTAGTAGAATTAGATGGCGAGTTAGGAATTCAAGTACCTGTTTCTGAATTTGAACGTGAAGAGTGGGCGACTCCAAATAAAATTATTGCACAAGCGGAAAATTTAAAGGATTAATGATGAAAAAGAAGCTTTTTGCCATATTTGGACCAGTTGTTTTGGCAATCGGATTATTAGTTTTCTTATTTATTTCGCCCTATCGTGTGAATGTAAATGATCCAAAAGTTATTCATGAAGCAGCTAGTTCAATGTCTGGTAATTTGTTGAAGGGGGACGCTATCAAAAACGAAGCGTTAGCCGAAGAAAAATATGTGCCCTTCTTTGGTTCAAGTGAACTAAGTCGAATCAGCCCTTTCCACCCTAGTGTTTTAGCAAAAAAATATCAGCGTGACTACGAACCTTTTTTATTAGGGGCACCAGGTACCCAATCGTTTAGTCAATTTATGTTGATGCAATCTGCTGGAAGTCATTTGAAAGATAAGAAAGCAGTCTTTATTATTTCCCCTCAGTGGTTTGTTAAGAAGGGGGTAAGTAAAGATTACTTCAATATGTATTATTCAGAGTTACAAACATATGATTGGCTCTTTGGATTGAAAAAAGTGACATCAGCTGACCGCTATGTAGCTCGCCGATTGCTTAGCTTTCCTAAAGTAACAGAAAACCAAACGCTGACTGAGTTGCTCCAACAAATCAAAGCTGGTCGGTTGCCAACTGAGAAAAGTCGTAAGAAACTCTATCCAGCGTGGCAGTTATTGAAAAGAGAAGATGAATTATTTAGTCAGATTGGACTAGTTGGAAAGCAAAAACGAATTGATCATGCAACTGGACAATTACCAGAAGTTTATCAAGATACACAATTGAAAAAACTAGCAAATAAAATTGGTGAAAAATCGACGAATAATAATCCATATGGACTAAAAAATGAATTTTATACGCATCGCGTACGTCCAGAAATTGAAAAATTAAAGCAGTCACAGACAAACTGGGACTATCGTTGCTCACCAGAGTTTTCAGATTTTCAGTTAGTTTTGGAACAATTTGCTAAACAAAAAATGCAAGTGATGTTCATCATTCCACCAGTGAATGAAAAATGGAGTGATTACACTGGATTGTCTCAAGAGATGTTGCAACAATTTGCGAAAAAAGTGAAATTCCAATTAACCAGTCAAGGCTTTGAACAAGTTGTTGATCTAACAAATCAAGCAAATACACCCTATTTTATGGAAGACACAATTCATTTAGGTTGGCAAGGTTGGTTAGCCGCCGATCAAAAAATTGCACCTTTTTTAGCAGAAAAGCAAGCACCTGTTCATTACAAGTTGGATAATGCTTTTTATAGTAAAGAGTGGCAACAAAAAGAGCCAGATAAGTTAAATTAACGATTAAGTAGGTCGAAAGTTGCGGCAACAAGCAAGCCATACGGGATTTCCCCTAAAAATAGCTACTCGTATTTGTAGAGGAAAAAGATTAATTGCCCAAGTGGCTGCTTGGGGAATACCATTTATTCTGAAAAAAAGAGGTATGACACGAATTTTGTCATACCTCTTTTTCTTTTTTTCATGATTTTCTTGAAAACCTTTTTCTCCATTCTTGCAGAGAAATGGTATAATTTAGTTTACTAAATAAGAAAAGAGGGAACGAGTTTGGATAAAAAGGAAGAAGAATTATTAATCAAATTAACATCTGCTAAAGGTGTACCTGGAAATGAAGAAGAAGTGCGCGAAGTTTTCAAAGAGTATGCGCAATCATTTGCGGATGATATTTTCTTTGATGGGTTAGGAAGCGTCATTGCAAAGCATGGTGCTGGCGGCGGACCAAAAGTTTTTATTTCTGGTCACATGGATGAAGTCGGTTTCATGGTTACAAAAATTACAGAAAAAGGTTTCTTAGAATTTCAAACACTTGGTGGCTGGTGGGGACAAGTAATGCTTGCACAACAAGTTGAAATCAAAACACAAGCGGGGGATGTGATCCATGGTGTGATTGGTTCAAAACCGCCTCACGTTTTAACGCCCGCAGTTAGAAATAAACCATATGATATCAAGGACATGTTTATTGATATTGGTGCAACGAGTGACAAGGAAGCTAAAGAGTGGGGCATTCGACCTGGAGATATGGTTACGCCTTATATTGAATATAAACGATTAAATGGTGGTAAATTTTTATTAGCCAAAGCTTGGGACAATCGAATTGGAACAGCCGTTTCTTTACGAGTTTTAGAAAACTTAGCCAAAGAAGGTCATCCGAATGTTTTATTTGCAGGTAGTGATGTTCAAGAAGAAGTTGGCTTACGTGGTGCACGAACAAGTACCCATTTGGTAAATCCAGATATTGCTTTTGCATTAGACACGGGAACAGCCGGTGATACACCAGGAATGACACCAAAAGAAGCAGATTCTGTTTTAGGAAAAGGTCCACAAATCTTGATTTTTGACGCTTCAATGATTCCGCATAAAAAATTATTGAACTTTGTGATTGATGTAGCAGAAGAACTGGAGATTCCTTTCCAATATACAGTCATTACTGGTGGAGGAACAGATGCAGGTCAAATGCATTTAACAAGAGATGGTGTTCCTTCAGTTGCAATCACTGTTCCGGTTCGTTACTTACATTCACATACATCGGTTATTCATGAAGATGACTATTTAAATACAGTCAAATTGGTGACGGAGTTAGTAAAACGTCTAGACCATGAAACTGTTGAAAAGATTCGGAGCTATTAATTGATGAATAAGACGGTAAGCATTTCAGACTATCGTGCGCAGGCGCGTACGGCGTTAAAGGAACAGTGGGGTATTAATGCTGGGTTAATCTTTTTAGCTGGCTTGATCTCGGGCATCATTGAGATGATTTTTGGAAATATGACCTCTTTTGCTCCAGATAGCACGCAAGAAAATATTCTCAACTTTTTGCTAGATAACTTTTTACTATTTGCATTTACTTATTCGCTAGTGTACATTGCTTTATTTGTGATGCGTGGTGGGAAGGCAAAAATGAATCTATTGCTAGTTGTTTTTCAAAAGGAATATTTTGTGCCATTATTGCTGATCCATTTGTTGAACACTGTAGTGAATTGGTTGATTAATTCATTGGTCTTTTTACCAGCAATCTTGATGTCTGGTGTTCGTTCATATGCCAGTTTGATTTTAAATTCATCTGGGACAGTGGCTGTCAGTGTGAGCGAGGGTGGTTTTCTTGATTTTGGTGTCATTTTTGGCATGTTATTGTTACTTTTTATCTCAGTTATCTTGATGAACATTGTGGGTGGTTTATTTCAGTTTGCTGTTTGGGCAAAGTTTGATTATCCAGAATTAACCGTAATGCAGGCACTTCGCTATGCTTGGTATTTGATGAAAGATCGTTGGTTCACTTATATTTTATTGCAGTTGTCATTTGTTGGCTGGTACATTTTAGGAGCGTTGGCTTTAGTCTTTGGTTTATTATGGGTTATTGCATATGTTAACGTGACTGCCGCTGGATTTTACGACCATGCAAGGAATGAAAAAGGCGCACCTGCAGAATATTTTGCACAAGTGTAAGCAGTTTATTCATCGAAAAGATTACTTTTGTGGTAGGATAAGTTTTTGAGGAGGAATGTACGATGAAATTAACGGTTTTAGGCTGTTTAGGTGCCTATCCTTATCAAAATCAAGGAACAACCGGTTATTTATTACAATCTGACAAGTTTCATTTACTAATTGATGCGGGAAGTGCAACGTTAGTTAAACTGGAGGAACATCTTGAACCACTGGATTTGGATGCGGTGATTTTGAGTCACTATCACCATGACCATATTGCGGATTTAGGTGTGTTGCAGTACTATTGGCAACTTCATCCTGAAAAAGACCCAGAGGTAGTATTACCGATTTATGGTCATACGGAAGATGCTTTTCATTTTGCTGAATTAAGTATGCCCGGTGTCTCAGAAGGAATTGCTTATTATGAACCAGAAGAACTAAAAGTGGGGCCGTTTCTCATTACTTTTATGAAGACGATCCATCCAGTTCCTTGCTATGCGATGCGAATCGTAGAAGAAGCTACTGGAAAAGTATTTGTGTTCACTGGTGACTCTGGTTATCTGGAAAGTTTTATTCCGTTTGCACGAGAAGCCGATTTATTTTTAGCAGACACTTATTTATTTGAAGGAAATGAACGCCATTGTGCGCATTTTACGTCAAAAGAGTCCGGTGAGTTGGCACAAGCTGCACAGGTGAAAAAACTTGTTTTGACGCATTTACCTCAATTTGGTGATTTGGAACAACTAAGAAACGAAGCACAAAAAGCTGCTGGTCCAGATGTGATTGTTGAATTGGCAGCTGTCGATAAAGTATTTGAAATCTAGGAGGACGACCATGATTTTTGTACCGAATGAAAACCACGACCCAAGAGTAAATTTAGCAATTGAACAATTTTTATTACAAGAAATGCCTTTAGATGAACCTATTCTACTTTTTTATATCAATGAGCCTTCGATTATTATCGGACGTAATCAAAATACGATTGAAGAAATCAATCGTGACTATGTTGAAGAGCAAGGAATCCATGTGGTTCGCCGACTAAGTGGTGGCGGAGCTGTCTATCACGATCTTGGTAATTTGAATTTCAGTTTTATCATGCCTGATGATGGAAATTCTTTCCGTGATTTTGCAAAAGTTACACAACCAATTATTCAAGCACTTCATGAATTAGGTGTTACAGGTGCCGAGTTAAAAGGTCGAAATGACTTAGTAATTGATGGAATGAAGTTTTCTGGGAATGCAATGTATGCGACAAGTGGCAGAATGTTTGCCCATGGGACAATCATGTTCGATTCCGATATCAATGAAGTTGTTAATGCTTTGAAGGTGAAAAAAGACAAGATTGAATCAAAAGGGATCAAGTCTATTCGTTCACGTGTGACAAATATCAAACCATTCTTGCCAGAAGATAAACAAGAGATGACAACGGAAGAGTTTCGTCAAGAAATCTTATTAAAAATCTTTGGTGTAGAATCAGAGGCTGATATTAAAGAATATAAATTAACTGAAGCTGATTGGGAAAAAATCAATCAAATTTCTGAAGATTATTACAGAAATTGGAATTGGAATTATGGAAAATCACCTGATTTCAATTTTTCTCGTCAAAAACGTTTTCCAATTGGCTCGATTGAAGTTCATTTAGATGTTGCTGATGGATTGATCGACGATGCAAAAATTTATGGTGATTTCTTTGGTTTAGGAAATATCGCTGATGTTGAACAAGCGTTGATTGGTCAAAAATATGAAAAAGCTTCATTAGAAAAAACGGTCGATACAATCGACGTTAAAAAATACTTTGGTGCAATCGAGTCGGAAGACTTACTGTCATTACTTTATTAAAAAGAGTGACCGATTAGTAACCAAAAAAGCTTCCGGGAAATTTTTCCGGAAGCTTTTTTATTTTTTTAAATGCGAGAAAGTTGAATCGTAACACGATCAAAAATTTCATCTTTTTCTTGAGTTAATTTACCAGAATACTTATCAGTGACAAGCTTTATCATCATTAAATCAAAGTGTTCTTGACTATCTAATTCGGTCGTTATTCCACGGTCAAAAATATTTGTATCATAATGTGCATTGTGTTCACAATGAATAATGAAATCATCATCACTGACACGCATTGAAAGGAAAATTTTTCGCTGTAATGGGTTTTCAATTGCATGTGATTCTCTGAAAGAATGTTCCAAGATATGAATCAATAATTGGGTCAAGTCGTCATCGTGAACAAATAACGTTCCTGGAAGGTCGGCATTAAAATGAATTTCAATACTTTGCTTATTCGCAATTTCTTGATAACGTGCCAAAATCAAATTTGTCAATGAATGACCAGATAAAGAAGTCATAAGCTCAAAATTTTGTGCTTCATCAAGAAGTTCATTCAGATAGTTTTCTGCTTGCTCTGGTTGACTAGTTTGCAACATTGCTTGAATTGTTGTCATTCGATCTAAAAAGTCTAAACGAAGTGTGCTGATTTCCTTCATATGTGCACGTAAGGATTCATAATGCGCCTCAAGCAGCTCAGTTTTAGTTTTTAAAAAATTAGCTTCTCGAATATTTTGATCTACGGCATGGATATGTTCAGAAATACTATAAATGACAATTACTAGCAAAATAATCATATAAAGAATAGTTGACCAGTTGAGTGTGCTAGCGTAATTTCCTAGGGTGCTTTGGATAAACAAGTAGCAGTGGCTAATTGCAATCAGAATGATCCAAGGCGTACAGGAGACGAAAAAACGATTTCCATGATAGGCTTCACCAATACAGGCAAGGGAAGTCACCAGTGTACTGAAAACTCGAATGATACTAATCAATTGCATCATTTCAGGAAGCTCTTCTGGTGTGAAAAGAACATATAAAATGGGTAAGCAAGATAAGAAAACTTGAATAAGACACCAGATTCCAAAAAGCCGTCGATAACGTTCCATGCGTAACGCATAATAAGAAATTAGGAACAATGCACTTAAAACGGTAAAAAGATGCGACAGAGTAGAATGAACGATTGGATCAAATAACAATCCACTCAAAATATCTTCAGACATTGCGCTAAAGCCGACGATTAATGCAAAACAGCTTAAAAAAATCAATGAGAGATCCAGCCGTTGTTGTTTATACATAATATAGATTGCCATAATCAATGTTCCAACCGCTAATAGAATTGCGATAATCATAGTCAAAAACTGTGGTACTGATTTAGAGAAGATAAACGTGACCATTGAAGAGGCAGTGCCAATATAAACTTTTGGTGGGATCCCCGCAAAATTTATGTAAGGAGAGGCAACTTCAATTGATAATTTTTTTCCAACATAATTGTCAGGTAAATCAATGACTGCTAGTGATAACCCAGGATTTTTGGTATTTGCGTCACCTGTTCGTTCGTAAAGAATTTGTTGATCTAATCGAACTTTGATCCATTGATGATTTCCTTTCAACAAGATACTGGCTTGGTCAAGCTTTTTTGTTAAAGTGGTTTCCATCACGAAAGTTTCATTTTTTGAAACTTGGGGCACTTTTTCTAAATACTCACTGTTGTAGCGAGTCTCAGGATCATCCTTTGAATAAAAATCCCAAGCTTGTTGAATTTCTTTTGTTTCATCACTATCGACTGGAGAAAGGATAAAATAGAAGAAATAGCTAATGCCAAATAAAAATAACAAGGATAATGTTATTATAGAAAACCATTTCATTTTTGTTGAAAAAAAATCTTTTTTATTATATGTGTTATTTAAAGGAGTCATATGTAACGGTCCTTTCCAATTGGAGTACATTTAGGTTAAACTTTTTTTTATTTGTAGTCAATGCCTTTATAACACTTAATTAGCTATTTAATTAAGAAAATAAGGAGATTTTCCATTTTTAAATATCAGTTTTCTAATAAAAAAGAAATATAGATAAAAATTTGTGTTATTATATTGTTACTTTAGTAAATTAGGGGATTGAGGTGGAAAACGGTGCCTTTTAACAAAAAAATAACTCTTATTGGCTCGATTGTATTGATTCTATTTTTAGCCATTATCTTATGTATTGTTTTATTGCCACACTTGCTTGGCCTAACACCACAAATTGTTACTGATAAAGATATGGCTCCACTGTATTCAAACGGAAGTGTTGTTTATGTTCGACCACAAAAAGCGGAAGATATTTTAGTTGGTGACGTCATTACTTATTATGAAAATTCTGGTGAGCGAGTGAAAACCCGGCGTGTGGTCGCTGCAGGTGAGAACCAAGAATATTTTTATACGAAAGCAGATACGCAGACACAAGTTGAATCAGGCATGATAAAACCACGAAGTGTAATTGGAAAACCAGTTTTTCAAATTCCCTATGTAGGTGCGCTACTGGCTAAAGATAGCTTTTCGAAAATGAATATCTTGTTTTGGGGTATGGCATTTTGTTTAACTGCTGTCACGACGTGGAATACGGTAGATGAATTTCGGAAAAAGAAAAATTGTAGAATGATTTGATTAAATACTTAGTTCGACAGAATTTCTGTCGAACTTTTTTTGCTAAGAAAAACTTTTAGTAACTTGTACAATAAATTTGTTCTAAGTATAATGTTGGAAAGAGGAGGAGAAGTATGCGCAATGAAATGATGCATCGTCCAGTTATAAAGGAAGAATTACTGGATTTTATGCGAACACAACAAAAAAAATTACCTGGTGAGCTAGGGCTTCTTGAAGAAGAGGCGCATGAGGCAGGAGTTCCTGTCATTCCTCATGAAACGGCACTCTTTTTGAAATTTTTCCTTGGTCAAATGAAACCAGAAAATATATTAGAAATTGGCGCTGCCATAGGCTTCTCGTCTAGCTTGATGGCAACTTCAATTAGTGAGGTAGGCCACGTTACAACGATTGATCGTTTTGATGTAATGATTGAAAAAGCGAAAAAAAATTATGAACGTCTTGGTTTAACAGATAAAGTAACGTTACTTGAAGGACAAGCAGCTGAAATTTTGCCAACATTGATAGGCCCATACGATTTTATTTTTATGGATAGTGCGAAGTCAAAATATATTGAGTTTCTTCCAGAATGTTTGCGTTTATTAAGAAAAGGCGGGGTGCTGATGGTAGATGATATTTTTCAAGGCGGCACAATTTTATTACCAGATGAAGAAATTCCCAGAGGAAAACGAGCAATTCATCGTAAATTAAATGAATTTCTAAGAGTTGTTATGAATCATCCTGGACTAACATCAAGCATCTTGCCGTTGGGTGATGGCGTGATTATGATTACTAAAGAAGCTGATGATGTTTCATTAGCTGAAGTTCAATAAACAATCAGAACTAAGCAATCACTGATTCTAAAAAGAAAATAAAAATAGTTATCTGGCTGGGAAGGAGAGATCCCAGTCTTTTTTGTGAAATTAATTTAGTAAATTGTCTAATCTAAGCCTTCACAAAAAGATACGTAGAAAAAAGCTTTTATTTTGAATTCTATGATTTTGTTGAAAACTTTTTGCAATTAAATAACTAAATTCTTATTGACAGAATCTTTTTGTTTCTCTATAATTACCTTGTTGCGCTAATTCATGTGATAAACATGTGAGGTCATAGTAGCTCAGCTGGATAGAGCATCCGCCTTCTAAGCGGACGGTCGGGGGTTCGAATCCCTCCTGTGACGTATAAAAACCGTTAGAAACGTTCGTTTCTAACGGTTTTTTGTTTTTGTGTCAAACTTGTGGTAAAAGTTTTTACTCAGTTAAAGTTAGAAGCAGTTGGGTTAGCTAGGTCTTTTAAATGCGTCTATTTGACACTTCAAAATAGCTAGAATTTATCGGAAAATAGTTCGTATCATCAACAAATAACTAGATGCATTTGAGAAAATAGATACAAAAATAATCCATCCAGCACCAGAAAAATTTATTATTAAAGTTAGGGAGAAAGCATATGTTGACGCATAAAAAAGCTGTACTGGATGATTACCCTAAAGTACTAGAAGTTTGGGGGAAATCAGTTAAAGAAACACATAACTTTTTATCACAAAAAGATTTTGTGTTTTATCAAGAAGCTATACCAAACTACTTGAATGCTGTTGAACTCTTGTTATGGTACGATGATGAACAGTTGCTAGGATTTAGTGGTACACAGGATGAAGAGTTAGCAATGCTATTTCTTAACCCAGAGTTTATGGGAAAAAAATATGGCAGTAAAATTTTAGTTTGGTTATTAGAAAATAAAAACATTCAAAAAATAGATGTCAACGCGCAAAATAAAAACGCTAAAGCATTTTATTTGAAACATGGATTTACAATTGATTCAGAGGACCAAATAGATGGTTTTGGGAAAAATTATCCCATCCTTCATTTAGTTAAGCAGAGCGAGAACGAGAAAGAAGGAGTAGACAAATGAACTATATCGCATTTTTTCGGGGAATCAATGTTGGAAGTAAAAATCGCATTAAGATGGCTGATTTAAGAGTATTATTTAGTGATTTAGGTTATCAAAATGTCAAAACGTATATTCAAAGTGGGAATGTCATTTTTGAGTCAAATAGACCAGAAACAATGATTATGTCTGAACTTGCCAGAGCATTTGTTGAACGATTTGGTTTTGAGAGCAAAATTGTTTTACGAACAGCTGAGGAATTTGCAACTATCTTAGCTGAGTTTCCATTTACAGAAGCTGAAATCCAGAAAATGAATGATCATTTGCCAGAGGTCGAGCACGTGTATTTTTATCTCGGCAATCAAGAAATCGATGCGTCTGCTGTAGCAAAGCTGGCTGAAGAATTTGTAGGGCAAGACAAGGTTTTTGTTGGAAAAAGAGAAATTTATTTCTTGAGTGCGCAGAGTATTCGGAATTCTAAACTGGGAAATAAATTGACAAAACTCGATGATTCTTTTACTGTTCGCAATCGAAAAACCTTAAATAAAATCAGTGAATTATTGACTAGCTGACTTTTTTACGATAAAAAGCAAACAACTAAAGAAAAGAATAATTGAACACGACAAGAGGCAGATCAAGAAGAGATTTTTTTGGTCTACCTCTTGTTCTATTTATTTTAATATATTTTCTCACGTTTTTTAGTTCAGTAGTAGCAAAGCTGATTAATGATAACAGGACTTTGTGAATGTTCTTACTTTTAGACTAAAATTATGCTATCCTAATGATTGTGTATTTAAGAAATTTTCATGAAAAGGAGTTTGTAGGTTGTTCAAAAATTATCGTTTGTTGTTAAAAAAAGAATTTTCAGGGTATGATTTAGCAAAGTTTCAAAAAGATTTGTTGGCAGGTGTAACTGTTGCAGCAGTTGCTTTGCCTCTTGCGTTAGCGTTCGGGGTTTCAAGTGGTGCTGATGCGGCGGCAGGATTGATTACTGCTATTTTAGCTGGTGTCATTATTGGTGGTTTGTCAGGTGGTTTCTATCAAATTTCTGGACCAACTGGGGCAATGGCAGCAATCTTAATGTCCATTGTAGCAACGCAAGGAATCCATGGTGTGTTGCTGGCGACTTTCTTAGCTGGGATTTTCTTGTTGATTGCCGGAATTTTTCGGTTGGGAACATTAACCTCTTTTATTCCGGCGCCGGTAATTACCGGTTTTACGTCAGGAATCGCAATCATTATTGGTTTGGGCCAAGTGGATAATTTATTTGGTGTTCATTCACAAGGCGCGAATGTGATTGAAAAATTAAGCAGTTATCAGACGTTAGGGTTTACGGTTAATTGGAGCGCCTTGTTCATGGGAAGTTTAGTGATTCTGGGAATGGCTTTTTATCCGAAAAGCTGGGCACAAAAAATGCCAAGCTCGCTTTTAGCAATTATTCTTGCGACAGGTGCCATGTTGATTTTTCATTTGCCTGTGGCGACGGTAGGTAAAATTCCACAGACAATAATTAGTAGCAATCGTTTAGTTTTAAGTGATTTTCAGATTGCCGATTTACAACAAGTAGCAGTTCCGGCAGTCAGCATTGCACTTTTAGGAATGGTCGAGAGTTTATTATGCGGGGCGTCAGCTGGAAGAATGGCAAACAAACCATTAGATAGTAATCAAGAATTAGTGGCGCAAGGAATCGGTAACTTGTTATTACCTTTCTTTGGTGGGATTCCTGCGACAGCCGCAATTGCTCGAACGAGTGTTGCGATTAAATCAGGTGCTCAGACACGTCTAGCTGGAATCATTCATGCCGGTGTTCTATTCCTATCTATGCTCGTTTTCGCACCAGTGATGTCTCAAATTCCGATGCCTGCATTGGCGGGTGTTTTGATTGTTACTGCTTGGCGAATGAATGAGTGGGAAACCATCCGCGAGTTGTTTTCAAAAAAATATTGGACTTCTATTCTTCTATTTTTCCTAACAATGATTTGTACGGTTGTTTTTGATTTAAGTATTGCAATCGTCATCGGAATCATTGGCGGGTGCATTTTCTTTGTCATGAAAAGTGCGGCGATTACGATTTCGCTTGAAACAATTGATTGGAAACGAATGGATTTACCTGAAACTGAAAAATTAAAAGACTGGACAGTTGTTTATATCAGTGGCCCTTTGTTTTTCATGTCATCAGAAAAATTAAAATCAAAATTAGCTGAATTGAGTGACCAAGATGGCATTATCTTTTCGATGCGTGGTGTTCCGAGTATTGACCTGACGGCGCTGTCTGTCTTTGACGAATTTCAAACGAATGCAGACGAAAGAGGCCAACTAGTTATCTATACTTCCCTCCAACCAGAAGTAGAAAAATATATGAAACACTTGTGGCAAGGAGAAAGCACGGAACAACATCAAACCGTAGCACATGCATTGTCTGCATTACATGCACGATATGAAACAAATTAATAAAAGAAATAACTAAACTAAAAAAAGGAAGCCTGAGATTATTCAGAGCTTCCTTTTCTTGTATCGTTGATGAGCGTATCCAGTATTTCCCAGTCTTGCTTAATAAGTGGAGCTAAAGAACGATTGTAAAAAATAGCAGCAGGATGAAACAGGGGAACAATGCGATAAGTTTTCTTTGACCATTCGTAGTGTGTTTTCTGTTTGTTCAATTCTAAAACGGGTCCCACATATAATTGCCCATGATTTTTTGAAACAGTGTGGTCTTTTCCTAGTAAACGTTGTAGGCCGATATTTCCTAAAGTAGCAATTAAATCAGGTTTGATTTTGGCAATTTCATAGTCGAGAATGGGGGCGTGTGCAAACACTTCAGCTTTAGTCGGGGTTCTGTTTGGATAAACGATTTCTTTTTCATGGGTTCGCTTATTTATTCGTTCAACGACACGATAAGGTCGACTGCGAACTGCACTAGTAATGTAGACATCTGCCCTGGTTAACTTCAGTCCTTCAAGGCAGGCCATCAATTCTTTCCCTGCTTGTCCGCTGAAAGGGATATGGTTTTCAACTTCGTTTTTTCCTGGAGCTTCACCAACAAACATTATTTTTGGTTTAAGAGAACCTTGCCCTGCGACAAAACCTTCGACAGGTCGATTATTCATTCGTTGTTTTACTTCTTTCACTAATGTAGTAGGGTAGTTCATGCGTTCATCTACTTTCATTTTTCGTTTGACTCTTTTTTAGTATAAAAGGATAGAGAAAAAAATGCGACTAAAGAGGTCAGAAAGATCAGAAATTTTAGTTGACGGATAGTGTTTATTTTGTTAAGCTAGTAACGTTGTAATTGTGGACTCCACAGCTACAACCGCACAGAATAAGTAGTAAGCACAGCCTGGCTGTCACTTAGGATGGCGAGTCTAAGTATAAAATAAGGAGGTGCTTTATAGCATGTACGCAATTATTAAAACTGGTGGTAAACAAGTAAAAGTTGAAGTTGGTCAAGCAATCTACATCGAAAAACTTGACGTTGAAGCAGGTGAAAAAGTTGTCTTTGACGAAGTTATTTTAGTAGTAGGTGGCGAATCTACAAAAGTAGGCGCTCCAACAGTCAACGGTGCAACTGTTGAAGGAACTGTTGAAAAACACGGCAAACAAAAGAAAGTCGTTACTTTCAAATACAAACCTAAAAAACATTCACACCGCAAACAAGGTCACCGTCAACCATACACAAAAGTGGTTATCGACGCAATCAACGCTTAATTAGTGTTTGAGAAAGAAGGCCTGAATGATGATCAAAGGAACATTTAAGCGAAATGACGCAGGTCAAATCGTTTCATTTACTTTGACAGGGCATGCTGATGCGGGTCCTTATGGAAGTGACATTGTATGTGCAGGTGTTTCTGCATTAGCAATCAGCACAGTCAATGGGATTGCTTCATTAGCTGGTTTTGATCCGATTGTTGACGTGAATGAAGAAGACGGCGGGTATCTTTATACCGAAGTTAGCTCAATCATGACACAGGAACAAACGAATATTGCCGAAATTCTACTGGAAAATCTTTTATTAGGTTTACAATCCATAGAAGCTGAGAATTCAGAATATATCCAAATTAAAACAATTACTGATAAATAGGAGGTGCAGACCATGTTATTATCTATGAATCTTCAATTATTTGCCCACAAAAAAGGTGGCGGTTCTACATCTAACGGCCGTGACTCAGAATCAAAACGTTTAGGTGCTAAACGTGCTGATGGACAAACTGTTACAGGTGGATCAATTCTTTACCGTCAACGCGGTACAAAAATCTATCCAGGTGTAAACGTGGGTATTGGTGGAGACGACACTTTATTTGCTAAAGTTGATGGCGTAGTACGTTTCGAACGTAAAGGCCGCGACAAAAAACAAGTGTCTGTTTATCCAGTAGCTCAAGAAGCTTAATAAACAGTTAGCTCCATCCCTCGCTTGGCGAGGGATGGAGCTTTTTTGTTTTTAAGCAAGTTTGTACAATTTTTTGATGACCTATTAGCTAAGCAATTTTTAAATAAAAAGTACCTAAAGAATGTCGCTAATTTATTTTGCTTCTACTTCAATTTTTGTTTTGAAATATTTCCAATGTTTGTAACTAACGATATACTCCGCAACACTTTTATCTGGTAGGTAAGAATGTTTGACCTGTTTGACAGCAGGCTCTCTAAAACTTAGATTCAACAAACGAAGCAACTCGGGATCATCAGGAAAGACAATTTCATTTGTTTCAACAGATGCTAAGGAAAAAAGATCGATACCGAAATCTAAACGGATTCGTTCGTAGACACTTGTGTAAGTTGATAAGTCATCTGCAAGTGGTTGCTTCATTAGCTTTTTGGGTAAGTGAGTAAGGTGAACCAAGAAAGGCGTTTCATCAAAGTAACGAACGCGTTTGATTTTGTAATAGGTTTCATCGCTAGGTAATTTTAATTCATGCAAAATCGTGGCATCATTTTTTTCTTCGATGGATAATACAGTGACGTGTTCTTTATCAAATGAATTCCGTTCAAGATCTGAGAATTTGACAGTTTCTGCTACTTTTGATCGTGAAATAAAAGTGCCTTTTCCCTGTACTCGATAAAGGTAGCCGGCATTCGTTAGCTCATTGAGTGCTTTAACCGCTGTGATTGAGCTGACGGCATACTTTTGCTTAATCGCAGCTTCTGAATAAAATTTATCACCTGGAACAAATTTATTTGTTTTGATTTCAGTTAGTAAATCTTGTTTGATTTGTTCATACTTTGGAATCATAAAATCACCTTTTTCCGAAATGTTGGTGTAGTGTTATCAATTTTAAGAATAGCATGTTCATTTTTCTTTCGCAATAAAGGGAATAATAGAAAGAACAAATTTGCGGTTGTCAAAATAAAATGAAGAAAGAAGGGAAGTTAGAGCAAGTCATTCATCGTGTTGTGTAGTCTGGTTTACTGAAACAAGTGGTCTTTTTGTCCACAATTGACCGATTGAGAAAAGCGCATTATATAATTAGCAAAAAAGGATTTCATTATGAAGAAACTATATTATTTACGTAAGCAGCATCAGCTAACGATTCGAAAATTAGCTGAACATCTTCACTGTGATTATTCTGTCTATTCAAAATATGAGCGTGGTGAACGGGAAGTTCCGCTATATATTTTGATTGCACTCGCTGATTTTTTTGAGACAAATTTAGATTTTTTGTTAGGGCGCACGGATTTTTCAAAGAAGTTGCCAGAGCCAAGAAGGAAAAAATAATTGAAAGAACAGGTGGAAAGAAAGCGGAACTAAACAGTTTGTAAATTTTGTCTATGGTAAATATTTTAGATACATTGTATGGTGAAGGAAAGTTGGGGGAGTGAATAAGTCACAGGACAAAAGAAGGGCTTTTGATGAAGGTAAAATCAGTGAACCTAAATGGGCATCCGTTGCTTCAAGTATTGTTGTTTGTAGCTGAAGTTTTATTTGGGCTGGTTGCCTGCCTGTTGGTAAGTGTTTGGTTTGGGCGGTTGATGCAAGTGATTATTGGTTATTTTGCGGGTTGGTAAAACATTGTAATGTAAGATCTATGTTAAAAAATATTGTGTGTATGACAAGTATCATTGAATAAAAAGAAATTTGACAGACGTCAGGTTTCTCAGACTGTAGGACAAAGGAAAAATTCTTTGTCCTACAGTTTTTTGTTATAAACTAAGACGATGAAAGAGAAACGTTGCCAACGATTTTGATGAAAACATCATCAATTGAAGCCTTCTGTAGTTTGCGTTATGTATTCAGCTATTCTAAATGACAATTTTTGTTGTTTGTTCTTGCTGGGCACATGTTTATTCGCATCACTGATTGGTGAAAAAGTTCCAAGTGCGGTACTAAATAATACAAGTGAATTGACTGTAAAAAATGATAGTTTTAGTTACTTTTAAAGAAAGTTTTTTTAATGAAAAAAGAACAATAGTGTATAAAAGTAAATACTTGTTTAACAAATGTTTCGTTTATTTTGAAAAAGCATGAGGTAAATAGTTGACGAATCCTCTAGAAATCCATAGTATTATGTTTTGTAGTTAGCTATTTTTAGTTATGTTTGTTCTATAATAGTAAGGAAATAGTGTAGCAGGAAATTTGGAAACACAGGAAGGGGCGTATCAATTGACAAAGCGTATTGACCGAATTTATCTCTATGTCAAAGAAAAAACCGCTCATTTAACAAAAGTAGAAGCAGATCAAGGAGTAACTACTCAAGAAATTGCTGAAATATTAGGAATTCAACGAACAAATAGCAGTAAAGATTTAAACCAGCTAGTTCGTGAAGGAAAATTAGTCAAGTCCGATGGCAGACCAGTCCGTTACATATATCAAAAGGCAGACGAATATCAAAAACCTGTAAGCAAGCACGTGGTTAGTTACAAAGAAGATGTTCTACCAGTTGAAGAACCAATCGTTCATATTGATACAAAAGATATTTTTTCCAAAATTATCGGTGAAAATGGCAGTATGAAAAATGCTGTTGAACAGGCGAAAGCTGCTATTTTATATCCACCTAGAGGATTAAATTGTTTAATTACGGGACCAACTGGTTCTGGAAAAACCTACTTTGCACATGCAATGTTTCATTTTGCCAAAGCAAATCATGTCATTGATGAAGAAAATGAATTGATTGTGTTTAATTGTGCCGATTATGCGAATAATCCAGAATTATTGATGAGTCATCTTTTTGGTTATACCAAAGGAGCATTTACTGGTGCGGCTGAAGAAAAAATGGGGATTATCGACCAGGCAGATGGCGGGATGCTCTTTTTAGATGAAATTCATCGCTTACCACCAGAAGGACAAGAAATGATCTTTTATTTTATGGATCATGGAACTTATAGCCGATTGGGTGAGACGACAAAATCACATGAAGCAAATGTCCGGATCGTTGGCGCAACAACAGAAGACCCAGGTTCTTCTTTATTAGAAACTTTTGTGAGACGAATTCCAATCAACATTCAGTTGCCGTCTTTTGAAAAGCGACCTGCTAATGAAAAAGTCGATTTGGTAAAAATCATGATTGCTCACGAAGCGAATCGAATCCAACGAAAAATTTCTCTGACAGAAGATGTTGCCAAAGCCTTGATTGGTAGCGTTACTTATGGGAATATTGGACAATTGAAATCAAATATCCAATTGATTTGTGCGCGTGGATTCCTGAATCATATGAACTCACCCGAAATTTCGATTACGGTTAGTGATTTAACTGAAGGAATTCGAAGTGGTCTGATCCAATTAGCCAGCAACCGAGTAGCAATGGCAGAGCTATCAAAAATTTTAGAACCGAAGCTAACAATCGTACCAAACGATGATGTGATGAAAATTCAATCAGATTCGTATGAATTACCTTATAACTTATACGATATTATTGGAGATAAAGCGGCTTTGTTGAAATCAGATGGCTTAGATCAAGAAGCAATCAACCATTTTATTTCGACAGATATCAATATTCATTTGAAATCTTTCTATAAAGATCATGGTTTTTCTTTCAATGCTGACAATAAGTTAGCTGAATTTGTTGATCCTAAAGTAATCGAAGTGACACATCAAATTTATAGTATGGTTAAGAACTCTTTACCTTATGAATTTCAACAGAATTTTATTTATGCAATGAGTTTGCACATCAGTTCATTTTTGAAAAAAATCAATTTAGGTGAAGAACGACATACCAATGATAATATTCGAGAAATGACATTTGATTTTCCAGAAGAGTATGCTGTTGCAAAAGAAGTGCGTAAATACATTGAAGAATATTTTCAAGTTCGTATTCCGGAAAGTGAAGATTATTATTTGACGGTCTTGTTAGTTTCTTTAAGAGCCAATCAAGCTACTGGCCGAATCGGAGTGGTCGTTGCAGCTCACGGGAATAGCACAGCTAGTAGCATGGTTCAAGTGGTGAAACAACTTTTAGATGTTGATAATGTTCGAGCAGTCGATATGCCGTTGGACATGGATCCTAAAACTGCACTTAGTCGCATTGAACGAAATGTTCAAGAAGTTGATGAGGGAAGTGGGGTTGTGTTGTTGGTTGATATGGGGTCGTTGGCTTCATTCAATACCCAAATTCAACGAGATACAGGGGTTCCCATTCGAACAGTCGACATGGTGACGACCTCATTAGTCTTAGAAACTGTTCGAAAAGTTTCTGTCCTAGGCACAGACTTAGATACGCTTTATGACTCCTTAAAAAACTTTCGTGGTTACGCGGCCGTTTCTCCTGCACCAGTTATTGAGAAGCCAGTCCAAGAGCAAAAAGCAATTTTAGCTATTTGTGCTTCGGGTGAAGGTACGGCAAAAAGAATCAAAGAATTGATCGAACGTGCGGTAAGTAAGCGACAAGAAGCAGAACTGACGGTTTTAGCTTTGTCCATCGTTGAATTAGAAAAAGAACTACCACGTATTCAAGCAGATTATCAAGTGATTGCTACAACGGGAATCACTGATCCTAAAATTGCAGCACCATTTATTCCACTAGAACGATTCATTGATCAAAATATCGAATTGATTTTAGATCAACTGTTGCTTGAAGCAGATTTAGAAGAAACACCAGATGTTTCTTTAACCGAGGAAACAGCGAAAGAAACCTGCGTGGAATTTATATCAGATAACTTTACGTTTATTAATGGAAGAAAGCTGATTGATCCTATTTGGGACTTTGCTGAGCATGTGACAGAAAGTATTGGACTGGCTAGTAGGGAATACGGTTTTAAAATCAATTTGGTCATGCACACCGCAGGAATGATCGAACGAATCGTATTAAATGAACCGCTAACTGCTGAGAAAGAAGAGCTGGATGAAACAGTTCAAGACCCATTTTATAGGATGCTTCAAAATTTAATTGTTCCATTGGAAGAAAGAGTGAATCTCAAGATTCCTTTAGTTGAAAGCTATTATATTTTGCGCTTGATTCATAATCAGTTGGCCAAGGTGTAACACACTAAATAAACAATACACAAAAAGGATACACTTTTTTAGTGTATCCTTTTTGTGTATTGTTTAAAAAAGCTTAAAGAACCAGTAGTGTATTGTTTAAAAGTTGGCACGCTTCTTGCTTTTATATAAGTGTGCTAGGAATTGGTTGCTTTCACAGAAATGATAGGGGTTTCTGTGAAGTAGTTTGAAAAAAGGAGTTTTGAAGATGGATATTCGATTAGCGCGTATAGATGATCGTTTAATCCACGGACAAGTTGCGACGGCTTGGTCAAAATCGACTGGTGTTGAACGAATCATTGTGGTCAGCGATATGGTGGCAAAAGATGATTTGAGAAAGTTTCTGTTAAAAGAGGCTGCACCGCCAGGAATTCATGCGAACGTTATAACCGTTCAAAAGATGATTCAAGTTTATCAAAGTGGATTATTAGCAAATGCGAAAGTAATGCTGTTGTTCACCAACCCTCAGGATGTAGAAGCAATTGTTCGCTGTGGTGTACAGCTCAGCTCATTAAATATTGGCGGTATGAGTTTTACTGATGGTAAAACAATGATTACTAATTTTGTTTCAGTAAATCAGCGCGATATAGAAGCTTTTAACTATTTGGATAGTCAAAAAGTAGAGTTAGAGATTCGCAAAGTACCCGCAGACAGAAAAGTTCTTTTGATGGAGCTACTAGCAAAAGCAAAAAAGGCATAGTTGGATGTTGTGGTCGGTCAAACAATCTGTTGTAATGGTTAGCAATTATTTTTAATTTTGATTTTTGTTACAACAAAAAGAAATAGGAGGTATAAGTATGGTAGGAATTATCCTAGCAAGTCACGGACAGTTTGCTGAAGGAATCTTACAGTCTGGTTCAATGATCTTTGGCGAACAAGAAAACGTTAAAGCAGTTATTTTGAAACCAAGCGAAGGTCCAGATGACTTGAGAGCCAAGTTAGAAGAGGCTGTTGCTTCTTTTGACAATCAAGACGAAGTGTTATTCTTAGTTGATTTATGGGGTGGTACTCCATTCAATCAAGCAAATACATTGTTTGAAGAACACAAAGACAAATGGGCAATCGTCAGTGGTTTGAACTTGCCAATGTTAATTGAAGCATATGCTTCTCGTTTTTCAATGGAATCTGCGCAAGAAATTGCAGCACATATCATTGAAACTGCAAAAGAAGGTGTGAAGGTTAAACCTGAAGAGTTGGAACCAGAAGAAGCACCAAAAGCTGAAGTACAGCAATCTGCATCTGGAACTCCAGGTAAGTTTAGTTATGTTTTAGCTCGTGTTGATTCACGTTTACTTCATGGACAAGTTGCAACAGCTTGGACAAAGACAACAAACCCAACTCGTATTATTGTTGTTTCTGATGCAGTAGCTAAAGACGAACTTCGTAAAAAATTGATTCAACAAGCTGCTCCTCCAGGTGTAAAAGCTCATGTTGTTCCAATTGAACAAATGATCAAGTTAGCTAAAGATGACCAACACTTTGGTGGACAACGTGCTTTACTTTTATTCGAAAACCCACAAGATGTTTTAAGAGCGGTTGAAGGTGGCGTACCATTAGAAACAGTTAACGTTGGTTCTATGGCTCATTCACCAGGTAAAGTGCAACCAAATAAAGTATTGGCATTTAGTCAAGATGATATTGATACTTTCCGTAAACTTGAAGACGCTGGCGTCAAATTTGATGTACGTAAAGTACCAAATGATTCAAAAGGAAACATGGATGAAATCTTGAAAAAAGCACAAGAAGAACTAAACAAAAAATAATAAACAAGCATAGTTTTAACTATCAGAGAAAAATGGAGGCTTAACATCATGGAATTAAACTTTATTCAAATGATATTAGTCGTTATCGTAGCATTTTTGGCTGGTATGGAAGGAATTCTTGATGAATTTCATTTCCATCAACCAGTAATCGCATGTACGTTAATCGGCTTAGTTACTGGGAACTTAATACCTTGCCTTATTTTAGGTGGTACTTTACAAATGATCGCTCTTGGTTGGGCAAATATCGGCGCTGCTGTAGCTCCCGATGCTGCTTTAGCATCTGTTGCATCTGCAATTATTTTAGTATTAGGTGGTCAAGGAAGAGCTGGGGTTTCTTCAGCTATCGCGATCGCTGTACCTCTAGCTGTAGCTGGTCTATTATTAACAATTATCTGTCGTACAATCGCAACGGCTTTCGTTCACTTGATGGATGCTGCTGCTAAAGAAGGTAACTTCAGAAAAGTTGAATTATGGCATATTGTAGCAATTTGTATGCAAGGTATTCGTATTGCGATTCCAGCTGCTTTGATCTTGGCAATCGGTGAAGGTCCTGTGAAAGGCTTACTTGAATCTATGCCAGTTTGGTTAACAGACGGTTTAGCAATCGGTGGTGGTATGGTTGTAGCTGTAGGTTATGCAATGGTTATCAACATGATGGCTACAAAAGAAGTATGGCCATTCTTTGCAATTGGTTTCGTATTGGCAACTGTTTCTGAAATTACTCTTATCGGACTTGGTGCAATCGGTGTAGCTCTTGCTCTTATCTACTTAGCCCTTTCTAAACAAGGCGGCGGTTCAGGTAACGGCGGTGGCTCAAATACTGGTGACCCACTAGGCGATATCATAGATAACTACTAAAGGAGGCGTACACGAAAATGGCAGAAGAAAGAATTCAATTATCGAAAAAAGATCGTATTTCTGTTTGGTGGCGTTCAACTTTCATCCAAGGATCATGGAACTACGAACGTATGCAAAATGGTGGCTGGGCTTTCTCAATGATTCCAGCAATCAAAAAATTATATAAAACAAAAGAAGACCGTGCAGCTGCACTAGAACGTCACTTGGAGTTCTTTAATACTCACCCATATGTAGCTTCACCAATTCTAGGGGTTACATTGGCACTTGAAGAAGAACGTGCAAATGGTGCACCTGTTGACGATGTAACAATTCAAGGGGTTAAGGTTGGTATGATGGGACCTTTAGCTGGTATCGGAGATCCAGTTTTCTGGTTCACAGTGAAACCAATCCTTGGCGCATTAGCAGCTTCTCTTGCAATGAGTGGTAATATCTTAGGTCCAATCATCTATTTCTTAGGTTGGAATATTATTCGTATGGCTTTCATGTGGTACACACAGGAATTCGGCTACAAAGCTGGTTCAAAAATCACGGAAGATTTATCTGGTGGATTACTACAAGACATCACTAAAGGTGCTTCAATTCTGGGGATGTTTATCTTGGGTTCATTAGTTAACCGTTGGGTATCAATCAGCTTTGCGCCTACAGTATCTACAGTAAAACTTGATAAAGGTGCATACATCGAGTGGGACAAATTACCTGCTGGTGCTGAAGGAATTAAATCTGCTTTGGAACAACAAGCAGCAGGGTTATCTTTAACTTCTTCTAAAGTTACTACATTACAAGACAACTTAGACAGCTTGATCCCTGGTCTTGCTGCACTATGTTTAACATTGTTCTGTATGTGGTTACTTAAGAAAAAAGTATCACCTATCATCATTATCCTTGGATTATTCGTGGTTGGTATTGTCTTCCACTTAATCGGATTGATGTAAAAATTATAATCAGATAGTCTGAGCTCATTTTGAGCTTCAGACTATTTTTTTTAGGGAGGTAGCGTTATTATGACCGATAGTTTAGTTAAAATGTTTGAAAAACAAGTTGTGAAAAGTCCGAATGCAATAGCTGTTGAATTTAAGAATGAATCAATGAGCTACAAAGAGTTAAATGAGAAAGCAAATATTGTAGCTCATTACTTAGTCACAGAAAAAAAGATCAAAGTTGGCGACATTATTCCTTTATTGTTGGAAAGAAATGAGAATATTATTGTCGCAATGTTAGCAGTTTTGAAAGCGGGTGCAGCATACACAGCACTATCTAAACAGTATCCAGAAGCTAGAATTGATTTTGTACGAAAACAAACGAAGGCCAAACTGCTGATTGATGATGAATTTATGAATCAAAAATTTGAACAAAATTCAACTAATCTGGATATTCTAGTCAATGAAAATGAAAAAGCGTATTTGGTTTATACTTCAGGAACTACAGGAAATCCAAAAGGAGTAGTTCACACGCATAAGAGTGTTTTAAATCATATCAAGGCGTATGCTGAGTTTTTAGCTATCAAAACTGCTGCACCACTTAATATGCTCTTTTTGGTTAACTATGTTTTTTCCGTTGCAACAACTCAGATTTATACAGCATTGTTCAATGGACATAAACTGGTTATCTCTGAGCCAAACTGTTTGGAAGATATCGATACATTTTCACAATATATTGATAAAAAAAGAATTAATTATTTTCAAAGTACACCATCACTCGCAGATAGCTTAGACTTTTCAAAATTATCTCAACTAAAAGCTGTAGCCGTGGCAGGCGAAAAACTACCACCCAGTCTTGTCAAAAACGCGAAAATAAATAAAGTGAAGCTTATTAATGTATACGGGCAATCAGAATTTCATTCTGTGACTGCTAAGGTTATTGATTCGCTAAAAGACATCAATAATATTGGCGCTACGTTAACGAATATGACTACTTATGTATTAGATGAGTCGTTTAACGAAGTAGAAGTTGGCGAAATTGGTGAAATTTGTGTTGCAGGTGATCAATTAGCCAAAGAATATTTAAATTTAGATGAAGAAACGAAAAAGCATTTTGTAGTGAATCCGTTTGGTGAAGGAAGATTGTGTAAAACTGGTGATTTAGTGAAAAAATTGACTAACCATGAATATGAATTTGTGGGGAGAAATGATTTTCAATTAAATATTAATGGAATTAGAACTGAACCGGGGGAAATCGAAGTTCAAATCAATAAAGTAGAAGGAATCAGTAATTCGGTAGTAATAGGTTATAAAAACCAATTTATTCTTGCCTATTATGTAAGTGATGAACGAATTGATGAACAACAAATAAAAAAAGTCGTTAATATGGGTGTACCTGAATATATGCAACCTCATGCTTATGTCTGGCTTGAAAAGCTACCTTTAAATGATAATGGAAAACTAGATAGGAAAAAATTACCGGAAGTAACTATTGCCAGAAAAAATTTTGTAGCGCCAATAAGTCAGCATGAAAAAATCTTAGTTAGCTTAATTGAAAAATTATTAAAAGTTGAAAAAGTCAGTGTATTAGATAACTTTTTTGAGCTTGGTGGTACTTCATTGCAAGCAATCAAGTTGTCTAATCAACTAATGAATCAAACAAATAAAAAAATATCTACAAAATTAATTTTAAGTACGGATAGTATTCAAGAGTTAGCGGCTACTATTGCTGCTCAAAATTCAGTGAAAGAAATCCCACTAGTACAAATTAATACTACAGAAACATTCATGAGCCCAGCTCAAAGAAGGATGTTTGTTTTCTATCAACTAAATAAAAAACAAACGAAGTATAATGAACAAACAATTTTAGATTTTAATGGATATGTAAACATTAACAAATTAAAGAAAGCGTTATCTTTATTAATGGATAAGCATGAAACACTAAGAACTCGATTTCTTACAAAAGATGGAAAGTATATCCAAGAAATTATGCAAGAAGGGATACTTGATTTTAAGATTATTCCTTTTGTCTCGGATTTCGAGTCATTGGTTATACCTTTCAACTTAGAAGAAGGACATACGATGCGTGTTCGCTTGTTAAGAGGAGATAACAATGATTCTTTATTTATAGATAAGCATCATATTATTACAGATGGAACCAGTGAAGAAATTTTTTATAAAGAATTATCAGAAGCTTATGAAAATGAAAGCCTATCAATGCCTGCATATCATTATAAAGATTACAGTAATTGGTTTAATCAACAAGATGTAGTCAACGAAGCTGAATGGTGGAGAAACTATTTAGAAGGATATCAAAGATTAGAGTTGGCAACTGATTATCAATACCAGAAGAATCTCTTATCAATTGGACAAACAGAAATATTTACATTTGATGAAAAATTATTGAGTGAATTGAGAGCATTCTCGAAAAAAAATAAAGTAAGTGAATATGTTGTTTTATTTACGACTATTTGCTTCTTACTATCTAAAATATATTATTCAAAAGACTTTATTCTAGGCACAGTTGCTAATGGCAGAGTGCATGAGAAAACAGAAGATATGTTAGGAATGTTTGTTAATACGTTACCAATTAGAGTAAGTATTGATCAGAATCAAAGTACAGTTGAATTTTTACAAAAGATGAATGAAAATATTTTGTCTGCAGTTTCGAATCAAAATTATCAATTTGAAGAAATTGCGAAAGATTTAAATGTAGCAACTGATGGGAGAAATCCATTTTTTGACTGTATGTACGTTTACCAGCAAAGAGATTCTCAAGAATATTTTTCTGGTGAAGCCAAAAGAAATCCATACAAAACTTCAGCGCCTAAATTTCATTTAACTTTTGAAGTAGAAGATTATGGATCGGCAATGTCTTTATACTTGAATTACGATACTTCTCTTTTCAAGAAATCTACGATTGCTAGATTAGGTAATCAATTTTTCAGATTATTAGAATCGTACTTACATTCTGAAAATAAACGATTAAAAGATGTGACTCTTGTTTCCAAAGAAGAGCAAGAAAAACTAATTCAACATACTCAGGTTTCGCCTAAACCAAATGTCATTCATTTGATAGAAGAACAAGTCGATATCCATCCAGATAGTATTGGACTGCGGTTTGAGAACAAATCATTGACCTATCTAGAATTAGATAATGAAGTGAACCGAGTAGCGAACTACTTGCTCAGTGAGTATCAAGTTGGTTCGGAGCAAAAAATTCCTTTATTGCTTCAAAGATCTGAAAAAATGATTATTGCTATTTTAGCTGTTTTAAAAACAGGAGCTGCTTATGTTCCAATTAGTCCAAAATATCCACAAGAGCGGATTGATTACATTATTGAAACCTGTAAATCAAGCTTCATTATTGATGATCAATTTATGCATCAAGACTTTCCTAATAACACAGCTCGTCCAAATCAACGTATAAATGCAAATGATTTAGCTTATATTATTTTTACCTCTGGAACTACAGGAAAGCCTAAAGGAGTAATGGTCGAACATGGAAACCTAAGTAATTTTGTGGTAGAAGTTCCAAAAATGGAACATTCAGGAATGAAATCAGGAATGATTAATGGGGCTTTCTTTGAATATGTGTTTGATGCATCTATTCATGATTTGATACGTCCATTTACAATGGGTGAAAGTGTCGTGATGCTTGATACGAATCTAATTTATGATATTGATCGCTTTATTAAAACCTTGAATCATTATCATGTAGAGGCAATCGGTATGACACCATCGTTAGCTGGCAAGATTGATCTTAATTTAGTTCCAAGTATGAAAGTTATTCATTGTGGTGGTGAGTCCATTACCTTAGAAGTGATTGAAAAGTATGCCAAAACAGGCATACAAATAAATAATTGTTATGGACCAACGGAAACGACTGTTTTGAGTTTTGTAAATAATGATACAAAGGACCTTTCTATTGGTAAGCCGATAGGCGGGGTAAAACCTTATGTATTAGATGATAATCAAAAACTACTTCCAGCTGGTGCTGTAGGTAATCTCTATATAGGGGGAAATCAGGTAACTAGAGGCTACATTAATCAATTAGATGAAACGAATCAGCGATATATTATGAATCCTTTTGGAACAGGAATTTTATATAACACTGGAGACCTTGTTCGTCAATTGGAAGATGGGTCATATCAATACTATGGTAGAAAAGACCAACAAATCAAGATTAGAGGATTCAGAATTGAGTTGCCAGAAATTGAAAAGCATCTAAAAGAAGTAAAAAAAATCAAACAAGTTGTAATAGTAGTAAGCAAAGATAATTTGATTGCTTACTATACTGCTGATGAAGTATTGGACGCAATGTTGTTGAGAAGAAAAGTTAGTGAAACGCTTCCAGATTATATGGTACCGGCAGCTTATATTCGAATTTCTGACATACCTTTAACAATTAATGGAAAAATAGATAGTAGTAAACTACCAGTTCCAAAGTATGAAGAAGAATATATTGAACCTAAGACAGCCAGAGAAGCCGAGATTGCTCAAGCGTTTTGTGAAGTATTAGAGATACCAAGAGCTTCCGTATGTACTGACTTTTTTAGAATGGGCGGGAATTCGATTGCAGCTATTTCATTAGCGAACCTAATTGATTTACCTGTGAAAGAAATTTTTGAACAGAAGACGATTCGTAACCTTTCGAGAGTTACAGCTAAAAGCCTAAAAATTGAGAAACAGAATTTTCCTAATGAAGAAGTCCAACTGTTATCTTATGCGCAGGAACGACTTTTTTATATTGATCAATTAGAAGAAGGCACGCAAGCTTATAATGTGCCGATAGTTATTGTTTTAAATCCAAAGGTAGATTTGAAAAAATTAGAAAAAGCTATTCAGGAAGTAGTTCAACGACATGAAATTTTGAGAACAGTTATTGTTGATTTTCATCAAAAAGTACTTAACACACAAGTCGAAATTGCGCATCAACCAATTAAAAATAGCGACTATTTTTCGTATGAATTTGAGTTAGATAGAGAAATACCAATAAGAGTGAATATCTATCAACATGTTCTAACTTTTAATATTCATCATATCGCTTTTGATGGCTGGTCTACTAATCTATTATTAGGTGAGATAGCTAAGTTATATCATGGCGAAAAATTACCAGATATGGACTTACAATATAAAGATTTTGCAACTTGGCAACGGAAAGTGCAAACGAATGAAACATTAAAAGAACAAAAAGCTTATTGGATCGATCAGTTAGCTGATTATGAAGAATTAGATTTTCCTACTGATTTTGCTCGGCCTAGAGAATTTGACTATAAAGGGAAAGAATACACGTATGAGCTAGACGAAGCACTAATTACTAAATTAAAAGAACTTGCTCAAACGGAAAAAACAAGTTTATTTTCTGTAACTTTAAGTGCATTTATGATCTTACTCTCAACATATAGCAATCAAAAAAATGTAGTTGTTGGTACACCAATTGCCAACCGCCATATAAAAGGTACGGAAGAGTTGATTGGTTTTTTTGTTAACACGCTAGCTTTGAGCGCAAATGTAGCCCCTGAATTGACAATTAATGAATTCATTCGTTTGAATAGTGAACAAGTAATTAATGCACAAAAATATCAAGATCTACCATTTGAAAATATAGTAAATGAGTTGAATATTTCAACAGATTTATCAAAAAATCCAATTTTTCAAATTATGTTCGGTTTCCAAGATGTCTCTGACGTATTGTCCTATAAAGATGTGTATCTTGAAATCAATGAAGCGTTAGATTTGGATAGTACTAAATTTGATTTTTCAATGATGCATAGAGAAAACGCAATCGATTTTACGTACGCTACAAGTTTATTTAGACAGGAAACAATTGCAGATATTGCCAAAACGTATGAACGAATTCTACAAGAAATCGTTGATGAGCCAGGCCAATTAATTGCTGAACTTACGTTAACGGAAAATAGTGTGAAAAAAATAGAAAAAGAATATCCACATAAGCTGATTCACCAGTTATTTGAAAAACAAGCTGAAACAAATTCAAATGGCCTAGCAATTGTATACAAGAAGAAACGATTAACCTATGCCGAACTGAACGAGGAAGCAAATAAATTTGCTCATACGTTAATTGACCAGTATGGAATAAACCCAGAAACTTGTATACCAATACTCATGGATCGATCGGAAAAATATGTAGTTGCAATACTAGGGATTTTAAAAGCTGGAGCTTGTTACGTGCCGCTAAGCACAGAGTATCCTCAGGAACGGATCAATTACATTATTAAAAAAACAAATGCACCATTTGTGATTACAGAAGAGTTTAGGGTTTCTTCACACAAAGTAGAAAACCCAGATGTTCAATTAGAAAATAGTAATCTTGCTTATTTGATATTTACTTCGGGCACAACTGGGCTTCCCAAAGGTGTAATGATTGAACATCAAAATGTCATCAACACAATTTACAATCAAATTGAACTATACAAAATAACTAAAGAAACAAAAGCGATTCATTTTGCAGACTTTGTGTTTGATGCATCTGTTTTTGAATTATTTTACACGTTATTAGCAGGAGCTACGACTTATTTATTGGATCAGGACACTAGAATTGACTATCAAAATTTGAAACAATTTATAGTTACAAATGGAATTGATTTAGCTACATTACCACCAGCAATTTTGAATGGAGATGATTTATTAAATCTAAAAACATTGATTGTTGCTGGAGAAACGACACCAAAAGAAATTTATGAAGCTTATAATAAAAAAGGTACAACCATAGCAAATGCGTATGGTCCAACTGAAACAACTATTTGTGCAACTACAAAATTTTATGAGCCAGGTATGGATACTAGAAACATTGGGAAACCTTTAAAAAATGTTACTGCGTGGGTACTTGATGAAGGATTAAGACAACTTCCATATAACGCAATAGGCGAATTATATATTGGAGGAAATGGTTTAGCTAGAGGCTATTTTAAAGACGATGAAAAAATAAAACAAGCTTTTATTTCACACCCAGAAAAAGGAAGACTATATAAAACAGGGGATTTAGTTAAACAGTTACCAACCGGAGAGTTATTATACATTGGCCGAAATGACTTTCAAGTTAAAATACGAGGTTACCGAATTGAATTAAAAGAGATAGAATCTCGTATGCTAGAAATAGCATCTGTTAAACAATGTGTGGCTGTAGTTAAAGGCGCCAATATTATCGTTTATTACACGGGTGAATTTCATTCTTCTTTAGAAAATGTTTTACCGGCTTATATGGTACCAAATAAATATATAAAATTAGAAACGATTCCATTAACGATCAATGGAAAAGTAGATAGAAAGCAATTACCTGAGCCTATTTTTGATCAGCAAAAATTTGTATCCCCACAAACTAAAAGAGAAAGAGAAATAGCCAATGCTGTTTGTGAGTTACTGAATATAGAAAAAGTTTCTATCATGGATGATTTTTATAAACTAGGTGGTAATTCTATTTTAGCGTTAAAACTATCTAACAAAATAAATCTACAAGTGAAACAAATCATGCAAGCAAAAACAATTTTTTCCATGGCAAAAATGAAACCAAGACAAAAACAACTACAGAACTATCAAGTAAAAAGGAAAGAAAAAATTGAGTTATCATTTGCGCAAGAGAGATTGTGGTTTATTGATCAGTTTGAAGATGATAGTAGTGCTTATAATGTTCCAATTATTTTAACTTTAAGAACAAACACAGTTAGGAAGAAAATAGAAGAAGCCCTAATCCAAATAGTTGATAGACATGAAGTGTTGCGAACGTTGATTGTCGATGGTTATCAAGTCATTCAATCAGAAAAACTTAAAATTTCACACCAAGAAATAACTGCAGAAGAATTTGTAGAGCAACGATTTAATTTAGAAAAAGAAATTCCAATCAAAGTCAATATTTATAAGAATCAATTAATGATTAGTATCCATCATATTGCTTTTGATGGATGGTCAACGGAGATCTTACTAAAAGAATTAAATGATTTGTATCATGACAATGAATTACCACCATTACAAAATCAATATAAGGACTATGCTTATTGGCAAAGAGAATTTTTAACTGATAGACAACTAGATAAGCAGAAAGAATACTGGAAAGAATATTTGGCAGCTTATCAACCGTTAAATCTGCCAGCAGATTTTAAACGGCCAAAAGAATTTTCGTATGTTGGAGCGGATGTCAGAAGTGTATTCAAGAAAGAATGGCAAAATTCTTTGGAAGACTTAGCTAAAAAACATGGGACAAGTCTTTATACGATTATGTTAACTTTACTGGATATTGTACTCTCACAATACAGCTATCAACAAGAAGTAGTTGTAGGAACACCGTTTGCCAATCGTCATGTCGCGGGTACTGAAGATTTAATTGGATTTTTTATCAATACATTACCTATTAGGACCAAAATTACAAATAACTTGAGCCTAGGTGAATTATTTATCCAAAATAATGAAGCCGTGCTAGAGATTCAAAATAATCAAGACATTCCATTTGAACAAATTGTCAAGATGTTGAATGTTCCACAGGACACTTCAAGAAATCCAATTTTTCAAGTTCTATTTAGTGTTCAAGATTTTGCTCCAACCAATTTGATAAAGAATGATGTGTTTATAAACTGTAATGAGGAATTAAGTTTAAAAACTGCAAAATATGACTTATCTGTATTGGTAGAGAATGGTTTTATCAACTTTAACTATTGTACGGATATCTATAGTGAGGACACAATTCAATCAATGCTTGATAGCTATACAGCATTGATTAGACAAGTAATCGAAAATGATTCAACAAAGATAGCTAATCTTTACTTGCCGGAAAAAATGTCACTAGGAGTAAAAAAAGAATATCCTCAAAAGACAGTTGTTGATCTTTTGGCTGAACAAGTTATCAGAACACCAAAAGCAATTGCGATTGAATACCAAGAGAAAAGAATAACTTACGCAGAGTTTGATTTATTGACTAATCAATTTGCTAACTATTTATTGAGTAATGGTGTCAAGAGAGGGGATAAGGTGCCACTCATTCTAGAACGGAATGAAAAAATGGCAATTGCTATTTGGGGAGTACTAAAGGCAGGTTGTGCTTATGTCCCAATTTCTCCCGAATTTCCTGAAGAAAGAAAAGAATATATTCTTAATCAATTAAATTGTACGTTAGTGGTAACACAATCCTTTGAGGGATTTTTAACTGGAAGTCAATCTTCGATAAAAATGAGACCAACTCTCAATGAGTTAGCTTATATCATTTTCACTTCAGGAACCACAGGTAAACCTAAAGGCGTGATGATTGAACATGCAGGATTGAGCAATCGTATTCAATGGATGAACGAAGTGTACCCAATAGGCAAAGAAGATAAGGTTTATCAAAAGACGAATTATGTTTTTGATGTATCCGTGTGGGAACAAATCTGGGCAGTTTTGACGGGAGCAAGAATCGTTTTTGCAAAGGAAAATGGGCATAAGGATCCATTATACCTTGCAAGTGAAATTAAAAAGAAACAGATTACTGTTATGCATTTCGTTCCTAGTATGTTGGATGTATTCTTAGATACCTTAGAAACCTATAATATTGTGGCTAATCAAGTGGATATGTCTTCACTAAAATATGTTTTTTGCTCTGGTGAGGCACTAAGTTTAGCAAGTGTTCAACGATTTAAAAAAATGATTCCCAACGCAAATTTATACAACTTGTATGGTCCGACAGAAGCAAGTATTGACGTCACAGCCTATGATTGTAATCCTGTCAATATCAATAAAATTCTTATAGGAAAACCTGTAGCTAATACGAATTGCTATGTGCTGGGAACAAATAACCAGCTATTGCCAGCAGGCGCAATTGGTGAGTTAGCTATTGGTGGTGTTCAATTAGCACGAGGTTATTTAAATCAAGCAGAACTAACGAACGAAAAGTTCTTCAACCATCCAAAAGTTGGGAGGATTTATCTCACAGGTGATCTTGTCCGAGTCAATAATCAAGGAGAAATCGATTATTTAGGTCGAAATGATTTTCAGGTAAAAATTCACGGGTTGAGAATTGAACTTGGTGAAATAGAGAAACAACTAGCAGAAATAAATGGTATCCAGCAAGCAATCGTGGTAAACAAAGATGAGCAACTTATTGCTTATTATTTGAGTTCAGAAAAATTCTCACCAGATTATTTGAGAGAGATGTTAAAAACAAAACTCCCTGATTATATGGTTCCTAAAATCTATATGTATATGGAACATTTTCCATTAACAATCAACGGAAAACTGGATCGTAGTTCTTTACCAACTTCTGAATTGATCCTTGAAGAATTTCTAGAACCTAGAAATGAGACTGAGTTAGAAATACGGTCAATCTTCTCTGAATTGTTGGGACATGAGCAAGCAAAAATTAGCATATTAGATAACTTTTTTAATTTGGGCGGAGACTCAATCAAAGCAATCCAATTGAGCAATCGTCTGAAACAAAAAATGGACAAAACTGTCTCAATTAAACAAATTTTTGATGCGAAAACAATTAAAGAAATAGCGTTACTGATTGATGAACTTGGTGAAGTTCAAATGAGTTCTGAAGAAGGGGAATTAACTGGGAAAGTCAAAATGCTCCCTATTCAAGAATGGTTCTTTGAAGAATATCATTCAGCTCATTTTAACCAAGCATTTGCCATTCAATTACCAGAAGAAGTAGCCATGGATAAATTGAAGGATGCCCTTGTCAAATTGGTTAATTATCATGATGCTTTACGTTTAACATTCAAAGATGGTGTTCAGACTTATGGTCCATCAATTTCAACAGTTGACATTTCATTAGTGAATAGCACGGATGATCTCAATAAAATACAGGAAAGTTTTCAACTTGATGATAAATTGTATCGTTTTTCAATAAAAGAAAATATGCTGATTATTATCTGTCATCACTTAATAATTGATAGTGTATCTTGGCAAATTATTGCATCTGATTTAAAAGAACTTTATGAAGGAAAGAACTTATTGAAGAAACAGACTAGTTATCGTCAATGGAGCGAAGCAGTCAATTCAATTAAACAAAAAAACTTCACTTTTGAAGCGGATAATCTACCTATTGAAAGATATAGATGTGGAGATACGTACCGTAGTACAAAGCTAACTATTAATTCCAATGAAACGAAAAAATTACTAGAAAAAGTAAATCAAGTCTTTAATACAAATATGAATGATCTTTTATTGACGGCTTTAGCTAGAACATTAAAAAAAGTAAATCAAAAAGATATCACCAGTGTAAAAGTAGAATCTCATGGACGTGGAGAAATAGACCCTAACTTGAATATTCAAAGAACAGTCGGGTGGTTTACCACAATATATCCGCAATTGATTTCGACCAATCTACTTGAAACAAAAACCTTTGGACGAGAAGTGAAAGACTATGGGATAAATTATGTTGCAAATAAGGGAATCCATTCAAAAAAACTTCCGTCAATCATGTTTAATTATTTAGGACAAGTAGCTACTGGAAAAGATAATGATTGGTCCATTGTCCAAGCAGAATTAGGGAATCCCACGAATGTAGCATTTACTGAAGTTCTAACAATCAATAGTGCAATTTATCAAGAGATGTTGACATTAGAGTTTAGTGGAGTTATTGAGGGATTAACGGAACTTGCTTCAGAATATGAAAAAGAACTAAAAAAATTGATAGCTGACCTAGAGCAAATGAATCGTACTTACTTGACCGTTGAGGATGTTCAAGAAGTTACTACTCAAAAAAATCTGGATATACTCCAAGCCACGCAGGAACTTGAAACGGTCTTGCTAGCTAATTCTTTACAAAAAGGTTTTGTCTATCAAAGTTTAAATAATTTAACGAATGATGACGCCTACGTTTGTTCATTTATTTTCGAATATGAACAAGCGATTGATGTGGTTAATTATCAGAGAGCTTGGGCTTATGCGCAACAAAAATATCCTACTCTACGTCTATCATTAAATGCGGAATACGGTGAGATTTTACAAGTCATTGCGAAACGCGGACAAGTTGATTTTGACTATCTAGAAAACGTTACAGTTGAAGAGGTTGTCAAAAGAGAAAGACAAATTCCTTTTTCCTTACAAGAAGGTAATTTGTTTAGAGTCAGACTAATAAAATTGAGTTCAACTCATTTTGTCTGCGTGCTAACGAATCACCATGCAATACTTGATGGTTGGTCTAATCCAATCTTGTTAAATACGGTTCATGCTATTTATCATGACTTAGTTAATAATCAACCAGTTCGGATAGTAAAAGACAAAGCTTATATTGAATCACAAGCTTATTTAGTAGAACATACGAATGAAGATAAAGAATACTGGAAAATCCAGCTTAACGAAGTTTTACACCCAGATCTTTCTGGCCTATTCAAAGATGAGATGAGAGATACCAAGATTGAAAACTTTAATCGGATTAAAGATCCCAAGGATAAGATCTTTAAGTTGTCCAAGAATGAACATGAAAAGCTAAGTGGTTTTCTAAAGAAACATGAAATAACAACCAACATTATTATGCAATATGTATGGCATAAAGTATTGAGTATTTACGGTGGGGTGAAAGAGACGACAGTTGGCGTAGTTAATGCTGGGAGAAACTTACCTATAGCTAATGTAGAAAACAGCGTCGGTCTTTACATCCAAACCTTACCAATTCAATTGAAGCATTCGGAAGAAAACATTATCAATCAGTTACATGAACTTCAGGATCTCAATAATGAAGGAATGACGAACGGGTACGTCAATCTCTCAGAGCTACAACAAAATGGTGATCGACTATTTGACACACTCTTTATTTATGAAAACTACCCAGTACCAGAAGGAAGTGGTGAGGATAATCATCTTCGTATTACGAAAACAAGTGGCGTAGAGAAACTAGACTATCCTCTGACAATTGTCGCTTATGAGACAGAAAATGAGTTGAATATACGTATAAAATATGCAGCTGAATTATTTGCTGATAGAACAATTGATGCACTGTTTCATTTGATGCATTACTTAATTGAACAAATTATGAATGAACCAAATCAACTGAAGTATGTTAAGAACGTACCAACATTTGGTTTTGCTGAGTACCCTAAGCAAACAATTGTAGAAATTTTTGAAAAGCAGGTTGTAGAAACGCCGAAAAATATAGCAATTGAATTCGATCAACACATTTACTTGTTTGATGAAATAAATAAACAAGCCAATCGTTTGGCGCATACACTAATTGAAAAATATGGTATCAAAGCGGGGGATAAGATTCCGTTATTGTTGCCTAAGTCTGAAAAAATAATAATTGCGATGCTTGGCATTTTAAAAGCAGGAGCTGTCTATGTGCCAATGGCCACGTCCTACCCTAGTGAACGAATTGCTTATATTCAAAAGCAAGTCAAGGCAAAATTGACAATTACTGAAGAATTCATGCAACAAGAGTTCTCTTTAAATGATAGCAATCCTAATGTAGGGATTCTGCCACAAGATTTAGCCTATATTATTTTTACTTCAGGAACTACTGGAAATCCCAAAGGTGTAATGGTTGAACATCGTAATTTCATTTGTTATTTGGCTAATATGATTGCTTCAATTGAGAGAACTGGGACAACTGATATTGAATTTGGTTGCATTGCTGAACCTGTGTTTGATATTTTTGGAACAGAGGTGTTTGGACAAGTATTGAGAGGGAAATCAATTCATTTATTTACGGGACAGCCAGAAGATTTCCCTATATTTATGAAAAACAATCGAATAACAACTTTACAATCTACACCAGGAAAGATTAGTTATTTATTCCAAGAAAATGATGCAAAGATTTTAGAAAGTGCGCTAACAACTATTTTAGTAGGTGGCGAAAAAATGAATGCCTCATTTGCTGATCGTTTCAAAACAATCAATTTGATTAACATCTATGGTCCAACAGAGGGAACGGTATGGACTTCAATGAAAAAAGTAAAAGACAACTATTCAAATATAGGTACGCCATTTCCACATTATGCCCATTATATTTTAGATGAACAGTTGAGGTTGTTACCAGATGGAGCACCTGGAGAATTATATGTTGGTGGACCACAACTTTCAGCAGGATATTATGGACAAGAAAGCTTAACAAAAGCTAGCTTTATCGAAAATCCTTATAATTCTTTTAATTCACCAGAATACACCAGAATCTATAAAACGGGGGATGTCGTTCGAAGATTATTGAATCAAGAATATGAATTAATCGGCCGTAATGATTTCCAAGTGAAGATAAGAGGATTTCGTATAGAATTGGGTGAGATTGAAGCTGCAATGCTGAAAGTTCCTGGGATTAAGCAGGTACTCGCTTTAGCTTTAGGAAAATCAGATAGTAAATATCTTGGCGTTTATTATCAAGGAGAACAAGAAATCGAACGTAAAACCATTGAAGATGTCCTTGCGAAGTATTTAACAGACTATATGATGCCGTCTGGTTATCAATATGTAAAAGAATTTCCTTTAACAATTAATGGAAAAATAGATCGACGAGCTTTACCAAAAATTTCCTATGATAATCAAATAAGATTTATAACACCGAGAAATGAAGTAGAAGACACAATGCTAGATATCGTTTGCGAAGTTCTTGAATTAGAAAAAACGAATATTTCAATACTAGAAAGTTTCTTTAGTATTGGTGGTGATTCTATTAAAGTAATTAAGTTGATTAGTTTGGTTAAAGCTAAGTTGGGATACAAGCTGACAATCAGTCAAGTATTTAAAAATAAAACGATTGAAAAAATAGCACAAATTATTGATGAAAACAAACACAATCAAGTACGAAGCAACGACCATCTAGAAGTAACTAAGCAACACTTTAATGATGTCAAAGAACAAAAATTAGCATATGCTCAGCAACTATACCAAAGAGCACCAAAGAACTCTTATAGAAACATCAAAATTAGATTTAAACTAAAAGAAACCATTGTTCCAGCACGAGTAGCAGCAGCCGTAGTGGCAGTAGTTGATCGACATGAAGTTCTTAGAACCAAAATTTATGAAGATTACCAAGTCGTAGATGAGCAAAAACTAGTAGTTACTTCAGATGAAATTGATACTGAAAGATATTTTAATCATGAATTTGATTTGAGCAAGGAAATTCCAATTAAAGTAAATATAACCAACGATGAATTCTGTTGTGTGATTGATCATATTGCTTTTGATGGCTGGTCTACTTCACTATTCTTAAAAGAAATTGAAGCATTTTATGACAAAAAAGAATTAGAACAATTGCCTTATCAATACAAGGATTATTCAGCTTGCCAATATAGCTTCTTGAACAGTGACCGCAAACAACAGCAATTGAAGTATTGGAAAAAAGAATTAGGGAACTTTAAAGGTGTTTATTTAGCTGACAAGATTACTTCTAAAAATCAGCAAATGGCTGGCGGAGATGAATATTTCCATATTGACGACAAACAATACGAAAAACTTCAACAGTTAATTAAGAAAAATGATTTGACCATGCATAACATTTTATTAAGTATTTTCTATTTAATGAGTGCAAAAATCACGAAGCAATCAAAAATTGCTATTGCCATCCCTACGCTCAATCGAAATGTTGCTGGAGTGGATAAGTTGATTGGATTGTTTGTCAATCAGTTATTGTTGCAGATCGAGATAAATGAAACAGATACGTTTATAACATTTGTAAACAAACTAAATGAAAAAGTTGTTTCAGCGCAAAGTAATCAGGATGTTCCACTTGAACAAGTGCTAGAGGAAAACAAGATTCAATTAAGCGGAAATACGCTATATTTTGGAATTCAAGGATTTAAGGGAGAAGCATTGAGTCATTCTAATTTGTTTGAAGGCATAAAAGAAATGAATCAACAAGTCCAAAAAGATGCTTTCAGCGATTTAACACTCTTTGTTTGGGGACAAACATTGGATTTCAATTATGCTAAAGATTTGTTCCAACCAGATCAAATAAAATTATTCATAGCTATTTATCAAAGAATCGTTCACTTAATAATTGAAAATCCAATGATTCAAATAAAAGCTATTTTTCAGGAGGAAAATTAAATGTTAGTTGAAATGTTAAAAGGAAAAATTCACCGAGCAACGGTCACCGAAGCAGAACTTGATTATGTAGGAAGTATCACGATTGATGAAGCTTTGATGGAAGCAAGTCATATTTTTGAATATGAAAAAGTACAGATTGCCGATGTTGATAATGGTGAAAGGTTTGAAACATATGTTATTGCAGGACCAAGAGACTCAGGGATGATTTGTTTGAATGGGGCAGCAGCTAGATGCGTCTCTGTGGGAGATAAAATAATTATCATGAGCTACTGTCAGTTAAAAATTAGTGAGGTAACAGATAACAAACCGTATGTTGTTTTGGTTGATGAAGCGAATAAAGTTCAGCGGAAAGTTAGATACGAAAAGTATGGGTTACTAACAGAGGAGCTAAAATAAAAATGAAAGAAAGAAATTTTTTAAACCCAGTAACAGAAAACTTTCTCCACGCAATTGGCGTGGGGAAAGTTTCCTATGAGTTAGCAAAAAAATTTGATGTTGATCCCAAGCGTGCATTTGTAGCAGGTGTTCTTCATGATCTAGGGGGAGCCATTCCCGATAGCGATAGAGTTGAAGTAGCACAGCTTTATAGCATCCCGCTTTTTGAAGAAGAAAAAAAGATTCCAATGCTTGTTCATGCAAAACAAGGGGAATTTTTTGCCAGAAATTTGTTTGAAATCGAAGATACAGAAATATTAAATGCAATCCTTTACCATACGACTTGTATTGATAATGCTTCTTCATTCGTAAAAATTGTCTTCATTGCTGACAAAATACATTGGGATCGAAATGGCGAACCACCGTACCTAAATGGATTGCTAAAAGCACTCGAACAGTCACTGGATGAAGGCTGCAAGTATTTCCTAGAATGGCTATGGAAATCAGATTTATATGTGGTACATCCATTTTTGAGAAGAAGTTATGGATATTATATTCGAAATCAAACATTCCCATCTTTAAAAAAAAACTTGTTAATGAACGAGAAAACAACTGAAATTACGTCAGAAATAAGAAAAAAATATTTTCTAAATGAAATTATTCGTGAATATGAAAAAATATTTGAAAGGACAGAGAATTCTTTAAACTTAGTCAAAAGCAATAATATTGATGCAGATGAAGCTTTTATTGCAGCAGCTTTAATGAATGCAAGCAATACGATTTTTGAAAACGAAAAAATAAAAGTTGCTTCCGCTCTTCAATTAGATCCCAACGCACCTAATCTAGCTGCACAAATTAATTATTATTTTGCTAAAAATGAATTTGCTGTAAAAAATCCTCGTATTTTAGAAACAATATTGAACGCTAAAGAGTAATCAAATAGTGACACAAATATCCAAAATGATTTTGTTGAAGAGGAATGAGCAGGAGGAGTAGGCAATGGTCGAATCAAAAGATTTTTTAGAACAAATTTTTGATTATGCAAATACAATACCTAATCAACTAGCTTTAGTTGATGATGAAAATGAATTAACCTATCTTGAAATGAAAGAAAAAATAGATGAGACGATTAGATTAGTAAAAAAATATCAACTTGATAATCAGTGTGTGGCTCTTCAGATACCAAGAAGTGTTTACTTTCCAATTATGGTTCTTGCGCTAACAAGATTGTCTGTCACCTTTATTCCACAAGATGTTACTCAGCCAAAGGAAAGACTTACCCAAATGGTTGAGACGGCTCAAGCGACAGTAGTTATTTCTGTAAAAGATGGAAATTATCAGTTCCAAAAAGTTGCACAAGAAAAAAGTAAACGTACAGATGCGTGGGCAATTTATTTTACTTCTGGTTCTACAGGAAAGCCCAAAGCTGTAGAGATTCCTAGAGAAAATGTGATGAATACGGTCATATGGGAAAAAAATAAATTTGAAATTAGTGTGAAAGATAAAGTAGCAGCATATACACCTTATTCATTTGCAATCAGTTATATTGAACTTTTTTCAACTCTTTACTCTGGTGCGACACTTTATACAGTTAACGAATTAATTCGCCATGATTTAAATTTATTGGAAGAGTATTTAATCAAACATTCAATTACCTTTATGAATACTACAGCAGTGATTGGGGAACAAATAGTTAGGTGCATGAAGATTCCTAGTTTGAGAATATTAACTTTTTCAGGTCAAAGATTTCCTAATATCGATTTAAGTAAGGTATCATATAAAATTTTCAATGTTTATGGAAACACTGAATGCGGGGCTGCAACAATTAAAGAAATTAAGAATACCGATAAAAAAATTACTATTGGTGAGCCAGTATATCGAATGAATGCATTCATACTTGGTGAGCAAAATGAGATTCTTGCTGAAAATGAGGTTGGTGAGCTTTTTATTTATGGTCCACAAGTAGCGCTAGGGTATTACTTTAATCCTGAAGCTACATCAAAAACGTTTATAACTGTGAAAGACACAAATAATAAGCAGAAAATTAGGGGATATCGTACTGGGGACTTTGCACGGATACTAGCATCAGGTGAAATTGAATATCTTGGGAGACGTGATCGACAATACAAGATAAACGGTGTGAGAATTGATTTAGCAGAAATTGAAGAAGCATTACAACGTGTTATTTCTCAGCTACAGCAAAGCTATGTGGCTGTCAGAGAAAATCGTATTTACTGTTGGATTAGTAGCAAAGAAATTGAGAATGAGAAGCTAATTCTGAAACAACTAAATCACTATTTACCAGATGTAATGATCCCTACCAGAATCAGTCAGATAGAATCACTACCACTTAATGGCAATGGAAAAACGGATGAAAGCCAGCTTTTCGCTGAGCTGTCAGAACAAGTGAAAGTGGTGGATCAGCGTCACATCAGTAAAAAGCAAGAAAAGATAGAAGCGTATCTAACGACAGCTTGGGCGCAAATTTTAAATATTAATGAAGAAAAAATCACTTTTGATAGTGATTTTAAAAAATTAGGTGCCAGTTCCCTACAAATAATGGAATTAGGTGTGAAAATTTTACAAGATAGAAATCAAAAAGTTAATTTTGTAGAACTGCACAAACAAAGTAAGCTTTGTGATATGGCTATGTTGTTGTTAGAAGAAAACAATTTTCAGTCGATTTATACTTTTGTAGCTAGGACAGCCAAAATGAAGGGAAATCCAGGTCTATTCATTGTCCATTCAGGAAATACTGGCAGTGATGTTTATCGCCCCTTGTTTGAAAAAATCATTACGCCAGAATTTCCTATCTATGTTATTGAGCCTCATAACTTACTTACATCAGGAAAACGAATTGATGGAATTGAAAATATTGCAAAGTATTACAGCGAACTTATTGAGAATTTTGTTCCAGAAAAAGAGAACGATCAGATTAAACTAATGGGTTGGAGTTATGGTGGAGTAGTTGCTAGTGAAATTTGCCATCAGTTAATGGCAAATAGAAAGTATAAGGAAGTTACAGAACTAATCATTCTAGATTCTCCGTTTTATTTAAATCTAGAAGACGTAAAATTGGCACAAACAAGAGAAAAAAATGGTTATTATCGAAAATATTTCGAAGAAACACATATTTTTAAAAATAGAGATCAGAAAAATATTACAACAGAACGATTGATTAAAAATAATCATGATGTTTTTCAAGATTTAATTGACTACGAACCTAAGACGCTGGCGGTACCAACTATTTTTGTCCGAAGTATGGTGGAAGAACGTCCGTTAAGCAACCAACAAATCTGTAGGTTGTTTAGTAATAATCGAATAATTGATGTATTTTCAAGACATGATTATTTATTTGTTGAGGAAGAGACTGCTCTGATAATCAAAAAACTTCTTCAACTTATACCTGCAGGAGGTTTTGAAAAATGAAAAGAGTATTGATTGCTCCGATTGATACGCTGTTATTTGAAGAAGTGATGACGTTTGTGAGAGGCGCTTCGCGAAGCCGATATGATTATGTAGGTAATTTTTATAGAAAAGAGGATCAATATAACTCGGCTTTAGCCTATGTATTACTTTGTTTAGCAACTGAAAAATTAGTTGGAGAAATTAAGATAGGGGCTAATGGAAAGCCTTATCTGGAAGAAATGAATTGTCATATTTCAATTTCTCATACAAATAAATTAGTTAGCATCGGAATTTCGAATGAAAACATCGGAATTGATTGTGAGATGGAATCAAATATTAACGATGTGATCGTCAATGAAGTTTTTTCAATAAGCGAAAAGACACAAGTGATGAAGAATGATTTTCTAAAAGTAGTTTTCTGGACTGCTAAAGAGGCAATCAGTAAACTGTATAATGAAGACTGGTACTCTTCACCATCAACCGAATTAATCTACAACGCTAATGGTGAATTAAAAGATGCAGTTAGTAGTGAAGTCTATCTTCATCAGTATTCTTTTCGTAAAGGGTGTATTTGTGTCGCAAGTGTAAGTCCTGACCAACCCTCCTTTCAACTAGTAACGGAAAAAGAAATCAGTGAATTTTTAGATAATTTCGCTAAATTTTTCTCGAAAAATTGATAAGTTAAGTGATTTCATCCTGCATTGCTTTATTTTTTAGAAATGTCTATAATTGTAATGATACTGACGAGCATTTTGTTCTGTTGGAACAGAGAATAACTTGAATGGAGTTAATATTAGCATGGTACAATCAATCAATACAAAAGTCGATTTAACAGTCAATGCTACTTCTTATTTAGGAATTACTGAATATGGGAAAATCATGATTGGTGATAAAGGGTTTGAATTTTATAATGAAAGAGATGCACGCAAGTTTGTTCAAATCCCTTGGGAAGAAGTCGATTACGTGATTGCTTCTGTAATGTTTAAGGGTAAATGGATACCTCGGTATGCTATTCAAACAAAAAGAAATGGTACGTACTCTTTTTCATCAAAAAAACCAAAAGTCGTTTTAAGAGCAGTCCGTAATTATGTTGATCCTGATCACATGGTCAAATCTTTGAGTCTCTTTGATGTTGTTAAGAGAGGCGTTCGCAATATCTTTAAACGTAAATAAAAAAGAACGAGTGATTTTTCTGTTAGGAAAAGTTACTCGTTCTTTTTCTGTTTTGTTCTTGGAGTAAAATTCAATCATTTGCTCGTAAGAAAATCATTATGATAAAATTATCTTGTAAAGAAGGGGGTTAGATTATGGGTTGGTTATGGACACTAATCGTTGGCGCAATTATTGGAGCAATTGCTGGCGCCATCACAAACAGAGGAAATTCAATGGGCTGCATTACAAATATCATCGCAGGATTGATTGGTTCAAGTATTGGTCAAGCGATTTTTGGCGACTGGGGACCAAGTGCTGCAGGCATGGCGATTGTGCCTTCAATTTTAGGCGCAGTTATTTTAGTTGCAGTTGTTTCATTTTTCTTTGGGAAAAAAGCATAAGTTTTTAAATAGAAAAAGCAATGATTCGATTGTTTTTTGTTGGAAAAGAATTTGTTTGGCGTTTGCTGAACAAATTCTTTTTTCTTTTTGCTGAGGAAAGAAAGTTAACAAATTTTTTTCATTCATATTCATACGAGAAACAACAATAATTTGCTATAATAGAAAAAAGAAAGTAAAGAAAGAAGGATTTTATTGATGATGGTACGTGTTGAAAAACTACGCAAAAAAATGCAAGAAGAAAATTTGGATTCATTTTTAGTTACAAGTCCCTATAACCTTCGTTACTTGACCAATTTCACAGGTACTACTGGTTTAGCAGTTATCACGTTGGACAAAGCATTCTTTATTACAGATTTCCGTTACACAGAACAAGCTGCTAATCAAGCACAAGGTTTTGAAATTATTAAAAACGTTGGCCCGATTTTTGATGAAGTAGCTGATTTAGTGAAAAGAGAAAACTTAAATGCTTTAGCGTTCGAAGAAACAACGGTATCCTTCTTAGAATATTCTGTGTTAGAAGAAATTATCAATGCAGAATTGATCCCAGTTAGTGGAATGATTGAAGAGTTACGCGAAGTAAAAGACGAAGAAGAAATCGCGATTATTGAAAAAGCATGTAGCATTGCTGATATGGCTTATGACCATATTCTAAAAATGATTCGACCAGGAATGACTGAAATCGAAGTAGCAAATCAGGTTGATTTCTACATGCGTTCGTTAGGTGCAACGAGCGTTTCGTTTGATACGATTGTTGCCAGTGGGTTACGTTCAGCCATGCCTCATGGTGTAGCGAGTGAAAAAGTAATCGAGCAAGGTGACTTGATTACGTTGGACTTTGGTTGTTATTATCAAGGATATGTTTCTGATATGACTCGGACGTTTGCTATTGGTGATCCTGGTGAAAAGTTAAAAGAAATCTATCAAATCGTGTTAGATGCACAGCTTGCTGTCTTAGATGCAGCAAAACCTGGGCTTACAGGTATTCAACTAGATGCGGTAGCACGTGACTATATTACAAAATATGGGTACGGTGAAGCGTTCGGTCATTCGACTGGACATGGTATCGGGTTAGAAATTCATGAAGGTCCAAATGTTTCTTCTCGTGCAGAAAAACAATTTGTTCCTGGAAATGTTATCACTGATGAGCCTGGAATTTACTTGCCAGGAATTGGTGGCGTTCGAATTGAAGATGATTTATTAATTACAAAAGAGGGAAATCGTGTGCTGACTCACTCACCAAAAGAATTGATTATTCTATAGTTTCACCCGATGTTTAAAAATTTCTTTTCCTGCTTGGCACACCGACTTTTGTTATAGAAAATAGCTAGATTTAGTGATACACTATAGAAGGACTTTTACGCATGTAGAAGATAGCAGAGCTGGGAGTTTTTCTCCGTAAAGAATTAGGAGGCTATTTATGATTTCTGTAAATGATTTCAAAACAGGACTAACAATTGAAGTGGATGGCGGGATTTGGCGAGTGATTGAATTCCAACATGTTAAGCCAGGAAAAGGTGCTGCATTTGTTCGTTCAAAATTAAAAAACTTGCGTACAGGCGGCGTACAGGAAAAAACTTTTCGTGCTGGAGAAAAAGTAGCAAAAGCTCAAATCAGTAATCGAAAAATGCAATATCTTTATGAAAGTGCAGGAAGCCATGTTTTCATGGATTTAGAAACCTATGAACAAATTGAAATTCCTGAAGAACAGATTAAAGATGAATTGAAGTATATTTTAGAAAACATGGAAGTTAACATTATCATGTATGACACAGAAATTTTAGGTCTTGAGTTACCCAATACAGTTATTCTCGAGGTTGCTGAAACGGATCCGAACATCAAAGGAGATACATCTTCTGGCGGAACGAAACCAGCAATTATGGAAACTGGGTTAACGGTTAATGTACCTTTCTTTGTGAACCAAGGAGATAAACTGATTGTTAATACCGGAGACGGTTCATATGTATCTCGTGCTTAGGTAAAAGGAGGAAGAAAAATGGCAGAAGAAAAAAATCTTGTCTTAAACGCAAATCAAGATTTAGGAGAAATTGTTATTGCTCCTGAAGTTATTGAAGTAATTATTGGAATTGCAGCTTCTAAAGTAGAAGGTGTATATGGCATGCGTGGTACTTTTGCTAGCAATGTAACTGAACTATTAGGTCGCGCAGCTCATGGTAAAGGTGTCTATCTTGCGAATGAAGAAGATGGCTTAAAAGTAGATATTTATTGCTATTTAGAATACGGAGTATCGGTTCCCAAAGTGGCAATGGATATGCAAGAACGTGTTGTCCAACAAGTTTTATTTATGACAGACGTGGCTTTAGCTGAAGTGAATATTCACGTGGTAGCAGTGATACCTGAAAAATTAGAACAACCCGCACTGGAAGAACTTTTTGAAGACGATGAGGACGAAAATGAATAAAGAAATATCAAGACATAAGATTCGTGAAATGGCGTTGCAAGCACTATTTCCACTAGATTTCAATGCAGATTTAACAAAAGAAGATGCAATCATGCATGCAATTGAGTTAGATCAGCGTGAATTGATTAATGAGGAAGAATCAGAATTTGTTCCGGTTTATCTGGACACACTAGTTGGTGGTGTGTGTGCGAAAAAAGATGAATTAGATCAAATGATTGAAAAACATTTAAAAAATAATTGGCGTATCAATCGAATTTCAAAAATGGATTTAGTTATCTTGCGCATTGCAATCTTTGAAATGAAATATGTGACCGATGTTCCAGCTCCAGTTGCTTTAAATGAAGCAATCGAGTTAACGAAAACATTTAGTGATGATCGTTCACGCAAATTTGTGAACGGCGTATTATCCAATATTTTAAATGAAATGGAAGCTGGGGCATAGGCCCTAGCTTTTTTTTGAGAAATAAAAATCATTGTTATTGGGTAATCAAATTCTATGGTAGAATAAAAAGACAAAAAGTTCAGGGAGTGGTTCTATGGCAGTCACAATCAATGGAAAAGAATTAGCAGAAAAAATGCAAACAGAAATTGCTGAAAAAGTGCATGAACTCAATGAAGTTGGTATCCATCCTGGTCTAGTTGTTTTATTAGTAGGAGAAAACCAAGCAAGTCAAGTTTATGTTCGAAATAAAGAACGGGTTGCAAAAGAAATTGGTATCCACTCAAAAGTAGAACGTTATCCAGAAACCATTTCTGAAGAAGAATTACTTTTAGAAATTGAAAAATATAATCAAGATCCATTATTCCATGGAATCTTAGTACAATTACCTCTACCAAAACATATCAACGAAGAAAAAGTATTATTGGCAATCCGACCTGAAAAAGATGTCGATGGATTCCACCCAATGAATCTTGGTCGTTTATTTGCTGGTGATCCAGACATGATTCCTTGTACACCATATGGAATTATGAAAATGTTTGAAGCTTACTCGATTGATCCTGCTGGGAAGCGAGCCGTTGTAATTGGGCGTAGTAATATCGTTGGTAAGCCAATGGGACAGTTATTATTGATGGCAGATGCGACAGTTACCATTGCACATTCAAAAACAAAAGACTTACCAGCGCTTGCGCGTGAGGCAGATATTTTAGTTGTTGCGATTGGACGCGGTCATTTTGTAACAAAAGAATTTATCAAACCAGGTGCAGTAGTAATTGATGTGGGAATGAATCGAAATGAAGAAGGCAAACTAATTGGGGATGTCAAGTTTGATGAAGTCGAGCCATTAGCAAGCTATATCACGCCAGTACCTCGAGGTGTTGGGCCAATGACCATTACAATGTTGATGTATCAAACAGTTAAGTCTGCTGAAGCTTTTGGAGCAGGTGAGTAAATGACGCAAGAATATTTAACAGTAACGTCGTTGACTAAATATCTAAAAAGAAAATTTGATTTAGATCCTTATTTGGAACGAGTGTATTTGACTGGCGAAATTTCTAACTTTCGCCTGCGGGCAAACGCGCATCAATATTTCAGCTTGAAAGACGATCATGCAAAAATCTCGGCAATTATGTTTAAAGGCGCGTTTCAAAAACTTAAATTCCAACCAAAAGAGGGAATGAAGGTTTTAGTCGTCGGTCGAATTTCACTTTATGAAGCTGGTGGTTCTTACCAAATCTATGTGGAGCATATGGAACCAGATGGTGTCGGTGCGCTGTATCAAGCGCTAGAAGAAAGAAAAGAAAAATTGATGAAAGAAGGTCTGTTTCAAGGACCTAAAAAACCGTTACCGCGTTTTCCTAAGCGAATTGCTGTCCTAACTAGTCCTAGCGGTGCAGTTATTCGGGATATTATTACGACGGTGAAAAGACGTTATCCAATTGCGCAGTTAGTATTGTTTCCGACTGTAGTTCAGGGCAATCAGGCGGCAGACGATGTTGTGAAAAATATTGAACGAGTGGAAGCGCTAGGCAATTTTGATACGATGATAATTGGTCGCGGTGGGGGATCAATTGAAGATCTTTGGCCTTTTAATGAAGAACGGGTAGCCAGGGCGATTTATGCGGCAAATACACCGATTATCTCTTCTGTCGGGCATGAAACAGATACAACGATTGCTGATTTAGTTGCAGATGTGCGGGCTGCAACCCCAACGGCAGCAGCTGAATTAGCGGTGCCGGTTTTATCAGAAGTATTGTTGAAAATCAAAGAACGACAAGCCCGATTAGAGCAAGCTTTTTCGCGTCAAATTCAAACGAAACAACAGCGTTTTGAACATTCGAGACAGTCGTATGTTTTCAGACAACCAGAACGCCTGTATGAAGGACAAACAATCAAATTAGATCACTTCAAGCAACGTTTACAACAAGCCGCGCAACAAGTTTATTATGAAAAGGAAAAGCAAGTTATTTCTCTTAAACATCAGCTCGAACAAGTAGCTCCTGATTATCGTGTAAAAACAGCTAAGCAAGAAACCGATTATCTACAACAGCGTTTGAAAGAAAAAATGGAACAATATATGCAACAACAAAAAAGCCATTTTCAAACAGCTGTTCAATCCCTTGATTTACTAAGCCCGTTGAAAATCATGGGCCGAGGTTACAGCTATACGACATTACCTAATAATCAAGTAGCTAAAAGTGTGACAGAGATCCAACAAGGAGAACTACTGACTGTTCACTACCAAGATGGGCAAGTTATTACAAAAGTCCAAGAAATCGAAGAAGGAGAATAACCGATGGAAAATCCAACATTTGAAGAATCATTGCAAGAATTAGAAAAAATCGTTGTGCAATTAGAGCAAGGCGATGTACCTTTGGAAAAAGCATTAGACGCATTTAAACGCGGAATGGAACTAAGTAAACAATGTCAAGATACACTAGCAAAAGCAGAAGAAACCTTGACTAAGATGATGACTGAAACAAACGAAGAAGTTGCTTTTGGTGAGAGCGAGGAAGCTTGATGCAATTAACCGAATTTTCAGCAACCAATTTACCGATGGTTGAACAAGAAATTACCCAATTTTTAATGGAATATACAACTGATGAAGCATTGAAAGAGAGTATGCTTTATTCGATTAATGCTGGTGGAAAACGAATTAGACCATTACTACTTTTAGCGACAGCAAGTTCCTTTGGTGAAACATTATCTACTCCCATATATCAAGTAGCAGGGGCTCTTGAAATGGTTCATACGTACTCATTAATCCATGATGATCTACCTGCAATGGACAATGATGATTTACGTAGAGGAAAACCGACAAACCATAAAGTTTTTGGTGAAGCAATTGCTATTTTGGCTGGAGATGGCCTGTTGACAGGGGCGTTTCAATTAATTAGTTTGACACAACTAGAACCCTTAAAAAAGTTATTGCTTATCCAACAATTGGCAAGTAATAGTGGGGCTCAAGGAATGGTAGCCGGGCAAACGGCAGATATTTTAGGTGAAAAACAAGAATTGACTATAGAAGAACTTGCCTTTGTCCATGAACGAAAAACAGGTCGCTTGATTCGCTATGCGTTGTTAGCAGGTGGTGTTTTAGCTAATCAGCCAGAAGAAGTTTTGATGTGTTTACAAAAATTGGCTGGACATCTCGGACTTGCTTTTCAAATTCGGGATGATCTATTAGATGTGGTGAGTACAACCGAAAAATTAGGTAAGACAGCTGGTAAAGATGCGCAAGAAGGAAAAAATACGTATCCGCGTTTACTAGGAATTGAAAAAACGTATGCAGCTTTAGCAAATGAAATCCAACAAGCCAATGAATTGGTTACACAGTTAGAAAAAGATGTTTTAGTATTTGATGGCGAGTTGCTACGTCAATTAATCAGACAATTTGATATGGAGAAATGAGGAAAAAAATGGAAAAAGAACGTGTAGACGTTTTGGCCGTTAAACAAGGACTTTTTGAAACAAGAGAACAAGCAAAACGCTCTGTCATGGCTGGGTTAATTTATAACGAAAAGAATGAACGCTTTGATAAACCGGGTGAAAAGATTCCTGTAACGAATGAGTTGAAAATCAAAGGGAAAAAATTACCGTATGTTTCTCGTGGTGGTCTTAAACTAGAAAAAGCTTTAAAAGCTTTTGATCTAACTGTTCAAGATAAAATTTTATTAGATATTGGTGCTTCTACTGGAGGATTCACAGACGCGGCATTACAAAATGGTGCAAAAATGAGCTACGCCTTAGATGTTGGGTACAACCAACTTGCTTGGAAAATTCGTCAAGATCCACGAGTAGTCGTGATGGAGCGCGTCAACTTTCGTTACTCAAAACCAGAAGATTTTGAACAGGGCGTACCAGAAGTAGCAGTGATTGATGTTTCTTTTATTTCACTGAAATTAATGTTACCGCCTCTACATGCAATTCTGGCCGATCAGGGAGAAGTCGTTACGCTGATTAAGCCTCAATTTGAAGCTGGCAGAGAAGCCGTCGGGAAAAATGGAATTGTTCGAAATGCTCAAACGCACCAAAAAGTAATCGAAGACACATTAGTTTTTGCAATGGCGAGTGGTTACGATGTCTTAGAACTGAGTTTCTCACCAATTACAGGTGGCGAAGGAAACATCGAATTCTTGGCACATCTCCAAAAAGTTTCTGGTAAAGGAACAATGAGTCCGACAATTGATATTTCAGCAGTTGTCACTAAGGCACATGAACAATTTGAACAAAAGTAAGCGGTTTGCAGATTTCTTCTTTCTTAAGCCGGAAAAATAAGCTATCATTAACAAGAAGAATGAGCTAAGGAGCGAAAAGCAATGAGAAAAAAAGATCGACACCGTTTGATTACTCGATTATTGAGCGAACGTGATATCCGGAAACAAGAAGAGTTTGTCGAAATTTTGAAAAACAAAGGAATTTCTGTGACTCAAGCCACTATTTCTCGGGATATTAAAGAACTAAAGTTGATTAAAGTTCCTGCTTCTGATGGTGGTTATCGTTATAGTTTGCCGGCAGAAACAAGTGAAGATGTTCAAACAAAATTAGAAAAAATTTTAAAAGATGCTTTTGTTGCAGTGGATCAGATGGAAAAATTTGTCATTTTGAAAACATTACCTGGGAATGCTTCTGCAGCGGCGAACCTAATCGATAAGTGCTACAAGAAAGAACTATTTTCGATCATTAATGATGACGATAATGTTTTGATGATTACACGCACAGAAGAAGATGCAGTGTCATTAAAAAAAGATTTCTTACATTACTTGTAATTAAGGGGTGATTGCTGTGTTACAAGAAATTAGTATTACCAACTTTGCGATTATTCCCGAGTTGCAATTGTCTTTTCACGAAGGGATGACGGCACTAACTGGCGAAACTGGAGCTGGGAAATCAATCATCATTGATGCTTTGGGATTACTAGCAGGTGATCGCGGCTCAAGTGATTATATTCGTCAAGGTGCAGATAAGTGTATTCTTGAAGGCCTTTTTGAGTTGCCTAAACAGCCGGGATTTTCTGATTTAATGGAAGAATTAGGAATTGAATCAGATGAAGATAACCTAATCGTTCGACGAGATATGGCTTTGACAGGTAAAAATATTTGTCGCGTCAATGGACACATTGTGACTTTGGCAAATTTACGACGAATTGGCGCTTTTTTAGTTGATATTCAAGGACAAAATGAACATCAAGAACTATTACAGCCTGAATCACATTTAATCTTACTAGATCGATTCGGTGATAAGGCCTTCCAACAGAAGAAAAAAATGTATCAAAAATTATACGGACATTATCGAACGTTAGAAGCTAAAGTGCGAAAAGTTCAGCAAAATGAGAAGTCTTTTGTTCAGCGTATGGATATGCTTCATTTTCAGCAAGAAGAGATTGCGGCTGCGAAGCTTCAACTAGGTGAAGAAGAACGATTAGTTGAGGAACGCGATAAATTAAGTAATTATCAGAAAATCGTGGATAGCTTGAATGCTGGATATGGCGCGCTGGATAATGGTGAGCAGAGTAGCGTGGATGGAATTGGACGAGCGGTTTCAGAAATGCAGGGGATTGCACATTTAGATCCAGAGTATGAAGCGATTTTTGAGAACATTCAAAATGCGTACTACTTGTTACAAGATGCAGTTGGAGATATGAGTCGTCAAATTGATCATTTGGAACTTGATGATAATCGCTTGGAAGAGGTAAATCAGCGATTAGAAGTAATCCGTCAATTGAAACGAAAATATGGCGAGTCAATTGAAGCAATCTTAACTTACTATGAGGATATCACCAAAGAGTTAGGTGACTCTGATTTTTCTGAGGGTCAGTTAGAGAAAATGAAAAAAGAACTCGAAGAAAAGGCAACAGAACTTCATCAGCAAGCGATGATTTTGCGTGAGCAACGACAAAAAATTGCTAAGGAACTTGAGACGTCAATTTTACAAGAACTAAAAGGGTTGTACATGGAAAATACAGAGTTTGAAGTTCGTTTTGCTAAACAAGAAACAACCTTTGACCAAAATGGATTTGACCAAGTTGAATTTTACATAACGACAAATCCTGGTGAACCATTAAAACCTTTAGTGAAAGTTGCTTCTGGAGGAGAATTATCGCGAATGTTATTAGCGTTAAAAACGATTTTTTCTTCGGAACAAGGCGTGACAAGTATTATTTTTGATGAGGTAGATACTGGGGTAAGCGGTCGAGTGGCGCAAGCAATCGCAGACAAAATTGCGCAGATTTCAAAATATTCTCAAGTTTTGTGTATCACGCATCTTCCGCAAGTTGCAGCGGTTGCTGATTACCAATACTATATTGTGAAAGATGTTGTTGCAGGTCGAACACAAACTTCAGTTTCAGAACTTGCTGAACCACAAAGAATTGAAGAAATTGCTCGGATGCTAGCTGGAAGTGAAATTACGCCATTGACGATTGAGCATGCCAAAGAGTTATTGAAAATGGCAAAAAAAAAATCATAATAAATAAAAAAGAGCACCAGCTCTCTCTTGAAAGCAAGAGAATAGCTGGTGCTTCTTTTTTTATAATACGCTCATTACAGCAGTTAGTACAACTGAGCCAACAGTTAAAATCAACATTGTCCAAATCACTACTTTTGTTACTTTAGAAAAAGTACTTGTTTGCTTTTTATTATTCATCGCGTTCATCCTTAAGTTAGATTCATTAGCAATAGTGTACAACCTTTTGTGTTTTTGTTCAAGTTACGAAGTAAATTTTTCGTTGTTAAAAATAAAATATTTAAGAATGACTTTTTAAAACGGTGGTTCACAGATGAAAATTATGATAAGCTCTTTTTTAGATGTTGTCTAATTAGTAACAGCTGTCAAGTTATTTACTAGTTTCTACTATAAAAATAATCTGACTGTAATAGACAAGAAACAAAAGTGATGGTCTGAAAATGATAATCACAATAAATTAAATAAAATGAAATAGTTGTGTAAAGTATTTGCAGTATACTTAGAGCAATTAGAAAGAAGGAGTTTTCATCACATGGGTACTTTTACACCAATTGTATTATTTTGGTATATCTTTCCGGCAATCGTTTTATTTGGCTGCCAATTTTTAGTGCGAATCTTTGCATTGAATCGCCGCTTTAATTTAAAGGCTCCTGATTTATCTGTCCCATTTCTGTGGGGAGGAATGCATGAACTCTCAAGAAATATGGGCACAATTTCAGTTTTACCCTTTTTTATTATTTCTGTACTACTTTTAGGAATTTGTATTGCAGTTTTTCAGGCATACTATTATGAAGAAATTGTTTATTCACGTTATCTGAAAATGACGTGGCGGTTAACTTTTTTGCTAACAATCATTTTGTATTTAGTACTCATTGTGTTCAACATTGTGAGTTATTTATAACGTCAAAAAAGCTGTGGAAAGTCTTTTAAAAGATTTTTCGCAGCTTGATTTTTTAAAAAATAGTTAATGTAAAAAAAGTTCGTCTCAGATTTTCCAGAAAAGGTGGTAGAAAGTGGGGGATTGTGGTAGACTAATTTTAGTTAGTGGAGGAATGGGGGTAGTTTCAATGTTTATGGGCGAATATCGGCATAATATTGACACAAAAGGTCGTTTGATCGTGCCTTCAAAACTTCGTGATGAGCTTGGTGAAAAGTTCGTACTAACTCGTGGCTTAGATGGCTGTCTTTTTGGCTATCCAATGAGCGAGTGGGAAAACTTAGAAGATAAGCTTAGCGAAATGCCGTTAACCAAAAAAGATGCACGTACTTTTGTGCGGTTTTTTTATTCGGCTGCCACTGAATGCGAACTTGATAAACAAGGTCGTATCAACATTCCCAGCACTTTGAGAAGTCATGCAAGTCTAGAAAAAGAATGCGTAGTGATTGGTGTTTCAAATCGAATCGAAATTTGGGACGAATCACGTTGGCAAACATTTTCTGATGAAGCTGAGAGTAACTTCGATGAAATTGCTGAAAATATGATTGATTTTGGACTATAGAATAGGAAGAGGCTGACCAATGACTGAAACATTTCAACACTATACAGTCATGTTGAAGGAAACCGTAAATGGCTTAAACATTAAACCAAACGGGACTTATGTAGACTGTACTTTAGGCGGTGCCGGACATAGTGAATATTTACTAAGCCAATTGAACACCGATGGGCATCTTTATGCTTTTGATCAGGATCAAAAGGCAATTGACCATGCAAAACAACGGTTAGCGCCATATGTTGAAAAAGGAATGGTTACTTTTATCAAGGCTAATTTTAGGGAGTTAGAACTTCAGTTAGCTGAACGAGAAGTGACAGAAGTCGATGGGATTTTGTATGACTTAGGTGTTTCTTCACCTCAATTAGATGAGGCCGAACGTGGGTTTAGTTACCACCAGGATGCACCATTAGATATGCGGATGGATCAGTCAGCACCAATTTCTGCTTTTCATGTTATCAATGAATATTCTTATCAAGAACTGGTAAAAATTTTCTTTCGTTATGGCGAAGAAAAATTTTCGAAACAAATCGCTCGTGAAATTGAGCGTGTACGAAAAGAAAAGCCAATCGAAACAACTGGCGAATTAGTTGAAATCATCAAACGTGTGATTCCAGCCCCAGCTAGGAGAAAAGGTGGTCATCCTGCAAAAAGAATTTTCCAAGCAGTTCGAATTGCGGTAAATGACGAACTTGGAGCAGAAGAAACTTCTTTAGAACAAGCAATCAAATTATTGAAATTAAATGGTCGAATCAGTGCGATTACGTTCCATTCATTAGAAGATCGAATCGTTAAAAGTTTATTCAAAGAATACAGTACAGTTAGAGATCTACCACCAGGATTACCAGTTGTTCCTGAGGAGTTTCAACCGGAATTAAAAGTAATCACTAGAAAGCCAATCCTTCCATCAGAAGAAGAATTAGCAGAAAACAATCGTTCACGTAGTGCAAAACTGCGAATTGCGGAAAAAATACGAGTGACAGAGGAGTAGAATAATGGCAGAACTAAAAAGAGCACATGAATATCCATATGATTTCCCCGACATGGTGGATCAAGCTGAACAACTGCCAGATTCTAGTCAAGAAGTTGTTCTACCTCAATCACCTGCTAGACGGTTGAAACGAATCTCTAATTTAGAAAAATTAGTTATCAGTGGTTTAATTGTTATGCTAATTTCTTTGTCCGTTTTGACAATTATGTTAAGAACCAACATTAGTGGTGCTGAACAAGCAATTACTTCGATCCAAACGGATATTACTGAAAAGAAAACAGAAAAAACAACTTTGGAACAAGAAAAGAATGAACTTTCGCGTACAGAACGCGTAAAACAAATCGCAGAAGAAAAAGGATTGTCAATTAATGACGACAATTTAAGGAAAGTGAAGTAAATGAGTCTTAAAAATAAATTTCGGCGGTTTATGGAAAAGAAAAATCAAAATCCGATGAACAATCGCAAAAAAGTAGGTATCATTTTATTTGCTACGAGTATTGGGTTGTTCTTTTTATTTGCCGTCCGTTTCTCGTACATTATAATAGGTGGTCACGTGGCTGGTACTTCGTTATCTGAAAAAACAGAGCAGCTTTACCGAGGAAGTGAAGTTGTGCAGGCGAAACGAGGCACAATCTATGACCGAAATGGTATTGCAATTGCTGAAGATGCGACCTCTTATTCCATCAAAGCAATTCTTTCAAAAACATATACATCTGAAAATAAAAAACTTTATGCTCAAGAGAAAGATTTTAGTAAAATCGCAACAATTTTAAGTGATAATTTATCAATTAAGAAAAATGCCGCACTAAAAATCTTGCAAAATGGAGCGGATAATGAGTTATATCAAGTTGAATTTGGTAATTACGGACAGAATATCACGCAGGAAACAAAGCAGACGATTGAATCACAAATGAAAAAGGCTGGTTTAGCTGGTCTTTATTTTGATTCTCACAAGTCTCGCATGTATCCAAATGGTGTGTTTTCTTCCCACTTTATTGGATTTGCAATTCCTAATAAGGAAGGCAATGGGCTAGTCGGTAGTTTGGGATTAGAATCCGCTTATAATGATATTTTAACTGGGAAAGATGGCAAGATTGTTTATCAAAAAGATAAATATCAAAATCCTTTACCAGGAACGGTTGCTGATGAAGTTGCTTCTAAAGATGGTCAGGATATCTACACTACTCTAGATAGTAGATTACAAAGTTATTTAGAAACTTTGATGGATCAAGTCAATCAAGAATATCAACCTGAAGAGCTGACTGCTGTTTTAATGGAAGCTAAAACTGGTGAAATCGTAGCAATGGGTCAACGCCCTACCTTTAACCCCGAAACAATGGAGGGGCTAAATGACGAAAATGCTGTTTGGCGTAATTTCTTAGTACAGGATCGGTATGAACCAGGTTCGACAATGAAAGTCTTTACGACTGCTGCGGCTATCGAAGAAGGCGAGTACAACGAAAACGAAACATTTGTTTCTGGTAAAATCGCTGTGGCTGATGCAACTATCAATGACCATGACTTTGGTGAAAAAGGTGTATTGACAATGCGTCAAGCACTATCTTGGTCAAGTAACGTGGGAATGGTTATTTTAGAACAAAGACTAGGTGGACGTTGGTACAACTACCTTCAAAAACTTGGCTTTGGTCAAAGTACTCACTCTGGACTAGACGACGAAAATGCAGGCACATTGCCAACAGAAAATATTGTTGACCGAGCAATGAGTGCATATGGTCAAGCAGTTGGTGTAACTAATTTTCAAATGATGAAGGCATTTTCTTCAATCGCTAACAATGGAACGATGCTTCAACCTAGATTCATCAGTAAAATCGTTGATCCACAAACTGGAGAAGAACGAACAACTCAGACAGAAGTATTAGGACAACCATATTCAAAAGAAACGACAGAAAAAGTACGTGAATATATGCGTGATGTTGTTGAAAGTGAAAATTACGGAAGTGCTTATGGTGTTTATTCTGTACCAGGGTATAACGTATCAGCAAAAACTGGTACAGCACAGATTGCTTCTGACTCTGGTGGTTATCAAGTTGGAGATACTTCTTATCTTTATTCAATCGTTGAAATGGTTCCTTCAGAAGATCCTGAATATGTTCTTTATCTAACGATGAAACATCCAAAAACATATGATCGAATGGCTTTAGCAAAAATTGCAAATCCATTAATGAAACGTGCGATGGACTTCAAAGAAACAGAAGGCGACACTAAAGAAACGACGGATCAAACAGAAAAAGTGGTGGTTGCTGATTACCGCAATTTGGAATCAGATATTGCTGCGGCTGATGCGCAAAAGAGCGGCTTACAGCCAGTAGTGATTGGTAACGGAAAGAAAGTTATCAAGCAATCAACTTCCAACGGCGACAAACTCATTCTGGGAGAAAAATTGATTCTACAAACGGGTGGCGATGAACTGATGCCTGATGTTACTGGTTGGTCAAAAGCCGATATTATGAAGTTAGGCAAAATTCTTGGCATTGAAGTCACTTTTGATGGTGATGGTTATTGTACCGAGCAAAGTCTCGCGCCGTATGAAAAAATTACCGATAAAAAATTACACTTTACTTTAAAAGAGTAAGAAAAGAAATAGGAGAGAAAAAAAGCATGGAATGGACACAAGCATTAATTCCCATTGTGAGTAGCTTTGCGATGACAGTTGCAGTAATGCCATTGTTTATTGGCTACTTTCAAATGAAAAAACAAGGACAGGCGATTCGTGAAGAAGGACCTAAATGGCATAACATCAAAGCCGGGACTCCGACGATGGGTGGCTTAGTGTTCCTAATTGCAGCAATCTTAACTGGCATCTGGGTGGGAGCATGGCAAAACCAGCTAACACCCATACTCTTTATTTTGTTATTTGTTTTAGCGTTATATGGTGCCATTGGTTTTTTAGATGATTTCATTAAAGTTTTTAAAAAAAGAAATATGGGATTAAATTCCATTCAAAAATTGATTGGTCAAATTGTTGGAGGAGTAGCTTTTTATCTCGTTTATCGTTCAGAAGGTTACCCAGGTATACTTAACTTTTTTGGATTAGAAATTAGCTTAGGAATTCTCTATGGGCTATTCGCAATTTTCTGGTTGGTTGGGTTCTCAAATGCAGTGAATTTGACGGATGGAATCGATGGCTTAGTTGCAGGACTAGGAACGATTTCTTTTGCAACTTATGCCCTTATTGCTTGGCATCAAAACCAACTAGATGTTTTGATTATTTGTTTAAGTGTCGTTGGTGGATTAATTGGTTTCTTTTCTTACAATCACAAACCTGCGAAAATTTTTATGGGTGATGTGGGTTCTTTGGCTTTAGGTGGTTTGTTAGCAGCAATCTCAATGATGCTAAATCAAGAATGGACGTTGTTATTAGTTGGTTTGATTTATGTTATGGAAACGGCAAGTGTAATGTTACAAGTAGCTTCATTTAAGTTAACTGGGAAACGAATTTTCAAAATGTCACCAATTCATCATCACTTTGAAATGAGTGGCTGGTCTGAATGGAAAATCGATATTGTTTTTTGGTTAGTTAGCTTAGGAACTTCACTTATTACATTATGGCTTGTTTGGTAGGAGATGACAGGAAATGAAAAAAATAACAACATATGAAAATAAAAAAGTCCTAGTCTTAGGACTTGCAAAAAGCGGATTTAGTGCGGCCAAATTGTTACATGAATTGGGCGCACTTGTCACCGTTAACGACGGAAAACCATTTGATGAGAACCCTGAGGCCCAAGATTTATTAGCTTTAGGAATCAAAGTAGTTACAGGTAGTCATCCAATTGAACTTTTGGATGAAGATTTTTCTGTAATGGTAAAGAATCCTGGTATTCCTTATAACCATCCATTGGTGGCGAAGGCACAAGAAATGGGTATTCCGGTAATTACGGAAGTAGAGTTAGCTTACGAGGTAGCGGAATGTCCAATTATTGGTATCACTGGAACGAATGGAAAAACGACAACGACAACAATGACGGGATTACTGTTAAATGCTGGAGAAAGCAAGGGAATGGCTCGTTTAGCCGGAAATATTGGTTATCCAGCAAGTAGCGTAGCTCAGGAAGCACAAGCAGACGATAAAATTGTTATGGAATTGTCAAGTTTTCAACTAATGGGTATTACAGACTTTCATCCAAATGTAGCAGTTATCACAAATATCTATGAAGCACATATTGACTATCATGGAACACGTGAAGAGTATGTAAAAGCAAAATGGGAAATTCAAAAAAATATGACAACTGAAGATTATTTGATTTTGAATTGGAACCAGGAAGAACTACGAATGTTATCTCAAACGACGCAAGCACAGATCTTACCTTTCTCGACAACAGAAGTATTGGAAAAAGGTGCGTATTGCGTAGAGGGAATCATTTATTATAATCAAGAAAAAATCATGGATGCTTCAGATTTAGGCGTTCCTGGTGCGCACAATATTGAAAATGCTTTGGCGGCAATTACGGTTGCTAAATTATACGATATCTCGACGGAAGCAATTAAACAAACACTGCATTTATTCCATGGCGTTCCTCATCGCACTCAATATGTAGGAGAAATTCAGGGAAGAAAATTTTATAACGATTCTAAAGCAACCAATATCTTAGCAACGGAAATGGCACTAAGTGGTTTTGCTCCAGAAAAAATGATTTTATTAGCTGGTGGATTAGACAGAGGTAATAGTTTTGATGAACTAGTTCCGTCTCTTCAAAATGTGAAAGCGTTGATTGCGTTCGGCGAAACGAAACATAAACTAGTTGAAGCTGGTCAAAAGGCCGGTATTCAAGTAATTGAAATAACAGAAAATGTTGAAACAGCTGTACCACTAGCATTAGCGTTGAGTGATGAAGAAGATGTTATTTTGTTATCTCCAGCTAATGCAAGCTGGGATCAATATCCTAACTTCGAGATTCGTGGTACGCGCTTCATGGAAGCTGTCAATAAATTAAAATAGAAAAGAAACGAGCGATAAAAATGAAAATTTTGGTTACAGGCGGCGGAACAGGTGGTCATATCTATCCAGCATTAGCCTTTGTTAATTATGTGAAATCTCAAGATCAAGATGCTGAGTTTATGTATGTCGGGGCAAAACGAGGATTAGAAAATAAGATTGTTCCAGAGACTGGTATTCCTTTTCATACTTTAGAAATTCAAGGATTTAAACGGAAATTGTCATTTGACAATGTCAAAACAGTCCAACTATTTTTGAAAAGTATTCGCCAAGCAAAAAAAATCTTGAAAGATTTTCAGCCAGATGTGGTGATTGGAACAGGTGGATATGTATCAGGTGCTGTTGTATACGCTGCGGCAAAGTTGAATATTCCAACAATCATTCATGAACAAAATAGTGTTCCAGGAATTACCAATAAGTTTCTTAGTCGTTATGTTGACCATATTGCGCTTTCTTTCCAAGATGCAGCACAATTTTTTCCAGAAGAAAAATCAAGTCTGATTGGTAATCCTCGCGCACAGGAAGTCGCTGACACACCGAAATCGACTATTTTAGCTAATTTCGGATTAGCAACAGATAAAAAAACAGTTCTGATTTTTGGTGGAAGCCAAGGTGCGTTGAAGTTGAATGAAGCGGTAATGAATTTCCTAGATAGCTTTAATGATGATAGTTACCAAGTATTATACGCTTCAGGAGATCGCTACTATGAACAAATTAAAAGTCAAGTTGGTGCTATCAAGCTAAGCAATGTCAGTATTCAACCATATATTCGACAGATGGCTGAAGTGATGGCAAGTAGTGATTTGCTTGTAGGAAGAGCAGGTGCAACGTCCATTGCAGAATTTACAGCATTAGGATTACCAGCAATTTTGATCCCAAGTCCTTATGTTACTAATGATCATCAAACTAAAAATGCGCAAAGCTTAGTGAATGCGGGTGCTGCAAGAATGATCGCAGATGGCGAGTTAACAGGTGAAACTTTAGGAAGAGCAATCAATGAAATCATGACAGACGAAAAAGTGCAACAGCAAATGTCACAGGCTTCAAAAAAACAAGGGATGCCAGACGCATCTAAACGTTTATATGAATTGGTTCAAAGTGTTATTAAAAAGTAAAAGGTGGTGGTCTTAGTGAGTAAAAAGAAAGAACCCAATGATTTACCCAATTCATCTGATAACCAAGATGAATTAACTCCGTGGCAAAAGGCCAACCAAAAGTATTTAGCTGAACATCATAAAAAGGACGAGAAACTTCACGAAGATTCAGACGAATCTGTTACAAACCAAGAAGAACAGTCAAAAGATTCGTCCAACGAAGACGAAAAGGATGAACTTCCAGCGTTTCTGACTGAACCAGAAGAGTCAACAAAACAGACAGGTCCATATAATGGTTCTTTCTTAAATCGATTGCCTAATTTGAAAAATCAGCGTAACAAAGTCTTGATGCGTAGACTGTCATTAATTATAACAATCTTAGGGATTCCGTTGTTATTTTTGATTTATTATATTTCACCATATAGTAAGCTAGAAGCAGTTACTGTAACTGGAAATGAGCTCATTTCTAATCAGACAGTGATCGCTGAATCAAAGTTAAGAATTGGTGACAATTTGTGGACACAATATTGGGACAGAGATCAACATGTAAAAGAATTGAAAACTGAACAACCTCGAGTGAAGACAGCAGAAATTAGTTTTCATTCAATCAATCAATTTGAGCTAGCAATCACGGAATATAAAGATATTGCGTTAATTGCTACTGAAAACAAGTATTATCCTGTACTTGAAAATGGCATTGTTTTAGATCAAAAAGTAGATAACCCTACGAAAAATTTACCGATTCTTGAAGACTTCAAAAGTGATGCAAAAATTAAGGCCTTGGTAAAACAATACAATCAACTTTCTGCTGAGCTACAAAAAGCCATTTCAGAAATTAAATATGCACCCACAGAAAGTAATGAAAATTTACTTCAGATGAACATGAACGATGGTAATCAGGTATTAGTGAATATCACGAATTTGGCTAGTCAAATGAAATATTACCCACAAGTTGCTAAAGAGATGCAAGAAAATGGTGTGATTGACATGGAAGTTGGCATTTTTTCTTATCCTTACTCAAATAGTACAGAAGAGCAAACCGAAACTTCCGCTGACGAAGAAACAAATCAAAATGCTGTCACATCAACAGAAATAGAGTCTGGTGAGTCAACTGAAGCAGACCAACAAGCTGATGAGTCAACGCCATCTTCAAGTAGTTCAATCGAAAATCAATAAAACAACCTTAAAAAGTGATAATCTACTTTCTAAAAACTATTAATTTATGGTAGAATTGAAAGCAGTGAATATCTATAATATAGTATATTTAAAAACGAACGTTAGTTGTTCGCTTGTATATGGAATAGTAAGTAGGAGGGAATCCCATTCATGGCAAAAACAGGAATGTATGTAGGCCTTGATATTGGAACGACATCTGTCAAAGTTGTCGTGGCTGAATATATCGACAGCCAAATGAATATTATTGGAGTAGGAAACGCAAAATCAGAAGGGATTAACCGCGGCATTATCGTTGATATTGATAAAACAGTTCAAGCAATTCAACGTGCAGTACGACAAGCAGAAGAAAAAGCCGGCATTCAAATTAAGGGTGTCAGTGTGGGATTACCTGCAAATATGCTTGAAGTCGAAAATTGCCAAGGAATGATTGCAGTAAATGGGGATTCAAAAGAAATCACCGATGAAGATGTCAGAAATGTGGCTTCAGCTGCCCTTGTTCGTTCAATTCCTCCTGAACGTCAGATCGTGTCAATTTTGCCACAAGACTTTACTGTAGATGGTTTTGAAGGGATTAGAGATCCTCGAGGAATGATCGGTGTGCGCTTAGAAATGTTTGGTCTATTATTTACTGGACCAAAAACGATTGTTCACAATATCAGAAAGTGCGTCGAAAAAGCTGGCTTAATTGTCAATGAATTAGTAATTACACCGTTAGCTTTAACGGAAACGATTCTTTCTGACGGAGAAAAAGATTTTGGAACGATTGTTATTGACATGGGTGGTGGCCAAACTACAACGGCTGTTATGCATGACAAACAATTGAAATTTACAAACACAGATCAAGAAGGTGGCGAATTTGTCACTAAAGATATCTCAATCGTTTTGAATACTTCATTCAACAACGCAGAGGCATTAAAAATTAATTATGGTGATGCGTATCCAGAAAGAACATCAGAAAACGAAGAATTTCCTGTGGATGTAATTGGACAATCAGAACCTGTCAAGGTTGATGAACGTTATCTATCAGAAGTAATTTCAGCGCGTATGGAACAAATCTTTAATAAAGCAAAAGATGCTTTGGATCAAATCGAAGCGTTGGAATTACCTGGTGGTGTCATATTAACAGGTGGTGCGGCTAGCTTGCCAGGCGTAGTTGAACTAGCACAAGAAATTTTTGGTGTTAATGTAAAACTGTATGTTCCTAACCATATGGGACTAAGAAATCCAGTCTTTACAAACGTCATTAGTATTGTTGATTATTCAGCAAACTTAAGTGAAGTATATCAACTTGCTAAATCAGCAGTTACTGGCGAAACAGCTATTCAGCATGTATCAGTTACTGAACATGAAGCACCTTCTTATGACTCTTACGAATCAGCTGAAGAGGTAACTTATGAAGAACCAGAAGAAAAAAAATCTGGTGAAAACGTAACAAGTAAAATCAAAGGTTTCTTTACAAATATTTTTGATTAATTCATCCTGGGAGGAATAAAACATGGAATTCTCAATTGATAATAATATCAATGACGGCGCAGTTATCAAAGTCATCGGTGTCGGTGGCGGCGGTGGAAATGCTGTAAACCGTATGATTGAAGAAAACGTTAAAGGTGTTGAATTCATCACAGCCAACACAGACGTTCAAGCATTAAAAAATTCAAAGGCTGAAACTGTTATTCAATTAGGCCCTAAATATACACGTGGTCTTGGTGCTGGTTCTCAACCAGAAGTTGGCCAAAAAGCTGCTGAAGAAAGTGAACAATCATTGCGTGAAGCTTTAGATGGCGCAGATATGATTTTTATCACTGCTGGAATGGGTGGAGGTACTGGTACCGGTGCTGCACCAATCGTTGCAGGAATTGCAAAAGAATTAGGCGCTTTGACAGTGGGAGTTGTTACACGACCATTTACTTTTGAAGGTCCTAAACGTGGACGTTTCGCTGCTGAAGGTATTGCTCGATTGAAAGAAAATGTCGATACATTATTGATTATTTCAAACAATCGTTTACTTGAAGTTGTTGATAAGAAGACACCAATGCTTGAAGCATTCCGTGAAGCAGATAATGTTTTACGACAAGGTGTTCAAGGAATTTCTGATCTAATCACTGCACCAGGTTATGTGAATCTTGACTTTGCTGACGTTAAAACTGTGATGGAAAATCAAGGAACTGCATTAATGGGAATTGGTGTTGCCAGCGGTGAAGAACGTGTCATTGAAGCAACGAAGAAAGCTATTTCTTCTCCACTTCTTGAAACATCAATCGATGGAGCAGAACAAGTATTGTTGAACATTACTGGTGGGCTAGACATGACATTATTTGAAGCACAAGATGCGTCTGATATTGTTGCCAATGCTGCTACAGGTGATGTAAACATTATCTTAGGTACATCAATTAACGAAGAATTGGGCGATGAAATCCGCGTAACGGTTATTGCAACAGGTATTGATGAGTCAAAAAAGGAGCGTAAGTCTAGCCGTCCAGCTAGACAACAAATGCAATCACAAGCTCAAAAACCAATCTTAGATATGGACCAAGCAAAACCAACTTCAACTGAAGATGAAAACAGCTTTGGTGACTGGGATATCAGACGTGAACAAAATGTCCGTCCTAAAGTTGAAGAATCAAACTTTGATAATGTTGAAAAAAAAGATTTTGATACATTCAGCCGCGAAGAAACAAAAGCGAATGACGATGACGAATTAAATACGCCACCGTTTTTCCGTCGCAAGCGATAAAGGAGAGGAAAGAGCACATGATTGCTGACAACTTGCAAGAAATTGAGCAAGAAATTCAGGATTCGTGTGCTCTTGTTCATCGAAATCCGAAAGAAGTTCAATTAGTTGCTGTAACAAAATCAGTTGATTCAGATACGACCAAACAACTTGTTGAAGCGGGTGTTCTGCATTGTGCAGAAAATCGTGTAGACAAATTATTACAGAAGAAGCAAGATTTAGTTGATTTTCTTGAAATAAAATGGCATTTGATTGGTAATTTACAGCGTAGGAAGGTAAAATTGATTGTAAATGAAATTGATTATTTTCATGCGCTGGATAGTTTGAAATTAGCAGAAGAAATCCAAAAGAGGGCTGAGAAAGAATTGGCTTGCTTTATTGAAGTAAATGTATCAGGTGAGGAATCCAAGCATGGAATTTCTCCAGATGAGTTGCTTTCATTTGTTGAATCTTTAGGTGATTATTCAAAAATCAAGGTAATTGGCTTGATGACTATGGCCCCCAAAGATGCTTCTGTTGAACAAATCCACAAAGTATTTGGAACACTTGAAGACTTACGTAACCTTGTCCATCAGCAAGGATTTGCTCATGCACCGTGTGAAGAATTAAGTATGGGAATGAGTCAAGATTTTCCGATTGCGATACAAGAAGGAGCAACATTTATCCGTGTAGGTACAGCGCTATTCAAGGACAAATAAGGGAGGAAGAGTCATGCCACTTTTAAATAGAGGAGCAATTGCTAATTTTTTCGGATTAGCCGATGAAGAAGAGTACGAATATCCAGATTTTCCTGAAACAAAAAAACAAACGGTGACTCAGTCACAAACACAAAAAACAGTAAAACCAACAGTTAATAAACCAACGCGTGAGGCAACTCAAACAGTTACCAATACTTCGCATTATGCGATACGTGAGGAAAAACCGACTGTTGAGCAAAAGAAAGTAATTGAGCTTCGTCAAGCTCCAACACGACCAGTGAAACAAGAAGAAAAGACTGCTCGTCAATCTTATGAACCGAAAACTAATTTGGCAAATAAAATCACAGTGATGGAACCACGTGCCTACTCAGAAGCAATGATGATTGCTAAAAAAATCATTGCTGGTGAAGCGACATTAGTGAACTTCCATTTAGTGGAAGAAAAACAAGCACGTCGCATTGTTGATTTCTTAACTGGGACAGTTTACGCATTGGATGGAGACATCAAAAGGGTTGGCGATGAAATGTTTCTTTGTACACCAACTGGTATGGAAATTGATAGTTCAACTGCTCAAACATTCGCAGATGCAAATATTTTTGATCTGTAAGAGGAGGAAGGACCATTTTAATTTATCGTTTGCTTAATCTACTTAATGATGCAGTTTATCTATATACTATTTTATTAGTTATTTATGCATTGTTGTCCTGGTTTCCTGGAGGGTATCAATCGGCTTTTGGAAAATTTTTATCCAGAATCTGTGAACCTTACCTTAGCTTGTTTGATCGATTAAATTTACGCTTTGGACCAATCGACCTTACAATCATGGTGGCAGTTATTATTTTGAATCTAGCTAGCCAAGGATTAACAATGATTATTGTTTCACTTTTATAGTTTTAGGAGGTGAGTAGTATGGATGAAAATATCTACCAACATTTTCGAACGGAAGAACGGACATTTATTGATTCGGTTGGCGATTGGATTGAGCAAGTACAAAGCCAATATGCACCGTACTTAACTGATTTCTTAGATCCAAGACAAGCTTATATTTTGGAAACTTTGATTCGCCAAGACAGTGAGCTGCGTTTTACGTTTTATGGTGGATATGAACAAGCGGAGAGAAAACGATGCTTGATTTATCCGGAGTATTACGAACCTACTGAAGACGATTTTGAAGTGAGCTTGTATGAGGTGCACTATCCTAGTAAATTTGCTAGCTTAAGTCATGGAAAAATATTAGGTACATTGGTAGGTACTGGCATTAAGCGTGCTTATTTTGGAGATATTATCTCAGATGGTGAACGATGGCAAATCTTTGTTGCAAGAGAGATTGAACACTTTGTTGTTGCTCAAATAACGAAAATTGGTAAAGTAACGGCTCGATTAGAACCAATTGCTTATACAGAAATGTTATTGCCGAAAGATAGTTGGACACAAGAAAGAGGAACAGTGACTTCGATGCGCCTTGATAGCGTCATTTCAGAAATCTATAATATTTCTAGGCAAAGGTCGAAACAATTGATTGAATCTGGTAAAGTGAAAGTGAACTGGACGGAAAACACACGACCAGATTTTATTCTTGAATTATTAGATATTGTTTCGATTCGTGGATATGGGCGAATCCAGATTCAAGAACTTGAGGGAAAAACGAAAAAAGAAAAATATAGGGTATTATTTGGTGTATTACGCAAATAAAACAAAGAGGTGGTTTATTCATGGCTTTAACTCCATTAGATATTCAAAATAAAACATTCCCAACAAAAATGCGTGGGTATAATCAAGATGAAGTAGATGATTTTTTAGATTTAGTTGTTCGTGACTATGAGGAAGCAACAACTAAAAATCGTGAATTAGAAAAAGCAATTAAACATTCTGAAGAAAAATTAGAGTACTTCAATGAATTAAAAGATGCATTGAACCAATCAATTATTGTTGCACAAGATACAGCAGATAAAGTAAAAACAAGTGCAAGCAAAGAATCAGAAGTTATTGTGACATCTGCTCAAAATAAAGCGGATGAATTAGTTGCTAATGCTGAAAAACGCGCACACCAACTAACAACTGATGCGGAAGAAAAAGCACGTCAAATCTTAACAGATGCGACTGAAAAAGCAAAACAACTTGCAACAGAAACGGAAGACTTGAAAAAACGGACACGTGTCTTCCACCAACGTATCAGCTTGATGTTAGAATCACAACTAGAACAAGTGAAGAGTCCTGAGTGGGATGAAATTTTACAACCATTCTCAAGTTATGTGAATGATAGCCATGAAGTGATTAAAGAAGTTTTGGCAAAACAGCTTGACAATGAAAATAATCCTGTTGTAAACTCAGAATCAGAAACGTTAGAGTCTCCAGCAGTTCAAACATTTGATACGAGAGAAATTGATCTCTCTGTTATTGCTGACGAAAACGAGTAGAACAGAAAAGCACTTTGAATTCTTTTAGCGAGCCAATGATAGTGTGAGTTTGGCAAGACCCTACAAAGTGAAAGATCCTCTACCTTAATTATTTCTGAAATAAAAGTAAGAAGTAACGGCTGACCTCGTTATTGGTCTCGAAGAAGTTACGTTTTTTGTAACTTAAATTTGGGTGGTACCACGGCATGTTCGTCCCTTTGGGATGCACGTGCCTTTTTTGCGTTTAGAAAAAATCAAAGGAGTGAAGTTCTTTTATGAAAATGAAAGAGACATTACAATTAGGAAAAACAAAATTTCCTATGCGTGGAAATTTGCCCAACCGTGAAGGTGAATGGCAAAAAGAATGGGAAGAAGTAGGCATCTACCAAAAAAGACAAGAATTAAATGAAGGCAAACCAAGTTTTATTCTACATGATGGACCTCCCTATGCGAACGGTAATATTCATTTAGGTCACTCTTTGAATAAAATTAGTAAAGATATTATCATTCGCTCAAAATCAATGTCTGGATTCCGTGCACCTTACGTTCCAGGTTGGGATACACATGGATTGCCAATCGAACAAGTATTAGCAAACAAAGGTATCAAACGTAAAGAAATGCCAATCACTGAGTATTTAGAAAAATGTCGTGAATATGCGCTTTCTCAAGTTGATAAGCAACGTGAAGATTTTAAGCGCTTAGGTGTTGCTGGAGATTGGGCACATCCTTATGTAACATTAGACCCATCGTACGAAGCGGCACAAATTCGTGTGTTTGGAAAAATGGCAGAAAAAGGTTACATCTATAAAGGATTAAAACCAATTTACTGGTCTCCATCAAGTGAATCTTCTCTTGCCGAAGCTGAAATTGAATATAAAGATGTAAAATCACCATCAATCTTTGTTGCTTTTAAAGTGAAAGATGGGAAAGGAGTCTTAGATGAAGATACGTCATTTGTTATTTGGACAACAACGCCATGGACTTTGCCAGCAAACCAAGGAATCGCTGTAAACGAAAACTTTGTTTATGTTCTAGTTGAAGCAGACGGACGCAAGTTTGTTGTAGCAAAAGATTTATTAGAAAAAGTTCAAGCTGAAATTGGTTGGGAAAATGTTACTGTACTGAAGGAAATCTCTGGTAAAGAGATGGAACTCATGACAGCACAACATCCTTTTTATGATCGTGAATCTGTAGTTATTTTAGGTGACCATGTAACATTAGAAGCAGGAACTGGTTTAGTTCACACTGCTCCTGGACACGGGGAAGATGACTACATTGCTGGGAATAAATATAAATTACCAGTTGTTTCACCAGTAGATTCTAAAGGTGTGTTTACTGATGAAGCACCAGGCTTTGAAGGCATTTTTTATGATAAAGCAAATCCAATGATTACAGAGTTGCTTGAAGAAAAAGGCGCGTTATTGAAAATTGAATTCTTTACACATAGCTATCCACATGACTGGCGTACAAAAAAACCAGTTATCTATCGTGCAACACCACAATGGTTTGCATCAATTGATGACTTCCGCCAAAACATTTTAGATGAAGTTGAAAATGTAGATTGGATTATCCCATGGGGCAAAACTCGTTTGTACAACATGATTCGTGATCGTGGGGACTGGGTTATCTCTCGCCAACGTGCATGGGGTGTACCATTACCAATTTTCTATGCGGAAAACGGTGAGGCAATCATTACACCAGAAACAATCGAGCACGTGGCAAAACTATTTGCAGAACATGGCTCAATCATTTGGTTTGAAAAAGAGGCGAAAGATCTTTTACCAGAAGGCTTTACACATCCTGGCTCACCAAATGGCGAATTTACTAAAGAAACTGATATCATGGATGTTTGGTTCGACTCTGGTTCTTCACATGAAGCTGTTTTACGTCAACGACCAGAATTATCATTCCCAGCAGATATGTATTTGGAAGGTTCTGACCAATATCGTGGCTGGTTCAACTCAAGTATTACAACGAGTGTAGCAATCAATGGTGTAGCGCCTTATCGCTCAGTTCTTTCTCAAGGTTTCACACTTGATGGTGAAGGACGCAAGATGAGTAAATCTTTAGGGAATACGATTGTTCCTGATAAAGTAATCAAACAATTCGGTGCAGATATTCTTCGTTTATGGGTGTCAAGTGTTGATTATGAAGCAGACGTTCGTGTTTCAATGGATATCTTAGGTCAAGTAGCAGAAGTATACCGCAAAATCAGAAATACAATGCGTTTCTTGATTGCTAATACGGAAGACTTTGATCCAAAACAAGATGCGGTTTCTTACAATGAATTACGTTCAGTTGATAAGTATATGACCGTTCGTTTGAACCAAGTGATTAAAGAAATCCGTGATGAAGGCTATGAAAAATATAATTTCATGCATATTTATCGTACAGTGATGAATTTCTTAACCGTTGATTTATCTGCATTCTATTTAGATTTTGCCAAAGACGTTGTTTATATCGAGTCAGAAAATGACTATCAACGTCGTTGTATGCAGACTGTCTTCTACCAAACTGCTGTTGCATTAACAAAATTATTAACACCAATCATTCCTCATACAACAGAAGAAATCTGGTCATTCTTAAAAGAAGAAGAAGACTATGTACAATTGAGTGAATTGCCTGGTTATGAAGAATTTTCAAATCAAGCTGAATTGATGGATACTTGGGAAGCATTTATGGATTTCCGTGACAAAGTGTTAAAAGCTTTGGAAGAAGCAAGAAACGCAAAATTGATTGGTAAATCTTTAGAAGCAAAAGTAACGGTTTATCCAAATGAACAAGTTCGTGAATTATTGACAGCAGTGGATGCTGATATTCCACAATTGTTGATTATTTCTCCTGACTATTTTGAAATTGCCTCTGCAGGAGAAGTTGCTCCAGCTGACGCAGTTGATTTTGAAGATGTAGCAATTTTAGTTGAAAAAGCAGACGGAGAAGTTTGTGATCGTTGTCGCCAAATCCGTAAAGATGTTGGTGTGGATGAAAAATTACCACACTTATGCGGACGTTGTGCCAAAATTGTTGAAGAAAACTATCCAGAAGCTGTTGCAGAAGGATTCGAATAAGAAAAGAACAAAAGAACAAAAGAAAGAACTATCTATTTAGTTGGATAGTTCTTTTTTATGTAAACTAACTAGACAAAAAAGAAGCACGTTTCTTATCAACTGTTGTTGATAAGAAACGTGCTTCTTTGAGTCACAAGAGTTGTTAATTTAATTTTCCACGTTCACGGTACCAATGGTCGGGTTGCCAGATCCATTCAAAACCATCTTTTTCTAGAAGTTCGAATGCTTCATCAGGCCCCATTGAACCAGCTTTATAATTGGGAAAATCAGGCTGGATTTGATCCCACGTTTTACGAATTACGTCAACGATATGCCAAGATTGAGCAACTTCTTCCCAATGTGAAAAGTTTGTTCCATCACCATTTAAGGAATCTAAAAGTAATTTTTCGTAAGCTTCAGGACTATTTTCAACCATTTCAGCACTATTTCGAAAGGCTAACTTGATTGGTTCAGTATCAAACCCTTGTCCAACTTCTTTCCCATTAAGTGAAAGAGAAAAACCTTCTGTTGGTTGAATGTAGATGGTCAAAACATTTGGTGGAAGGTTTTTTTCTTCGCAAGCTTCATCAACAGAAGTTTTAAAAACATTGACGGGCACTTGTTTGAAGACCACGTTGATTCGGGTTCCTTTTTCCGTCAAACGCTTACCAGTTCGGATATAAAAGGGAACACCGGACCATCGAAAATTATCGATAGTGAATTTTCCAGCGACAAATGTTTCTGTTTCAGAATGTTCATCTACTTTATCTTCATCACGATAAGCCTTGAAACGTTGTCCATCCAATTCTCCAGCTGCATATTGTCCACGAACAAAGTTTTCTTTGACCTCATCTTCGTTATAAATCCGAACAGCTTTTAAGGCTTTGATTTTTTCTGTACGAATTTCTTTTTCAGAAAAGGCAACAGGAGGTTCCATCGCTAATAAAGCGACAACTTGTAGAATGTGGTTTTGCACCATATCTTTTAGTGCACCACTGTGATCGTAATATCCACCACGATCTTCGACACCAAGACTTTCACCAAATGTGATTTGGATATTGTCAATGTAACGGTTGTTCCATTGTGATTCAAAGATATTGTTAGCAAAGCGAATAGCTGAAATATTTTGAATCATTTCTTTTCCTAGATAGTGGTCGATTCGAAAAATATCCTGTTCAGGAAAAACCTGTCGAATTTGTTGGTTCAAGTCAAAAGCAGATTGATAATCTGCGCCAAATGGTTTTTCGATAATCAAACGATTGAACCCAGTCTCGGTAACGATTTTTTCTGATTTCAAATGTGTAACGATCGTTCCAAAAAATTGTGGTGCCATTGCTAAATAGTACACGCGATTTCCGCTGATTTGGTATTTCTCATCCAATTCGTCCGCTAATTCTTTAAGGGTTTGGTAATGCGTAGAATCATTTACATCATGTGACTGATAGTAGAAATGGTCAGCAAAGCGTTCAGCTTCTTCAGCAGTTGGGTTCAATGATTGAATCGTCTCTTTGACTACTTCACGGTAGTGTTCATCTGACCAAGGACGGCGCGCGGTACCAATCACTGCAAAGTGTTCATTTAAATTCCCCTTTTTATAAAGGCGGAATAAGGAAGGGTACAGCTTGCGTTGTGCTAAATCGCCTGTACCGCCAAAAATCGTAAATAAAACATTTTTTTCATTTGACATGCAGATGTCCTCCTTTATAGTTTATCAACAAAAATGGTACTAGCCGCCTTGAAGCTGACGGAAATTTGTTTGGTTTCGTTCTTTATCGTAATCGGGCCTTCGTAAGCTGCGATATCAATGATTTCATATTCTTCATCAATATTTAGATCAATGGTTACAAGGTAGTCGAGTAGTTCTTTTTCATCTAGTACGCGAGCAATCCGAATGTGTGTGCCAAGTGGATAAGATTCTAATGTTTGGCGGCGCTCTTCATGAACAACTTGTTCTTTTTGTGGGATAATGCCGCCGTGAGGGCAATGCTTAGGATGATTCAAATAGTTTTCTAAACGATCTGCAAGTTGTTCTGACGTAACATGTTCTAAGACTTCAGCGTCATCATGTACTTCATTCCAACGATAATCTAAATGTTCAACTAAAAAAACTTCCCATAAACGATGTTTGCGAATCAAGCTACTAGCTTTATAAAGTCCCGCGGTCGTTAATTGTACGCCTTGGTAGGGTGAATGTTCAACTAATTGCTCTTTCACAAGTTTTGAAATCATTTCACTAACGGACGCCGGCGAGACATCCAGGCTGGATACGATTTGTTTATTGTTAACTTTGGTTGTATCGCCACCCAACTCTAAAATGATTTTTAAGTAATCCTCTCGATTTGGTGTCATGTTCGATCATCCTTTCATGGTAAAAACCATCAATAGTAAGTGTAACAAAAAAAAATGAAAATGACTATTTTTCTAAATGAAAAAATGAGGAATTTTTGTTCGCTCTTCACAAACAAAAACAGCTGACACAAATTGGTCAGCTGGATTATTTACCGGAATCAATTGAATTGTTTGAAGTGATTTTCTAGGTTATTTTTGTGACAAGAAAATTGAAATAAATTATTGCTCTTTTTTGCTCAAAACATATGAGATATCTTCAGCTTCATCATAAAATGTCATCGGCGATTGGTTCGTCAATACGAGATGGTAACCATATTGATCACGAACAACAAATTTTTGAGCATTTAATTCGATTAAGGTTGCTTGGATTGGTTGCTGATCTAAAACTAACGTGTATTCAGGAAGAACAGTTAGTTGATGCTTTTGCTGAAGGTGATCTTGAAAATACCAGGTGCGAACATAAGTTGTAACATCACTTGCTTTTTCTTGCTTTTTTTGTTGCCTTTTTTGAACAGCGACCCCACCGAGCAAGGTCAATAACGACATGCCAATCAGATACGAAATTCTTTTTTTCATCGAATCGCTCCTTCTTAACTAAATTAAACGGGGAAAGTTCGTAGTCATTTTTATGCTTACATTCATTCTACCGAAAAAAGGATAAAAATTCTCTAAGACTTTCGACTGGTTTTTCAAGTGTTTTTAGTAAAATTATGATAGGATACTAAATAGAAAGATAGGTGACAACAAGTGGATTATCAGCAAGTCGAGGTCGTCTCTTTTCTTGAACGACCCAATCGTTTTATTGCCTATTGTCAAAAAACAGACGGCGAGGTCATCACTGCTCATGTCAAGAATACAGGACGCGGAAGAGAAGTGTTTCTTCCAGGTGCGCAAGTTGCAGTGACTTACACGCCAAGTCCTAAAAGAAAAACAGATTATGATTTAATTGCAGTTAAGAAAAAAGACGCTTGGTTCAACATTGATAGCCAATTGCCTAATCAGTTAGCTGCTGAAGGAATTTTAAATGGGAAAATCCAGTTGCCTGAGCTGATGGGGGAAATTACTTTTTTGAAACGTGAAGTTGTGTATCATCATTCAAAATTTGATATCTATTTGGAAACTTCAACGAATCAAAAAATTTTTGTGGAAGTCAAAGGAATGACGTTAGAAAATTTAGCTGTCGGAGCATTTCCGGATGCGCCAACGACGCGAGGGCTAAAACATATTTTGGAATTAGTAGACGCACACAAAGAAGGGTACTTGACATATGTTTTGTTTATTGCTCAATTTGAACAATTAACAGTCTCTACGATTCATCAAGAGATGCAACCAGAATTTGCACTGGCTATTCGAGCAGCTCAAATAGAAGGCGTCCAAGTTCTTACGTATAATTGTTTGGTGAACGCGGATAGTGTACGATTAAAGCAAAGAATTCCTTTTGATCTGGATGCACCGTTTAAAAATCCAGTGAATGAAAATAATTAAAGAAAAGAGGACGAGAAAATGATTCATTTAGGTATTATTGGAACAAATTGGATCACACATCAATTTGTTGAAGCAGCTTTAAGTACAAAAAAATATGAACTAACAGCAGTTTATTCAAGAAAACTGGAAAAAGCGCAAGCATTTGGCGAAAAATACTCGGGTGATATTGAGTTTGCGACAGACTTAGTAACATTCTTTGGAATTGCCCATATGGATACCGTTTATATTGCTTCGCCAAACAGTCTTCATTTTGAACAGGCAAAACAAGCTATTTTAGCTGGTAAGAATGTAATCGTTGAAAAACCTGCATTCTCAACACCAAAAGAAATGGATGAAATCATTCATCTAGCGAATGAACAAAAAGTGTACTTCTTTGAAGCCGCTCGTAATATTCATGAAAAAGGCTTTAAAAAAGTTACAGATCACTTACCTTCAAAAGACGAAATCATTGGTGCGAACTTTAGTTATATGAAGTATTCTTCTCGATATGACCAAGTCCTAGATGGTGAAGAACCAAATATTTTCTCTCCTCATTTTTCTGGTGGGGCAATGATGGATTTAGGTGTTTATTTAGTTTATGCGGCAGTTGCTTGGTTTGGTATGCCAAAAGAAGTCCACTATTTTTCAAGAAAAATTTCGACTGGAGTCGATGGTCTTGGCTGGGGGATTTTACGCTATGATTCCTTTGATGTTGCAATTCAACCCGGAAAAATTGGCGATTCCTTTATGCCTTCTGAAATTTATTTTGATTCAGGAACCTTAGTTTTAAATGGGGTGAATGCGATTGAAAAGGCGGAGTTCCATGATCGAAATCAACAGGAAATCGTGGATTTAGCAATCCAAGTCGCAGAAAATCCAATGGTGGAAGAAGCGGCAGACTTTGCGAATGTACTCAATTATCGCGAAGATCGTGCATGGGGCTTATTGTATGAAGAATGGGTCGAATTAGCACGAAATGTGAACCAAGTCGTTTACGATTTAAGAAAAAATGGAGGCATCACTTTTGATGCAGATAATGAGGAAGAAATTTAATGAATGAATTTATACAAACATTTCCTGAAAAATGGCAAGAAAAATGGACGAGTCAAGGATTTGAAGAACCTTCTTTGATTCAGCAAGCTGTTTTTCAAAAATTACGTGAGAAAGAAAGCTTAGTAGCAATCTCCCCAACGGGTTCTGGCAAAACGTTAGCCTATCTTTGGCCGTTACTACTCAATGTTCAACCACAAGCTGGTAGCAGTTTACTGATTTTGACTTCATCGCAGGAACTGGCAATCCAAGTAACGGAAGTTGCTCGCACATGGGCAGCTTTAGTTGATTTAAAAGTTCAATCGTTACTTGGCGGTGCCAATGTGAAACGACAAGTCGAAGGGCTGAAGAAAAAACCAGAAATCTTGGTAGGAACACCCGGGCGCGTTTTAGAATTGATGAAGGGGAAGAAACTGAAAGCACACCAAATCCAAACAATGGTATTTGATGAAGCAGATCAGTTATTTGATGAAAGTAGTGTTCAATTAGTGAAACAAATCTTGCATCAAGCACCAGTTGATTATCAATTAGCTTTCTTTTCTGCTACGGCAGATCGTTTGTTGGAAATGTTTGAAGAGATTAGTGGGAAACAGCTCCAAGTGGTAGATGTTTCCAAAGAAGACGAGTCAAGAAAGGGACTGCAACATTACTTTTTACGTGTTCCCGCACGTAAAAAAGATGATTATTTGCGTCGTTTGATGCATGTAGCTGGTTTTCAAGGATTAGTGTTCTTTAACCAGCTAAGTGAATTGGGTCTGATGGAAGAAAAACTAACATTCCGTGGTGTAACGGTGGGAAGTTTGGCTTCAGATCAAAATAAACTACTTAGAAAAGCAGCATTGGATTATTTCAAGGCAGGTAAAACAACAGCCTTATTGACAACAGATGTGGCTGCTCGTGGCTTAGATATTGCTAAACTACCTTATGTTATCAACGCGGAAGTTCCCTTCAATGTCGAAACATATCTTCACCGTTCAGGTCGTACAGGTCGAATGGGAAATGCTGGTACAGTCATTACTTTGGTTCAAGACAATCAGCTAAGAGATATGAAGAAAATCGCGCGTGAAGCAAACATCACGATGACCGAAATCTATTTGTATGGTGGGATGTTACATCATGAGCCTGCTGAAAAAGAAGAAAAAACAGAACGTCCACTAAAAAAGGTGAATCCAACAGTAGCAAAACACACAAAAATGCTTCCTGAAACAGAAAAAATCAACAAAAAAAACAAGAACAAGAAGAAAACAAAAAAGCAAAAAAATAAAGGAGCAAGGCGCAAATAAGCGCCTTTTTGTGTTATTATGTTGAAAACGGCATCAATGAAAACTCACTAAAGGAGGGTTTATATGAATGCTCGCCAGAAAGAAATCATCCATTTATTAACAATCAATCAACACGGCTTAACTGCAAGTGACGTAGCCAAACATCTTCACATTGATCGAAGTAATGCAAGCCGTTATTTAAGTGATCTATATAAAGAGCGACAAATCATGAAAACCGCTGGTCGTCCGGTGGTTTATTCTATGTCCAAAGAAGCAAAAGAAGAAGTCCATGTTGATTCATCAACACAAGTAACCTTTGAAACATTAGTAGGAGAAAACGAATCGCTAAAAGTGAGTATCCAACAAGCAAAAGCAGCGATTCTCTATCCACCAAGAGGCTTACATACAATTATTTTTGGGGAAACAGGTACAGGGAAATCTATGTTTGCAGAATGTATGTATCATTTTGCGATGGACTCTGAAACTTTGGCACCTGATGCACCGTTTGTTTCATTTAACTGTGCTGATTATGCACAGAATCCTCAATTGCTGTTTGGACACATTTTTGGGATCAAAAAAGGCGCCTACACGGGAGCTGCAGAAGACAGCCCAGGGTTAATTGCAAAAGCAGATGGCGGAATTTTGTTCCTTGACGAAATCCATCGACTTCCACCTGAAGGTCAAGAAATGTTGTTTACTTTTATTGATAAAGGAATTTATCGACCATTAGGTGAAAGTGCGCAAGTTCATGAAGCAGCTGTGCAAATTATAGGTGCTACGACGGAGTCTTCTGAAAGTTTCTTGACGACGTTTAATCGTCGTATTCCGATGGCAATTACATTGCCAAACTTAGCTTCACGTTCATTGGATGAACGGTATGAAATTATTTCGCTCTTCATTAAACAAGAGGCTAATCGATTGAATCAACGCATCGATATTGAACGAGAAGCGATTTTAGCATTTATGCTCTATGATGCAGAAGGAAATATCGGTCAAGTGAAACGTGATTTAAAATTAGTTTGTGCCAAATCATTTCTGCATTACCGCACGCATAATGAACAAAAGTTGATTATTCGTAAAGAAGAACTTTCGTTACAAGTTCAAAAAGGCTTATTAAAAATCAAGGAACTTCCAGAGCGCTTAGATCATTTTATCGAAAGTAAAAGCCAATACTTGACCTTTGAGCCAGGATTGGCAGATGTTGTTTGGTCACAAGATCCTGAACGTAATATGCAAGTTTATAATGACATTGAAGAAAAAGTAGCTAGTTTGGCTGAAACTGGTGTGGAAAGTATCGATTTAGAAGCGCTGATTTCAAAAGATGTCGATGAATACTTTGAAACCTATGTCGAAGAGCTAACGCAAAGCAATATTCCTAAAGATTTGTTGCCAGATGATATCTGGCAGTTGACGAACCAATTATATGATGTGGCAGAAGAACGATTGGATCGGATTTATAATGAAAAAGCACGGTTTGCTTTTGCTTTACATTTACAAAGTACATTAGATCGCGTACGTGATGGACACATGATTGTTCATCCGGATTTGAATAATATCCGCAAGCACTTTAAGAAAGAATTTCAAGTCGCAATTGATTTATCTACTATTATTGAAGACGAGTGCGAAGTTGAGATTCCGTTTGATGAGATAGGCTTCATCAGTATGTTTTTATCAATTAATTTAGGTGAGAGCGAGCGGGTCAAAGAAAATAATGTCGATGTCCTTGTGTTGATGCATGGGCGCCAAACGGCTTCCAGTATGTTGGAGATGGCGCAGGAACTTCTTGGAACTAAAATCGGGGCAGCCTTTAACATGCCGCTTGCTATGGAAGTGCAAACGATGTATGAAGAAGTCTTAGCTTACGTGAAAGCTCGTCAAGCACAACTAAGCAATGGATTACTGTTATTAACTGATATGGGTTCCTTAAACACATTTAGTAATTTGATTTATGAAGAGACCGGTGTTCGGACAAAAGCAATTACGATGACAAGTACGATGATTGTGATTGAAGCAATCCGAATGGCGAATGTGGGAAGAAGTTTAGAAGATATTTATCAAAATATCCAGTTATCCTTTGAATCAATTGTTCGTGACCAATTCAAGTTGGGTGATGTGGCAGATAATCAACGTAAAAAAGCAGTTATCGTGACTTGCTTTACTGGTGAGGGCGTAGCCGCGAAGCTTTACCAACGGATTGCACCAGTTATCAATCAACAAAAAGTTGAGTTGATCCAAATGCAATTTTTAGAAAGAGAGTCCTTCAAAAAACATATTGATGCTCTTTTAGAAGAATACGAGATTAAAGCAATTGCTGGGACGGTGGATGTGGATTATCAAAATATCCCGTTCTTTTCAGCATATGATATTTTCAATGATGAGAAGTTGAACACATTGAAACGAATGGCTGACGATGAAATCCCAATTGATAAGATTGTCTATTCTTTAAAAGACTCGTTATCAGCCATTCCGGCAATCGATGAACTGATTTATTCCTTACAAAAGGTAGTTCAACAAGTTCAAACAGATATTTCAATCATCGTGGAGCCAGGAGTCGATGCAGGAATCTTGATTCATTTAGCATTTATGATTGACGCTCTTATCAAAAATGAAGAGAGCCGTGTCTTTAAACAACTGCCAGAATTTGCTAAGAAATATCGACTTGAGATGGATATGGTTCGTACAAATTTAATGCCGTTAGAAAGAAAGTATCAAATCAAAATCTCGGAAGATGAGATTGCGTATCTTACACAGATGTTTCTGGAAAATAAGATTAAAAATGAATAGAGTATACAGTACAGCACACTAATCGTTGTTTTGCACACAAAACCAATAGTGTGCGCACTGTTTTTGAAGACTAAAAGGCGTGAAAACGCTATTTTAGCCTTTTTTTTATTGGCACGCTTCTTGCATTATAATAAAGTGTAAAACAAATTAGAGGGAGTGGAGAAAATGGTGAAAAAAACGATCATGTTAGTTTGTTCCGCTGGAATGAGCACAAGCCTACTTGTAACAAAAATGCAAAAAGCAGCTGAAGAAAAAGGAATCGATGCAGATATCTTTGCAGTTTCAGCTTCAGATGCAGACAACAATTTAGAAGCAAAAAATGTAGACGTACTCTTATTAGGACCTCAAGTCCGCTTCATGAAATCCCAATTTGAACAAAAACTAGCGCCAAAAGGTATTCCTTTAGATGTAATCAACATGCAAGACTATGGCATGATGAATGGTGCAAAAGTACTTGAACAAGCAGAAAGTTTAATGAAATAACTGATTAAGAAATTTGGAGGAAGACAAACGTGGAAGATCAACAAAATTTAGAAGCCATCATGGGTTTGATTATGTATGGTGGTAACGCAAAAAGTGATGCGATGGAAGCAATCGCGGCAGCGAAACAAGGTGACTTTACCTTAGCAGATCAAAAAATCGCAGATGCTGAGGAATCACTAGTCCAAGCACATCATTCACAAACAGAAATGCTAACACAAGAAGCACAAGGAAATCATGTACAAGTGACTTTATTAACGGTTCATAGCCAAGATCACTTGATGACTTCGATTGCGTTTACAGATTTAGCAAAAGAAATTATTGATATTTATCGTCGCTTAGGAAATGAGTAATACTTCTTTTTTGAACGGGAGAAGTTATACGCCAACACCTTCTTTTTTGAACGGAAGAAGAAAAAAATTTTGAACGGATTTTTTAACTTGGTATAGGGAGGCAACTCTTTGTATAAATAAACTTATAGGAGGAACAATAAAATGAACGGATTAACAGCTTGGATGGAGAAACACATCCTACCGGTTGCCGCTAAAATTGGCGCGCAGAAGCACTTAGTTGCTTTACGTGACGCTTTTATCGGTACAATGCCTGCAACGATGGCAGGGTCTGTTGCTGTAATGATCAATGCAATCATTCGTGATTTGCCACAGCAATTTATTAGTACTTATGCAGATAGTTTAGCAGCAGACAAAGGTTTCTTTGCAGTATTAAATGTTATTATTGGTATCAACGGCTTTGTTTGGAACGGAACACTAGCTATCGCAGGTTTGATTTTTGCCTTTTCTTGGGGCTATAACTTAGCACGAGCTTATGGTGTAAATGACCTAGCAGGTGGTATCGTAGGTTTAGCAACGTTGATTCAAGGGATCGCGTTTGGTCCTTCTCTTTCAGCAGCGCTAAATGTGGATGTTCCAGCAAATGTAGCAGAAGCAATCAACAATAGTGGTGTTGGTGCGACTGTAGCAGATGGTACATTATCTGTTGGTTTATGGGGTTGGTTGAATTTAAATCACCTAAATGGAAATGCTTACTTCACTGTTATGATTATGGGTGCCATTTCTGTTATTATTTTCTGTAAATTGATGTTAGCTGACATTACAATCAAAATGCCTGATTCAGTACCACCGGCAGTTTCTAAAGCTTTCGCAGCTATTTTGCCAGCAACAATCGCTTTATATGTAATTGCAATTATTAACTATGTTGTCGGACGTTTCACTGATGGTCAATTGATTATTGACTTAGTTCAAAAATACATTGCTGAACCATTCCTTGGTTTATCACAAGGGATCGGCGCTGTATTGATTGTTACAGTCTTTGTGCAAATTTTCTGGTTCTTCGGGATTCATGGTCCAAACGTATTGGCACCAGTGCTAGAAGGTATCTGGGGACAAGCACAATTGATCAATATCGATATTTTCCAAAAAGGTTACAATGGAAAAACAGGTACACCAGCTGTTTTAGATGCTATTGAAGACGGCAAAGCTTACATGTGGGTTCGTGGTTCATTTGATGCGTTCGCTTGGTTTGGTGGTTCAGGTGGGACAATCGTTCTCTTGATTGCTATCTTGATTTTCTCAAAACGTGCGGATTATCTAACAGTTGCAAAACTGTCAATTGGACCTGGTCTTTTCAATATCAATGAACCAGTAATGTTTGGTTTACCAATCGTATTGAACGCAATCATGTTCATTCCTTTCTTGATTGCGCCAGTTGTTGCGACAGCAATTGGTTGGGTAGCAACTTACCTAGGTCTGGTCGCACCGGTATCGCAACAAGTAACATGGGTTGTACCGCCATTCTTACTATCATTCTTAGCAACAGGGGCAGACTGGCGTGCGCCAATCGTAACCTTAGTATGTATGGTCGTGACCTTCTTAATCTGGGCACCATTTGTTATTGCAGCAAACAAAATGGACCCTAATGCTGGGGAACAATAATTAACTAAAGATAGACTGCTGACGCTTCCAGTGAGGTGGAGGCAGTCTTTTTTGTAAATATTAGGAGGACAAATCAATGATTACAATCGCAAGTGCAATGCAGCAAGATGCTATTAAAGAACTTTTAGAAGGATTTAACGAAGATGGAATTAGCTTCCAATTTAAAGAAAAACAAGGGATTAAGCTAATGTTTGAAACAACAGCAAGTGATCCAGAAGTAGCCGCTAAAAAGGCAAAAGAACTAATCAAAGCGCAACCTTGGGGCACAGTTTTATATTTCCAAGCAACTGCAGTATAATAAAAGTGTTTGAAAGATAGGATGGTTTAAATGATAAAAAATGGCTTATTTTTATGTAGTATTGGCTCTTTAGTGTTATTGTATAGTCTAAACCCCAATACCCAAAGTTATGATTTATATAGTATGGTTACGGGCTTGTTTTTGTTAGGTTTAGGTATCTATTTCTTTAAAAAAGGAAAGAAAAAAGAAGTAAAGGAGAAAAATAACTAATGGAACTTACAAAAAAATTGAATATTCCGGCATCGTTCTTTTACGATAAAGTTATGGACTCTGTTCTTTTTGATGTGCGTAAAGCAACAGGGAAAAGCATCACACGTAAACAGCTAAATAACTTTGAATATGTAAAAGTATTTTCTAAATCAAGCCGTGCTCGAATCAAAATCGAGGAAGTTATCGAAAATCAATCTTATAAATTTCGGACATCAACGACCAAAAATGATTTTGTTGTTCACTATCAAATCAAACCAATCGATGATTCCTCATGTGAAATCCGTTATACGGAACAAATGACTTCGCATGGCGTATTGCAAAAATTGAATGATATGGTTTTGGGCACAATCTTGATGTATTTCAAACGTCGCCAATTCAAAAAAATGTTGACGATGATTGAAGAAACGTATTAGGTTATCATTACATGACAAAAAGAAAAAGCAAGTTGTAAATGAACTGATTGAGCGTGGATTGGAGTTTGCAGGTAACCAAACTTCAAGCGAGTTATCAATCAGTTTTTTGTGTAGGAGGAGTAGCAAGAATGAATAAAAAGGTCAAGGAATTAGGCAGTGCACAAATCGACGAGATGTTTGATTTAGCTGCTTACGCATTTAATTTTGAAGATACGTTTGAACGGCGGGAACGATTTCAAACCATCGCAGAACACTCATGGAATTATGGTTTTTTCAATGAAGAAGAACAATTGATGAGCCAAGTAATGGCTACACCGTTTCCGGTTGCTTTTCATGGGAAAGAACTGTTGATGGCTGGAATTGGTTATGTTGCTTCGTATCCGGAGGCAAGAGGGCAAGGCGGTATCAATCAAATCATGGAGCAAATCCTTACTGATTGTCGAGAAAGAGATGTGACATTGTCTTATTTAGCACCATTTTCTTATCCTTTTTATCGTCGTTATGGCTATGAACTGTTATTTGAAAAAGTTCATTATGAATTAGCTAGTCGTGATTTCCCCGCAGTCAAAAAAGTACCGGGAAAGATGGTTCGGACTTCGTTTGACCAGGCACAAGAAGCAATAGCAAAAATTTATCCTAAAATGGCTGACAATCAACGTGGTGCAGTTGCACGGGAAGCTTGGTGGATTGATTTTAAATTCCGCCAAAAGAAAGGACATCAGTTTGCATTGTATTATGATGAAGCTGGTGCAGTAGCAGGTTATTTAGTTTATCGTTTGGATACACCAACATTTACCATTGTAGAATGGGGCTATTTGACACACACTGCGTTTCAGGCGCTTGCTCGCTTTGTTGGTTCACACAGTGGGGCATTTGAAACATTTGCATTTGCTTGTGGCTACGCTGGCAATAATCTGAATACACTACTTGCCAATCCTTTTGCAAAAACAACAATCACACCAGATATGATGGCAAGAATCGTTGACTTAGCTAAATTTTTAGCTGCTTATCCATTTCCAAAAACACAAGTGGCTTTTGCTGTTGAAGTAACAGAAGATGCTTACGCAAGTTGGAATGAAGGTATCTTTGAAGTGGTCCTAGTTGACGGTGAAGTTCGTGTCAATCCCGTAACAGACTCTATGTTGCCAAGAGTTAGTGGGACAATCCAAAGTTTAACGCAATTATTTATGGGTTATAAAAAAGTTCAAGAATTGGTTTTCCAAGAAAAATTGATTTGTTCAGAAGCGTTAGTTGAAAAATTGGCGGAACTGATTCCAGATCAAAAACCTGTTTTAAACGATTATTTCTAAAAAAAGGGTCAGACAAAATGCGATGCACTTTGCCTGACTCTTTTTTTAAACGTTTATTTGTTCATAAAATTTTTTCGTCCGTGTTTTATCACGGACACAATCAGTTCCTACTGAGTGGGTTTTTTCTTAAACTTGAATTTTTTATTTGGCGGTTGAGGATGAGCTTCTTTATGTTCCTGGATAGCAGCTTTTGAAATTTTTTCCCGATCTTTCTTTGAGGCATCGAAACGTTCAGCATAGATTTTTTCTTTCGGCTTTTCTGTCATCAAATATTCCTCCTAAGCATAAGACTTATTCATACTCTAAGTGTAGCATCAGCGAGTAGAAGATTGCGAATAGTTTGCTTTGAGAAGAAAAAACGTAAGAAATACTTCGTTTTTTGTCAGGGGAAGGCTTGCAAGAAAAAAACAAAACAGCTACAATAATTCTGTTGGACTTAAATTGTTCAAAGTAGTTTTTATGTTTCTTTATGTTTCAATTAATTGTTAAAAAGTTCCCTTAGTTAAATGGATATAACAAATCCCTCCTAAGGATTAGTTGCTGGTTCGATTCCGGCAGGGAACGTAATGGCTTAAAAAGTTAGCCTCTAAAACTTACTTCTAAAAGTTAGTTTTAGAGGCTTTTTGTTTACTTTTGGTCCCCAATTTGTGCCAAACAAGTTTTTTATTTACTTCTCAACTCTTGCCAAATGATGTAGCAAGTAGTTGTTTGAATCAATTCTATTTAATACCAATCGTTGATCGAATGTAATTCTGATAAGTCAGGCTACTTGTTTTGGACTTTCACTGGCTCGGACGATATCGTTGTATGAGCAGACATGTTTTCAGGGCTTTGCGATACTTCTTCATAACCTGTATCAGTTGAGCTTTCATACTCTGTTTGAGGTGATTGAGAAGTGCTTTCACGTTCCGATTGAGATTTGCTAGAAGAGGCATAATCTTGCTGGACGGATTGTTCAGTATTTTTGTCGTTTGCATCGACAGCTACAGTCATTGAGTATGCTAAATATTCACTGATTATTTTTTGAGATTCAGTCGTGTATACGTCGGTCAATTTACTGGCCCAACTTTCATAAGTAGCGTAATTATCGGAAATCGAATAATGATAATTTGCCATTTGGTTCATTCCTTCAGTGGAAATCATCGCAAGTTTTTCAACCTTATTATTTGAAATAGCAGCTAATCCATCGACTCCGGACGTATTATTCGCCGCCTCGCTTCTAAATTCTTCTATTAGAGATGGAGTAGAGCTTTGTAAACTGGTCGTGTACTCATTTAGTATTGCTTGATAGTCGTTAGTAGTAGCTACAGTTGAAATTTCTGTAGTGCTCTCCTTTGTTGAAAAGGCAGTACTGGTGCTAGCCTTTGTAGTACTCGAAGATTTTTTATTACTACTGGAGCTAGTGCTTTTTGTAGATTTAATCGTTTTCCTTTTTGTATAGGGCTTTAGTATCAATTTTTCCTTGTTGTCCGACTTATTATTCTTGTCAGGTGCTAAAATAAGATCTTTTTTTTCTTTGCTAACGATATAGGTAGCATCGTTTTTTTTATCTTCATCATCTTTCCACACCATTTCATTATTTTTTAGCGTGTATTCAAATTTATAATTCATTTGTTCTACTAACGTTTTGGCAAATTCTTCACCTAAAGCTTCCCATTCGTTAGCTTTAGAGTCCATTTCACTGGTATCAATGCTAAATGAAACGACGTGGTCGGAAAATGAGGCTATTATATTTGGTTCACCTTCTTTAGTTGTTTCAATTAACCAATCATTTGCTTTTAAATCTTTTGTTGTGATGTTTTTTTCACAGCCCGTGAAAAAAAATAATAATACAAACAATGCCAAACTACCTAACACTTTTCTCATTTTTAGTTCCTCATCTCTGTGATATAATTTTGTTAGAGAATCTTAGAAATAAGGTTTTAGTCCACGTTGCCGCGTGGACTTTTTTAGTTTAAATTATATTCTTAACCGAGACATTAAACTCTTTTAGGTTGTTAACATAATAAAAATGGTTATCAATTTTTTGAATTGAATAAGTGATTATCAAAATCCTGACGGGGGTTTCCATGGTGGAAGTATAAGTACTACAGGAAGATAGTAAAAAATGAATAAATTAACAAAATCATTTTTCATGTTTGTACTGTCAGATCAGCGCCATTTTAAGTATAAACGAAAATTTAATATAACACACGAAAAGCGCTACCAATAGCTAGGATTTCTTGAGCATACAAAATGACTAAATGAATTTTGAAGCATGGGTGTTTCGAGATTGGTTAGTAAAGTATCTTTATAAAGCAAGTAAGGGTGTGGATTATCACAATGTATTTAAGATATGTAGAAGATATGTAGACTTTTCAATAAAAAGGATATCTTATGATTCATGCACTAGATGAAGCAAGTAGCTAACCAACCTATAATGATAGTCAAATTTAGATGTCTCCGTTGAAGTAAAAAAGAATCAGTACAACGTTTTGTCATTATCAAAGTTGTTTAAATGAAAGCAATTTTTTTGGTAGTTTATTTTCTTGATCTCCGTGTTAAGATACTGTGGCTAACGTAATAGTTTTAAAGCAATGTTGCTGTGACTGTTTTCAAAAAGAAAGACCTCAACCAGATACTATTATTGGTTGAGGTCTTTGTATTGAATAGCACATGTAATGTAAGAGCTATTACTGGAAAAAACTATGCCCAATCACCATTTCTAAAGATTGGAACAGTTGAACCATCTTCGCGAATACCGTCTATATCCATTTGATTAGAACCAACCATGAAGTCTACGTGGGTTTGGCTACGGTTCAAGCCGGCATCAGCTAGTTGTTCTTCGGTCATTTCTGTTCCGCCTTTCAAGCTGAATGCGTAAGCCGAACCAAGTGCCAAGTGATTTGAAGCATTTTCATCAAATAAGGTGTTGAAGAAAATAATACCAGATTGGGAAATGGGTGACGGATCTGGAACAAGAGCAACTTCACCTAAATGACGTGCGCCTTCATCTGTGTCTAATAGTTTTGCTAAAACTTCTTCGCCTTTTTCAGCAGAGAAGTCAATCACTTTTCCATCTTTGAAGGTAAATTTCATTCCTTCGATGATTGTTCCAGCATAGCTTAAAGGTTTCGTGCTAGAAATAAATCCATCTACACGACGACTGTCAGGAGCTGTGAAAACTTCTTCAGTAGGCATGTTTGCCATGAATTTTTCGTTGCGTGCGTTCAAGCTGCCAGCACCTTCCCATAAATGGTTTTTCGGTAGACCAATAATTAAGTCAGTTCCTGGTGCGATATAGTGTAAAGCAGTAAATTGTTCTTGATTTAATTCATTTGCTTTTTTCGCTAATTTTTCATCGTGATTTTTCCATGCGCGTACAGGATCTTCTTCATAAATGCGAGTAGTTTTGAAAATTTCGTCCCAAAGTGCATCGACTTGTTCGGACTCAGGTAAATCAGGAAACACTTTGGCTGCCCATTGTTTGCCAGCAGCAGCGACGACTGTCCAACTTACTTTGTTTGCTTGAGTTGCTTTACGTAAATTGATCATTGCTTTACCAACAGCGCTTTGATAACTTGCTACACGATCGCCATCAACACCAGCTAGAGAATCCGGGTCAGCAGAAACGACGCTAATTCGACTAGCCCCTTTTTCTACCCAGTCATTTGTTTGGTCGATTTTGTATTGTGGGACATTTTCGATACGGTCTGTTGCAGCATGAGTTAAAAATTCTTTTTGAATAGTATCGTCTGTCCATTGTACGATGACTTCCGCAGCCCCTAATTGGTAGGCTTCCTGTGTAATCAGACGTGCTAATGGTGCTTGGTCAACGCTGATTTGTAGAACAACGGTTTGTCCTGCTGAAACATTGACACCAGTTTCAGTGATTAGACGTGCATATTTCTCAAGGTATTTATTAAAATTTGCTAACATGTATATTACTCCCCCTCATTATTTGATTTAATAACCAGTAATATGATAACATTTATTAATAGTAGAAACAATTAGTAAATAAGGAATGGATATGTTGGATTTTATGATTTTTATAAAAACGGAAACCAAGAGTATTCCTGTGATAAAAGGGTGGACGAAGAGTAAAAAAACAAATTTTGCATATCAAAAAAAACGTGTTACAATTAAAATAACCAATAGGTGGAAGCGTTATAAATAATTTTTGAGGAGATTAAAAAATTATGGCAAGAAAAAAGACGATTACCAGAGAGCAGATTTTAGCTGCTGCGTATGAAGTGGTTGCTACAGAGGGTTTTTCAAGATTTACTGCAAGAAATATTGCCAGTAAAATGAAATGTTCGACACAGCCAATTTATTTGGAATTCAAAAATATGGATGATTTAAAAACAGAGTTATTTGAACAAATTTATAGTTATCTAAGCAATGAAGTTTTTCCAGTTGAACACACAGGGCATAAAATCATTGATTTAGCGTACAATTACATTCATTTTGCCAATCGTGAGAAAAAATTGTATCGTTCTTTATACTTGGAAGAGTATGGTGGAGGGGAAGAGATGCAAGAATTTTCTTATAATTATTTCACGAATGCAGTCAAACAAGATGCTGCATATGCAAATTTATCAAAAGAACAAATCGAATCACTTCATAATGGTACTTGGATCGTCGCAACTGGGATTGCTGCATTGATGTCTTCAGGAATTATTCACCCAACTGATGCTCAAATTGAAAAATTGATTCAAGATAGTATCGATGCAATTCTTGTACAGGAAGAACCAATCAAGGTAAATTATTAGTGTGACTTCATGCTGTACATTGTTTTTACATAAGCTAGTTGAATCATTTTTTGAAAAAGAGCTTGGACAAAAGAAGCCTAAACAGAAAAAAAGCCTAAAATTCGTTTTTTAAAACGCTGATTTTAGGCTTTTCTTAATTAAAAAATGTAGTAAGAATAGCTGAATTTTTGGTTTTGTCCCAGACTCTTTATTGTTTTTAGTGCGTAACGAGTAAGTAGAAAAAATCGGTAAATCTAAAAACCGCTAAAAATCAAACAGTGATTTTTAGCGGTTTTCTTACATATATTTGAGTAGTTGAAACTAGTTTGCTTTAGCGACAAGTGCTTTGGCAAAGGCTTCAAGATTTTCGATGTCTTCTTCTTCAGCGTTCAAGTCCACTTTGACATTTTCTGCTCCTTTTGTTGCCCCCGTTTTGGCAAAGACAGCATCAAAGTCATCTACAGATTTACAAAATTCATCATAAAATGTATCGCCAGAACCACAAACGCCATAAATTTTTCCTTCAAGGTCAACTTCTTGCAAGTCTTCGTAAAAATCAACAATCTCATCTGGTAGTTCACCATCACCATATGTATAGGTTGCGACAACACAAATGTCTGCGTCTTCAAATTCATCTGCATCTACTTGGGTACATTCATTGATTTCTACATCAATATCTAAATTTTCAAAAGCTTCTGCTACAATATCAGCAATTTCTTCAGTATTGCCGGTCATGCTTGCATAAACGATTTTTGCTAAAGTCATGATTTGCCTCCTAATTTATCAACGATTTTAACTTAATACGTAAGAATTATACCAAACCATGCGTAAAAAAGAAAATAGAACTCGATGAGATGATAACTGTGATTTGGCTAAACGTTGGTAACTATGGTAAAATGAGAACGATTTGTAAAAAGGAGACGAGAGAATGATTACATTAAAATCAGCACGTGAAATTGAAACAATGGCAGAGTCTGGCGCCTTATTAGCAGACGTGCATAAAAACTTACGCGATTTTATCAAGCCTGGTATTACAAGCTGGGATATTGAAGTTTTTGTCAGAAATTATATTGAAAGCCACGGTGGAATTGCTGCCCAAATCGGCTTTGAAGGTTACGAATATGCGACATGTATTAGTATTAACGATGAAATTTGTCATGGATTTCCTCGCAAAAAACCACTAGAAAGTGGCGATTTAGTTAAAGTTGATATGTGTATTGATTTAAAAGGTGGCATTTCTGATTCTTGTTGGGCGTATGTCGTTGGCGAATCAACACCTGAAATCGATCATTTAATGGAAGTAACAAAAAAAGCATTATACCTTGGGATTGAACAAGCGAAAGTCGGCAATCGCATTGGAGATATTGGTCATGCAATCCAAACCTATGTTGAATCTGAAAACTTATCTGTTGTCCGCGATTTCATCGGTCATGGCGTTGGTCCAACGATTCATGAAGAACCAGCTGTCCCTCATTATGGTGAAGCAGGTAAAGGACTTCGATTGAAAGAAGGCATGGTCATTACCATCGAACCAATGGTCAATACCGGAACTTGGAAGATGAAAATGGACCCAAATGGCTGGACTGCATATACGCGTGATGGTGGGTTATCTTGTCAGTATGAACATACTTTGGCGATTACGAAAGACGGTCCAAAAATTTTAACGTCACAAGGTGAAGAAGGCACATACTAATAACAAAAGTATAGGGGAAATAAATGGGGATTTGGCAGAAAATTAAAGAAAATAAGGATTTTATGCGCTTTATCGAAACAACGCAAAAGCGAATGAATGATTCGGAAATTGGAACAACTTCTGTGGTTGTTGCTTATTACTTGTTGTTATCGTTGTTTCCGCTGATTATTGCATTTGGCAACGTATTGCCTTTTTTGAATATTGATCCAAATACAGTGTTAACTTATGTTCGAGAGGTTATGCCTGAAACGATTTACCAATTTATTGGCCCTGCAATCAAAGATCTACTGACGCAAAGCTCTGGCGGATTGCTTTCAATTTCTGCATTAGCTGCGCTTTGGTCAGCAAGTCAAAGTATCAACGCATTACAAATTGCAATGAATAAAGCCTATGGTGTGGACAATCGAAAGAACTTTTTGATTGTCCGCCTTGTTTCATTAGTGGTCATTGTCTTATTTATGGTTGCGATAGGTGGGGTGACAATCGTCTTAGGGTTAGGAAACTTGATTCTTGAAGCAATTCAACCGATTTTTCAGTTTCCGCTACATTTGATTGATCAGTTCCAAGCTTTGAAATGGCCTGTAACATTAGTTGCGCTATTTGTGATTTTGTTTTTGATTTATTTGATTGTGCCTAATGCGCAATTGAAGTTAAAAACGATTTTGCCTGGAACAATCTTTGCCACGGTTGGCTGGATGTTGTTGTCGCAGGTCTTTGGGATCTATGCGAAGTATTTTGCTTCACGTGTCAGCGGTTATCAAATCATTGGAAGTTTCATCGTTTTGATGCTGTGGTTGAACTTTGCTGCCACGATTGTTATTCTTGGTGGAATCATTAATGCGGTTGTTCAAGAGTATGTATTGGGGAGTCAGGCGACACGTCGTAAAGGCCCGCTTAATCGTTGGGTTGAAAAAATAAAAAATAAAATTTCTAATAAAAAAACGTAAATTCTTACGTTCTTTTACTCGACTTATTGTAAACTATTAGTAGTGTTTTATAATAACGGGAAAACTCTCAAGTTAAAGTAGGTGTCCAGATGCTTGTTTCGTTTAGTATGGTCGTTAGGTTTTTTCTAACGATAGTATTATCGTTGATTTTAACACCAATATTTAAAATAATTTCTGTCCAAACAGGAATGGTCGATAAACCGAACGCGCGAAGAATCAATACAGTACCGATGCCAAGTGCCGGAGGGTTGCCAATTTTTATATCTTTTGTTATTTCAACGTTGATTTTGTTTCATGATATTATTCCAAGATTTTATATTGTACCAATTTTATTAGCAGCGTTGATTATTATCATTACAGGGGTATTAGATGATCGATTTGAGTTGACACCAAAACAAAAGAGTGTCGGGATCTTATTCGCTTCACTTGTTATCTACTTTTTAGCAGGTATTCATATCGACTCGTTTACTTTACCATTTTTTGGCCATTTTGAACTCGGGTGGTTAAGCTTTCCAGTAACAATTTTTTGGATTTTCGGTATTACGAATGCCGTGAATTTGATTGATGGATTGGATGGGTTGGCTGCGGGAGTATCACTGATTGGGTTGACTACAATTGGAATCATTGGGTATTTCTTTTTGCATTCATCCACTGTGTATATTCCAATTGTTATTTTCTGTTTAGTAGCGAGTATCATCGGCTTCTTCCCGTATAATTTTTATCCTGCTAAGATTTATTTGGGGGATACAGGTGCATTATTTTTAGGGTTTATGTTGGCTGTTTTATCTTTACAAGGGTTAAAAAATGTAACGTTTGTTTCATCAATTTCTTTATTGATTGTTTTGGGTGTTCCAGTAACGGATACTTTTTTTGCAATCGTTCGTCGCAAGGCAAACCGAGTATCTTTTTCAACTGCGGATAAAAAGCATTTGCATCACCGCTTATTAAGCTTAGGCTTCACACACAAAGGAGCAGTTTTGGCGATTTATGCGATGGCATTAATGTTTTCTTTCACAGCAATGATCATGAATTATGCTGGTCAGGTCGGGACAATTGTTCTGGTACTAGTAATGTTATTTGCGATTATTTTGTTACTGGAGTTAATCGGGTTGATTGGTGAGAAACATCAATTTATTTTGAAAACTTTACGATTTTTGGGAAATAAAGAATATCGTACGCAAGTACTGCAGAAATATTTGAAGAAATGGGACCATCATTAGATGAATAAAAAATTAGAACAGCCGGTCCTAATCAGTATAGTGACCGCAAATAGTCAAAAGATTTTTCGTACATTAGATACCTTGATTGCAACCATTGGTGAAAAACCAGCAATTGAGATCATTATTTTTGATAATAACTCCTCGCCTGAATATCAGGCTAAATTGAAGGAGTATTTACACTATCCTTATCTACACATTAACTTTCATCAGGAAAACAGTGGTTTTGGTTACGGACATAATCAAAATCTGTTGAACAGCAAGTATCGCTATGCTGTTATTTTTAATCCGGATATTTTGGTAGACGAGCAAACAATTACCGAAGTTGTTGAGTTACTGGTTGACCACCCTGAATGTGCGATGCTAGCACCTAAGATTTTAAACGAGGATGGTTCTATTCAATATTTGATTCGTGAACGCCTAGATGTTTTTGATTATATGCTGCGTTTCATTCCCTTTAAATGGGTGAAAAAGTTGTTTGATAAACGATTGGCTAAGTTTGAGTGCAGGGATCTTCCGCTAAATCAAAATAGTTATGTTCGTATGATTTCTGGGAGTTTCATGGTCGTTGACACAGTGAAGTTTACTGAAGTTGCAGGATTTGATTCTCGCTATTTTATGTACTTTGAAGACAATGATTTGTGTTTGAAATTTGAACAAGCGGGTTACAAATTACTGTATACCCCAACGCACTCAGTCGTTCATTTATATGGAAAAGGTGCACATCGTAATTTTAAATTATTCCGAATTTTTATGTCTTCGATGGCAAAATTTTTCCATAAGTGGGGGTGGCGTTTTTTCTAATGAAACCAACTAATTTAGTTGTTGTCGTATTGTATCAGCAACCCATAGAAAAAACACCTTCTTTTGCTCTATTATCACAAGCTGTGGTGGATCAAAAAATCCAACTCGTTATTTTTGATAACAGTCCAACGGAGCAACACCATTCATTGTTTGAAAAAAAGTTCGTGAATTACTATCATGATGCGCAAAATCCGGGATTGGCAGTAGCATACAACTATGCACTGTCGCAAGCTCAACCCACGATTCAACGACTGATTACGTTGGATCAAGATACTGTCTTAAATGAAAGCTATTTGGAGCAAATCAGTCAGGTTGAATTTTCAGATGACTGTGTTGTTGCTGTACCGATGATTTTTGATCAAGGGCAACAAATTTCACCTGTTTATGCCGATCAGTATGTTAATCGTACCTATCGAGCAGTTTCTGAAGTAGGGCTGACGGAGCAACGAGTGATGGCAATCAATTCGGGAACAGTTTTTTCAATCTCATTTTTACAAACAATTGGCGGGTTTAATCCTGCTTTTTCTTTAGATTTTTTAGATCATTGGTTTTTTTGGAAAGTTTATCAACTTCACAAAAAAATTGAAATTTTACCAATCCGCTTGGAGCATGACTTATCTGTGCTCAATTATGAAAAAGTATCGACAACAAGATATGAATCGATTTTAGCTGCCGAAACAAAATTTTATCGCGAGTACGATCAAATTCATTGGAAAAAGCATCGTAAGCAGCTGCTGTTAAGAAGCATTAAACAATTTTTGACAGTGAAGAACCGAAAAATTTGGCGTTTAACCTTGCGAGTTTATGTTGAGATGGGGAAGGTGTAAGTTTTTGCGATCTGTTTGCATGGCCACATTTAATGGCGAAAAATATCTGAGAGAACAATTAAATAGCATTTTACGACAGCTTTCTACAACCGATGAGTTAGTTATCTCTGATGATGGTTCAGTTGACAGCACTTGGAATATTTTGCTGGAATACGCACAACAAGATTCACGTATTAAACTATTAAAAGGACCTCAACGTGGACTGATTCAAAATTTTGCTCATGCAATTGAACAAGCAAATGGGGAAATCATTTTTTTGGCTGACCAAGATGATGTTTGGTTAGACAATAAAGTGAAAAGGATAACGGCTGATTTTGCAGCCCATCCGAAAAGGCAAGTTGTTGTTTCGGACTTGGTGATTGTGGACGAGGATCTTAAAACCATTTATCCCTCTTATTTTACTTATCGGCATTCAAAAGAAGGATGGTTGAATAACTTTGTCCGTAGTCATTATATTGGAGCTGGTATGGCCTTTCGTTCGAATCTGAAGCCTAAAATCTTACCAATTCCAGATGATGTACCTATGCACGATATGTGGATTGGTTTATTAGGTGGAAATCAGGTCGGATTTATTCGCGAACCGTTGACGTTGTATCGACGCCACGACTTGAACGCAAGTGAGATCCAAACGCATTCCAGTTTTCAACAAAAATTGGCGTGGCGATTTCATTTATTGGTGTCCTACCTAAAAAGAAAGTGGCAGCGACACTAAGTTTAATAAAAAAGTATTAAATGCCAAATAGCTCATGACAAATGTTTGGATTGATGAGATAATAACAAAGTGAAATTTGAAAAAAGGAGCGCTTAAAGCCATGAAGGGAATTATTCTTGCTGGGGGAAGCGGAACACGCTTGTACCCATTGACAAAGGCAACTTCAAAACAGTTGATGCCGATTTACGACAAACCAATGATTTATTATCCAATGTCAACATTGATGTTGGCTGGAATTAAAGAAATCTTGATTATTTCAACACCACAAGATACACCTCGTTTCGAAGAATTATTTGGGGACGGGCATGACTTGGGGATTCAAATTGAGTATGCAGTTCAAGAAAGTCCTGATGGTTTAGCACAAGCTTTTATCATTGGTGAAGAATTTATTGGCGATGACAGTGTCTGCTTAGTTTTAGGCGACAATATCTACTATGGTGGCGGTCTATCTAAAATGTTGCAGCGCGCTGCAGCAAAAGAAAGTGGCGCAACGGTGTTTGGGTATCATGTAAATGACCCTGAACGCTTTGGAGTTGTTGAATTTGATGAGAACATGAATGCTTTGTCAATCGAGGAAAAACCAACTCAACCAAAATCAAACTATGCTGTTACAGGTCTTTATTTCTACGATAACGATGTCATTTCAATTGCAAAAGGCATTAAACCATCTGAACGTGGTGAATTAGAAATCACAGATGTCAATAAAGCATACCTAGAAAAAGGAACTTTATCTGTTGAATTGATGGGACGTGGGTTTGCTTGGTTAGATACAGGTACACACGAATCACTACTTGAAGCTTCAACATTTATTGAAACCATTGAAAAACGTCAAAATTTAAAAGTAGCTTGTTTAGAAGAAATTGCTTATCGCATGGGCTACATTACGAAAGAACAATTGTTTGCATTAGCGCAACCATTGAAAAAAAATCAATACGGTCAATATTTATTAGCTTTGGCCGCTGAATAGGGAGTCTGACAACATGAAAGTAACTGATACAAAATTAACAGATGTCAAGATTATCGAAATGGATGTTTTTGGTGATCACCGTGGCTTTTTTACTGAGAGCTATTCAAAAGCAAAATTTGAAGAACATGGGTTGACTTATGACTTTGTTCAAGATAATCACTCTTTATCTGCTGAAGCCGGCGTACTACGTGGCTTACACTTTCAAAAAGGAGAATCTGCTCAAACAAAATTGATTCGTGTAGTCACTGGAGCAGTTTTAGATGTGGTCGTTGATATTCGTAAAGGCAGCCCAACTTATGGACAATGGGACGGCTTTATTTTATCCGAACATAACCACCGTCAACTACTTGTTCCTAAAGGATATGCGCATGGTTTCGTTACGCTGACACCAGATGTCAACTTCCTTTACAAATGCGATAACTATTATGACGCTGCTGCAGATGGCGGAATTGCTTTTGATGATCCTGAGTTAGCTATTGAGTGGCCAATTGACATCAGTAAAGCAATTATGTCAGAAAAGGATCATAACCATCCAACGTTAAAAGAATTTGAAGCAGAAAATCCATTCGTTTATGGCGAAATTTAAACTTTAAAGGAGAACCATTTTAATGAAAAATATCATTGTAACAGGTGGCGCTGGATTTATCGGTTCAAATTTTGTGCACTATGTCGTACAAAACCATCCGGAAGTTCATGTAACTGTTTTAGATAAATTAACTTATGCTGGAAACAAAGAAAATTTAGCGGGATTACCAAGTGATCGGGTAGAGCTTGTGGTGGGCGATATTGCTGATGCACCATTAGTTGATCGTCTAGTGAAAGACGCAGATGCAGTTGTTCATTATGCAGCTGAATCACATAACGATAATTCATTAAAAGATCCATTTCCATTTGTTCAAACCAATATTATTGGGACATATACTTTATTGGAAGCTTGTCGAAAATATGATGTGCGTTATCATCATGTTTCAACGGATGAAGTGTATGGCGATTTACCATTAAGAGAAGATTTACCAGGACATGGTGATGGTCCAGGCGAAAAATTTACAGCTGAAACACCATACAATCCTTCTAGTCCTTATTCTTCAACTAAAGCGGGATCAGATTTATTAGTGAAAGCCTGGGTACGTTCATTTGGCTTACGTGCAACAATTTCTAACTGCTCAAATAATTATGGACCTTATCAACACATTGAGAAATTTATCCCACGTCAAATCACTAACGTTTTAAGTGGTATTCGTCCTAAATTATATGGCGACGGCAAAAATGTGCGTGACTGGATTCACACAAACGATCATTCATCTGCTGTTTGGTTAATCTTGACAAAAGGTGAAATTGGCGAAACATATTTGATTGGTGCCGATGGCGAAGAAGACAATAAAGCAGTGATGGAATTGATTTTAGAGTTGATGGGTCAATCAAAAGATGCGTACGATCACGTAAAAGACCGTGCGGGTCACGATTTACGTTACGCAATTGATTCAACTAAATTACGTGAAGAACTTGGCTGGAAGCCAGAGTTCACGAATTTCCGTGATGGTTTAGCGAATACGATCAAGTGGTATGAAGAAAATGAAGACTGGTGGAAAAAAGAAAAAGAAGCCGTAGAAGCAGCATATGCCAAAAATGGTCAATAACAATTATTGATGAGATAAAAGTGTGAGGCAGGCGCTAGCCTGTCTCTTTTTTCAAACAAATTTAAAGGAGCGAAAAACAATGTTTTTATTAACTGGAGGAAATGGCCAATTAGGTACAGAATTGCGCCATCTATTAGATGAAAAAAATCTACCATATGTTTCGACAGATGCGAAAGAATTAGACATTACTGATGAAAAAGGAACCATGGAATATATCGCCGAATTGAAACCGGATGTTATCTTTCATTGTGCAGCCTACACTGCAGTTGATAAAGCAGAGGATGAAGGCAAAGAATTAGACGAGAAAATCAATGTCGACGGTACAAGAAATGTCGCACTTGCTGCGAAAGCGGTCAATGCTAAATTGGTTTACATTAGTACAGACTATGTATTCGATGGAAAGAAAGAACAAGCAGAATATGAAGTGGATGATTCAACTAATCCGTTGAACGAATATGGTCGAACAAAACTTTTAGGTGAACAAGCTGTCGAAGAAATTTTAGAAGATTATTATATTATCCGTACTTCTTGGGTATTTGGTATCTATGGCCATAATTTTGTATTTACAATGCAACGTCTGGCGGAAACACACGATCGTTTGACAGTTGTAAACGATCAATTTGGACGCCCAACATGGACACGTACACTAGCCGAGTTCATGGTATACGTCATTGAACAAAAAGCACCATATGGCATTTACCACTTATCAAACGAAAACAGTTGCTCTTGGTATGAATTCGCGAAAGAAATCTTAAAAGATACTGACGTGGAAGTAGCACCTGTGACATCAGCGGAATTTCCACAAAAAGCAGTACGTCCACAATATTCTGTGATGAGTCTTAAGAAAGCTGAAAAATTAGGTTTTTCTATTCCAACTTGGCAAGAAGCTTTGGCACAAATGCTGATTGCCGCTGAAGAAGCAAAAGCGTAATTCGTTTCTGCTAGTTTAGGAAACAAAAGAGAAATTGGGGAATTTTATGGAAAAACAAACGAGAAGTGTACGGCATAGCACTGAAAAAACAAATCGTGCGCCTCAGACAATTTTTGACTCATTGCTTAGGCTCCGTTATTTGTTTGGCTTACTAGCAATTGTCATAGTCGTCACATTTAATTTAAATGGCAGCTCAATTGGCATGTGGGATAAATACGTTTCTCAGCGAGATGACGGGAAAGAAACAGATGTTTTGTTTGGGAAAGATCGTGAAGTTCGCTCAGATGAATGGCTGGTACAGACGCCATTTTATCTTTCGCAAGCAGAAAATGATTATCCAGTAATCAACGAAGATTACTCCTTAAATGGTCAAAATATGATTATTGCTTATAATTCACCGGTTAAAGACATTACGGTTATCGGCAAGCCATTTAACTGGGGGTTTTTCTTCTTGGGACGTGATCGAGGGCTATCTTGGTACTGGGGAATGAAAATCGTCGGGATGCTCTTGTTGTCTTTTGAATTATTGATGATCATCACTAGAAAACGAAAGGGATTGTCATTGGTTGGTTCATTTGCACTGACCTTTGCGCCGGCTGTTCAATGGTGGTTCATGCAACATGTGGGAGATTTGATTTTCTTCACTGTCGGACTGATGGTGGCTTTCTATCATTATTTTTATCAACATGATCGCAAAGGGATACGAGCCCTGATGATGTTGCTGGTAGTTATTTTTGGCTTAGGCTTCATTTTAGTCATTTACCCAGCACATCAAGTAATGTTAGGTTATTTGCTCGTCTTTTATTTTGTTGGCCTGTTGATTCATTTCAGGAAAAAAGTAGTTTGGGATCTATTGGATGCTGTCCTGATTGTCGGAGCGATAGCGATAATCGGAGGAATCATGGTTCATTTTTGGCTAGTTTCGAAGGATGCCCTGATGGCTTCACTAGAAACGTTGTATCCAGGAAAACGAATCAGTACAGGTGGAGAATTCACTTTTGGTAAGTTCTTTTACTTTTTGACTAACTGGAAGATTCCATTTACAGACATCACGTTTTCAAATAATTCAGAAGTGGCCTTTTTCTATCATTTCTTCCCAACTGTGCTTTTGGCTAGCCCATTTGTATTATTTGGTAAGAAAAACAGTGAACAGAAATTATTAGGACGAATATTAATGGTTTTTTGTTTGTTTGCGATTTTTTGGATCACCGTTGGCTTACCAAAAGAATTAGCTGAAATTACGCTTCTTTCCTATGTACCAGCATCCCGTGCATTTACAACTTTTGGCTTTGCAGCTTGTCTGTTAACGATTTGGTTCATTGCCTATGTTTGGCGAGAAGATGTTATTCCAACCTGGTATAAAATTGTCTTATTAGTTGTTAATGCTGGAACGTTTGCTGTGTCAATCTTCACTTCTAGCATGATTAATTATTTTTCAGGGATTGAAATTACAGGGATCGTTGTACTAGGAACATTGTTGCTGGGGTTTGCTTTGTTTCACCAAAGACATTTGTTTTATGTTTCATTCGCAGCATTAATTGTTGCTTCTGGTTTTTTTGTCAATCCGGTTGTTGAAGGAACGGGTGCTATTTTTGAAAAGACTTTAGCGAAAGAAATTCAAAAAATCAATAACGAACATCCAGATCAATTATGGTTATCTGAAGATGAATTGTATAATTTTACACCAACACTTGGAGTAAAATCATTCAATACGGTTCGTTTTTATCCAGATATGAAAGCATGGAAAATCATTGATCCAGATGGAACCTATGAGAAATATTATAATCGTTATGCTCACACTCGTGCATTTATCGCGAAGGAAGACACAACGTTTATCCTTGATCGACCTGATATGTTCTCTGTGACATTGAATTTTGATGATGCCGAAAAACTTGGTATACGTTATGTCGTAAGTAAGCGACCTTTAGCAGACTACAATCAATTAAATGAGGCGCAGTTTACTCAATTATATGGCCCAGACAATGATGGCTATCGAATATTTGAAGTAGATTATCCGGCCAATGGACAAATCATTAGCCAGCAATAACAAAGTTATTCAGTTAAATAAAAGAGAGAAGCTAGTACAGGAGAGTGGGGAAATGCAGAAAATCCTACGAAAAATGATTAATGAAATGAGTGTTGCTTGGCTGCTTCTATTAGTAGGTTCATTGTATTTTATATGGACCGTTGGGCTAAGCAACAACACTGCACTATTTTTATATGAAAATAGTTCGCAATTAATTTTGGGCGGCATAGCCGTTTTGTTTTTATTGAATGTTTACAAAGCAAGAGGTATTGATTTTATTTTTATTGGGATTGGTTTCCTGTTCTTTTTCTTCTTTTCGTATTTCAGGGAAGTGAGAAGCGCTTCATTTTACACAGATATGATGATTCCGTTGATTATTGCTTTTGTATTGTCGATAAAATGGATTGAGTTTGGAAAAATAGATCGAGCTGTTTTCTTGCTGTTGTTTTCAGTTGTTCTGACAGTGACTGTCTATCGTGTTTTTACGGAAATTCCGATTCGTGAAGGACAAAGTATCTGGTCTCCAGGGAACAAGCTTTCTGATATTTGGATCAATACCAACACGATAGGCGCATCAGTGATGACACTGGCTTTCTTAATTAGTGGTTTTGCTAGCTCATTTGAAAAGTGGTACATTCGTCTGTTAAGTGTGCCAGCTGTTGTTGCAGCGTTTGCCACGATTTGGGTTTGTCAGTCAAGAGGTGCATTAGTTGCATTGATCGTTTTTATTCTTTTGGACTTGATTCCTAAGTCATTTATGCGAGTGACTCGCGCACCATTTATCATTTATACGGTGACCGCAGTTGCCGCTTTACCACTTTCATATTTTGCGGCAGCTTCAAAAGAAGTAAATCTTTTTACTGGAAGAGAAGAAATTTGGGCAGATTTTTATCAGACTTTGGCTGCTAAAACGCAACAAGTGTTGGTAGGAATGAAACCTTATTTTTACACGAAACGAGCAAATCAAATTTTGGGTAATCATAATAGTTATAATTCTTTCTTGAATCTTTATGGAGTGATTGGATTAGCCATCGTGGTTACTTTATTACTGATTTTTATTGGTCGAAGAACACTAAAAGGTGATTTATCGAACGGCCAATTAACTTTTATCTGGGCTTTCTTTGGCATAATGACACAATCTTTTATGGAAGATACTTTGACTTCTTTCGCTTGGCTTCCGATTATTTATCTATTACTAGGAATGAGTGTTCACCGCTTTGACCAGCCAGCAGAAATGCAAAAAGTACCGGATGAATTAGAAACAGCAGATGAGTCGTTCGAAAATTCAGAAGAGAATCACAATGAATTTTCACGGATGAAGAAGTATCATCATTAAGAAGTAATCAAAGAGAGGCTGAAACAGTTTTGTTTCACTCTCTTTTTTTATAAAAATAAGTATGCATCAGAAATGAAGTAATACCTTGCTTGATTGCAATTAGAAACTATCTTTTGTAGAATAGTAACGGTCGAGTATTTGTTACTTAATAGAAAAATTAAGAAATAAATAATATCGCAGTCAGCTAGTAAAAATATGGTAAAATGGCAGTTGATTGTAATTAACAGAAATCGCTTGGAGGAACACAAATGTTTAAAGATCTGTTTTTATTTATGAAAGATATTTATCAGAACAGAAAATTATTGATTCAGTTTTCATTAAATGACTTTAAATCACGTTATGCTGGTTCTTTTTTAGGAATCATGTGGGCATTCATCAACCCGATATTCACTGTGTTGATCTACTGGTTAGTCTTTGGCTTCGGCTTGAAAGCTGCAATGACTGATGGTAAATATCCATTCATTGTTTATCTGATTACGGGGATGGTTCCCTGGTTCTTCTTCTCAGATGCATTTACCTCAACGACATTAGTCTTTCGAGAGTACACGTATTTAGTCAAGAAGGTCGTTTTCAACATTCGTATCTTGCCAAGTACGAAAATTTTATCTAATTTATACACACACCTCTTTTTTATCGTGATTGGCTTAGTTGTGACAATTGGACATGGAATATTCCCAACCATTATGACACTACAACTGATTTATTATCTATTTTGTATGTGTGCATTTTTAACAGGGATCACTTGGTTGACAGCATCTATCCAACCGTTTTTACCAGATATCGTACAATTCATTACGATTTTGTTGCAATTGATTATGTGGACATTACCAATTCTTTGGAGTCCAAGTCAGTTTAACCCGACAATTGTTCAAATTTTGAAATTAAATCCACTTTATTACATCGTTCAAGGGTATCGTGAATCTTTCTTGAGCCAAGCGTGGTTCTTTGAACATGGCATGTATACTTTATACTTTTGGGTAGTTACATTAGCATTCTTTGTGGTTGGTTCAGCTGTGTTCCGTAGATTGAAACCACATTTTTCAGATGTACTGTAAGGAGAATAGAAATGACAGAATATGCGATTAAATTAGAAAACATCACCAAATCATATAATATGTACGCAAAACCGAGTGATCGTTTTCGTGAGGCACTGAATCCTTTCAAAAAATCTTATCACGATGTCTTTTATGCATTGAAAAACGTTAATATTGAAATAAAAAAAGGCGAAATGATTGGTTTTGTTGGCGAAAATGGTTCAGGTAAATCGACGATGCTTAAAATCATTACCGGTGTGTTGACACCTTCTGCTGGTACAATGGAAATCGATGGAAAAATCTCTGCATTGCTTGAGTTAGGTTCTGGATTCAATCCAGAATATTCTGGCTATGAAAATATCTTTTTAAATGGCATGGTCTTAGGATTTTCACGAGATGAAATTGAAGGTATGGTCGATGACATCATTGATTTTGCCGATATTGGGGATCATATTTATCAACCAGTAAAAACTTATTCAAGCGGGATGTTTGTCCGTTTAGCATTTGCGGTAGCAATCAATGTTAATCCAGATATTTTGATTGTTGATGAAGCATTAGCAGTCGGTGATTTAGAGTTTCAATTGAAATGTATGGAAAAATTTACTGAAATCAAGAATTCTGGAAAAACGATTTTATTCGTATCCCATGATATTAGCTCAATTCGTCGTTTTTGTGACCGTAGTTATTGGTTGAAAAACGGTGAAGTCGTAGAATACGGGGATACGATGGACGTTACGACCAATTATGAAAACTTCTTGAAGAAAAAATCAGTGAAGACAGTCGACCGCAATAAGAATCAAGTTGAACGTCATGCCGCACCAGATATTGTTGATGTGCTAAGTGCCGAGTTGCTTGATAAAGAGAAGAAACCGGTCGATATGATTGAACAAGGGGAGACACTCTTTGTGAAAGTTACCTATAATGTCAAAGACGAGTCAATCAAAAAACCAGTCTTGGGGATTGCTTTACGAACGGTTGATAATTTTTATGTTTGTGGCTTGAACACATTATTGGATGACATAACGATTCCTTGGAAAAAAGGTGAAAATGTTTTTTATCTTGAATATGAAAAACTAGGCTTACTAGCTGGTGAGTATTATTTTGATGTGGCAGTTTTTGAAGAAAATGCTACAGTTCCGTTAGTTTATAAGACAAAATATATGAACTTATTTGTTAGTGGCTCATACATTGGTGAAGGTATTGTCATCTTGGATCACAAATGGGAAGAAGGTAGTCAAAAAGATGAAATATGATTTTGAAATGGATTTAGATGAGCAAAGTAGTGTTGGAAAAATCGCCACTCAAATCAAACCAGGAAGCAAAGTGTTAGAATTTGGTCCGGGAAATGGCCGATTAACAAAACATTTGATTGGTGCGAAGCAATGTGAGGTTAGCATTGTCGAGTTAGATAAAGAGCTATTTGATTTTGTGAGTGAATTTGCACAGGATGGCTTTTATGGGGACATTGAAAGTTTTGAATGGGCCACTTATTTTGAAGGTCAAACATTTGATTATGTTTTGTTTGCAGATGTCTTGGAGCATTTGGTTGATCCAGGCGCAACTTTGAAAAAAGTCAGTGAATTTTTGAGTGAAAATGGAGAAATTTTGATTACGTTCCCTAACTTAGCTCATAACTCTGTAATGATTGATTTATTTAATAATCAACTTCCATGGACTTCTTATGGCTTGTTAGATGAAACACACAATTCATTTTATACGCATGATGGTTTTCAAAGAGTGTTTGAAAAAGCTGGCTTGATGATTAACATCGAAGACTATTTATACTTAGCAGTAGAAGACACCGAGCTTTCTTCTCGTTACGAAGATTTGCCAGAAGCGGTTCGATATGACTTCAAAATGCGTCCATTTGGAGAAGTTTATCAATACTTCTTCTCGTTAAAAAAACAGGCAGTACCCGAAATTGCACAGCCACAAAATTCAAATTACGTGAAAGTCTTTGATTTGGTTCAACAAACGGCTGAGGGAGAAACCAGTCAACAGATTCCTATTAACAATTACACTGGTGAAAACCAACGTTTGACATTTCCAATTGCTGAAAATATTGAAAACGTGTTATTCCGTTTTGAAAAACAGCCAAGTTTTATTGAATTTACTGCTGAAATTGCGGGAGAGAAAATTGATTTCATTCGTTCAAATGCTGCGCTAAAAACAAACAGGGATTGCTATCTATTTGATGGAAAAAGCGTACCAGAGTTAGCGGTAAAAAATGTCGCTGGACACGAATTAACGGTGAGTATCCATTATCGTTTTATTGGAGAGCTTACTCAAACTTTCTCAGAAGTCTTGGAAACTGTTCAACCAATGATGGCTGTTCATCAAGAATTGACAGGGAAAATAGCAGATTTAGAAAAAGATAATTATCAAATTAGAGAAGAAAATGCTAAGCTTGATCATTACTTGCAAACAACAACTACGCGTTATTGCTCACTTTTAGATAACGATGAATGGGCAATTAAATCAAAAAAAACTCGTCGAACAAAAGAAACTCCTAAAAAAGTTCAAGCAAAAGAGTTAGCGTTATGTATTGATGAAAAGCATTGGGATGAAGAAACCAAAGTTTTAACAATTATTGGTTGGGGCATCTCACAAGCAGATCGAAACGCATTGTCTTATCATTTATCAGTAGATCAATCACCGTTTTTCGATGCTAAACCGATTTATCGCAAAGAAGTGAATGAGGCTGAAAATCTTGCAGAAAATGTTTCTGCCGGTTTTGAATTGCAGATTCTTTGTGAACATGAACGTACATTTTTAATTGAAGTAACAGCAGAAAATGGTCAAACTTGGATTATTGAAATGTAATTCATTGGCCTACTTGATAAAGGAGTAACTGGACAGTGACAAAGAAAGAAATTGCTGTATTTATTGATACAATCACTCGGGAACGAGCTACTGGAGACTTACTTATTGTGGGTTGGGCAATTGATGAAGTAACTAAAGAAATCCCTTCAGTCACAGTAGAAAAAAGCCAAGTTTTGATTGAAACAACGCCTGTCGTTCGTTTAGACATCAATCATTTATACGAACTAGATGTCAAAACGCAAAGCGGATTTAAAATTCGACTTTCAGGAAAATTAAAAGGAAAAGCTATCTTAGATTTTCAGACAACTACTCACCAAAATGGAATTGCCGTGAAGCTAAATGGACGTTATCCTTTCGATGATGGATTTGAGACCTCTTGGCAAAAACAAATACGTTTGCTGAAAAAAGGTGTCAATTACGCAAGAACACATGGCTTAAAAAAAGCTGTTCGTCGCGTCAAGCTAGAATTGAAACCTGGTTCAGTTGACTATGCAGAGTGGATTACTCGTCACGAAAAAGTTGATTTAGAAGCACAGCGTAAAGCTGCTACTGCCTTAGAATATCGTCCATTGATTTCAATTGCTATGCCTGTTTACAATGTTGAAATTAAGTGGTTAGAAAAATGCATTGATTCTGTTCTAGGACAAACGTATGATCACTGGGAACTATGCATTAGTGATGATGCTTCAACAGATCCGGCTATTCGCAAATGTCTGGAAACTTACCAAGCAAAAGACGAGCGAATCAAAGTCGTCTTTCGACAAGAAAATGGACATATTAGCTTAGCAACTAATTCAGCTTTAGAATTAGCTTCGGGTGAATTTTTAGCTTTGTTGGACAATGATGACGAGTTGCCAGCTTCAGCGCTATATGAAGTAGCCAAGGTATTGAACGAACGACCTGAGCTGGATCTAATCTATAGCGACGAAGATAAAATCGATTCTGATGGGAATCGTTTTGACCCCCATTTTAAAGCTGATTGGTCACCAGACACACTAATGGGAAACAATTATATTTCTCATCTAGGTGTTTATCGCACAAGCATCGTGAAAGAATTAGGTGGATTTCGTAAGGGGTATGAGGGCTCACAAGATTATGATCTTGTTTTACGTGTGACAGAAAAAATCCCAGCAAATCACATTTATCATATTGATAAAGTTCTGTATCACTGGCGAACGATTCCAGGTTCTACAGCAAGTAGTGGCGAAGCGAAAAGTTATATTTATGATTCTGGTGTAAAAGCGTTGACTGATGCACTGAATCGTCGTGGAATCAAAGGGAAAGTACGTCCGGGAAGAATCTCGGGTTTTTATGAAGTGATGTATGACGTGATTAAAGAAGACTTAGTGAGTGTCATTATTCCAACTAAAAATGGGTATGAAGATTTAAAAGTCTGTGTTGATTCAATTATTGAGAAAACAACATATCCCAACTATGAAATTATTATTGCAGATAATGGAAGTACGGATCCAAAAATGCAAGAATTGTTTGCAAACTACAAAGAACGTTTAAACGATCGTTTCATTGTCGAGTTGATTGATATTCCGTTTAACTACTCACGGATCAATAATCTAGCAGCTGAAAAAGCAAGTGGAAAGTATTTCTTATTTTTGAACAATGATACTGAAGTTATTGCACCAGACTGGATGACGACAATGGTTTCTTATGCACAATTTGATCGAATTGGCTGTGTAGGTGCAAAATTGTATTATCCAGATGAAACAACCCAACATGCTGGTGTCCTTGTTGGAATTGGTGGCGTAGCAGGACATGCGCTAAATAATTATGATAAAACACACTGCGGTTATTTTGGTCGTTTGGTGATTGATGTTGATTATTTAGCAGTGACTGCAGCTTGTATGATGGTTAAAGCAAGGGACTTTCATGCTGTTTCCGGATTTGACGAGACATTAGAAGTTGCATTTAATGATGTTGATCTATGTTTGAAAGTCTATGAACTGGGACGTAACAATGTTTACGCACATCAAGTGGAACTTTATCATTTTGAATCAAAATCAAGAGGATATGAAGATACTCCAGAAAAACAAAAACGCTTTGCTGGTGAAATCAAAAAAATGCAAGACAAGTGGCCAAGCTACATTGCACACGATCCATTTTACAATGATAATTTGACTAAAGAAGGTATTGGCGATTTTTCTCTAAGACCAGACTAATCAAAAGCGATGAACGTATCGAACTTGGATACGTTCATCGCTTTTTGTTATTTATCACGCCTGTAAGAATGAAGACACCGAGTGTGGATTTTAGAAACAAAAATGAAAAGATAAAATAGTCTATTTTATTGCATATAATAGTTTAATTTCCTTTACATTTTGGTTACTCGCTAGGCTTTTAAGGCTTGCTATGGTAAGATGATAAAGGCATTATTCTGAGGTTAGGAGTGTATATATGAATAAAAATGGGGAGTGGAGCGCCGCTCGCAGAATATTTATTATTTTAATGGATGTGATTGTTTATAACGTTGCAGTCTATATAAGCTTTTTACTGAAGTTTCAAGGAGAAATACCAGTGCGTAACTTTGAAACTTTTGAGAATTCCGCAGTTTTTATTTCGATTATATTTATTGTTCTTAATATTTTGTTAGGGGCTTACGTCTTTTATAATCGAATGATCAGCGACATTATTTTTGTAACTGTTATTGGTCAAGTATTGATGACCTTTGGGATTATGATTGTAACTTTTGCTGGGCGTTGGTTTGCATTTCCGCGGCTAGTTATCTTACTTTCTTTTGTGATCGGAACGATTTTGGTCAGTACTTATCGCATTTTGGTGTATAAACTTTACTTGAAAATCAGCAGTGACAAAAAAGTGATTATTGTTGGTTTAGAAAAAGATGTTGCACCAGCAATTCAAAATTTCCAATCAAAGAAAAATAATAAACATAAAGTAGAAGCAGTTATCGTTGATCATTTTTATGAGCATACGAAACAACTGATTGATGGAATCGATATTGTGTACTTGGCTTCGGAAATTGAAGAACAAGAAAAAATTAAAATCTACCAGTTGGTTACCAAGAAAGAGAAAAAATTATTTTTAAATACAACATTTGAAAACTTGATCATGATCAATCCAAATATCATGAATTTTGAAGATGAAAGCATTATTGAATCATCTGGTTTTAGAATCCCTCCAGAAGATGAGCTTTTCAAACGATTATTTGATATTCTTGTTTCACTTGTTTTGTTGATCTTGGCTTCACCATTTATGTTATTAACAGCGATTTTAGTAAAAGTAACATCACCAGGTCCTGTTATCTATAAGCAAGTGCGTATCACAAAAAATCAAAAAGAATTTTCAATTTATAAATTCCGTTCAATGAGCGCAACAGCTGAATCAAAATCAGGCCCAGTCCTTGCTAAAAGCAATGACGCACGCGTAACACCTGTTGGTAAATTTATTCGTGCCGTACGATTTGATGAATTACCACAAATCTTTAATGTCTTAAAAGGCGATATGTCAATCGTGGGTCCACGTCCAGAACGACCATTCTTTGTTGATCAATTTAATGAAGAAAATCCTTATTACTATTTACGTCATAATGTCCGTGCGGGTATTACTGGCTATGCGCAAGTCTATGGGAAATATGTCTCAGACTACAATAGTAAGTTGCGTTTTGATTTGTTATATATCAAAAAATATTCGTTGTTATTGGATTTGAAAATCTTATTGCAAACAATTAAAATTTTATTCGATAAAATGTCTTCACAAGGTGTGGATGAAGAAGCTGCTTGTTCTTTAGCAGAACTGCATTTCCCAGAAGATAAGATTTATGGATAAATAGAGATAATTTAAATCAATGCTGTAGCCTAAGCTTAGTAAGCTACACAAAAGATAAGTGGGGAAGAAATTGGAAAAAAATAAAATTAGTATGCTTCTTTCTTTATATGATAAAGAAAAACCAGAATATCTGAATGAAGCATTAACAAGTATTTTTAAACAGACAGTTATGCCAGATGAGATTGTTTTGGTATATGATGGACCAATTAATTCTGATTTAGAAGCAGTTGTACAGAAATTTCAGCAAGTAGCCCCTGATATATTCACACTTGTGAAATTTGAGAAAAATCAAGGATTAGGTGTTGCTCTAGCTAAAGGTTTAGAGCACACTAAATATCAGATAGTTGCTCGAATGGATACAGATGACATTATGGCTCCAGAACGATTGCAAAAGCAATTAGCTATTTTTGAAAGCAATCCTGATATTGCAATCGTTGGGAGTAATATCGAAGAGTTTGTTGACTCGACAGATCAAATTATTGGTCGTCGCCTAGTGCCAGAAACAAATCAGGAAATTTGTGCATTTTCTAAAAAAAGAAACCCGTTTAATCACATGACGGTGATGTTCGATAAGAAAGCGATATTAGCTGTTGGAAATTATCGTCCTTTAAAAGGTTTTGAAGACTATTATTTATGGGTAAGATTATTGAAGGCTGGTTATCAAGGCTACAACATTCAAGAACCGTTAGTTCACGCTCGTGCAGGTGCTGACATGTATGCTCGACGTGGTGGCTTAAATTATTTGTTGCCAGGAATCAAGGGGCGCTACCATATTTGGCGTGATGGACTGGGTTCTGTGACGGATTTTCTATTTGTTACTGGTGGACATGTAGTAATTAGTTTGTTGCCCAATAAACTGCGTGGTAAATTCTACGAAAAGCAGTTAAGAAATTAAGAATTAGGAATATGTAATCTTATTTTTAGATAAAACAGGAGGTTTTTTTTTGTATAGCACAGATGCTAAAATGCAAAAGGTCCAAAAAGTTACCTTGACTATGGCACAGAAAATTGTCGATTTTTGTGAAGAAAATCAATTATTATGCTATTTTTGCGGTGGAGGAGCAATCGGAGCAATCAGAGAAGGTGGCTTTATTCCATGGGATGATGATTTAGACTTTTTTATGCCAAGAAATGATTATGAACGTTTTTACGATTTATGGTCTCAAGCTCAAATCAATCAAACTCTTCCTGTACAGAAAGCTTCAGCAACTTACAATGATCATAATTCATTTATGACGATAAGAGACGAAGAAACAACGTTCATAAAAACATATCAAAAAGATTTAAATATTGTTCATGGTATTACGATTGATATCTTTCCATTGGATGTTGCACCAGATTCTAAAGTTAGCCGAAAAATTCAAAAGCTATGGGCTCTTGTATATGCCCTTTTTTGTTCACAAGTAGTTCCAGAAAATCATGGTGGTATATTAGCTTTTGGTAGTAATTTGTTACTGAATACTTTTAAATCTGATAATATTCGCTATAAAATTTGGTCATTTGCAGAAAAACAAATGACTAAGTATAATCAAAAGCCGACAGAAAATGTGACTGAACTATGCGTTGGACCAAAGTATATGGGAAATATTTACTCTGCTAAGGATTTTTCTGAGGCTGTTTGGGTTCCTTTTGAAGAGACCAAAATGCCAATTCCTGTGGGATATGACAATTATTTACGTGCTGCGTTTGGTGATTACATGCAACGTCCATCTTTAGAAAATCAAAAAACAATACATGATTCAATTTACATTGATCCAGATCATTCATACAAAAATTACCAAGGAAAATATTATTTAACTAAAGGAGCAAGCAACAGATGATTACAGCTATTATTATTGCCGGTGGTGTTGGTAAACGGATGGGACAAGATATCCCAAAACAGTTTATTAGTATCGATGGAAAACCAATCATTATTTACACACTTGAATCATTCCAGAAACATCCACAAATTGATCGCATTTTAGTGGTTTGTAAATCTGGATGGGAAGAAACGATGTGGGCTTACATTAAAGAATTTAATATAAGTAAAGTTCAATGGGTAATAACAGGTGGTTCAAAAGGACAAGAATCAATCAATAATGGCGTCCAATTTTTGAAAGACCATTCTGATGAAGATGATACGATCATTATTCATGATGGTATTCGTCCATTGGTTGATGAACTTGTTTTGTCTGATGTTATTGTGAAATGTAAGGAATATGGAAATGGCGTGACTTCATTACCTTATAATGAACAAATTTTTATTAAAAAAACGGAGGATACGACGGTTGAATACGTGGACCGTAATACTTTGCGAAGAGTATCAACTCCACAAGCCTATCAATATGGTAAACTGCTTGCAGCTTATAATCGCGCGGTAGCAGAAAACATTGGGATGACTGATTCTTCATACACAAATACAATGATGGTGGATCTGGGTGAGACGTTATATTTTGCAGCTGGTTCTGATAAAAATATCAAGTTGACTACAACGGATGACTTGGAATTGTTTAAAGCTTATTTAAAAATGAAAGATTAGGTGAGATAAAGATGACATTAGTTGAACAGCCCATGTATCAAGCTGATTTGGCGAAAGTAGTTGAGAGTCTACCTGAACTGGAAAAACTTGATGGTAAATCAATTTTAATGATTGGTGCTTCTGGAATGATTGGCTCATTTTTAATTGATACTTTGATGCTAGCAAACCAGCAATTGGGATTAAAAATCAAAGTATTTGCTATGGGGAGAAATAGGGAAAAACTTGAAACGCGTTTTTTAACATATCGAAACTTGTCAACTTTTGAGATTGTTGAAGGCGACGTGACAGAACCTTTACCGGAAGAGCTTTTGGTTGATTATATGATTCATGGAGCAAGCAACACACATCCTAAAGCCTATGCGACTGATCCAATTGGAACTATCATGACCAATTTAGCTGGGACAGATCAAGTGTTAAAACATGCAGCGGCAACCAATGTCCAACGAACATTATTTTTATCAACAGTTGAAATTTATGGTGAAAATCGTGGAGACGTTGAAAAATTTAACGAAGAATATTGTGGTTATATTGACTGTAATACGTTACGTGCTGGTTATCCAGAAGGCAAAAGAGTGAGCGAATCACTTTGTCAAGCATACATTGCGAAAAATGGGTTAGATATTGTTATTCCACGTCTATGCCGAACATTTGGGCCAACGATGTTAACTTCTGATACCAAAGCTTCTTCTCAATTTATTCTAAATGCTGTCAATCACGAAGATATCGTGTTAAAAAGTGAAGGTAACCAATACTTTTCTTATGTTTATGTTGCAGATGCAGTTTCTGCAATTTTGTATTTACTATTACATGGTGAAAGTGGTCAAGCTTACAATGTTTCAAACGAGCAATTTGATTTGCATTTGAAAGATTTGGCAAAAAAATTAGCAAACATCAGTGGTAAAAAAGTTATTTTTGAATTACCAGATGAAATTGAAAGTAAAGGATTTTCTAAAGCAAATACAGCTGTTTTGGACAATACAAAATTGACAGCAACGGGCTGGATGCCTTTATTTGATTTAGAGGAATCGTTAGAACATACAGTGAAAATTATTCAGGAAGTGAAGTAGATGCATAAAATAAGCGTGATTGTCCCAGTATACAATGTAGAAGATTATCTAGAAAGTTGCTTAGATTCAATCTCCAACCAAACGTACTCTAATCTTGAAATTATTGTTGTAGATGATGGGTCACCAGATAACAGTGGACAAATTGCTGACGAATACAAGAAAAAAGATAATAGGGTATCTGTTATTCATCAGCAAAACGGTGGATTGAGTGCAGCTAGAAATTCTGGCTTAGAACAAGCGACAGGAGATTTTGTCTGCTTTATTGATAGTGACGATTGGATTGAACCAGATTATTTAGAACTTCTATATGCCGGTGTTCAAACTTTTAATGCAGAAATATCAGTAATAAAACTGAAAAAGATAAATGATTTAAAAGAACTTAAAGAGTTAACGCCAACCAAGGAAGATTGGTTGGTACTGGATAAACATGAGGCGATGAAATCATTATTCACTAGTAATAATATCGGTTACTCTGCCAATAATAAATTGTTCAATATGAATTTATTTTCTGACTTAAGATTCCCTGTTGGAAAGTTAATGGAAGATAAAGCAACAACATATCTTTTAATTGATAAGTCAAATCGGATTGCTTTAAATTCATCTGAAAAATATCATTATTTCCAAAGTCCAAAAAGTATATTACGAGGTAGTTTTAATCCTAGAAAATTTGATACTTTTGATATACATGAAGAGATTATTATGTTTATTGACAAGTTCTATCCAGAAGTGTCATTAAATGTTCGCTCAAGATACGTCTATACAGCGGTAAGAATGATGATGTCTATGATTGAGAACAACTATTCAAATCAAAAAGATTATGACCGATCAATGGAGATTTTATCTCGCTTTGAGCAAGAAGCTCAAGCAGATCCAGACTTTTCACCAAAATTGAAAAAGTTAATAAAATTTTTATTGAAACATCCTAATCTCCCATATCATTTATCCAAAAGTAAAGTGACAGCTAGTGTCTTGAATAGAATAGAATCTATGAGGTAATTGTAAATATGAATAAAATAAAAAAATTATTTTCTAGATATGTTTTTCCAGTAATTTTTAAAATGTTTCCTTTAAAAGAAAATAGGATTGTTTTTTCTAGTTTCGGTGGTCGAAACTATTCTGGAAATCCACGTGTGATTTCTGAAACAATAGGTAATCAAAATTTGAATTACAAATGTATATGGCTCTTGAAAAAGGGAGTTCAGGTAAATGATTTGCCAAATGATGTAAAGAGAGTAGATACAGATTCTTTACTAAGTACTTATTATTTGTATACATCTAAATTCTGGATTGATGATAGTCGAAAAACGATTGTATATGGAAAACGTAAAAAACAGATTTATTTTCAAACGTGGCATGGGACACCATTGAAAAAAATTGAATTTGATGCAGAAGATAAATTATCAAGTCATTATTTGAAATATGCTAAAAAAGATAGTGAATCAATCACATATCTTTTATCGGGTAATCGCTATAGTTCAGAAAAATATTTATCTGCTTTTCGTGTTTCAAAGAATCAGCTATTAGAAATTGGTACGCCAAGAAATGATAAGCTTGTTTCAAAAGCAAATGTACAACAATCTGATTATTTAAATAAGAATGAAATTACAATATTGTTTGCTCCAACGTTCAGAAATAATATGGAAAATAATGGAATTCCTCAATTAGAAAAACTTGAAATCAACGTGCTGAAAGAATTTTTTGCGCTTCGAGGTCAAAAACTTAATTTTATGACAAAGTTTCACCCCAACGTAAATCAACGTTTAGCTAATGACAAAAAAAGTAGAGAGTATATGAAAAGACATGAAGTGGAACTTGTGGATGATGGTATTCCGCTAGAAAATTTATTTGAAAATGTAGATGTCCTAATCACTGATTACTCCTCTATTTTTTTTGATTATGCTTTATTAAAAAAACCGCTTATTTTATTTAACTATGATGAAGATTCTTACAGCAAGGAACGTGGGTTTTATATTGAGTTAGGTTCATTGCCTGTACCTGTTGCTCAAGATGGAAAGATGTTGATTCAAATTTTTGAAGAACAAGCACAAGATTTGTTGAATAGTTCTGAACGTTTACTGAACTATGTGGGGAATTTTGAGGACGGAACTAGTACAGAAAAAGTAATCGAATTGATGAAGAAGGCAAGTAAATGAAAAAAACACTAAAAGATATTATTTATAATGCAATTTATCAGGTTTTCTTAATTGTTTTGCCGTTAATCACAATTCCAATTCTTAGCCGTAGAATTGGAGCTGACGGGCTAGGCGTTTATGGTTATGTATTTTCAATAGCGCAATTTTTAATGACTGTCATTGCTGTAGGAATGAATCCTTTTCGTATTCGTAATATTGCAAAAGCGCGAGATGACAAAAAAGAACTCTCGATGCAGTTTTGGAATATTTATTTCATGCAACTTTTAATTGGACTGGGTGCCTCAATTGTTTACATCATGTATATTTATCTATTTGATATCCAATACAAAAATTTGTACTTCATTCAGTTGATATTTATTTTGGGGTTAACACTGGATATCTCATGGTTTTTCCAAGGGATTGAGGAATTTGCAAAAGTTGTAATAAGGAATACGTTAATCAAAATTTCTTCAGTTTTTTTAATTGTCTTATTTGTAACTACCAAAGATGATTTGTGGATTTATGTTTTTATTACATCTATCACTAACTTTTTAGGAAGTCTGGTTTTTTGGCTAAATATCAAAGGTAAGGTATACAGACCTAAATTTAATTCAGCTCTTTTTAGAAAATTGTGGAAACCCGCTTTTATTATCTTAGTCCCACAATTGTTTATGCAAGTATATACGACATTAGATAAAACGGTCGTTGGTTATTTTGTTAATCCTACTGAATTATCTTATTATGATCAGTCGCAAAAGATAGCTAGAATTATCCTGGCTGTGCTTTCTTCTATTACAATTGTTATGCTTCCAAAAATCTCAAAAGCACAAGCTAATGGTGATAAGCGTAATATTCTAATTTACACAAAAAAATCTTTTGATTATACATTTATTATTGCGATGATTTTATTTAGCGTTGTTTTTGTCAATACGAAAGAATTTGTTCCATGGTTCTTTGGTGAAAAGTTTGAGCCAATGGTAATCAATATGTTACTCTCATGCTTACTCATTATCTTTAGCCCAATTGGAGGGGTATTTGCTAATCAATTTACGATTGCAATTGAGAAAGACAAAGAATTTGCTTATCCAATGATTATTGGAGCTTTGATCAGTATAGTTGGTAACATTTTATTAGTGCCTAAATATGGTGCGCTAGGGGCAACATTAGTACTCGTAATTGTAGAATTTTTGGTCTGCTTCTTCAGGATTTTCTTTATTAGAGATGAAATTCAGGTTGGTTATTTCTTTGATAAACGAATCAATTTATTCTTCGTCATGGGTATGGCTTTGTCGTTGTTGTTTTACTATTTTGTTCCTACAATATTAAACTCTAGCTTCTTAGATATGGCACTAAAATCTATCATTATTGTGCTAGTGTATCTACCAATTACTTATTTTAATTTTCCACATCTAAAAGAAGAAATTAGTAGAATGTTCAAATAAAACAAAACTCCTTCATTATTTTTTAAATAATGAAGGAGTTTTGTTTTATTTACTTGTCTTTTGAATTAAGATCTTTTTTTATTTGTGTCGTAGAAATTTCAGGAGTTCTAGGCAAGTAGATAACTTCTGCATCTGTTAGTTGTTCTAACTCATCAAAGTGTCCTGCCCAGTCATCGCCCATCACGAAGTAATCGACTTGAAATTCTTTAATATCTTTTGCTTTTTGATCCCAGCTTTTTTCAGGGATAACTAAGTCAACGTATCGAATAGCTTCAAGAAGTTGTTTTCTTTTCTCATAGCTAAAATAACATTTTTTTTGTTTCTCGTCCCAATTAAATTCATCTGTTGAAAGAGCAACAATTAAATAGTCACCATATTCTTTAGCACGTTTTAGCAAGTTGATGTGTCCGTAGTGTAACAAGTCAAAAGTACCATAGGTAATTACTCTTTTCATTTTTCACCTCTCGAAATTCATTAATATACATTGTTAGTCTAACATTTTTTTGATAGAATTGGAAGGTACAGGTTAATTTCAAAAAATACAACTAAGAGAATATTCAAAGAATGTTTTAAAAGAAGAAAGTTATTGATGGGGGGATTGTTAGTTAAGCAATAGCGCATTAACTATGACGGTGTTAGTGTTAGAAATAGGAAAATAGTAAGCTTAATAGTTCGATGTATAATTCTGGAATCATCATGTATTTAGTATTGCGAAAGGCATAAATTTCTTTTTATATTTTGATATATAAATTTTATGGATTAGGAGAGTAAGGAATGAAATTTAAAGTAAATATTTCTTTTTATAAAAGAATGTTCAAAAAATATGGGGTTTTTGTTCTTGTAGTTACGGCTTTGTTTGGAATGCTACTTGCTGGAATCCAATATTTTGCAAACGATAGTTATACATCAGAATCAAAAATTATGGTAAGTTTGCCTCAAAATGAATCAACAACGAATGCTGATGCTATTGTGGCTAATCAAGAGATGATTGGTACTTATAGTGAAATTATAAAGAGTGATGAATTTTTGGAACCAATCGCTGATCAATTTGAAAATTTAGACTTAGAAGATTTAAAAAGCAATATAAAAGTTGAAAAAGCAGAAAATTCCTATGTTTTCAAAGTCAGCATGATTGGAAGTTCTGAATCTGAGGCTAAAAGTCTTGGTGAAAAAATTACTTCTGCTTTTGAAAAAAACATTGGACAATATATTTCTGTAGAAAAAGTAAAAATTCTTTCTTCTAACGTGTCTTCAAGTGACAGAGGTGGAGCTGTATCTATACTTCGCTCCTTATTAATTGGTGTTCTTACAGGATTTTGTTTATCAATAGGTATACTATTAGTTAGGGAATTTATTGTATTTGAATAGGAGAATTTTATGAGTATAGTATTTTGGTTCTTTTTAGTGAATCCCTTAATAGGGGTCCTACTGGTCCCAAAGTTTATTTTTGAAGAAAAGAAGAGAATTAAGGCATGGTCTTTTTTGCTAGGAACTTCATTTGGATATATGAGTTATTTTATCAACCCTTCGCCAACAATCGATTTAGCTAGATACTTCGAAAAAATAGAGATGTTAGCTAATTTTTCAATGAGTCAGTTTTTGAGCTACTACGATTTGAGTGCAAAGTTAGATTTGTCTAATTGGTTTTTCTTTTTAATTTCAAAGTTAAATGATGTCCATTTTATGCCTCTCATAGTAATAACGTTTGTATACACTATTATTTTTTATATGATTCTTGATAACAGTACAAGGAATGAGCTTAGCAATAAAATCGTCTTTTTACAGATTGCAATTGTCGTTTCATTTCTTTCCTTCCCAGGAGTTACGAGTAATATACGAAATATTTCTGCTTTCGTATTATTTATGTTTGGATTTTATCTAGAAGTCTATCACCAGAAAAAAAACACTCAAGTATGGGGAATATATGTTTTATCAGTGTTACTTCATAAAACGGCTGTAATTTTAATTGCATTCAGAATTTTAAGTTATGTTATTTCGAAATTAAAGAGTAAAAAAATATTACTATCTATCACTCTGATTTTTCTATTTTGTTCCTTAACAGTCAGCGTTATATATCATGTTGTTCATATGATACCATTTACTGTCCCATTAACATCCATAGTAGACAAAGCATATACTTATGCTACTGGTTTTGGCAGTGATAATAGTTATATGGCCTATATTCAAGGAAGCTTATTCATGAAGTTACAGAAAATCTTTTATTTATTAATCAATCTTCTATTTTTGTTTTTATTTTATAGAAATGATTATGTAAGTAAGATTTTTTCTTTTGTGAAAGATGACAAAAAGCAACAATTTATGTTATTTTACTTTCTTAATTTAGTTTTAACTATAGGTACGATCCCTATAATTTTACCAGTCTATTGGCGTTTTTCGTTTGTCTCAATTATTTTTTCTTGGTGTATAGTAACAGCTAAAGCGATGAGGGGACAACTATTGATAATAGTCACCATTTTTTTAATTTTGGGTGGAATTATTTACCAATTGCTGGTTTTAGGACAATATACAGATTTTATTGAGTTTATTGTAAACTTATTTACGAATAATTACTTTTCTATTTTTTTGCGCTGAACGGATAAAATCAGTAAATATATTATCGAAAGTCTGACTTGATGCCTGAAAAAATATGCAATACTATTAATGTGATAATTAAAAAAATGGAGTGAGATTTGTGGATAACATATTAATCACTGGCGGAGCTGGATTTATTGGCTCTACGCTAGCAAATTATTTAAGTAAAGAAAATAAAATCGTTGTTGTGGATGATTTATCCATGGGAAAACAGGAGAATTTAGTTGTATCAAGTAATCTTGAATTTGTAAAAGGTGATGTGACAGATGAAAGCCTAATGGAGAAATTGTTACGTGATCATTCATTTGACTATATTTTTCATTTAGCTGCGGTTGCGAGTGTTGCAGATTCTGTTGCGCGTCCAGTTGCAACACATCGGGTGAACTTTGAAAGTGTTTTGATGTTATTAGAATTGATTCGCCAATATCAACCCAAACTAAAGCGTTTAGTTTTCAGTTCTTCTGCAGCTGTCTATGGAGATGAATTGACTTTACCAAAACAAGAAGAGTCTGTGATTCGTCCGTTGACACCTTATGCAGTGGATAAATTTGCAGCAGAGCAATATGTTTTGGATTATTATCATTTGTATGATGTGCCAACTAGCGCCGTTCGTTTCTTTAATGTGTATGGGCCAAATCAAAATCCAAATTCACCTTATAGCGGTGTTATTTCGATTTTAATGGATCGCTACAAAAAACAATTGGCAGGTGAGGCAACTGTTTTCACTTTGTTTGGTGATGGCAGTCAATCAAGGGACTTCGTTTATATCGAAGACGTGATTCAAGCGTTGATGTTAGTGGCAACGAAGGAAGAAGCATTAGGCAAACAGTTTAATGTAGGCACCGGTGACGGTACAACGTTACTTGAATTGATTCAGGCAATTGATGAAATTTTACAGGTGAAGTTGAAACTGAAATTTGAAGAGGAACGTTCAGGGGACATTCACGACTCTTTGGCAAATATTTCAAAAATCAAAACATTAGGCTATCAGCCAAAATTTGATATTTTGGCTGGTATGAAATGTTATATTGAAAGTGAGCTTGTCAAGTAAAGAATTTACTTTGAAAAATAGCGGGGCGGTAATTTTACTTACCACCTCGCTATTTTTTTGTAGTTAAAATTATGAAGGAAGTTTTTTGCCTGTTAGAATTTCGTACAGTTGATTCCTGATAGCAACTGCCCCAGGTTTGATTTTTGTGTCAGATTGGATATTACTTTGCATAACGATTGCGTTTTTAGTATCTTTTGTCATAGCAACAACTGAGTGAAAACGATTGATGTTCCCTTGCGCTAAAATGTAATCTGCACCGCTGTAAACACCCCCGCTATAAGGATGTTTCAGTTGATTATTCTGCCAAAGTGAGAAGAGTAGTTTTTTGGGAATAAGTTGACCGGATAGTACTTTTGTAAAAAAAGCTGCCAAGTCATACGTATTCATACTGATATTTCCGGTTCCTAATTCGTTATGGATCGCAGTTTCGTTTTCATCTAACTCTTTCCAGTAGTCATCATCAGCTGACATTTGATAAGATTTTGCATGCTGAGGAGAATTTTTGACATTTTCATAAAAATCGGTGTGTTGCAATTGAAGAGGTTTGATTAACGAATCTGATAATAGCTCTTCATAGCTTTTATTAGTCAACTGCATTAGAATTCCCGCCAATAAAGTAAAGTTTAGTGGTTCATAATGATACGTCTGGTAATCAGTCCATTTTAAATGTTCTACAGTAAATTGAATAATGTCACGGTCAGTCAGTGGAACAGAAGGTTGCTCGGTCTTATGCAACCCTGATCGCATTGTCAACAAGTCGTGAATCGTGATTGATTGACTACCTGGAATTTGCGGATAGAAGGTTGCTAAAGGTGTTGTAAAGCTTATTTTTTTCTGTTCGATTTGTTTTAGAATGAGGAGTGCCGTCATCGCTTTTTGAATCGAACCAATCTGATAGTCGAGTGCTAGAGAATTTGGCTGATTTGTTTCTTTGTCTGCATAGCCATAAGTTTTCTCTAAGATAATTCGATTATTTTTTCGAACATAGATTGTGCCAATATATTTAGATTTTTTCAGCAATTGGTCCATTTCCGTTGCTGTTTTTTTTTCGGAAGCTGTCAAGTTTACGACAGTTGCTGGTTCTTGATCTGCAACGGGCTTGATTGTGTCAGAAAGTAGGAGCAAATACCAACTCGTGGTTACGCCTAATCCCAGAAAAATTGTTAAGATAGCAAGAAGAACCGTCTTTTTCCTTGCTTGCCTTTTTTGATGTTTTTTATTGTGCATAGGATGACCCTTTCTGATATTTGTTAAAACATCTTCATTTTAATACGGATAGTAAGAAGATTCCTACTAACAATTTTGCAATAATATATTTTATGAAAAGAATTCACTCTGAAAGGAATTTCATGTATAATGGATGAAGTTATGAACTTGAGAGTAAGGAGGAGTTGTTTTGTCAGAAAACAAACAACATCCAGAAGAAAAAAATAAAATGGAACACACGACAACGCAAGAAGTGATGGTCAAACGTAAAAATTTGCGTAAAAAAGAAGATAAAATCGTTGGCAAGATCATTTTAGTGATCGTAATCACTTTATTAGCAATCGTTGGAGTATTTGGTTTTACTACCTATAAGTATGTTGAAAGTGGTTTAAAACCATTAGATAATTCGGATAGTCAATTGGTTCAAGTAGAGATTCCAAGTGGTTCTTCGAATAAACAAATTGGTGAAATCCTAGAAAACGACCATGTTATCAAAAGTGGTATCGTTTTTAATTATTATACGAAATTCAAAAATTTAACTGGTTTCCAAGCAGGATTTTATCAAATGGCTCCAAACATGACTTTAGATGAGATTGGTAAATTACTGCAAGAAGGTGGTACTGCTGAACCCAAAGAAGTTGCTGATGGGAAAATCACGATTCCTGAAGGTTATGATATCGATCAAATAGCAAGTCGGGTGGCTAAGATTACCGGGAAAGACAAGCAAGAATTTTTAGATTTGATAACAGATGATGCTTTCTTAAAAGAGTTGTATCAAAAATTCCCAGAATTGCTGGAAAGTTTATCTCAAGCTAAAGATGTAAAATATCATTTAGAAGGCTATTTGTTCCCAGCTACTTATGATTATTATAAGGATACTTCGTTGAAAGATTTAGTTATCCAAATGGTTGAAAAAACAGACTCAGTTATGCAAGATTACTATGCGACGATTAAGCAACAAAATCGCACTGTTCAAGAAGTATTGACATTGGCATCTTTAGTTGAAAAAGAAGGCGTCAAGGAAAATGATCGTAAGAATATTGCACGAGTTTTCTATAACCGAATTGAGTCAGATATGCCGCTACAAACGGATATTTCCGTTTTATACGCTCTTGGCGAACACAAAGAGACAGTAAGTTATGCTGATACTGCGGTGGATTCTCCATATAACTTATACACGAATCCTGGGTTTGGACCTGGACCATTTGATAGTCCTAGTGAGGAGTCCATCAAAGCAGTCTTATCTCCTGCAGATAATGATTATTACTATTTTGTGGCAGACATAAGTACAGGAAATGTTTACTTTGCCAAAACGTATGAAGAACACTTAGAATTAGTTGAAAAATATGTCAATAAATCATAAAATAGACTAGTGTTATTCATTCATTTTTAGAAAAACATTTACATTTTAGAAAAAGCATGGTAATCTTTTTTGGACTATAGTCCATAAAAGGTTACCTTTTGTGGTAGTTTATTGAGATGAAGGAGACGTTACGAATGGTAGAGAAAGTTTACCCAATGACGCTAGAAGGAAAAGAAAAACTAGAACAAGAATTGGAAGAATTAAAAACAGTTAAACGCGGAGAAATTATTGAGCGTATCAAAATTGCTCGGAGCTTTGGTGACTTGTCAGAAAACTCAGAGTATGAATCAGCAAAAGATGAACAAGCTTTTGTAGAAGGACGTATCACAACGATTGAAACAATGATTCGTTTTGCACAAATCATTGATAATAATGGCGTGGATTCTGACGAAGTTTCAATCGGAAAAACAGTTACATTTGTTGAACTTCCTGATGGTGATGAAGAAGAATATACTATCGTTGGTAGTGCTGAAGCTGATCCATTTTCCGGTAAGATTTCAAATGACTCTCCAATTGCACAAGCTTTGATTGGAAAAGTAAAAGGCGATGAAGTAACAATCACTACACCAGGTGGAGATATGTTAGTTAAAATCGTTAAAGTTGAACAGGCTTAATTTTTTGTTAACTAGAGACCTAGAGCATAATCAGATGATTAGTCTAGGTCTTTCTTTTTGGTTTGTTTGATAAGAAAAAGAGCTTTTTACAACCAGAGACCTATAGTAAAGCTTAGAAAAAATAGGTATGATGAAGAAAGTGAATAGGAAAGGAGCAAGCTGATGAATAGTTCTTTACGATTTTTTGTCGTAGTAGAAACCTTATTGCTATTATTTGCTGTTTGGCAAATTGTTAATAATACAGAAATTTTAATCTTCGTGGTCTTTGGCGCACTCAATATTTATTTGGCACTACGCAAACAACCACGCAAAAAATTCCAAAAATTTCAATTGATTCTAGGGAGCTTGATCCTTTTTTTCAGTTTAGTTAGCAGTCCAGCACTCTGGTTGATGCTGATTTTTGCTGTGTTGTTTATTGGACTAAAGGGTGTTGAAATTTCTGGCATTGATTTAACCAAGAATGCTTTTTGGCGCAAAAAGCAAATGATGATGATTCAGACAGAACAGTTGAAACCACATAACAACGAACGTACGAAACAACAATTGATTGGCAATCAGAGAATTGGTTCAGATGTGTATGAATGGGATGACATCAATATTGCGATTGCTACGGGTGATACAATCATTGATTTAGGCAATACTTTGTTACCTAAAGATGATAATATTGTCATCGTTCGAAAAGGTGTCGGTCGAACAAGAATTCTTGTTCCATTAGGAATTGCTATCAGTTTAGAGCATGCGACGATAGTTGGAAATGTTTACTTTGAAGAAGAACAATTTGCATTGAAAAATGAATCAATCAAAATTTACAGTAATGATTATGACGAGAATCCACGTCGATTGAAAATTATTACGAATACCTTGCTTGGTGATGTCGAGGTGATCCGTGTATGATTGGGAAAATTTCTCGACCAATGATTGCCTTTTATGCCTCGCTTAGCACATTTATGGTTATTTTATTCGCTATGTTCACCTATTTTTATGCAAGTAAACAGAAACATTGGTGGGCAGAATTACTGCAAGCAAGATTGCTTTATGTACCACTGATTTTTCACCTATTTGCGATTTCTTTAGGTGTAGGATTATTGACTTTTTTGATCGTATCAGTTGTTCAAAAAACAAGATATGGTAAAATCGAAGAAAAGTTACGAGCAATTTCTTCTGGTAACTATGATGCAAAAATTTTGGATCAACCGATTTTAGCAGCAGCTGATAACGAATATATCAAAGATATTGACCAAGAAATTATTAAAATTAAAGAAAAAATGATTGAAGTTTCTAGTGAACTTCAAATTTTGACAAGTCGTCCGCAATATGTAAATGGACAAACAAAAGAAGAAATTTTAGAATTAGAGCGTCATCGATTAGCGCGTGAATTGCATGACTCTGTTTCACAGCAGTTATTTGCAGCCATGATGATGATGTCTGCTTTGACTGAGCAGGCAGAAAAAAGTGATACACCAGAAGTTTTTCGGAAACAACTACGTATGGTCGCAGAGATCATCAACGCTTCTCAATCAGAGATGCGCGCGTTATTATTACATTTACGCCCAGTTAATCTGGAAGAGAAAAGTTTGAAACAAGGAATTGAGCAATTATTAAAAGAATTACAAAATAAAATTCAAATTTCATTGAAGTGGGAGATTGAAGATGTTCAATTATCCAGTTCAATCGAAGATCATCTTTTCCGAATTGTGCAAGAGTTGCTTTCAAATACATTACGCCATGCAAAAGCGAATGAATTAGAGGTTTATTTACACCGAATCGACAATAATTTATTGTTACGGGTCATTGATGACGGAACGGGATTCAATATGAACGAAACGAAAACGGGAAGTTACGGTTTAGGAAATATCAAAGAACGTGTTGCAGGAATTGGTGGCACAGTGAAAATTATTAGCTTTAAGGGACAGGGAACGAGTGTCGAGATCAAGGTTCCTTTAATTAAGGAGGTATAACGGCGGATGATAAAAGTAATGCTCGTAGATGACCACGAAATGGTGCGTTTAGGCGTTTCTTCTTACTTATCTATTCAAGATGATATCGAAGTAGTCGGAGAGGCTGAGAATGGCTTAATTGGCTATGAGAAAGCAATGGAACTGAGACCAGATGTTATTCTAATGGATTTAGTGATGGAAGAAATGGATGGAATTGAGTCAACAAAAGCTATCTTAAAAGATTGGCCAGAGGCAAAAATTATTATTGTCACCAGTTTTATTGATGATGAAAAAGTATATCCTGCAATTGAGGCTGGTGCTGCAGGTTACTTATTAAAAACTTCGACTGCGCATGAAATCGCAGATGCAATTCGCGCGACGCAACGTGGCGAACGAGTACTGGAGCCAGAAGTAACAACCAAAATGATGGAAAAAATGAGCCGCCGAAACGAACCAATTCTGCATGAAGACTTGACGAAACGAGAAAATGAAATTCTGATGTTGATTTCTGAAGGAAAGAGTAATCAAGAAATCGCAGATGAGTTATTTATCACTTTGAAAACAGTCAAAACCCATGTTTCAAATATTTTGGCAAAACTTGAAGTTGAGGATCGTACACAAGCCGCAATTTATGCGTTCAAACATGGTTTGGTCAAATAACGAAAAAAAAAATAATTGATCATGAACAGCTGATTGAATTTAAAAAGACTGTGGGACAAAACAAATTTGTGTTTGTCCCGCTTTTTTATTTTTTTGAAGGAAAATCAGTCAATTTTTGAAGGAAAAAAGATTGGCTAAGTGATAGAAAAAAGGTTTCGTTTGATACAAGGAATAGTCAAAAAGTAAAGGAGGGGGTGTCCGAAATGAATAATCGTAATCCTAAAATATTTTCAACAATCTGTGAAGAATTTTATTTAAATAAAATTCAAATAAATCAGTCGTATGAGTATAAAAGAATTCATACGACTGATTTATGATGTTTTTGGTTAGTAATACATATATAGGAAATTATCAAACTTGAGCGATATAAATCTTATATAACTTTGCTTATTCTCTGAAATTTCTAGAAAATGAAAAATTCCTATATATATAGTATTCGATACTAGCTCACTAAAATGAAGTACTTCTTGGTAACCAAGGACTCTTTTTTCAATAAGTTTATCTTGTTACGTTCCCAGTTGTATCAATCGCAACAGAATCCAAAATAGCTTGAGTTTCCGCACTTAATACAACGATATTTAATCCTGTTCCGTTCCTCGAATAGTCAACATTATCAATTATGATTTGATTAAAAACGGTATTTTCTTCGTTAATACGCCCACTACGTATGTTAACTTGTTTTTTTCCTATATTAATTTTTTTCTGGCTAAATACTGGATTGCCTTCCAGAGGTAAATGATCTACGTTAGAACCTATGATAGCATCACCGTCTGTAAACACTAGATCATTTACTAAAAAATCAATATATTGACCAGACACATTGCTGTAAGTTCCTGAGAGAAGAACGATATATTTACTATTATTAATCTTACTAAAATATTTCTTTGCTTTAACAATATTCATCAATTCCGAAGAACCATTTTTATAAATAAGTTGCCAGTCTTTTTCACTAACAGATGCAACTGATTCTAAACCAAAGTAATTTGCTGTTGCACGATTTATTTGGGCTTTTTTATCTTTTCCAACATGGGACAAACGATTAGAGTATGCTGGATAATTACTAAGGTTCTCTTCATCAAAATTTGCAAAAACAGGATTTAAATTTCCTAGAGTCTTTTGTTGGACTAAATAATCATATCGTTCGTTTATCTTTTTATGAGATAGTGTAATGTCAATCGTTCCAAGTACGAATGAAAAAGTAAAAGAGACGATTAATATAGTAAAAGTACCACTATAAAATAATTGTTTTTTATCTATTTTATCTGGCCAACTTATTAGTAGCGCAATGACCAAATAAAGAGCACCACCGTAATATGATCGTCCCCAATTTAATCCAGTTGGCGAGAATGCTAATACATAAATAGTAGCAATTCCTGCAAAAATATAGCCTATACTTAAAATTAATTTTTCTGAGTTATTAAAAAGAATAAAGCCTATAACAGTAGCAAGCATGACTAACAAAATAAAATAAAATGCATTTTCTTGTAACGATTGAGTGATTTGAAATACACCTTCTACTAATTTTTTAGTAAAAGACCAATTACTTCGATTAAAATACGTTGATCGAATTGCATTTCCTGGAGCTTTAACCATAATGACTAGTCCAGTTACTGCACCAATTAGTCCTGAAATCATCCATTTTGGAATTGGTTGCTGTCGTAATTTATTATAGCCAATATAGCCTAGTGCTAATAAAACAGCACCACCAGAAGTGTTTTCATTACACCAACCGCTTAACAACCCTAAGAAGAATAAAGCAAAGATACTAACGCAATTGGCGGGATTAATCCACTTTACCTTTTGTGAAACTGTCTGTTTATGATAAATCGCTAAAAATGTTAAGATGATAGTACTTCCCCATAGGTAATTAGCTGCACCTGTTTCCCAAAGAAAGACTTCCCCAAATGCTGGTGTAAATAACCACAGAGAAAAAAGAATAACCAAATATTTAGAGATAGAGTATCTCTTTTTAGTAGATAAAATATAAATTAATAAAGTTACATAAATAAATGCTAATGGATTTAAGATATTGAAAAAAATTTTAGGCATTAATAAAAAAATACGAGCAATAATATGGACGATGGATCTTCCAGTCCATGTTTGATATTGTGTGTACTCATTATTTAAGATGGTGAAAAAACCTTCTGTTTTAGCCATGTATTGTAGATCGTCAGCAATTAAAGGGGTTAAAAAATTTAATAGCACCATGACGAGATACGTTAATATTACAATTGAAAAAAATATTTTTTTTTGTGTAGAATATTTTTGGTTCATTCTATACTCCTTTACTTTTTTAATATATACAACATATCATATTTTCCAATTGTTACGTATATCTTTAGTCCATTTTAAGTTAAATATGTATGGATTTTTTCATTTTTTTTTTTGATATTAATTAATCGATTTTTTTAAACAAAAGTGAAGTGAGGGGGGGAATCTAACACGATATAGAGTGTTCTTATTATAAAAATTGGTTCTAAATTAGCTTATGATTGATAGTCTAGGATAACGTAATGTTAATCTTAACAACATAAAATATTTATAAAGACTACACGATTTATTTGAAATGTATTTTTAGTTATTTTATTTTCAATGAAATGATAGGAAGATTATTTGTGACTCTTTTATGGAAAAGTTCAGAAATTACTGGAATATTTAAGTCCATTTGTGATGTTGAGGTATGAAATATTAATTTTAAAAAGTAAGAAAATTGTTGTAAAGAATCTTGGATTACAGGAAATACTTTATAACTGATTAAAGAAAAATAGTTTTTTGACTTTATAAATATGTTAATAATGATGATGGTTGTAGACACGAAACCCATCCTTTTACACTTTAGAAGATTTGAAAATAAACATGGTTAAGTCTCGCCCCTTTTGTTTTTGAAAAGGCTTTGCTATACTTGAAAAGAAATAAGGATGAAGAGGAGTAATGACTTGAAACAAAATTTTGCAATCATCGGTCTTGGTCGTTTCGGTGGCAGTATTTGTCGCACATTGATTGAATCAGGACAAGAAGTTTTGGCAATCGACAGCAATGAAGATCGCGTAAATGAATATATGAATATTGCTACGCATGCAGTGGTAGCAAATGCGCAAGATGAGATGACTTTGCGCTCGTTAGGAATTCGTAACTTTGACCATGTGATTGTGGCGATTGGTGAAGACATTCAAGCTAGCATTTTAGTAACGCTAATGGTCAAGGAAATGGGTGTACCTAACATACTAGTGAAGGCACAAAATGAATATCATGCACGCGTTTTAGAAAAAATTGGCGCAGATCGCGTAGTACATCCGGAAAGAGATATGGGTGTTCGAATTGCGCATAATTTAGTTTCAAAAAATATTTTAGATTACTTAGAACTGACGGATGCGTACTCATTAGCTGAAATTCGAGTAGCTAATCCTAAGTTTTTCAATAAAACACTTGGCGAACTAAATTTCCGTCAACGGTTTGATTTAACTGTTGTAGCGATTCGTCGAGTGGATCGAACAGTGGTTGTTTCTCCAGCAGCAGATGAGTTTGTCCGTCAAAATGATAATTTATTAGTAATTGGAGAAACGGAAGATGTAGAGATGCTTGACGATAAAATGAATCAATAATTATAGGGGTGAGTGATTTTGACGAAGTTAACAGTAACACCTGCAGCACAAGAATGGTTCAAAAAAGAAGTGAATCCACCTGAAAATCTTGGCATTCGCTTTTTCGGAAAAGTTTATGGTAAAACAGAGGTACACGAAGGCTTTTCGATTGGTTTATCAGTTGAAGAACCAGAAAATGTCATTGAAGAAGAATTGATTGATGGCATGAAGTTCTTTATTGAAGAAGCGGATGAATGGTTCTTCAAAGGATACGATTTAGTTGTCGATTACGACGCCAAAAAGGATGAACCAGCCTATCATTTTGAAAAAAATGATTAACAATAAAATAAAAACAACGGAGAAATCATTGATTGGTTTCTCCGTTATTTTTTGACTAATAACTCTAATCTGCTTCGTTCACAAAACAAAAAATTACGCGATTAATCGATTTTATTCAGTGAGCGAACCTTTATTTTAATAACCAGAAAGCAACTGTACTTGATTGACTACAAGAGTCTGTGTTGAAAGATAACTTTCAAGATTCTTGAGAAAAATATCCATAAATTTAGTTTGAAAATGGGGAGTCAAACCAGCAATGTGTGGAGTAATCAACACATTTTCCATTGACCAAAGTGGGCTGTTTTCTGGGAGTGGTTCCTCTTCAAAGACATCTAGCGCAGCAAAAGCTAGTTTCTTTTGCTTGAGCGCATCAATTAGTTCGTTGGTCTTGACAGATGGTCCACGACCAACATTGATGAAGAGCGCTGTTGGTGAAAAGAAAGTGAACAACTCTTGATTAAATAAACCGTTAGTTTGTTCGGTTAAGGGCAAGATATTGATTACAATATCCATGGTTGGTAAGACTTCTTTAAGTTTTGCTAACGGAAACGTTTCTTTAATATGCTCTACTGGCCGACCAGTCGTGTTGATACCATAGATTTCCATTCCAAAAACTTCTGCTCTTTGAGCAACCATTTTACCGATCCGTCCAGTACCAATAATCAGCAGTTTTTTATTCTGGATTGCTTGATAGTGAACAGATGAGCCAAGCCAATTTTGAGAAACTTGTGCTTTTTGTGCCTGAAAAAGACCACGTGAATATCCAAAGATAACGCCCATTAGATGTTCAGCAATTGATTCACTATGGATACCACTACCATTTGAAAGTAAAATGTCATGCTTTGAGAATTCTTCCAATGGTAATGTGTCAACACCCGCAGAAATGGATTGAACCCATTTCAAGTTATTACTTGCTAGTAGTTCAGACTGAAATTCACGATTCCAACCTAAACTAATCTCGACTTGTGAGAGTTCAGCAGGAGTTAGCTCTGTTTTGAATTGATAATTTGGTGCAAATGTCTGAATTTGTTTTATAAATTCGTCACGAAAAGGACGAGTGGAGTAAATGATTGGCTGTTTCATAGATTTGACCACCTTTCTTGTCTTAAGTTTAGCGCAAAGTATGAAAAGTTTGAAGTAAGTTGATGAGGAAGAGGTCAGCAAATAAAAAAAGAGCTATGACAGCTGTCATAGCTCAAATAGAATTATTGTTTTGGTAATTGAAATCTTGGCCAACCTTTACTTGCCTGAATGAAAATAAATAACCCAACTAATGTGATGAAGATACTTGTATCAAATGTTGGAACAAAAATTAAAAGCACAGTGGAAAGAAGTGTTGGTAAAGTAATCGCATAAATCATTGTTTTTAAACAATCAAGGAATGTTGCTCTAGTCAAACGCAAACGAGCATAGATATAACCGGCAAAGCTTGCAATAATTAATGTAATCAGTAAGTTAAGAAAACTTGGATAAATAGTGATAATAAAAGTCACTGCTTTAATCCAAAACGGAATCGTTGATTTTGCTAAGACTTCACGCATTTGTTTCCCATTCAAGTTAGCTAATGCTTCATTTGAATAACTCAAGGTCATTTCATTGCTACCCAACAAAGAAGTAGTTGTGCCAGAATTTGGTAAGGCAATAACCATTTGATCTTTCAGCATGCCAACACTGATAAAATTACCCATCAAATCAGTTGAGATGTCATGTTCAGAACGTTTTCCATCTGGATCAAAAGTAAAAATGATGGAATTTGTTTGATAAATGAAACCTTCAGCGCCATGGGCATCTAATTGCCCATCTTTGATTTCAAAATCAGGGATTTTTTTTGCAATTTGTTGTCCATCTGTCTTGATGTTATCCAAAACTTGAAAGACTTGGAATGAAATTGGCAAAGCCATGATTACACTTAGCGCTAAGAGATAAAGAATTGATTTCCAAAAAGGAGTTTGTCGTGCCTCTTTGAGATTTTTGAATTGTGTAAATGAACTGAATAATAATTGTTTTGTTGTCATAATAGCTCCTCTTTAGTATTGTCTTCAACAGCAATTCTAGCGAAGTATGGCTGGAAATACAAGGGAAGGAGCCAAAATTACACGATTGATTGGTTGTCAATCAGAAAAATGTTATTCTTAAAGAAATTAGTTGTTTGTTTTTTTATGACTAAACGAAGCTGTTTACTAATTTTTTGATAATCTGGCTGAAAATTTTGCGAAAATAGCGTATGATAAATAAGAATTTTAATAAGGTAGGTTCAAAAATGAAAGCATATCTGCAAATCAAAAAATTTTTAGAAGAAAAAGGGTACTGGGAAATTTTTGTGTACATTTTTTTTGGCGGACTAGCAACAGTGGTAAACTTCGTGACCTTTGCGTTGGCATTACAAGTATTTGGTTTCAGCATGGTTGTTTCCAATACGATTTCCTGGATTTGTTCAGTGTTGTTCGCTTTTGTAACAAATAAAATTTGGGTTTTTCATTCTAAATCACCAAGTTTTTGGCACGTGCTGGAAGAATTTGGCAAGTTTCTTTTTTATCGAATTGTTTCCTATGGACTGGATATGGGCGCTATGATTTTACTAATTCAGGGGCTCCATAGTAACGAGTATGTGGCCAAAATCATTACACAAATTTTAGTTGTTTTGGCTAACTATGTATTCAGTAAGTTATTTATTTTCAAAAAAACTGAGGTAATCGATGAAATCAAAGAAACCAAATGATTAAATCAAAGAACAATAACAAAAATCGTAGGCATAACTTTTGAAGAAATCTCAACTCTTTGTTACTCTTTTGAGTGTAAAGACTAACAGAATTACTGAGGAGGAAGATTTTCAATGACTTACACATTACCTGATTTACCATACGCATATGATGCTTTAGAACCTTATATCGATGAAGAAACAATGCACCTTCATCATGACAAGCACCATAATACTTATGTTACGAATTTAAATGCAGCAATCGAAAAATATCCAGAACTTGGCGAAAAATCAGTAGAAGAATTAATTTCTGATATGGATGCTATTCCTGAAGATATTAAAACTGCAGTTCGCAATAACGGTGGAGGTCACGCAAACCATTCATTCTTCTGGAAAATTATGGCACCAAATGCCGGTGGCGAACCAACAGGAGCAATCAAAGAAGCAATTGATGCTGCTTTTGGTGATTTTGCTTCATTTAAAGCGGAATTCAAAACTGCTGCAACTGGTCGTTTTGGCTCTGGTTGGGCTTGGCTAGCTGTTGATAATGGCAAATTAGTTGTTACTTCAACTGCTAATCAAGATTCACCTTTGATGGAAGGTCAAATACCAGTGTTAGGCTTGGATGTGTGGGAACATGCATATTATTTGAACTATAAAAATGTACGTCCTGATTACATCGAAGCATTCTGGAACCTTGTGAATTGGGATGAAGTAAATAAACAGTTTGAACAAGCAAAATAACGTGTTTATGTGTTAGCTCTCTCTTTGACTGATTCCGGAAAAAGTGAAAAACAGCCTTGCGAGCGTTTTCTAAATTCGGTATAATATTTTTGTAAGAAGAATTCTTACAAGAACATTTTTTGGAGGCTATACACTTATGGAACACGGAACAGTTAAATGGTTCAACAATGAAAAAGGATTTGGGTTTATTACAGTAGATGGCGGAGATGACGTATTCGTACACTTCTCAGCAATTCAAGGAGATGGCTTCAAGAGCTTAGAAGAAGGCCAAGAAGTTGAATTCACAATTGTTGAAGGTTCACGCGGACCTCAAGCTGCTGAAGTGACTAAATTATAATATTTGTTGAATAAAACGATCTTGTCAAAAACAAGTGACTTTGAAAAAAGTTGACTTCTTTTACAAGATCATGCAAAAAAGGAGTTGTGGCGTATGCCATGACTCCTTTTTTATTTATATTTATAGAAAAAATGGATTATGGAGTAAAACGTTCTTTAATGAAGTGAACCAGTGAATGGATTTGTTTTTCAATGTATTGGATGGAAATTGTAACAGCTGTTGGTTCTTCTTCAAATTTTGGCATGGTAAGTAACGTGTCTGTTGTTCGGATAATCAAATCTGGTTGAATCACAAGATCATTTGTCATAAAAACATTGATGTACGGACGTAAAGAATCATTGATTTTTTTCATTGTCGCTAACTCTAGTGAATGAGGAAGGTCACTTTCAAATTTGATATTGACCTGTTTATCAAAATAAGTTGGTGGAGCAATAATCAGGAATGCTTCCGTCAAAATCCAAGGTTGTAACCAATAGAGCGCTTGGTCTTGATCCTTGAACTCGGTACAGACACGCGTCATTTCCTCTAAGAGTTTTGGATGTTTTTCTTCTATATCAAAAATAAATTCTTTATTTAATGTTAAAAAGTTCGGAAATAAAATGGCGTGCATCGAGTTAGCTAGTAAGGTTGCGTTTAACAGCTTACGTTTTTTGATATGGTTAAGCTGATTTCGTTTCAATGTATTTAAATAGGAAAAAAACTTAATCAAAAATAATCTTGCTGAAGTTTGTTTTGCCAAATGAAGCTTTAGCGCTCTTTCCAAAAAATTTTCTGCTAAATAAAAATTTGTTTTTGACTGCATCCAGAGAAAAGAAAAACGTAATTCTGTTTCCGAAAGTTTATCTCCAATTGCTTGCTGAAAGCTTTCCACTTCTTCCGAAAATTCTTTCCAGATTTGTGTGGTAAATGAAGGTAATGTCTTGTTATCGATTAAATGTCCTTGAGAGGATCGTAAGAGATTAATGGCAGAAATATAGCACCATTGCAGAGCTTTTATTTTATTTGGTTGCTGACCTACAGCTTCAAAAAGACCTTCTACATCAGATAATGTTTGTTCAAAGTCAATGGTTGAAAAAGGCCAGGTTACGCCCTGATAAGTCTCCCATAGAACTAAGTAACTAAAATAGCGAATTTGCGTTTCTTTTCCAGTTAGGTAAATGTCTCCTTTTTTAGTTTTGATTTGGATTTGATAAGGATCAAGTTTTTTATTTAATTGTGTCATATGTCTACGCAAAATAAATTCACTGATCTCAAGTGAATCCAAGAACTCGTTTATTTGAATTTTAGAAAGTAAAATTAACTGGTAAACTAGTTGGAAAATCGGTGATAGAGCTAAGATATCTGAACGTAGGAGCTGATACTCTTTTGCATCACCTGAGAAACGATAATAGGATGAAGTTTTGGAAAAATGAATCGCATTTGGTAATTCTTGGATTTTTTGACAATATTGAGCAGCTGATCGTTTGTCAGATGAGATTGAGTGAGCAAGTTTCTCTAAAGAATAAGACTTTTCTGAAAAGTAAAGTGTTTCAAGAATGGTCAACTGCATTTGTATCGGACGTTCTAAACTAAAAAATTGATTCATATAAGTTATTCCTCCAAAAATTATTTAAAATAGATAATATTAGTAAACTTCGTTAAAAATTCTCGTTTTTTGTAACTTGACAAACGCAAAAAATAAGAAAAAATAACGTAAAACTACAAAAAGATAAAATATCGTATGATATTTTATCTTTTTTGCGTGTTATAGATTTATTTGTTTTATAAGAGTTTTTATCTATTTATGGTGAATATTATAATACATTTTTTATTATTTTTTAATCTTAAAGTAACAATTTCGTTTAATGGTGGTTATTTTATTGACTAACGAGCAAAATAATAGATTTTATAATATACCCTTGATAAACTCCGAATAACTTAAGTTGCTAGTGAATGAAAATACCTAAAAAGGCGCCTTTTAGGTATAAAAATCGAATATAAAGGGGAGGTCGTTAGCTACTTCACATATTTATTCTTTTGTCGGAGGACAGGACAGTTAGGAGATGTGTTTCAAAAAGGAGGATAAACATGAAAAAGGACTACCGAAAATTAATGGACCAAAAAGCAAGTGCTAAGCGCCGCTCAAGAAAGTACTTGCTTGTAGGAACGTCGTTAGCAACAGGTATGTTGTTAGGGTTAGCCCCAATTTCAATTGCTACGCCACTTTTTACCCTTGAAACGAACGAAGTTTACGCAGATTTGATTAGCGGACAGCTATTCAGTAATTTAACTTCGGATAATACAAGTGGAACCACCAGCTCTGCCCCTTATCCTTTAGAAAATACTAGTCGTGCTGTTGATTTTATCATATCAGCAGATAGTGGAATTGATTTAAGTGTTTTACCAGGAAATCGTCTAGCAGTTCTAGCAATTCCAGAAGAAATGCAAGGACTAGTAACGCCAAATGGTGATGGAACATTCTCAACCGAAATTCTGCTTCCTACGAATGCCTTAGATCCGTTACTAACAGTTGTAAATGGTGCGGTGACTACCTTAGTGAATGGAATAAACGCCGCACTAGCACTTAACCCGTTAGCAACAGTAGATTTATCACAAGTTTATACACAGTTAGACTTATTGAATAACCTAAGTAATTTAACGGCTGCTGATGTTGCTTTGCAACTCGAAGCTCAAGGTGATGAATACATCTATGCTGAACTCGAAGGTGCTCTTGAAGTAATCATTCGTGAATCACTAACGGATATTTTAACAGATTTGAATAACGCAGTGCAATCTATCCAAGCAGTTCCAACTTCTGGCTCAGGGATAGCAGGCACGATTGCGGCGAGTGCAGTTAATGGAACGTTAAATGCCACACTTAAACCAGCTTTTACACTCACTTACAATACGGCTTTAGCTTTAGTTAACGTAGGTTCTGCATTGATTGGTAATTTAGTAGATGGCAGTGTGCTTGGTGAAACAACCGTGACCATTCCAACTCTAATCCAAGATCCAACTTATCAAGACTTATTGACAGCGGGAGTAGACATCTCGAATCCCTATGAAGCAGGTTTTTTAGCAACGATGATTAAATCAAGTCTATTGGCGATTGACATTGCTTCAAATTATGACGGGTACACACCGGTTTTCTATGAGGCAAGTGATGTAACTGCTCCTTACAATGTTGAGGTGACTGGAAATGTAGCTGATGGCTATGAAGTCACGGGTATGGCTGATCCTGGTGCTACAGTAAGAATTTATAAAGATGGAGTATTGATTGGTGAAGGACCAGCGGATGAAGTAACAGGAAGCTTTACTATTCCAATTTCTTCAGAGGACGTTGATCCATTAGATGAAATTCAGTTGATTGCTTACGATGAGAATGAGATTCCAAGTTTACCAACGCAAGCATTTATTCCGGATGAAGACGACGATGATGCAGATGCCGACGCCGACGCCGATGCTGATGCTGACACCGATGCTGATGCCGATGCCGATGCTGACGCCGATGCTGATGCCGATGCCGATGCTGACGCCGATGCTGATGCCGACGCGGATGCGGATGCGGATGCCGACGCGGATGCCGATGCTGATGCTGATGCCGACGCCGATGCTGATGCCGATGCCGATGCTGACGCCGACGCCGACGCCGATGCTGATGCCGACGCCGATGCCGACGCCGACGCCGATGCGGATGCTGACGCCGATGCTGATGCTGATGCCGATGCCGATGCGGACGCCGACGCTGATGCCGACGCGGATGCTGATGCTGATGCAGATGCCGATGCTGATGCGGATGCTGATGCCGAGGCGGATGCCGAAGCCGATGCTGACGCAGACGCTGACGCGGACGCCGATGCAGACGCCGATGCTGATGCCGATGCCGATGCGGATGCCGACGATGATGATCCTACTCCAGTTAAGCAAACAGGACCGACACCAAAATTACCGCTTCAACTTGGTAATGACCGTTATCCACCAAGTAGTAAAGGTGGGACTGGAATTGGAGCGACATCGAAGACGAGTCCAAAAACTTATCCGAAAACATCTGATCAAACAAGTGCTTCAACCTCATTACTAGGAGCATTAACAGCGTTTATTTCTGGACTAGGGATTTGGAAACTTCGCAAAGGAAAAAAGAATAAATAAAGCTAAGTAGGAAAATAAAATAGATTGATGAAGGGAGTATTCTCTTCATCAATCTTTCATGAGGTGAGGATATGTTTGTTCAGACGACCGAAAATAGTTTGGCTTCAATCAAAGAAATCATTGATCAAGTTGAAACGAGTGCGACTAATAAACTGCTGATTGTTAGCACCGGTGATTTTAGTGAACGCGGACGAGTCATTGAATTTTATGGCAACAATTTCAAGACAATCTGGAACAACTTTTTATCCGCATATAAAATCAATCAATTCAATCAAGCTCCTTATTTAAGAATTGATATTTTGACAAAAGAAACAAAAATCGATTTTACCCAGTTTTTAGCAGGTTTAAAAAAAGTTCGCCGAAATAACTACGTTGATTTTAATGTCAGGATCGATGGTTTACGAAAACGAAGCTTCTTAATGGAAGAACTTGTTGCTAATGCAATCTTGAAACCAAGTAAAGCACATAAAGTAGGAAAAAATCTTCCAGATTTACAAATTGATGAACAAAACTACCGTGGTTATGTCAAACGAAAATACGGGAGAAATGAACAAGATCTAAGTTACTTACAGCGCTCGGACTTTTATTTGTTTGAAACGAAGTCCTATTACTTTGAGGAGGGGCAACTTTTACCGATTAAGGACTATGGAAATGGGAATCGAATACGGGAAATTTCTCGAGAAAATTTAGCACAAATGACAGACTTGGTTATTGCTAAAGGGAGTAGTTATTTAGAAAATCAGTTAACTTCTACTGGAAAATTTATTTATGGCTATTATCCCTGCTATGATCAACCAATTAAAGGTTATAATTCAGTTCGACATTTTTCTTCCTTATATGCGTTGGCAGAAGCAGCCGAATACTTTTCCGATCAAAAGATGCTGGCATCAGTAAAAGATGGATTGCTCTGGGGGATGGAACACTTAACAGTTGAACTCGATGATTATCTCTTCATTAAAGAGCAACTAACAAAAGATGTGGAGTATAAGCTAGGCGCACAAGCAACGGCGATACTCGCTGTTTCCAAGTATGTTGAGCTAACTCAAGACGAACAGTTTCATTCCTTTTTACAAGAGCTGATTCGAGTAGTTGAAGATAAGTTTTTAACAGCAGAAAAGAAAACAATTCATGTGCTGGATGGTCAATTGCAAGTGAAAGAGCAATTCCGAATCGTTTACTATGACGGTGAAATTTTGTTTGCGTTGTTACGTGCTTATGAGATTTTGAAACAGCAAGAAATTTTGGCAATCTGCGAAGGTCTAATGGCACAGTTCGTTGCTAATAATTATCAAAAATATCACGACCATTGGTTAAGCTATGCGACAAATGAATTACTGAAATATCAACAGAAAAAGGAATATTATCAATTTGGGCTAAAAAACGCTCTGGAAAATATCAATTTCATTGATAAACGTGATACTGCTTATCCAACCATGTTGGAATTGTTAGTCGCAGCATCAAAAATGATGACTAAATTAGAAGTGAGTCCATTTAGAAAAGAAATCTTTCCATTAGATGAAGATTTTTTTCAAGCAAAATCTAGAATTAATCAGGTGATGGAAAAGAGAGCTTTACATGAAATAACAACAGGTGTGATGTTCCCAGAATTTGCGCAATTTTTTAAACAGCCGGCCGTTGTTTGTTATGGTTTTTTTGCCCGACATGACCGTTTTCGAATGCGAATTGACGATGCGGAGCACTTTCTGTCAGGCTTGATCAATTATCGAATGCATACCAATAAAGAGGAGGGATTCTAATGGTTGGAACGATTCGTTTTATTGCGTTATCTTTGATTGGGTTATCTTATTTTATTTTTAAGGTACGCCGGAAAAAAGAGCGGAAAGGTCAGCAGCCTCCAGCAGATCTAACTGGGTATGAGAAAGATGAAAATGGCTTGTATCCTTGGGAAATCGACCAGAATGATTCACCTGAAAGAATTAAAAAAACAGCAACCAGATATGTGAACCAGGCACGTCCAAGACGTGGTCGCTGGTAGCCGATAAATGAAGAAGGTGGGGTGAAAAAATGACGACCATTCGAACATTGCTAACGGAAATCGAAGGAAATTATTTCAGAGAGTATGAAAATTTGGATCAAGAAATAACAGATTTAGAATATTTCTCAGGACACTTAAAGAAACACCATGATTATTCTTCAACGATTTTTGTTTGTATCACGCCTGGAAGAAGAAATTATATCAATCGAAAACCAGTTAAATGGTTAGATGGCAATGAACAAATTGCTGGAAGAGAAAATGAGTTTGGCTTGATTGTAACGGAACATCCAATCACAGATGAAAAAGTTCAGGTTCCGCAGTTTATCGTTCCGAATAGTTGGGAATTTCTATTGAACTTGTCAGCTAAGCTGCGAGCAGATTTTACTAAACCAGTGATTGCCATTACCGGATCTGCGGGAAAAACATCGACGCGAATGATGATTTCTCATTTATTTAAAGAAAAGAAAGTATTAGAAAACCGAGGAAATCACAATGTACGTTTTGCGGTCCCGCTGTATATGAGCAAGTTATTAACTGATCCAGAAGTTTTTAATTTAGAAGTTTCAGTAAATGCATTGAATTCCTATGATACTGGTTCTATGTCAAAGTTGATTGAACCAGATATTGCGTTGGTGACCTCAATTGGCGAAGCACATCTTAGCTCGTTGAAGGATACAAAAGGTGTAGCAATTCACAAAGCCAAGATTTTTGAAGGGTTAAAAAAAGGTGGAACGGCAATTATCAATAAAGATATGGGACGAGAAGAGTTCACTATTTTAGTTGATGGTGCCAGAAAAAGAGAGGCGAAAATCTACACTTATTCATTACAAGATTCACTAGCCGATGTCTATGTCAAACACTGGCAACAAAAAAGAGAATACTGTGAGTTAGTGATTTCTTTTTTAGGCGAAGAAATGGCTGTCAATCTAACAGTTTCTTCTGCTGGAATGATTTCCAATGCCTTAGCAACGTTACTAGTGGTTCATGAGGTGGAAGGGACGATCAAGCCGTACCTTAGAAAATTTGAGACATTTAGACCACTACACAAAATTTTAGAAAAATCATCAATAACGATTGCACCACAAAAAAAAGTTACGTTTATTGATGACACCCACAACGCTTCATTACCGGCTATGAGAAATGCGATTGGTTATTTTAATGATGTACGTCCTTATTATTTAGGAAAAAGTTTTCTGATTTTAGGACAAATTGCTGATTTAGGAGATGCAGCGAAATCTGTTCATCTTGCAATCAAAAAAGATATGGAAGATGCCGACGCTGATTATATCTTTGGCTATGGGGAACAGTTCAAAGAAATCTTTGCTTTGGAGCAACAAAACGATCCGAAGTTTCACTGGTTTGCTACGTTAAAAGAATTATCCAATCAATTGGAAGCGCTACTGAGTGATGATAGTTTGATTTTAGCTAAAGGCTCAGTAACAGGAAGCGATTTTCAGCAAATTGATCAGTATATCCGTAGTTTAGGGAGAAATTTCAATAGTCAAAAGGTTCATTGATTGAGTTCAAATTGATGCGAGGGAGGGGGTTAGATGTGTTTTTTTCAAAGAAAAAAAGTTTGGCAAATACTTGGAATGACTTTCTGCTTGGTTTGGATTATTTTAAGTCAGACTTATGTCGTTCATGCACTTTCTTTAGAACTATTTGGAACAACGACACTTTCAAATAACAGCCAAACCACGGTAGAAGAACCATTTTTGCATGTGGAAAATACGCCAGTTACTTTTGTGCTTACGGGAGAAGATGGCGTAGGTATTGGAGCGATTACAACGGGTGAAAAATACGGAATACTTGAAATTCCAACGGAGATGGTTGGTTATGTTCAAGTTAACGGGCCTGCAACTGTACAGACGACGGTGACTGTTCCTTTGAGCCAATCCCCTTTACAAGTATTGATGCCGACAATCAGTTCAGTAATTTCTCTGATCGTTAATTCGCCACTGGTCTCTGCAGCAAATAAAACGGCTGTGAACCAAGCATTAACGGAATTAACCTCGGAAAATTTTGGTAGTCAAAATTTGTCTCTTGCGATTACCCCAAGAACTAGCACACAATTTGAAGTAGCTATTAGTCAAGGGTTATTACCGATTTTGGCTACCACGTTAAAAAATCGTGTTCAAAATCTATTGACTGTTGTCACGGCAATTCCTCTAATTGGAACGGTTTTGGGAGTGTTATTAACCCCGTTTACAACGGCGTTGAATCAATTGATTAATAACTTGAATTCACCGACTTCTGCGGATAGTCGTGCGTTGGTAGCAGGCTCAATTTTGGGAAATATGCAAGCATCATTACCTTTTTTAATTTCTTCGCCTGCGATTACAAGTGATTATGTTGCAAATTTTTCAGGAATGTTTATCCAGACAGATGAAACGTTGATCCAACTAGAAGAATCTGTTGCGCAGACAGCCATTTATTTTTCTGCAGGATCATTAGATATGGAAACGGCATTGCTTCCAAGTGATTTGGATTTTGGTGAACATACCATTCAAACGCAAATAGATGAGTTACTGATTGCTAAAGAAAATCAACAAGTAACGACAGGGGTTGTTCAAATTAGTGATACGCGATTGGTAGAAAAATTTTGGCAGTTAAAAGTGGAGCAGCTAACTTCATGGAACCAAGGTACGAATGAACTTTTGGCACAATTACAAATTAAAAATGCTGATCTGATTTCAACTTTTCCTGCAGGTTCAGTTAGTAGCACTGCCAATCAGACAGTTGGCTTAAATGTTGGCGTTCAACAAACTCTTGTCCAGTTAAATGGAACGACGCAACCAGGTAATGTTCTATTAAATCTGAGTGAATTTCAACTGTTTGTTCCAAAAGAAGCTGTGAAGTCGACGGGAACTTACCAAACCGTTTTGGAGTGGGTGTTGTCAGATACACCTAGTTAGATTGCTAAAGGAGGAGGAATTGTTATGAAAAAGAAAATTTTTACAAGCTTAGCGATGTTAGGGCTGTGCTTATTCTCTGGTCAATTTGTTTTGGCAGACTCACAGACACAAGGTGAAGTGAATTATATCCCTGGAGCATTGGAATTCGATTACACTAGTGAGATTCCGACTGATTTAAATTTTGGTGAACATCCAATTCAAACCGTCACACCGGAAAACTGGATTGCTACTACGACTGGTGAACAGACAGCGCCTGCAACAACTGGAGCAGTTGACGTTCGAGATAACCGAGGAGATCTTACAGGAACTTGGCTGGTGAAAGTAGCACAAGTCGAACAATTTCAAACGAGTGACGAAGTGGAATTGACAGATGCAGTGCTAAGTTTATCGTTTGGTTCAGTTACAAATAACTTATCTTTAAGCCCAACAAGCACTTATGAAAATGATGAATTAGCTATTCAGGTATTTAACCAAGAATTTACGGTATTAAGTGCAACTGCTGGGGAGAATTCTGGGGATACTTCTTTGGCAATTGACCAGTTTTCTTTAGCGGTACCAGCTAATACGAATAAAGTAGCAGCAGAGTATACGACAACCTTGAATTGGACATTTTCTTCAACACCCGAACCATAAAAACTTGAGTAGATGAAAAGAGGAGGGATAATTGTGAAATGGTTGATTGGAATACTCGGAATAGTAGGATTGAGTTTGGGATTTATAGTACCGGTTCAGGGAGAATCACTTCAAAGTTTTGATGCGCAAATTCAGCCGGATCAGGAAATACCTTCCCAAAATGATGCCTATTTTGATTTGCAATTAGCACCTGAACAAGAGGTTCAGTTAAAAGTAACCGTGACTAATTTAAAAGAGTCGCCAGTCACGATTATTCCTTCTTTTAATCGCGCAAGAACGAACCAACTTGGTGTCGTCGAGTATTCAGGGAAAAACCAGGATACAACACAAGCATTACCAGTCGATATTGAGAAAGTAGTTCAATTGTCACAAAAAGAATTTACTTTAAAAGAAAATGAACAAAAAATTCTTGAGTTAACTGTCACAATGCCAAATAAACCATTTGAAGGTGTGCTTGCTGGCGGAATTTATCTTCAAGAAAAGCCACGAGAAAAAGCACAAGGTAACATTCAAAATGTCTTTTCTCGAGAAATAGCTGTCTTGCTACAAAATGAACGAGAAAAAATTGAACCTGTTCTTGAAATGAAGGAAGCTTCCCCAACTCAAGTTAATGGCAGAAATGCTGTGAAGGTAGGTTTACAAAATACAAAGGCGACGTATTTATCGACAGCTGATATTCAGTATGAGTTATTTAACGGAAATGAAGAAACCCCTCAATTAAGTGGGAATCAAGCAATCGGATTTGCTCCGAATAGCGGGATGGCATACTTGATTTTTTTAGAAGGACAAAAGTTTGAGGAGGGAACGTATCGTTTAAAGATAACAGTTAGTAAAGAAGACTTTCATTGGAGTGATGAAACGTTATTCAAGGTGAGTAAGAAGACATCTGACTCTTACAATAGAAAAGATGCTTCAATCGAAGAACCTGAAAAGCCGTTTCCATGGTTGATATGGCTAGGGATTGGGACAATCGTGGGACTGGTTTTAGTCATTGTCTGGTTACTAAACAAATTCCGAAAAAATAACCAAAATGAATAAAGTTTGAACCGGAAAGCTGGGACAGTGTGGTGTTCCAGCTTTTTTGTGTGGTATATAGAAATTTTTTATCATAAAAGTGTTCTTGAATAGGATAGGTAAAAAGAGAACATATTTTTTAGAAAAGTGTTCTCATTGCTTGGAGATAACTACTTAGTGCCAAAACTTCCAGCATAAATTTTCATTTTCTGTCAATTTATCGCTCATTTATGCACAATTCTGACTTTTCTCAAAAGAAGTGCTATGGTATGATAATGAAGAATTTTGAAAATTTACATAATTTCCTCGCATTTTGTTCCTGTTTTTTAAAGTTTTATTATGATTAAAGTGGGGAATTGCTGAATAAATTGTTGTATGAGAAAATATTTTAGAAAATGTGAAACAGAGGTGTACTATGAAGCGGTGGCAAAAAGTAGTTTTAGCTTTTCTCGGAGTTTTTGTTCTTTTGATTGTCGGACTTTCGGCATATGGAATCAAATTTATGGGTGAAGCAAATCAAACAGTCAACAAAATTTCAAAGAATTTAAATCGAGTTTCAACTAAACGATCGGACAAAGTTAGTATTGACGATCGAGAACCATTTTCCGTTTTATTACTCGGACTAGACACTGGTGGATTGGGACGAACAGAACAAGGACGTTCAGACACCATGATGGTTGTAACAGTTAATCCAGAAAAGAAAACTTCAACAATTGTCAGCTTGGATCGTGATATTTATACGAACATCGTTGGCTATGGAACAGTGGACAAATTAAATCATGCCTACGCATTTGGCGGAGTTGAAATGGCAATGGATTCGATTGAACAGTTGTTGGACATACCACTTGATCACTATGTGACAATCAATTTGGATGGAATGAAAGATTTGATTGATGCAGTTGGTGGGATTGAAGTCAATAATAAAATCGACTTTACCCTAGATGGTGTTCACGTGCCAGTTGGCAAACAAAAGCTGGATGGTGAAACAGGATTAGCTTATGCCAGAATGCGCCATGAAGATCCAGAAGGGGACATTGGTCGTCAACGTCGTCAACGCGAAGTTGTAACAAAAATCGTCAACAAAGTACTAAGTCTAGATGGTGTGAGCAATTATCAAAAGATTTTAAAAGCAGTTGAAAACAACGTGAAGACAGACTTGGAGTGGGACGACATGTTAGATGTTGCAACGAATTACACTGCAGCATTCAGCAAAATCGATCAAGGACAACTGCAAGGAGAAAGCACGACAATTAACGAAATTTATTACCAAATTCTTGGTCAAAATGAGTTATTGAAAGTTCAAAACAAATTGAAAAAACAATTAGAGTTGAAAACAAGTAGTACTTTGCCTAATTTAGAAAATGACAATGCGTATCAAATGTTTTATGATGATTCAGAAGATGGTACGGGTCTAACTTCGGGTAGCACTGTCACCGATGGAAATGGCTACTCAAATAATTATTCAAATGACTATTCCAACAGTTATTCAGACGATTATTCATCAACCTACTCAGATGGTAACGGTAATTATAACCAAGACTATAACAATCAAGACAATGGGTATGGTACTGAAAATAACTACGATCAAAACAACAATCAAGAAACATATGAGCAATATACACCAGAAGATACGAATCAATATAATTACAATGGAAATTATTAACTAAAAATGAATCGCCCTATTAAAAGTCGTTGAGTAACTTTTAATAGGGCGATTTTGGTTGATCGATCGGAAATGAAAACTTCTTTTTATCCGTTTATTTTTTTGTTAGCTTTACAACGACTTCACAGCGAGCAGTTTGTGGAAACATGTCGACAGATTGCAAGTAGTCGACTTGATAACAGTTTGTTAATTCAACTAAGTCGCGCGCCAAGGTTGAAACATTACAAGAGATATAAACCAATTTTTTGGCTGGATGTTTCAACAAAGCTTGAACTAATTTCGCATCCAAACCAGTTCGAGGTGGATCAACGATAATTCCATCTGGTTGGAACCCTTCTTCGAGCCACTTAGGTAAAAGTTCTTCTGCCGTTCCGACTTCATAGCGAGTGTTGTCGTAGCCTAAACGAGTGGCATTTTTTTTTGCATCATCAATTGCTTGAGGAACAATGTCCATTCCGCGAACTTCTTTGGCATATTTTGCAACACTTAACCCGATTGTTCCAACACCACAATACGCATCCACAACTGTGTCATCTTTTTCGATTGCCAGTGCTTTGATTCCTTCTTGATAAAGAACTTTTGTTTGTTCTGGATTCAGTTGGAAAAAGGCGCGTGGCGATAGATCAAAAGTGACTTCATTGATTCGTTCTTCGATTGCTTCTTTTCCCCAAAGATGAATTGTTTCGTCACCCATTACTAAAGAAGTTTTTTGCGGTTGAACATTTTGCATAATGGAAACTACTTCGGGTAATCGCTCGTTGATTTCACGAATCAGTGCATTTTTTTGTGGGAACTTTTGGCTACGAGTAATGAAGACGACTTGTAGTTCCCCCGTTTGGATTCCCACACGAACCATGATTGTTCGAAAGATACCGCTATTTGTTCGTTCGTCATAAATGGGTAGATCATATTTATTTAACAAGCGAATGACCGTATTCATCACTTTTTGTGTTCGAGGTTCTTGGACTAAGCAATCAGTCAGCGGAACTAAGTTATGTGAATTCGCTTGATACAAACCAGACTCGATTTGGTTTGTTTTTTTGTTTTTTCTTAGCTGAAATTGGGCTTTGTTACGATAACGCCAAGGGTCTTCCATGCCAATCGTTGGTAATAAAGAAAAATGACGAAAGCCAGCTGGTTTGAATTTTTCAAGTGCTTGTAAAAGCAAATCTTTTTTGAAATCGAGTTGTGCATGGTAGGCTAAATGTTGTAATTGACAACCACCACACTCGTAATAAACAGGACAGGGAGCGACAACACGTTGGCTACTCGGCTTTTTCACTTTCACAAGTTCTGCTTCAGCGTAGCGAGGTGTCGCTTTGGTGATTTTTACCAGTACTTCTTCCTTTGGTAAAGCATAGGGAACAAAAATAATCAATCGTTTGAAGTAGCCGATGCCTTCACCATTGATACCAAGTCGTTTAATTTTTAAAGGAACTGTTTGTCCGGTTTTGACAATTGTTTCTGCCATAGGTATCTCCTTTTTTTCGTTTGATGTGGGTCTATTCTATCACAAAATCGCTGTCGGCGGGGAGTTTCTATGATATGATAGAGAATATATGTTCGAGGAGGAGTTTCATGATAACAGTGACGAGGATCAGTAAAGGCAAAGGCCCTTTTTACCAAGTCGATTTATCTGTTGGCGAGCCACTGCGCGTGTCAGAAGATGTTTTAATTCGTTATCGTTTATTAAAGGGACGAGAGTTAGATGAAGAATTAATCAAAGAAATCAAAAAAAGCAGTGGAGAAGACTTTGGTTTTCAACAAGCATTGAATTATTTGAGTTATCAATTACGTTCAGAAAAAGAAATTCGTACCTATTTAAAAGAAAAAGAAATTGTTCAAGAAGATCGAAATAAAATCGTTGCACGATTGAAAGAATTAGATTTGATTAATGATCTTGTTTACGGAGAAAGCTACGTCCGAACTCAGATGCGATTGAGTGACAAAGGTCCCAGAAAGTTGAGCCAGCAATTACAGCAAAAAGGGCTAAAACCAGAAATCATCGAGCAAGCATTGAGCCAATATCTTTTTGAAGACCAAGTGGAGGTTGCCAGTATCGCGGCACAAAAAGCATATAAAAAAAATCATGGAAAAAGTCAGAAAGAACTTTTACGAAAAATCCAACAAAATTTAATGACTAAAGGCTTTAACTCGGAAGTCATCCAGCAGGCGATTGCCCAATTACCACAAGAAGTTGATGAGGAAGCTGAGTATGAGTTGTTGGTAAGCCAAGGCGAAAAATTATGGCGAAAGAATGCACGTTTTGATTTAACAAAACGCAGAATGAAAGTCAAACAAAGTCTGTATCAAAAAGGATTCAATCTGGATTTGATTCAACGATTTATTTCAGAAAAGGAAGCAGAAATCAGTGAATAAAGAATGGCAAAACTGGTCAACAGAGCAGACAAAAGAATTTCAGGAAGAATTTGTTGAGTGGTATGAAAGAGAAAAAAGGAATTTACCTTGGCGCTATAATCACGACCCATACCGCATCTGGATCTCAGAAATTATGTTACAACAAACGCGCGTCGATACAGTTATCGACTATTTTTATCGGTTTATGGAGTGGTTTCCAACGATTGAGGAGTTAGCCAATGCACCAGAAGAAAAATTATTGAAGGCTTGGGAAGGGTTAGGTTATTACTCCCGCGCTCGAAATATTCAAGCAGCAGCGAAACAAATCATGAGTGAATTTGGTGGGGAAATGCCCCAAACAGTTGCTGAAATTAGTTCGTTGAAAGGAATCGGTCCTTATACGACGGGAGCGATTGCTAGCATTGCCTTTGATTTGCCTGAACCCGCAATTGATGGAAATGTGATGCGAGTTGTGAGTCGTTTGTTTTGCATTGAAGAAGACATTGCGAAAGCGTCTAGTAGGAAAGTTTTTGATGAAGCAGTTCGAAGTATTATTGACGAAGAACATCCGGGAGAATTCAATCAGGCATTCATGGATTTAGGTTCGGCTATCTGTACACCGACGTCACCCAAATGTGAGATTTGTCCCATTCAATCTTTTTGTTTAGCAAATAAACGTGGAATCCAAACCAACTTTCCTGTTAAAACAAAAAAAGCAAAGCCAAAAGATGTTTATTATGTGGCAGCAGCAATTCAAGATCAAGCAGGAAGCTTTTATTTGGAAAAACGAACCAGTCAAAAGTTATTGGCAGACATGTGGACGTTTCCGTTAGTTGAAGTCACACTTGAACGGTATCAGGAACTTCAGCAAGAATGGGCATCAGTTGTTGACAATCAACCGAATTTGTTTGATGAGTTACTGGTCGCAGAAAAACAGATAGATTTACCCTTTGCACACCAAGAGACAGTCGTTTGGCAAAAGCGTCATTTGGGCGAGGTAGTCCATGTGTTCAGTCATTTAAAATGGCATGTTCTTTTGTTTTACGGGCGAGCAACAAGCAGGACTAATCAGCTGTTACCGGAAACAGAAGCTGCTTTGTGGACTGATGAAGCAAAGTTTGCTCAATTTGTTTTTCCGAAAGTTCAAATGAAATTGGTGGAACAACTTGAGAAAAATAGAAACAATAGTAATCCTTCCTAGGCAAAGAGAAAGTTTATTGATATAATAATTACGATGTCGGTGTAATGAACACCCAAACACAAAGCACAAGATGCTGCTTAAGGAAGGGTTGCTATGGGAGTTCCAAAAGAAGGAGAGTTTGTCACGATCCAAAGTTACAAACACGACGGCAAATTGCATCGAACGTGGCGTGATACCATGGTATTAAAAACAAGCGAACACTCAATGATTGGCGTGAACGATCACACTTTAGTTACCGAGTCTGACGGTCGCCGCTGGGTAACGCGAGAACCAGCGATTGTGTATTTCCACAAAAAATACTGGTTTAATGTAATAGCAATGATTCGTGAAAAGGGGGTTTCCTATTATTGTAATCTAGCTTCACCTTTTTTATTAGACGATGAAGCCTTGAAGTATATCGACTATGATTTAGATATCAAGGTGTTTCCTGATGGAGAGAAACGATTGTTGGATGTTGATGAATATGAAATGCATAGTAAAATCATGCATTATCCTAATGACATCGACTTCATTTTAAAAGAGAATGTGAAGATTTTAGTTGACTGGATCAATAATGAACAAGGACCTTTTTCTGAAGGCTATATTGATGTTTGGTATGATCGTTATAAGCAATTGTCGCGAAAGTAAAACAAAAAAGAACAGCGAGCTTAAGAAATTTTTCTTAAGCTCGCTGTTCTTTTTTATGGTTGTGACATTTTTTTTCGCATATGTAGATGAGGCATTCCCGCATCTTCAAATGGTTCGCCATAAATTTCATAACCTAGTTTGGAATAAAAATTCACAGCAGTTTCTTGAGCACCTAAAAGAATGGTATTGTAGCCTTGATTTTTGGTGAATTCTTCCGCTTCTTTCACTAAATGATTTCCTAAACCTTGTTGACGGAAATTTTGAAGAATTGCCATTCGCTGCAATTTCATTTTGCCATTATCTAATGGTAGTAAACGAACAGTTCCGCAGGGTTCTTTTTTTTCTGAATAAAGGACAAAATGAATACATCTAGCTTCATCTTTATCAATTTCTCGTTCTAATGGAACGCCTTGCTCAACGACAAATACTTGATGTCGAATGCGAATAGCATCTAAATAAATCCCACTTAACGTATCTCTTGTTTGTACGATTTTCATTCTACAATCACCTCTCATTATTTTTTAGTATACTGGAAAGTTTGTGAAATGAAAAGCCGTGGCAATCCTAGTCGTTAGATAAAAAAAGAGAAGTTAGAGAAGAATTTTTAAACTAGATGCGCTATACTATAAAAAAGAGAAAAGGAGGAAATCGATTGTTTGAAAAACTGAGAAATTCCAAATTAATGTTTTGGTCTTTTGAATTATTGATCTTAGCCACATTGATTTTGGTTTCTTCAAAAATCAATTTTATATTTGAACCCATTGGGACATTTTTTTCAACCTTATTTGCACCAGTTTTAATTGCTGGATTCTTGTATTATATTTTGAATCCGATTGTTAAGTTGCTGATGCGAACAAAAATCAAACGAACTTGGGCAGTGGTTCTTGTATTGCTGATGTTATTAACGGCAATTATTTGGATTTTACTAAGCGTAATCCCAAATCTGGTACAACAAATTTCTTCATTGGCTTCAAACATGCCTGACTTCATCAAACAGGTCGAACGCTGGTTAAGAGAAATGGCAGAATTGCCGATTTTTAAAGAAGTGAATATCAGCAAATATTTAGACCAGCTAGATATTTCTTATGGGCGAATCATTCAACAATTTTTAAGCGGAATCTCTTCTAGCTTAGGTTCGATTGTTGGAACGATTGCTTCTGCGACAATCGTGATTGTGACGGCACCATTTATTTTGTTCTATATGCTAAAAGATGGTGAAAAGTTAGTACCGAATATTGAGCGCTTTTTCCCAGAAAAAAGAAGAAGTCAAATTGTCGAATTACTTGGCCAACTGAATCAAACATTAGCTAACTATATTAGTGGGCAAGCAATCGAATGTTTATTTGTCGGTACATTTACCTTCCTAGGATATTTTCTTCTAGGGGTTGATTATGCCTTTTTATTCGGCGTGATTGCAGGATTGACCAATTTGATTCCCTACTTAGGTCCTTATTTAGGGTTAGCTCCAGCCTTTTTAGTGACGGTTTTCAATGAGCCATTTAAAGCATTGCTTTGCTGTGTCGTTGTATTAGTCGTTCAACAACTAGATGGAAATATCATTTATCCAAATGTTATTGGGAAATCATTGAAAATCCATCCATTAACAATTATTATCGTCTTATTAGTTGCTGGAAATATTGCTGGACTATTAGGAATCTTCTTAGGTGTACCTTTTTATGCGATTTGTAAAACAATTGTTTCTTATGTTATCAAAATCGTTAAGGAAGATCAGCGAAACGAAAGTACGAAGAAAATCGCGACGACACCATAAGACGTGCACCGCTATTTTTATTGCAAAGAAAATCGCTTTGTGATACCATTTTAACGTGGCTACCTAGCCACGTTTTTTTCTATCGTAAACTAAAAAAATTTAACTTAACAAGGAGAGAATGCGATTATGAATGCTGACCCTGAGAGTCAGTCGCTGTTAGCGCAGATTTTATTATTGATCGTTTTGACATTGATCAATGCTTTTTTAGCTGCTTCAGAGATTGCGGTTGTGTCTATCAATAAAAACCGGGTTGAACAAAAAGCTGAAGAAGGAGATACAAAATCACAAAAACTTTTGAAAATATTGCAAGACCCTACCAACTTTTTATCTACGATTCAAGTTGGGATTACGTTGGTCAACATTTTATCTGGTGCTTCTTTGGCCAATACGTTGTCTGAGAAACTTGCTCCAGTGCTAGGTGGTAGTGCGGCAGCAAAAAATCTTGCTAGTGTGATTGTTTTAGCGATTTTAACTTATGTATCGATTGTTTTTGGTGAGCTTTATCCAAAACGAATCGCTTTGAATAAATCTGAAGAAGTTGCACAATTAACTTCTGGTTTTATCCGAGCAATTGGTGTGGTAGCAAAACCTTTCGTGTGGTTGTTGTCTGCCTCAACTAGTTTGTTAGCCCGAATCACTCCGATGACATTTGACGATGAGGACTCAAAGATGACTCGAGACGAAATGCGTTACATGTTGGAAACAGAAGGTGTCTTGGATAATGAAGAACTAGAAATGTTGCAAGGTGTTTTTTCTTTAGATACGAAAGTTGCGCGAGAAGTGATGGTACCTCGAACGGATGCTTTTATGATCGACATCAATGATTCCGTTGAAGATAATATCAATGAAGTTTTATCCGAAAACTATTCTCGAATACCTGTCTATAACGAAGATAAGGATAAAGTAATCGGGATTCTTCATACGAAAAACTTATTAAAAGCTGCTCACAAATTTGGCTTTGCTAACTTAGAAATTCGTAAAATCATGCAAGAACCATTGTTTGTTCCTGAAACAATTTTTATTGATGATTTGTTGTATGAATTGAAGAAAACACAAAATCAAATGGCCATTTTGCTTGACGAGTATGGTGGTGTAGTAGGTTTAGCAACTTTAGAAGATTTGCTAGAAGAAATCGTTGGTGAAATCGACGATGAATCTGATGAAGTTGAAAGCCTTTATGAAAAAGTAGCAGAACATGAATATATCATTCAAGGACGGATGCTGATCGACGAATTCAATGAAGCGTTTGACACAGATCTTCATATGAGCGATGTCGACACGATGGCTGGTTACTTGATTACAGCATTAGGATTGATTCCTGATGAAGGCGAAAAGCTTTCGTTTGATGTTGATAACGTGACATTGATTTCAGAAGAAATGGAAGGATCAAGAATTTTAAAAATTCGTGTCCAATTCCATGATCCAGAAGAAGTCGAAGTCGAGCCAGAAGAGGAACGTCGTTATTTTAGAAAAGAGTTCGAAGACGACGAACTTAGAAGATAAAACGAAGAGAAGCTGTGATGAAAATCATAGCTTCTTTTTTGAATTTATCCACTCACTGACTGTTTCATTAAAGAAATACATGATATACTAATCTAGTTGTAAGACGAGACTATTAGGTATTCGCGGAAACAGTAAATAAATGATGAAGAAACGGAGTTAATCTATGAACAAGGAATTAAAACAACAAGTTGATAATCGCCGCACATTTGCGATTATTTCCCATCCGGATGCGGGGAAAACAACGATTACTGAACAATTACTTTTGTTTGGTGGTGCAATTCGCCAAGCCGGTACGGTTAAAGGAAAAAAAACAGGGAATTTTGCTAAATCTGACTGGATGGAAATCGAAAAACAACGTGGGATCTCAGTTACCAGTTCAGTGATGCAATTGGATTACAAAGGAAAACGCGTCAATATTTTGGACACACCTGGACACGAAGACTTCTCTGAAGATACTTATCGAACATTGATGGCTGTCGACAGTGCAGTGATGGTGATTGATAGCGCGAAGGGGATCGAAGCACAAACGAAAAAATTATTTAAAGTTGTCAAAAAACGCGGTATCCCGATTTTTACTTTCATCAATAAACTAGATCGTGATGGTCGCGAACCACTTGAATTACTTGAAGAACTCGAAGAATTATTGGATATCGAGTCTTACCCAATGAACTGGCCAATTGGTATGGGAAAAGGGTTGGAAGGCTTATATGATATTTACCATAATCGTGTGGAATTTTACCGTCCTGAAAACTATAACGATGAACGTTTAGTTGAACTAGATGAAGATGGCTTGTTGCCTGACAATCATCCATTAACTCAAAATTCAATTTACTCACAAGTATTGGAAGAGGTTGAGTTAGTCAAAGAAGCCGGCGATGCTTTTAATGCGGAAAAAATTGCACGAGGTGAGCAAACACCTGTCTTCTTTGGTTCAGCGTTAACGAATTTTGGGGTGCAAACTTTCTTGGAAACTTTTGTAGACTTAGCGCCATCACCACATGGACATAAAACCCGGGATGAGCAAGTCATTAGTCCTTATGAAGAAGAATTTTCAGGTTTTGTCTTTAAAATTCAAGCAAATATGAATCCTGCACATCGTGACAGAATTGCCTTTGTGCGAATCTGTTCAGGAACATTTGAGCGCGGAATGGACGTTTCTTTGGAACGTACAAGCAAAAAATTGAAATTAAGTAATGTGACTCAATTTATGGCAGATGCTCGTGAAAATGTCGAAAATGCAGTTGCAGGTGATATTATTGGGGTCTATGATACCGGAAATTACCAAATTGGTGATACTTTATATGAAGGAAAATTAAAAGTTGCTTATGAAGAATTGCCTTCATTTACACCAGAATTGTTTATGAAAGTCACAGCAAAAAATGTGATGAAACAAAAATCTTTCCATAAAGGAATCCAACAATTGGTTCAAGAAGGTGCAATTCAGTTGTATAAAACTTATTTGACTGAAGAATACATTATTGGTGCTGTAGGACAACTCCAATTTGAAGTTTTCCAATACCGAATGATGAATGAATACAATTCAGAAGTCATTATGACGCCAATGGGGAATAAAATCGCGCGTTGGATCAATCCTGAAGACCTAGACGAAAAGATGAGTTCAAGTCGAAATATCTTAGCTCGTGACCGTTTCGATCAACCACTCTTCTTGTTTGAAAATCAATTCGCCATGCGCTGGTTTAGCGACAAGTATCCGGATGTTGAATTGAAAAGTTTGCTCTAAAAAGATTGCTCGTGAATCAGCTGTAAAAAATAAAAATCGTACACTTACAAAAGCTCTTTTTTGTCAAAATTTGATGGAAAAGGGCTTTTTTTGTTAGGAATGATCGAAACATTCCTATGCTATAATAAAGTACAGGATTAAGTATAAAAGAAATGGATTTTGATTGATTACATAGAAGAAAAAATGATGTGAGGAGGGCCCAGACATGTTTCGAAAAATAGATCAAATTCTTAAGAAATCACCATTTTATAGGATGATTGCAGTGGTTAGTTTAGTTGCAATAGGCGAAAGCTTTTTAAATCTCTTCAATCATCGCTTCCTATTTAGTAACATGCAAACGACCTATACGTTTCTATTTCTCTATGGGGCAATGTTGCTTCTTTCAAAGCTGTCTTTGCCTAAGTGGTTACTATTCATCTTGGTTTATTTAATTTTTTTTACTATTGCTAGCGTTGAAATGTTTCTTGATCATAGTTATGTTGACTACACTTCCTTTATTGTTGTTGGTGGAGTCACTCTGTTGGTTGCAACAATTGTAACAATCGGTGCGGTGGAAATCCAAAGGCGAGGGTATCATTAATACAAATGCTTGAGAAAACACTTGATGAATTAATAGAAAGAAATAACTAGCTAAAAGATAAAACAATAGCACAGAAGAGCCTATTTTTGATGGGCTTTTTTTATGTAATTAAAAAAGTCAAAAGGAATATTTTTCTAAAAATAGTAAGAAAACTGAACAGGTAAAAAACAAGTATATCTCATGCTTCAACTTTTTTTGTTGACGACTAAATGAAATTTTAGTATCATCAATATGAACATTGTTCATGTTAGAGGAGGAAGAGTAATGAATAATGCTGTTAGCTCAAAAGAAGAACTGATTAGCTATTGTAAAGAAATTGTGAAAGAGCAAGGGATTCAGGCGGTTAATATCCGTTCTTTAGCAAAAAAAAGCGGTATCTCTGTTGGGGCTGTTTATAATTATTTTCCTTCAAAAAGTCATTTGCTATCTGCAACAATTGGAAGTATTTGGGCAGAAATCTTTCATTTGTCTGAAACATCTTTCGACTTTAACAACTTTCTTGACTGCTTAGCAGCTTTGCTAAGAAGCATCGAAAAAGGAAAAGAACTATATCCTAATTTTTTTACGGCGCATGCGTTAGTTATGCCTGCGGAAGATCAAGCAATGGGTTCAGAATTGATGGAAACTTATTGGAACCACATCAAGCAAGGAATGCTCAAGGCGTTACAAAAAGATCCACAAGTTCGAGAAAGTGTGTTTAATCAACAATTATCAATGGAAGAATATGTCGATTATATATTTGAGCTATTCTTGTACACAATAATTAGCGAAAAAAAACATGAAAATTTATTGCAACTCGTCCGTAACTCAATCTATTAGTAAAAATTTTAAAGCAAAATGAACATCGTTCACAAGGAGTGCTTATGGTAAAAAAAATCCAGTTATTATTAATTGCAAGTTTGGTTTGGCTGTTTGCAGGTTTTAATGTCATAAAGATTGGAATAGATGCATATCAAAATTATGTTGGAATATTGAACATATTTCTATCCATTTTCATTTTTTTAATCTTTTGGTTCATGGTATTTGGACCTTTGACAAAAAAACATACACAAAGAATCAGTGAACTTAACGAAGAAAAACAGTTCTTTTTAAAGTTTTTTGATGGCAAATCATTTAGTATCATGGCAATCATGATTCTTGGAGGTTTTAGTATTCGAAAGTTTCAACTATTACCTGAACAATTTATCGCCATTTTTTACAGTGGTCTAGGGTCTGCATTGTTTTTAGCAGGCATCGTTTTTGGGTATAACTACTTTAATTCAAATAGAAAGTGAGCGGAAAATATGAAAAAAGTGATGAATACAGCTATTGTTTATTTTGTTCTGGCAATGATTAGTGGCGTTTTTTATCGAGAAGCCACCAAGTTAAATGATTTTACGGGGCAGACGGTTTTGGCAGTTGTCCATACTCATTTATTTGCTTTAGGAACAGGACTCTTTTTATTGATAGCAGTTCTTTTTAAGGTGACACGCTTAGAAGAAAATAAACGATATAAAAAGTTTTATATACTGTATAACTTATCTTTTCCTTTGATGATTGTAATGATGGTTGTTAGAGGGCTAATCCAAATCCAACAACAAACGATTTCTACTGGTGTGGATGCCATGATTTCTGGGATTGCGGGTTTATCGCATATTGGAGTCACAGTGGCATTGTTGATGGTATTATTAGCAATAAAAAAAGAAATGCTTAATGAAATGTAGGAAGAAGGAGAAGTGTAGATGTCAACTTTATTGATTGCGGCAATTATTTGCATGGTTTTAGCTTTAACGTTTTATACAATTGGAGTATTTGCCGAAAGAAAAAAAGGTTTATTGTTGAACTGGCATGCATTGGTTTTCTGGTGTGGTTTTGTCTTTGATACTGCTGGAACAACGATCATGAGTAAAATTTCTGGTCGTGGTTTTACATTTAATTTGCACAGCGTAACGGGATTAGTTGCGTTACTATTAATGGCTTTTCATGCAATTTGGGCAACAATTATTTTGATTAAAAAAGACGACAAAGCCAAACAGACATTTCATCAATTTAGTTTATTTGTCTGGATTGCATGGCTAGTTCCTTTCGTTCTAGGGATTTTCATTGGCATGAATCAGTAGGAATTTTTGTCTAAAAAGTTTAAAAATAAAAAACAGTTTTAGAGGGTGAGATAAAACAAAATCTCATCCTCTTTTTCATCTCATTCTGAGAGTATAGTCCACATTTTAAGTTAGCAGGCGACAAATAGAACCGTTTTTTGTTATGATTTTATCAAGAATAAATTTCAGGGAGTGAGTGACAATGGCAAGACCGAAGACGAAGACTGATCTGATGTTCCTTGCAGAGGAAAAATTTGTTGCGTTGATGGAGTTGGTAAATACGTTGACTGATGAGGAACAGAAGGCACCATTTACCTTTGATGAGGCGTTTTTGACCAAGAAAAAAGAAAAACACTGGCGTCGAGATAAAAATGTCCGAGATGTTTTCATTCATTTATATGAATGGCATCAATTACTTTTAACTTGGGTGAAAGAAAATCAAGCTGGTCAAGAAATTTCATTTCTGCCCTCACCTTATAACTGGCGAACATATGGAGAAATGAATGAAGTATTTGTTGAAAAGCACCAAACTACTTCTCTGGAGCAAGCAAAAAAATTGTTGGAGCAGAGCCATCACGAAGTAATGACTGTGATCAATTCTTTTACAAATGAAGAACTATTTGAAAAAAATCAACTAAGCTGGACGGGGCATTCGACGTTAGGCAGTTATTGTGTATCTTCGACTTCCAGTCACTATGAGTGGGTAATAAAAAAAATCAAGCAACAAATCAAAAGCAAAAAATAAACTTGCTATACAAAGAAACTAAACTGTTTTACTCCATTCATGTTATGAAAAATCGACTAAAGATGTCTAGCTAAAATCAAGTATAGTCACTGACAAAAGGATAACCTGTTAATGAAGTTAGGAGGAAAAGATGATTCAAAACTTAAACAAACTAATCGATTATATCGAAGAAAACTTAACAGGTGAACTTTCATTGACTGAAATTGCTCAACAAATGGGCATTTCTGACTATCATCTAAAGCGAACTTTTTCATTTGTTGCTGGTATGACTTTAACGGAATATGTTAAAAATCGAAGACTGGCATTAGCAAATCAAGACTTGATTTCAGGAAAAAAAGTTACCGAAGTCGCATTTAGCTATGGATATCAGACAGTTGAAGGTTTTTCAAGAGCTTTTCGAGAGTGGAGTGGATACCTACCTTCAGAGATTAGAAAAATAGGAATTCAAAAATCTTTTCCTAAACTTTCATTTTATATTGAAGTAAGAGGAGGAATTTCAATGGAATTCAAAATTGAAAAAAAAGCGCCATTTCGACTAGTAGGTGTGTCGAAGCGTGTACCAATCCAATTTGAGGGAGAAAATCAAAGAATTGTTGAACTGGCACAATCCATTACCGAAAAACAGCGGGAAGAAATGCATCAATTAGGTGACTTATATCCTCACCAAGTAGTAAATGCTTCTTATCATTTTGATGAGGGAAGATTAGCAGAAACAGGAAGCTTAACCCATATGATTGGTTTTTTAACTAGTAAAGAAAATATTTTTAGTGATTTGGAACAGATAACTGTTCCAGAACATACATGGGCTATTTTTCCTAACCGTGGAAAGTTTCCTGAAGTGTTACAAGAAACAATGGCACTGATTTTCTCTGAATGGTTACCTTCATCAGAATACCAATTAGTAGAGGCACCGGAAATTTCTTTTACTAGTTGGACAAAAGATCAAGAAAATTTGGCTAGTGAAATCTGGTTAGCTGTTACTAAAAAAGAAGGAATAACTGATGAAAGTTAAACTGATTTTAGAAAGTCGATAGATTACAAGGACGAGATAATTGTGTTTTGTTCTACGAGGCTGGGAGGAATTTAACTCCCAGCTTTTTTGTGATTGGTGCTAAACGGATGAAAAAGTACATACAAAAGTTTCTTAAGTTTTCCCGCTACGAGTATTTTTACGTTACTTGCGAAAAATAAATTTTTAAATAAAAAAAATATTCTTTTTTGCGTATATAAACTTAAAAAAGGAAAGTGAGGTGGGAAACGATGGAGACAGAATGGCAAAAACGAGAACGAAAATTGAGAAAAAAAGCGGAGATGCTAAGACTGTGCCGACTATTGGATATTGAAGACTGGGATCAAAATCAAGCAATCAGTAGTGAAATCAAAAAAATAGTTAGCGGAGTGACTCGAAAACCAGAAGTTAACAATAAAAATGTCATGAAGACCCAAAAAGAACAAAGAATCAGAGAAATAAAAAAATTAAGCAACGAACTAAGTGTCGCAAGAAGCAATGAGAACAACTAACTAAAATAGTTTACTAGCTACTGTATATATATGTACAGGTACGTGTAGCTGTATGCAGTGTAGTATAGAAAAAACATGATTATCTCAATATTAAGAAAGACAAAAATAAAATAAGCCTGACCAACAAGAATTGATGAACAATTCTTGTTGATTAGGCTTATTTTTAATTATATGCTAATTCTTGTCCTAGTGGTTGTTTTGGAATAGAAATTTCAACCATACCTTCAAGTTCAATAACTGTGATATCTTCTTTACGATAGTCTGCGTCATGGAGTTTCTTCAAGAAGTATTTTTGCACTTCTTGAATTTCATTTTGGCGGATATTTCGCTTATGATTCACTAGCAAAATCTCATTGTGTTCAGGTGCTTCAGTATAGACAACTGTGGTATTTCCCATGCTATAAACTTTGACCATATGTGCGTCAGTATTTTCTAATTGATTTAATACAAGGCGTGAATGGCTATTCGTCACGTTTACTAATTTCATGGCGCTCACCTCTCTTCTTTACGCATAAGTACATAAGTAACAGAATTATTTACCTAATTATAATTTTTTTCTCATAAAATGAACAGTAATTTGCATTGTCTTTTAAAAAAAACTAAGGAGAGAAAGAAAAGCCGAACTTTCTATAAAATTTGTAAAACAAATTGAAGAAAGCACGACTTATCTTTTTGATTCACACTGCGAATAGTTATTAGTTGTCAATTATTCCACAGCTTCAGATTTTGATTCTTTTGCCAAACGTTCAGGTTTTGATGTAATAACGATTCGGTTTTCTTTATCTAGTTTTGCTTTCAAATCATGGATTGTTGGATGATCTAGATAGAATTCCGCAATCCCGTCTTCAATTTGTTCTTGGATTGTTCGACGAAGTGGACGTGCGCCCATTGATGGATCATATCCTAAATCAACTAATTTTTCTTTGACATTTTCAGGTACTTCAATATGAAGTTGTTGAGGTGCCAACATTTCATTCACGTCATTCAACATTAAAGTAACGATGGACATTAAATCTTCTTTTGACAAAGCACTGAATTCAATGATGCCATCAAAACGGTTCAAGAATTCTGGTGTGAAATAGTTGTTTAATTGATTCAAAACAGAGCGAGTAACGCCTTCTCTCGCTGCACCGAAACCAACATTTGCTTCAACTTTACCTGTACCAGCATTACTTGTCATAATGATGATCGTATCTTTGAAGCTGACTGTCCGACCTTGCGCATCTGTTAAACGACCATCATCCAAAATTTGCAAGAACATGTGCAAGACATCTGGATGTGCCTTTTCAACTTCATCAAGCAAGATTAGGCTATACGGATTACGTCGTACTTTTTCAGTTAATTGACCAGCTTCTTCATAACCAACATAGCCAGGAGGGGAACCAATCAATTTTGACACGCTGTGTTTTTCCATGTATTCAGACATGTCGAAACGAATCATTGAGTCTTCGGAACCAAATAACTCGAAAGCTAATTGTTTAGCAAGTTCTGTTTTCCCGACGCCAGTAGGTCCAACAAATAAGAATGAACCAATTGGGCGATCTTTTTTGCTTAATCCAACGCGGTTACGGCGGATGGCTTTGGCAACGCGTTCTACGGCGTTGTCTTGACCAATTACGTGCGCTTTCAAATCAGTTGCAAGATTTTTAAGCTGTGTTTGTTCTTTTTCTTTCAATTCACCAACAGGAATACCTGTGCGTTGTTCAACAATTTGTTCCATATCTTTTTCTGTGATGACTGGTGTTTCTTCATCGGTGATTTGTTTTTCCTTCATTTTTTGAAGTTTATTGATTTGGTCACGATAATAGGCTGCTTTTTCAAAGTCTTCTTCGTTAGAAGCTTGCGTTTTTTGTGTTTCAGCTTCTTGCAGTTTTTTATCAATCGTTTTTGGATCAACGATTTGGATCGTCAAATTTTTCTTTGAACCAGTTTCATCTAATAAATCAATTGCTTTATCAGGTAAAAAGCGGTCTTGGATGTAACGGTTAGACAGGACAGCTGCAGCTTTGATTGCTTCATCTGTATATTTCACATGATGGTAGTCCTCATAACGTTTTTGTAGACCTTTTAAAATACTAATTGTTTCATCGACAGTTGGCTCATCGACACGGACTGGCTGCATCCGACGTTCAAGAGCAGCATCTTTTTCAATAATTCGGTATTCGTTCAAAGTAGTAGCACCAACCATTTGAAGTTCACCACGAGCTAAAGCTGGTTTTAAGATATTTCCGGCGTCCATGTTTCCATCACCCGCAGCACCTGCACCAACGATTTCATGAACTTCATCAATGAATAAGATTACATTTTCTGCTTGTGTGATTTCTTCAATCAGTTTTTGCATCCGTTCTTCAAACTGACCACGAATCCCAGTTCCTTGAACTAAAGAAACAACATCTAGACGAATGACTTCTTTATCCATCAATTTTTGTGGAACATCGCCATCAACGATTTTTTGTGCCAAACCCTCAACGACTGCTGTTTTACCAACACCAGGTTCACCAATTAAAACAGGATTGTTTTTTGTTCGGCGGTTGAGGATTTCAACCACACGTTTGATTTCTTCATCACGACCGATAACTGGGTCGATATCACCTTGACGAGCTTGTTCAGTGATATTAATGCCATACTCACCAAGCAAACCTTCAGTATTTCCTTGTGGTGGTTGTCCACCGTTAAAGTTATTACCGCCACCGAATTGAGTAGGTGGTGTTTGTTCATAACCATTTCCTTGTTGTTGCATTTGATTAGACATTGAACGGAATAGATCGTCAAGACTACCAAATCCAAATGGATCATTTTGGGCCATATTTGTCAGACCTCCATTTTTTTGATTTTTCATTTTTTGATAACAGCTCTGGCAATAATCTAATTGCGCTCGATGTCCGTTAACTGTTGCGTATAAATGAATCGTTGCTTCATTTTTGCCACAATTTTGACAAAGCATGTGTTGTTCACGTCCTTTCACAAAATGGGTTGCATCTTTATTTTACAACGCATATTTCAAGAGGTAAAAAGAAAACCCTTATCTTTCTTCCATCATTCGTTAGTTGAGAAGGTAAAAAAAGCCTATTGACCATTTCTGACCTTTGAACTTATTATACTAAAAAAAAGAAGAGAATCAACTATTTTAACTCGAATCAATTTTGATTTTAAAATAGCGTAATAAAGGCGCATCTAATAGAAAGAATGTCTTAGACTACATAACAAAGCCTTGTCCTTTTTCTTAAGGAAGAGAGAAAAAAAAATTTGTGTGATTTGTCCAAAAAAGAAGATAAAATAATAGAAGTTTATTGAAAACGGAATCAACGAATGAATGCGAAAGGATAAATCCAATAACGAAAAGAAAAGGAGTTTAAATAAAATACTTTTCATTGAATTTGAATGAAAACTGTTGTATCTGTCGACAAAAAATGGTAATCTTTACAAATGAAAGGGTAAAGCTTTATTAGAAATCTTCTGGATTGCTAAAAAAGAAAACCCTCACATAAAAACAACACTCACTTAAAGGAGACCGATCAATATGGAAAAGAAAGAATTTCACGTAGTAGCAGAAACTGGGATCCACGCACGTCCAGCTACATTATTAGTACAAACAGCAAGCAAATTTAACTCTGATGTAAACTTAGAGTATAAAGGTAAATCAGTAAACTTGAAATCTATCATGGGCGTTATGTCTTTAGGTGTAGGTCAAGGTTCTGACGTTACAATTACAGCTGAAGGTGCTGACGAAGCAGACGCTATGGCAGCTATCGTAGAAACAATGAAGAAAGAAGGCTTATCTGAATAATGGTTGAAATGCTAAAAGGGATTGCCGCTAGTGACGGTGTAGCCGTTGCAAAAGCTTACCTGCTAGTTCAACCGGATTTATCATTCAGTAAGACAACAGTAGAAGATACAGCTGCTGAAGAAACTCGTTTAGATGCTGCATTATTAAAATCTACTGAAGAATTGCAACAAATTCGTGAAAAAGCAGCGCAAAGCTTAGGTGAAGCAGAAGCGCAAGTATTTGATGCTCATTTGATGGTTCTATCAGACCCAGAAATGATTGGTCAAATCAAGCAAAATATTAAAGATAACAGTGTGAATGCTGAATCAGCTCTTAAAGAAGTAACTGATATGTATATTGGCATGTTTGAAGCTATGGATGACAACGCTTATATGCAAGAACGTGCTGCTGACATTCGTGACGTTGCAAAACGTATTTTAGCGCATCTATTAGGCGTGAACTTGCCAAATCCTTCAATGATTAACGAAGAAGTTGTCGTTGTTGCTCATGATTTGACACCAAGTGACACAGCTCAATTAGATCGTACATTTGTTAAAGCTTTTGTGACTGATATTGGCGGACGCACTTCTCACTCTGCAATTATGGCTCGTTCTTTAGAAATTCCAGCAATCGTTGGAACGAAAGAAATCACTGCTAAAGTAAAAGAAGGTCAAATGTTAGCTGTTAATGGTATCGAAGGTGATGTAATCATCGAACCAACAGAAGAACAAAAGGCTGAATTTATTAAAGCAGGAGAATCTTACGCTGCACAAAAAGCAGAATGGGAAAAATTAAAAAATGCTGAAACAGTTACGGCTGATGGCAAGCATTTTGAATTAGCCGCAAATATTGGAACACCAAAAGATTTAGTTGGTGTTCATAACAACGGCGGAGAAGCTGTTGGTCTTTATCGTACAGAATTTTTATACATGGATTCTCCGGACTTCCCTACAGAAGATGACCAATATAAAGCTTACAAAGCTGTCCTAGAAGGTATGGAAGGTAAACCTGTTGTTGTTCGTACAATGGACATCGGTGGGGACAAAGAATTGCCTTACTTACAATTACCACACGAAATGAACCCATTCTTGGGTTACCGTGCACTACGTATCAGCTTGTCTGAACAAGGTGATGACATGTTCCGCACACAAATGCGTGCATTGTTACGTGCCTCTGTTCATGGTAACTTGCGTATCATGTTCCCAATGGTAGCTACTTTGAAAGAATTCCGTGCAGCAAAAGGAATCTTTGAAGATGAAAAACAAAAATTAATTAATGAAGGCGTGGAAGTATCTGATACAATCCAAGTCGGAATTATGATTGAAATTCCTGCCGCAGCTGTCATTGCTGACAAGTTTGCTAAGGAAGTTGACTTCTTCTCAGTAGGTACAAACGACTTGATCCAATATACTATGGCTGCTGACCGTATGAATGAACGTGTTTCATATCTATATCAACCTTACAATCCATCAATCTTACGTCTAATTAAAAACGTGATTGACGCAGCACATGCTGAAGGCAAATGGGCTGGAATGTGTGGAGAAATGGCTGGGGATCAAACAGCTGTGCCTCTATTAGTTGGTATGGGCTTAGATGAGTTCTCAATGAGCGCAACATCTATTCTTAAAACACGTAGCTTGATGAAACGTTTAGATACAACGAAAATGGCTGAACTTGCAGATCACGCATTGAAAGATTGCGATACAATGGAAGAAGTCGTTGAACTTGTAAATGAATACGTAAAATAAGCTTGACTATTGAGTGTTAGAAATTTTGCTAGCTTTAGCGAGATTTCTAACACTTTTTTTATTTTCTCGTAACATGTTTAGTTTTTTCAATTGAATCGCTTACTTTTTAAGTTGTTGAAAAATAGGGCTTAAGTTTGAGTGACAGTTTCTTGGCTATGTTATACTATATAGGAGAAGGGGGACGTAAGGTGAAAGTATTATTATATTTTGAAAGTGAAAAAATACTTGCAAAATCTGGGATTGGGCGTGCGCTTGATCATCAAAAGCGTGCTTTGTCAGATGTGGGGATTCCTTATACATTAGATACCAACGACGACTATGATATTTTGCACATTAATACTTATGGTATCAATAGTCATAATATGGTTAACAAAGCGCGAAGAGATGGCAAGAAAGTTGTTTATCATGCACATTCGACAGAAGAAGACTTTCGCAATTCGTTTATTGGCTCTAACCAATTATCTCCTGTCGTCAAAAAATATCTAGTGAGTTTGTATCAAAAGGCAGATTATTTGATTACGCCTACACCATATTCTAAAAAGTTATTAGAAAGCTACGGAATCGAAGTACCTATTCGTGCAATTTCCAATGGAATTGATTTAGATAAATACCAACCTGATCTTACGAAAGAACAAAGATTTAGAGAATATTTCAATTTGTCTTCAGATCAAAAAGTAGTGATTTGTGTTGGCTTGTTTTTTGAACGAAAGGGAATCATTGACTTCGTTGAAATTGCTAGAGAAATGCCTGAGTACACATTTGTTTGGTTTGGTCATGTACCGATGTACTCGATTCCTAAAAATATTCGAAAAATCGTTAAAGAAGACCATCCGGAAAATGTCATATTCCCTGGTTACATTCGTGGAGATGTCATTGAGGGTGCTTATTCAGGTGCAGATTTGTTTTTCTTTCCTTCATACGAAGAAACTGAAGGAATCGTTGTTTTAGAGGCGCTAGCAAGTCGACAAAATGTCTTAGTTAGAGATATTCCAGTGTATGAAGGCTGGTTAAAAGATGACGAAAACTGTTATATGGGACGAACGAATCAAGAATTTATTGAAAAAATCAGACAAATAACTGAAAAAGAGGTTCCAAGTTTGGTGCAAGCTGGTTATCAAACAGCCGAAGAACGTAGCATCGAACGAATTGGGCGAGAACTTCAAGGAGTTTATGAAATGGTGTTAGAGGAACAAGAAGCACCTTTAGAGGTAAGAAAAAGTAAATCAATGAAAAGGTAGTTTGGAGGCAAAAAAACATGAAAGTTGGCTTTTTTACCGATACCTATTTTCCACAAGTTAGCGGGGTTTCTACATCAATCAAGACATTAAAAGATGAACTTGAAAAAAATGGTCATGAAGTCTATATTTTCACTACAACAGATCCGAATGCGGATAAATTAGAAAAAGATGTTATTAGGATGCCAAGTGTTCCGTTTGTTTCTTTCAAAGATCGGCGAATCGTTGTAAGAGGCATGTGGTATGCTTATTTAGTTGCCAAAGAGCTGGAGCTAGATTTGATTCATACACATACCGAATTTGGAGCGGGGATTCTGGGGAAAATGGTAGCCAAGAAATTGAAAATTCCAGTTATTCATACTTACCATACAATGTATGAGGATTATCTTCATTATATTGCAAATGGTAAGGTGATCAGACAGTCACACGTCAAATATTTTTCGCGTATTTTTGCTAACCATACGACAGGAGTGGTTTGTCCAAGTGAACGAGTGATTGACACGTTACGTGGGTATGGTGTAGTTGCACCGTTGCGAGTGATTCCAACGGGGATTGATATCGAGAAGTTTAAGCGATCAGATATTACCACTCAGGAAATCAGCGCCTTACGTACGTCATTAGGAATGACTGATGACCAATTGATGGTGCTTTCGCTTAGTCGGCTCTCTTATGAGAAAAACATTCAAGCAATTATTCAAGGTTTTCCAGAAGTCATTGCATCTTATCCAAATGCGCGCTTAGTGATTGTTGGAAAAGGACCTTATATGGAAGAATTACAAGAGTTAATAGAAGAATTAGATTTACAAGAAGTCGTTCAGTTTACTGGTGAAGTTGATAATAATGCAGTTGCTCTGTATTATAAAGCAGCAGATTATTTTGTCAGCGCGTCCACTTCTGAGACACAAGGGTTAACATATACAGAAGCTATGGCTGCTGGTACACCGTGTGTGGTTGAAGGTAACGCTTATTTAAATCGCCTATTTGATCACGCATCATTAGGAAAAACATTTGAAACAGACCAAGATTTTGCACAAGCACTTATTCAATATATAACAGATGAGATTCCTCGTGATGAAGCAGTTTTAGCTGCGAAGCTTTATGAAATTTCGTCTACTCATTTTGGTGAAGCAATGATTGAATTTTATCAAGACATGATTGTTTATCATGAAGAGGAAACGCGCAGAAAAGAAGAAGAAGCTTCCATCGAGCGAATTAAAATTAAATTAAATTCATTTAAACGATAAATAAAGCAATTTATTCTTAAAAAACCTTGATTCTAGCGTATACTAGAGTCAAGGTTTTTTTTAGGAGGTTGAAAGATGAAACTCGGATTTATTGGAACAGGAGTAATGGGTAGCTCAATTGTTGAACACTTATTACGAGCAGGATACGAAGTGGTCGTTTATAATCGAACAAAAGCAAAAGCAGATCCTTTAGTTGCTAAGGGAGCTGTTTGGGCAGAGACACCACAACTAGTTGCTAGACAAAGCGAAGTGATTTTTACAATGGTTGGATACCCAACAGACGTTGAAGAAATCTATTATGGGCAAAATGGGGTTTTTTCAGCAGATGTTTCGGGGAAAATTGTAGTTGACTTAACAACCAGTACGCCAACTTTGGCAGAAAAAATTGCTCAGACAGCTTCTGAAAAGGGAGCAGCTGCGTTGGATGCGCCAGTTTCTGGTGGCGACTTAGGAGCAAAGAACGCGACATTAACCATTATGGTTGGTGGACAATCAGATGTCTACGAAAAAGTTTTACCAATTTTTAGAGAGTTTGGCTCAACTTTTACATTACATGGTGATGCAGGAAAAGGTCAGCATACAAAAATGGCCAACCAAATCATGATTGCTGGTACAATGACAGGGATGACCGAAATGTTAGCTTACGCACAAAAAAATCAACTTGATTTGAAAAAGGTGATTGAAACGCTTTCTGGTGGTAGTGCAGCAAACTGGTCTTTGAGCAATTATGCGCCACGTATTTTACGCGAAGACTACTCTCCCGGATTTTTTGTTAAACATTTTATCAAAGATTTAAAAATTGCTTTAGATGAAGCTGAAAACCAATCACTTGAACTACCAGCTACAAAACAAGCACTTATCTTGTACGAACAGTTGGCTGGTAAAGGGTTTGAAAATGATGGGACACAAGCGTTGATTAAACTTTGGTGGCCGAATGGAAATGTTCCAGAAAAAAAATCATAAAAAACTGGTTTTTTTCGCGAAAATCAATGCAAGACAGCCATGACTTTGATACAATATAACAGAAATAAGAAAAGGAGGACCTCCTATGACACATTCACAATTAGTCGCAATTATTAAACGACTGGAGGCTATGGTCGAATCAGCAGACAACGAGTTGCAAGTTCGTCGCTTTGAAAAAGAAGGCGTTGAAAAATGTACAGTAACTTATGATAAAGCAACTACTACATTTGAATTAACTGAAACAGATACACACCAACAATACGAGTTTGATAATATTGATATCGTTGCGATGGAAATCTACGACTTAATCCAATAAGTTTTGCTCATTTAGCGTAAGCTTGTAAACAACATAAAAAGACCGAGATGATTATTCGTCTTGGTCTTTTTATGTTGTTCTGTTTGAGTGGCTATTAAGAGACGCTCGTAGGTTATTTATTGTGACTGTTCTTTGCTAAGCTTGCGTTGATAGCTGAGTAAAATTTGAACAGGATCAACTTCAGCTTTTGTTAGCTGTTGTTTTTTTGCTAAAGTATCATTTCCAACAGCAAAATGAAAATTAGGTGGGGTGTTACCAGCTATTTTAGTTGTCGCTACTAATTGACCGTAGCAAATCAAATAATATTTTGTCAATTCTTGATCTGCTGCAACGGGTAAAGACAAAATGAGACGAGGTGTTTGCAAAAAGGTCTTTTGGTTTTGGATTTGCTGGATGAAGTAAGTCATTAACTCAATTTCACTTTGAATACTACTTGCACGTTCGAAATTGAGAAGTTCAATAAAGTGTTCTTGTCGTTGTTTAAGATAAGTTAAAACTTTTTTATTTCGACCTTTTAAAAGACCTTCAATTTCTTTTTTCTTTTGTTGAAAGGACAACTGAGCGATTGTTGGAAGTTGTGTTCGCAAAGCTAATAAACTAATTTCTTTCAGCCAAGGCATTTGGTAAGTCTCTTCTAAAATACGTAAGATAGTAGGTATTTTTTTGTAGGAACGAAAAGGACCGAAGCTTTGAGCAGTCGGCTCATCTGACAGGATAAAACCAGTATCAGTTAATTGAAGATAATTGTAATTGGTAAAATAGTTCATCTGTCGATTATAGAATGGATGATAGTGTTGAATCAATTCACATTCTAAAAGCAATGCATCTAATTCGGTATCTACCACCACAAAATCAAAATCGACAATTGTATGTACCATTCGTAGCACTTTAGTTGAATGTTGTTTGTTTTGCTGAAAGTAACTACTCACACGATTTTTTAATTGCTTGGCTTTACCAACATAAATCACTGAGCCATGTTTATCTTTCATTAAATAAACCCCGGGAAGAAGAGGCAAATGTTTCACTTTTTCTTTAAGCATAATTACTCCTTTTATCTTTCAATCAAAAAAACTATATCAAATTTGAAAAAAACAAACAAGAAAACTTGTTTTTTTAGAAAACTACTGGACAAAAAAGCTTTGATAATCAAAATATTTTTTTGAAATGAATTTTTAATCTATCTTTGTTAAATATTTGTTTTATCAGCATTTATAAATGAATTTTTTCTTAAAATAAACTGAGAATCGAAAAAAGTTGTTGATTATGGTTGATTTTTGAAAAAAGTTAAGATATAGTTTGAACATCAAAAGATTTGATAATCAAACTAATTAGTGGATGGTGGAACATGGAACCAGATTTGAAAACAGTTAATGATTATCTCGTAAGTGTGTTCAATGATATTTTGACGATCGAAGAGTCTGAGTTGAAAAAATCACAATTCAACGATCTATCAATTACTGAGATGCATACGATCGAGGCAATCGGGATGTATAAGAAAAAAACAACTTCAGAAGTAGCAAAGGAGTTATCGATCACTGTTGGGACCTTGACCACTGCCATCAACAAATTAGTGAAAAAAGGGTATGTTGAGCGTATTCGCAGTGAAGATGATCGGCGTGTGGTGAAACTGGGCTTGACGAAAAAAGGAAAGCTATTGTATCGCGTACATCAACATTTTCATCGAGAAATGGTCAAAAACATTCTGGATGGAATGGGCGACCAAGAACAACATGCTTTGCTAAATGCACTGAAAAACTTGCATGATTTCTTGCGAGAGTATAAGTGAGGAACGTTAATGGAACAATTTGGAACAATTACGGCAACTGCAAGTGTACTTCCTGAAAGAATCGTGACTAACGATGAGCTTTCACAAATGATGGAAACATCAGATGAATGGATTCGTTCACGAACTGGGATTAGAGAAAGACGTTGTGTAACGAATCAAACAACATCAGATCTTTGTTTCCTAGTTGCGCAAAAATTACTAGAAAAGCAAAAAATCCAACCCGAAGAACTGGATTTCATCGTAGTTGCTACGATTTCTCCGGATTATGCAATGCCGTCAGTGGCTGCGCAAGTCCAAGGTCGATTGGGCGCAACCAAAGCAATTGCTTTTGATTTGAGTGCTGCTTGTACTGGTTTTGTGTATGCACTAAGTATTGCTGAAAAACTGATTCGCTGTGGCTCGAAAAAAGGGCTTGTCATTGGTGGAGAAACGTTGTCTAAGTTACTTGACTGGACAGACCGCTCTACAGCTGTTTTATTCGGTGATGGAGCAGGTGGTGTGTTATTAGAAGCTGGCGCAACACAAAAATTATTAGTGGAGCATTTAGCAACGGATGGTACACGAGGTTCTTCGTTAACAGCAGGATATCATGAAAATAAAAGTCCATTTTATTCTGAAAAGTCAGAAGGTTCTTACTATTTGCAAATGGTTGGACGTGATATTTTTGACTTTGCAGTCCGAGATGTCGCGAAAAATCTAAAAGAAATAACGCAAGAAAATTCAGTTGATTATCTACTTTTGCATCAAGCAAATCAACGAATTATTGAAAAAATTGCTCGGAAGGTCAAAATTCCACAAGAGCAGTTTCTAGCAAACATGGATAAATATGGTAATACTTCTGCTGCAAGTATTCCTATTTTATTAGACGAGGCGGTTTCCGCTGGAACGCTTCAATTAGGCAGTAATCAAAAAGTGGTATTTACAGGTTATGGCGGAGGTTTAACATGGGGAAGTATCCTCATGGAGCTATAAACTGATAAATGATAAAAATAAAACTATAAAATTGTAAACAATATCGGAGGAATATATCGTATGGTATTCGAAAAAATTCAAGAAATTATTGCAGAAGAATTAGGTAAAGAAACAGAAGAAATTAAATTAACCACAGATATTCAAGAAGATTTAGAAGCTGATAGCTTGGACTTATTCCAAATCATCAACGAAATCGAAGATGAATTCGATGTGAAAATTGAAACAGAAGATGGCATTAAAACTGTACAAGATTTAGTTACTTACGTTGAAAAACAAACTGCATAATCATGTAATAAGGTTGGGGGCTGGGACATTTCCGATGTGAAATGTCTTAGCCTTTTTGAATAAATGGATACTTAGTCGTCTATCCTAAATTATTGGAGAATATAATGAAAACAGCATTTTTATTTAGTGGGCAAGGCGCTCAATACCAAGGCATGGGTCAAGATTTATACCATGAACCCGTAGTAAAACAAACATTTGATGAAGCAAGCCAAATTCTTGGTTATGACATGGCAGAATTGTGTTTTACTGAAAATCAGCAACTAGATCAGACCACTTACACACAACCGGCGATTTTAACGGTAAGTGTTGCCTATCATCGCTTATTACAAGAACAAGGAATTACTCCGGACGCAGCATTAGGGCTTAGCTTAGGAGAATATTCAGCATTGGTTGCAAGCGAAGCGCTATCGTTTGCAGAAGCAGTAGCATTAGTGGCTAAACGCGGTGCTTATATGACTGAGGCTGCGCCAACCGGAAGTGGCAAAATGGTCGCTGTGATGAATACGCCGATTGAATTGATTGAAGCTTGTTGTCAGGAAGCAAGTCAGTTTGGCATTGTTTCACCTGCAAATTACAATACACCACAGCAAATCGTTATTGGTGGGGAAGTGACAGCTGTTGACGCGGCGATGACTTTGTTACAAGAACAAGGCGCCAAACGAATGATTCCATTAAATGTTAGTGGACCATTTCATACAGCCATCCTAGCGCCAGCAGCGCAAAAGCTAGCGAAGGAATTAAAAACAATCTCATTTAACGAACCAAGGATCCCAGTGATTAGCAATACAACCACTGAGGTTATGACAAAAGAAGCAATTCCAAACTTATTAGAGCGTCAAGTGATGTCTCCTGTTCGTTTTTATGAAAGTATTGAAAAATTAAAATCATTGGGAATTGACCAAATGATTGAAGTCGGACCAGGGAAAGTCTTGAGTGGTTTCATGAAAAAAATCGATAAAACGATTCCTGTTTACCGTGTTGAGAATCAACAAACATTTGAAGAAACTTATCAACGATTATCGGGGAGGTAATTATGGACGTTAGAGGAAAAAACGTTTTTGTCACAGGAAGTACGAGAGGTATCGGGGAAGCAATTGCAATTGCGTTTGCTAAAGCGGGTGCCAATGTTGTCTTAAATGGTCGCAGCGCGATTTCTTCAGAAAAATTGGCTGAAATTTCAGCTTTAGGTGTTACCTGTATTGGGGTATCTGGTGATATCGCAGATTTTACTAAAGCAGGTGAAATGATCAAGGAAGCGCAAGAGCAGCTAGGTTCTGTTGATATTTTAGTCAATAACGCTGGAATCACAAATGACAAATTATTACTTCGGATGGACGCTGAAGATTTCAAAAAATGTTTGGATATCAATTTGACTGGTACATTCAACATGACCCAACATGTTCTAAAACAAATGATGAAAAAACGTGAAGGTGCAATCATCAATTTGGCAAGTGTTTCTGGTTTAATCGGGAATGTCGGACAAGCAAACTATGCAGCCAGTAAAGCCGGAGTTGTTGGCTTAACCAAATCAGTTGCTAGAGAAGTAGCGACGCGTGGAATCACATGTAACGCCATTGCGCCGGGCTTTATTGCAACAGACATGACGGATGTTCTATCAGAAAAAGTAAAAGAACAAGTCACAAAACAAATTCCATTGCAGCGCTTTGGTAACGTGGAAGATATTGCCAAGACTGCAGTTTTCTTAGCAGAAAATGCGTACATCACAGGTCAAGTGATTAATGTTGATGGCGGTTTGGTCATGCACGGATAATAGAAAGGAAGATGATTGATGAATCGAGTAGTAATTACAGGCTATGGTGTTACTTCGCCAATCGGAAACGATGGAGATAGCTTTTTAGATAGTTTAAAAAACGGAACGAACGGAATTGCACCAATTACGAAATTTGATGCAACTGAAACAGGGATTACGCTAGCTGGTGAAGTAAAAGATTTCCCTTATGATAAATATTTTATTAAAAAAGATAGCAAACGTATGGATATGTTTTCAATTTATGGAATCTATGCTGCTCTTGAAGCAATTGAAATGAGTGGATTAGAAAAAGAAAAAATTGATCAAGATCGTTTCGGTGTTATCGTTGGTTCAGGAATTGGTGGTTTACCAACAATTGAGAATCAAGTAATTCGCTTGCATGAAAAAGGCGCTAAACGAGTATCACCAATGTTTGTTCCTATGTCGATTGCCAACATGGCTGCTGGGAATATTGCTTTACGAGTAGGTGCTAAAGGCATTTGTACATCAATCGTTACAGCTTGTGCTAGTGGAACGAACTCCATTGGTGAAGCTTACCGTAACATTAAACATGGTTATTCAGATGTTATCCTAGCTGGCGGAACAGAAGCAACGATTTGTGAAATGGGAATCGCAGGTTTTGCTGCGTTGACAGCTTTATCAACTGCTACAGATCCAGACCGTGGTTCTATTCCATTCGATGAAGAACGTAATGGTTTTGTTATGGGAGAAGGCGCTGGAATCTTAGTGATCGAGTCCTTAGAACATGCAAAAGCACGCGGTGCGAAAATCTATGGTGAAATCGTAGGTTATGGATCAAATTGTGATGCATATCATATGACAGCACCAACGCCAGACGGATCAGGGGCTTCAAAAGCAATGAAATTGGCGATGGACGAAGCAGGCATCCAACCAGAAGAAGTGGGCTATATTAATGCGCATGGAACAAGCACACCTGCAAATGACCAAGCAGAAGCAAAAGCAATTCAGCTAGCACTTGGTGAAAACTTCCGAGACACTTATGTTAGCAGTACAAAATCAATGACAGGACATTTACTAGGTGCTGCTGGGGGAATCGAGGCTTTAGCAACATTATTAGCGTTAGAGCACCAATTTGTACCACCAACTATCAACGTAGTAAATCAAGATCCAGAAATTGATTTAACAGTCGTAAAAAATGAGAGCAAACCTGCTGAACTTACTTATGCCATGAGTAACTCACTAGGCTTTGGCGGACACAATGCGGTCCTTTGCATGAAAGGCTGGGAGGAATAAGCTTGAACATCAGTGAAATTAAAGAACTAGTAACGCAATTCGATCAATCTTCTTTGACTGAATTTGATTTACGTGAAGGTCAATTTGAACTTTATATGAATAAAAACAATACCAGTCGTGGAGCAGTAACAGCACCTCAAATGATGGAAGCACCTGCAGTTCAACCTGTATCAGCGAAACCAGAAATCAAAGCAGATGAACCTGTTAAAGAACAGACTGTAGTAGCAGACACAAAGCAAGAAATTGAAGGCATTGAAGTAAAATCACCAATTGTTGGTGTTGTGTACTTGCAACCTTCACCGGATAAACCAGCTTACAAAAAAGTTGGTGACCAAGTAGCAAAAGGTGAAATCATCTGCATTATTGAAGCAATGAAGCTAATGAATGAGATCACCAGTGACTTTGACGGAGAAATTGTTGAAATTCTGGTTGAAAATGAAGAAGTTGTTGAATTTGGTCAACCACTCGTTAAAATTCAGCCAAAATAAGAAAGAGGTAGAAGATGAATATTCAAGAAATCAAAGAAATCATTCCACATCGTTACCCAATGCTGCTGATTGATCGAGTGGAAGAAATGGTTGCAGGCGAAAGTGTTATCGCTAAGAAAAATGTCACAATCAATGAACCCTTTTTTCAAGGTCATTTTCCAGAAGAACCGGTTATGCCCGGTGTGCTGATTGTTGAAGCAATGGCACAAGCTGGAGCCGTTGCCTTATTGTCTTTAGAACAATTTAAAGGAAAGACAGCTTATTTTGGCGGATTGGATAAAGCAAAATTCCGTCGCAAAGTGACACCAGGAGATACTTTGTATTTGGAAGTTGAAATTATCAAAGTAAAATCTTCCGCTGGAATCGGGAAGGGTGTCGCAAAAGTGGATGGCAAAAAAGTTGCCGAAGCTGAATTAACCTTTATGATTGGATAGGTGAAATATGTTTTCAAAAGTTTTGATAGCTAACCGCGGTGAAATTGCCGTGCGGATTATTCGTGCCTGTCGTGAATTAGGTATTCAAACAGTTGCTGTATATTCAGAAGCAGATGCTGATGCATTGCATACTCAATTAGCAGATGAAGCGATCTGTATTGGACCAGCTAAAGCTGTTGATTCTTATTTGAATGTGCAACAAGTTTTAAGTGCGGCAATTGTTACCAAGGCAGAAGCGATTCACCCAGGTTTTGGTTTTTTATCTGAAAATAGTCGTTTTGCATCAATGTGTGAAGAATGCAATATTGTTTTTATTGGACCTAAAAGTGAAACCATTGATGCGATGGGGAATAAAATCAATGCCCGCCGCTTGATGCAAGAAGCCAAAGTTCCGGTAATTCCGGGAAGTGAAGGTGTACTTTCGACTGTGGAAGAAGCTTTGTCAGTTGCGGATAAGATTGGCTACCCAGTTATGTTAAAAGCTGCTGCGGGTGGTGGTGGTAAAGGAATTCGGAAGGTAATGACCAAAGAAGAACTACCACAACACTTTGCTTCAGCGCAACAAGAAGCTGCTGCAGCGTTTGGAAATGACGAAATGTATTTGGAGAAAATTATTTATCCAGCAAGACATATTGAAGTTCAAATATTGGGCGATCATTATGGAAATGTCATTCATTTAGGTGAGCGTGATTGTTCGTTGCAAAGAAATAATCAAAAAGTTCTTGAAGAATCACCATCGGTTGTGATTTCTGCTGCAAAACGTGCAGATTTAGGCGCTGCGGCTGTTCGTGCAGCGAAAGCTGTAAATTACGAGAATGCTGGAACCATTGAATTTCTAATGGATGAATCTGGTGCCTTTTACTTTATGGAAATGAATACGCGAATTCAAGTGGAACATCCTGTAACAGAAATGGTAACAGGTGTTGACTTAGTGAAAAAACAAATTGAAATTGCAGCGGGTGAACCATTGGGCTTAGAACAAAATGACATCAAGTTTCAAGGCCATGCGATTGAATGTCGAATCAATGCAGAAAACCCAGCTTTTCATTTTGCTCCATCACCCGGAACCATTGAAAACTTATTACTTCCCGCTGGGGGCATGGGTTTACGTGTTGATAGCGCAGTTTATTCAGGCTATAAAATACCGCCATATTATGATTCAATGATTGCCAAAGTCATCGTTCATGGTGATACGCGTTTTGAAGCGTTGATGAAAATGCAACGTGCCTTGAGCGAAATCGTGACAGACGGTGTTGTGACAAATGCCGAATTTCAAATGGACTTGATTAGTCACCCAGCAGTGATTGCTGGTGATTATACAACGGCATTTTTACAAGAAGAATTTTTACCAAATTGGACACCTGAAACGGAGATTGGAGGCGAGTAGATGGCTCTGTTTAAAAAGAAAAAATATATTCGCATTAACCCAAATCGAGGAGCTCAACCTACAAGTCCACCAACTGTTCCTGACAATATGTGGGCAAAATGTCCGAATTGTAAACATATCATTTATACGAAAGATATTGGTGAAGAACGCGTTTGTCCCAATTGTGGTTACACGTTTCGTATCAGTGCTTGGCAACGATTAGCGTTAACGATTGATGAAAAAAGTTTTGAAGAGTGGGATACCGAATTAACGACAGAAGATCCTTTGAATTTCCCAGGGTACCAAGAAAAAATTGAAGTGATACAAGAAAAAACTGGTTTGCATGAAGCAGTTTTGACTGGTAAAGCAACAATCAATGATATTCCTTTAGCGATTGGTGTTATGGATTCAAATTTTATTATGGGAAGCATGGGGACGATTGTTGGTGAAAAAATAACTAGATTATTTGAACGAGCATTAACTGCTAAATTACCTGTGGTCTTGTTCACTGCCTCTGGTGGTGCCAGAATGCAAGAAGGCATTTTTTCTTTAATGCAAATGGCGAAAATTTCCGCGGCGGTGAAACGTCACAGCAACGCAGGGCTTTTTTACTTAACCGTTTTGACTGACCCTACAACTGGTGGTGTAACCGCCAGTTTTGCGATGGAAGGTGACGTGATTTTAGCTGAGCCGCAAAGTTTGATTGGTTTTGCTGGACGTCGGGTAATCGAACAAACGATTAAGCAAGAATTACCAGAAGACTTTCAAAAGGCAGAATTTTTGTTAGCTCATGGTTTTGTTGATCAGATTGTTCCGCGAACAGAATTGAAGAAAACGATTCATCATTTGCTCGAATTGCATACACAGAAAGGTTGGTTGGATCATGAATAAAACTGCTCATGAGGTTGTTCAACTGGCTAGAGCAAAAGAACGTTGGACGAGTTTAGATTTTTTTGAAGAAATTTTTGATGGGTTTCAGGAGTTTCATGGGGATCGTTTATTTGGTGATGACGAAGCAATCGTTGGTGGTGTTGCTAGCTTAGATGGTAAACCAGTTACGGTGATTGGAATCCAAAAAGGTCGAGATCTACAGGAAAATATCCAACGAAACTTTGGTTCACCGCATCCGGAAGGGTATCGTAAAGCATTACGATTGATGAAACAGGCAGAAAAATTTAAACGCCCAGTCATCACGTTGATCAATACTGCTGGGGCTTATTGTGGTGTGGGAGCGGAAGAACGCGGCGAAGGAGAAGCAATTGCTAAGAATCTTTTAGAAATGTCTGATCTAAACGTGCCAATTTTAGCAATCATCATTGGCGAAGGCGGCAGCGGTGGTGCACTTGCACTTGGCGTTGCAGATGAAGTTTGGATGCTTGAACAAACAATTTATGCGATTCTTTCGCCAGAAGGTTTTGCATCTATTTTATGGAAAGATGGTAGCCGAGCGGCGGAAGCGGCGGAGCTGATGAAAATTACCGCGCCTGAATTACATGAGCTAGGGATTGTGGACAAGGTGATTCCAGAAACCTTTAATGGGGAACCAATTCCCTGGGCTAAAATAGCATACATGATGAAAAAATCAATGATTGAAAAATTAACTGAATTATCGCAAACGGATGTAACATCTTTACTTGAAAAGCGTTATGAAAGATTCCGTAAGTATTAAGCGATTTGATGATGAGAGGTCGGGATAAATCCCGACCTTTTTTTGTATTGAAAAAACAAAACAGCTTGCGTCTCTTTCGTTCGATTGGATTTTACAACGGCTTGGAATCGTTTGATATGTGGGTGAATGGGGATGATTTTTTAGTTGGAAAAGAAGAAAAACACACAATAAATGAAATTTGCGCATATTTTTTCAAAAAACACTCTTGAAATGAATAAAAAATCTGATATTATGTATAATAACTCATTAAGTTTATGTTGGGTGTATAAATATTAGAGGAGAGTAACGATGAAGAAAATAATTTGGCTTACGATGGTTTCAATGGTGGTTCTTTTAGGGGCGTGTAGCTCTGGTGGAAAAGAAACAAGTAACGATTCAAAAAAAGAGGGGATTCAAAGCATCCAGGATTCTGGAAAATTAGTAGTGGGAACTTCTGCAGATTTTGCTCCGTTTGAATTTCATACGATGATTGATGGGAAAGACCAGATTGTTGGCGTGGATATTGATTTGGCGAATGAAATTGCAAAAGAACTAGGTGTCAAAGTCGAAGTGATGGATATGGAATTCAACGCAGTGTTAGCAGCCTTACAACAAGGAAAAGTCAATTTAGCAATTTCTGGTATTTCGGCAACAGAAGAGCGTCAGCAAACATTTGATTTCTCAGATAATTATTTTGCTCCACCACAAAAAATGGTCATCAACAAAGAAAACGCAAATGAATTAACCAGTCTCAAAAATTTTGCAAAGAAAAAAGTAGGAGCGCAAAAAGGATCAGTTCAAGAAGACGTTGTGAAAGAACAAGTTCCAGATGCACAATTAGTTTCTGTGGCTAAAGTGCCTAATTTGATTATTGAGTTAAAGCAAGGATCAATTGATGGATTAGTTTTAGAAGAAACCGTTGCAAACTCTTATATTGAAAATAATCCAGAGTTAATGTTAGCAGATGTTGACTTAGTCTCAAGCGATGAAGAAGCCTACGCAATTGCGTTACCAAAAGGCGAAGAAGATTTACAAAAGAAAGTCAATCAAGTCATCAAAGAATTACAAAGCTCAGGAAAAATGGATGAATTCATCAAAAAAAATACAGAGCTAGCTAAAAAAGCAGAAGAATAAAGGAGTTTGATTACGTGAATTTTTCATTTCTATCGGTATACTATCCCTATTTCCTGTCGGGTGCATTAATTACATTAATTATTTCCGTTATCACGATTGTTTTTGGAACAATAATTGGCGTCATTATGGCACTGTTGAAACTTTCAAAGATTCGACCATTACGGTGGTTTGCCAATGCTTATATTGAAGTCTTACGTGGGACACCGATGCTAATCCAAATTTTGATCGGTTTTGGCTTGTTACAAGGCGTGGTTCATGCGCCTACATTAACTCTGGGTGTATTAGATGTTGACTTTAGCCGGCTGATACCGGGGATGATTGTTTTATCAATGAATTCAGGTGCCTATGTCGCTGAAATCGTCCGTGGTGGAATCATGGCTGTCAATTTTGGTCAAGAAGAGGCGGCTAGCTCGTTGGGACTCAGACCAATGCAGACGATGCGATATGTGATTTTACCGCAAGCATTAAGAAATATCTTACCTCCAATGGGGAATGAATTTATCACGTTGATCAAAGATTCTTCCCTACTTTCAACGATTGGGATCTATGAGTTATTAAATAGTGCACAAATCGTTATCTCGAATTCGTATCTCCCTTTAGAGCCCCTCTATGTAGCTGCAATTATTTATTTTGTTCTAACATTTTTGATGTCGAGATTGCTACATGTTTGGGAAATAAAATTAGGTAAAGGATACCGATGAAAGGAAGGCTGTCAATGGAAGCACTTATTCAAGTGAATCACTTAACCAAAACGTTTGGACAAAAAGAAATTTTAAAAGGCATCACATTAGAGATTACTCAAGGAGAGGTCATGGTAGTGATTGGCCCGTCTGGCTCTGGGAAAAGTACATTTTTACGTTGCTTGAATTTGCTAGAAGAGCCGACCAGTGGGACGATCCTATTTGATGGTCAAGAAATCACCAACAAAAAAACAGATATTTATCAAATGAGAGAACAAATGGGCATGGTTTTTCAACAGTTCAATTTATTTCCAAATCTAACTGTTTTAGAAAATATTTTGTTGGCACCGACGAAAGTAAAAAAGATCAGTCGCGCAGAAGCAGAAGAAAAAGCGTTAGTATTACTTGATAAAGTTGGCTTGGTAACAAAAGCAGATGAATATCCTCAATCATTGTCAGGTGGACAACAACAAAGAATCGCAATTGCTAGAGCTCTTGCAATGGAACCCAAAGTCATGTTATTTGATGAACCAACGTCTGCGTTAGATCCAGAAATGGTCGGAGAAGTTCTATCTGTTATGCAGGAGTTAGCAAAAGAAGGTATGACAATGGTAATTGTGACCCATGAAATGGGTTTTGCGCGAGAAGTTGGTGATCGTGTTTTATTCATGGATGATGGAAAGATAATTGAAGAGGGAGCGCCAAAAGAACTTTTTGAAGAAACGAAGAAAGAACGAACACGACAGTTTCTAGAAAAAGTTTTATAAAAGAAAAACGATTGCCAAAGTGGTGATCGTTTTTCTTTTTGCAAAAGAGCAAGACAAAAGAAAGTAAATAAACAATTGTGAACGGATACAAAAATGTGTGGGATGGATTGAATGGTAAAGGTAGTTTTTTTTTAGATTATGCAGTATAATTAGGGGCTGAGGAGTACCTGGTGTGCTCCTTCATTTTTTGCAAATGAGGAGACAAGATGTTTTCAAATTATAAACCAACATGGATGGTAGAAGCCATCTATCAAATTACCCCTGCACAGTTGAAAAATTTAGGCATCAAAGCCGTGTTAACTGATTTGGATAACACTTTGATTGCTTGGAATAACCCAGATGGAACAGAAGAATTGTTAAATTGGATTTTAGAAATGAAAAATGCTGGTATTCCTGTTGTAGTTGTTTCGAATAATAACTCGAAGCGAATTGAGCGAGCAATCGAAAAATTTGATTTACTTTATATTGCTCGTGCGATGAAACCATTTGCTGTGGGAATCAATCAAGCAAAGAAAAAGTTGAACCTTGCTGATGAAGAACTTGTAATGATTGGCGATCAAATCATGACGGATATTCGTGGTGCAAATCGCGCAGGGATCCGAAGTATTTTGGTGAAACCAATTATTGAGACGGATAGCTGGAAAACACAAATTAATCGTTTTTTTGAAAAAAGAATCATGGCCCATTTATTAGTAAATAATCCTGATATGGGCTGGCGAGGTGGAATTGAATGAGTGAAGAATTACACTGTATCGGGTGCGGCTCGATTATTCAAACAGATAGACCAGGAGAACTAGGGTATACACCGCAATCTGCCTTAGAAAAAGGTTTAGAATCAGGTGAGGTCTATTGCCAACGCTGTTTCAGACTACGTCATTACAATGAGATCCAAGATGTTTCTTTAACAGATGATGATTTTTTACGTTTGTTAAATGAATTAGGTCAAAAAGACGCGTTGATTGTTAATGTTGTCGATATCTTTGATTTCAACGGTTCATTGATTCCGGGACTACATCGTTTTGTCGGTGATAATCCGGTATTATTAGTAGGTAATAAAGTCGATATCTTACCGAAATCACTGAAGAAACCTAAAATGATCCAATGGATGACTGAACGTGCGCATGAAGCAGGGCTAAGACCTGTCGAAGTGTTATTAACAAGTGCTAAAAAAGCACATGAAATGGAAGATCTACTAGCTAAAATCGAAGAATATCGCGAAGGTAGAGATGTCTATGTCGTTGGTGTAACGAATGTCGGTAAATCAACATTGATTAACCAGATCATTAAGAATACTGCGGGTGTTCAAGATGTGATTACTACCTCACAATTTCCCGGAACGACTTTAGATAAAATTGAAATTCCTTTAGATGATGGTCAAGCTTTAATTGACACACCGGGAATTATTCATCGTCATCAAATGGCACATTACTTAGGTAAAAAAGATTTGCGGATCATTGCACCAACAAAAGAAATCAAACCAAAAGTTTATCAATTGAATGACGGTCAAACGCTTTTCTTAGGCGGATTGGCTCGCTTTGATTTTGTAAGTGGTGAACGTGGCTCATTTATTGCTTATGTTTCAAATGATGTGAATATCCATCGAACAAAACTCGAAAAAGCAGATGAATTTTACGCAAAACATGTGGGTGGACTTTTACAGCCACCACGTCCTGACGAGGTAGAAGAGTTCCCTGAATTAGTTCGCTTTGAATTTTCAGTGAAAGAAAAAACAGATATTGTTTTTGCCGGTCTTGGATGGATCACTGTATCACAGCCAGCAGTTGTTGCTGGGTGGGCGCCTAAGGGTGTTGATGTAATCAAGCGTAAAGCTTTAATTTAAGGAAGAAGGACGAAAATGGAATTAAGAGGAAAACAAAAACGTTTTTTACGTAGTCAAGCACATCACCTACAACCTATTTTTCAAATTGGAAAAGGTGGAATTAACTCAGCAATGCTTGTTCAAATCAATGAAGCATTAGAAAAACGTGAGTTGATCAAAGTTACTTTGCTACAAAATACAGATGAAATCGCGGAAGATGTTGCACGAATTTTAGAAGAAGAAGTTCAATGTGAGATTGTTCAAATCATTGGACGTGTATTGGTATTATATAAACCATCAAGTAAAGAAAAATACCAACGCATTTCACGAGAAGTAAAAGCAATCTAAGGAGTGGTCGTTAATGAGTACGCAGGCTAATCTATTTGTTCGTTCACAAGTTTTTCCGAAAGAAATGCCACAAGTTTTTGAAAAAAAACGACAAGTTGGAATCTTGGGAGGAACATTTAACCCTGTCCATCTGGCACATCTGGTTATGGCTGAACAAGTTGGACAAAATTTAGGACTGGATCGCGTATTTTTAATGCCATCCTATGAACCACCACATATTGATGAGAAAAAAACGATTCCGGCAGCGCATCGTTTGAATATGCTCGAGCTTGCAATCGAAGACAATCCATTTTTGGCAATTGAAACAGTTGAATTGAGCCGTGGTGGGAAAAGTTATACTTATGACACGATGAAAGCCTTGACGCAGAACAATCCAGATACAGATTACTATTTCATCATCGGCGGTGACATGGTTGAGTATCTTCCAAAATGGTACAAAATTGATGAATTAGTTCATCTTGTTCATTTTGTAGGTATCAAGCGTGCTGGTTATGGAGTCGAAACACCGTATCCGGTCATTTGGGTCGATGTACCTGAAATTGACATTAGTTCGACCAAGATTCGTCAAAAAGTTCGCCAAGGTTGCTCTATCCGCTACTTAGTTCCTGACAAAGTAGTTGATTATATTCAGAAAGAAGGCTTGTATCAACATGGATTATAGTAGTCATTATACTGCAGATACTCGCGAAACACTGATGCAAAAAGTCCAAATGCGAATGAGTGAACGTCGTTTTCAACATGTCTTAGGCGTGGAAAAAATGGCGGTAGCATTAGCTGAGAAATATGGTTGTTCACCAGAAAAAGCTAGTATTGCAGCGTTGACCCATGATTATGCAAAAGAACGTCCGGATGATGAGTTTATACTAGTCATCAAACGTGATGGATTTGATTCTGATTTGTTAAATTATGGCAATGCGATTTGGCATGGACTTGTGGGTGCTTCATTTGTTGAACGTGAATTGGGCATTACTGATCCCGAGATTTTAAATGCTATTCGAGTGCATACAACTGGGGCAGCAAAAATGACTTTACTGGATAAAATCATTTATGTTGCTGACTACATTGAACCAGGCAGAAATTTCCCTGGGGTAGAAGACGCGCGCGAAATTGCATTAGTCGACTTAGATGAAGCAGTTGCTTTTGAAACAAAGCACACATTAGCTCACTTAATTGAACAAGAACAACAAATTTATCCAAAAACAATCGAAACATACAATCATTGGGTGGCGAAAAAATAAATTTGTCACCAAATGTTAAGGAGGAAATTATCATAGATAGCAAAGAACAATTACAAATTGCGGTAAAAGCAGCAGATTCAAAACGTGCAGAAGATATTTTAGCACTTGACGTGAGAGAAGTTTCGTTATTGGCAGATTATTTTATGATTTGTTCAGCGAACAGTGAACGTCAAATGAACGCAATTACAGAAGAAATTATTGACAAAGAAGAAGAAAATAACTACGAAGTGAAACGTATTGAAGGAAAAGAAGGCGGAAAGTGGATCTTGATTGACCTTGGTGACTTGATTGTCCATGTCTTCCACGCACCTGAAAGAGAATTTTATAATTTAGAAAAATTATGGTCAGATGCACCACTTGTAAACATTTCTGAATGGTTGGATTAATATGGCCTACGAAACATTCGCTTTTATTTATGATGAAGTAATGGATGAAGCGCTATATCAACAATGGTTAGCATTTTCAAAGAGACACTTACCTGAGCAAACAAAGAACATTTTAGAGCTTGCTTGTGGTACGGGTGCATTAGCTGTTGAATTTGCAAAAGCAGGTTATAATGTGACTGGACTTGATTTGTCGGAAGATATGTTAATGATGGCAAGTCAGCGCGCTTTTGAGCAAGAAACAGCAATCCAATTTGTTGAAGGAAACATGTTAGATCTTTCAGAAGTAGGACAATACGAAGCAATTACTTGTTATTCAGATTCATTATGTTACATGGAAAATGGGCAAGAAGTTCAACAAGTTTTTGATGAAGTATATCAAGCTTTGGAAGAAAATGGCCGTTTTTTATTTGATGTACATTCTGTTTATCAAGTAGATACGGTTTTTCCAGAATATAGCTATCACTATCAAAGTGAAAAGTTTGCTTTTTTATGGGACAGTTATCCAGGAAAAGAACCACATAGTATTGAACATTTCTTAACCTTTTTTGTAGAGGATTTGGATCAGCCTGAAAAATTCATCCGTGAAGACGAGCTTCATCAAGAACGCACGTATTCAATGGAAAGCTATTTGCGCATGTTAGAAAATAGTGGTTTTTCAAAAGTAGAAGCTTATGGTGATTTTACAGATGAAACACCAACTGAAGAAACGAAACGCTGGTTCTTTGTAGCCTATAAAGAATGAATTTAAAAAGAGCCGTGACAAATGTCGCTGCTCTTTTTTCTTGTTTTCCTTAGAAAAAGAGTAATGGGGAGGGATCTGATGAAAAGTTGTGGCTTAATTGTAGAATATAATCCATTTCATAATGGTCATCGCTACCACGCAGAAATGGCAAGGAAACAGACAGATGCGGAAGTCGTCATTGCTGTGATGAGTGGTAATTTTTTGCAACGAGGTGAGCCGGCCATTCTTGATAAATGGCAGCGTGCAAATGAAGCATTACAAAATGGCGTTGATCTAGTTATCGAATTACCGGTTGAATGGGCAGTTCAATCTGCCGATTATTTTGCAAAAGGTGCAGTGAGGTTGTTGCAAGATTTAGGCTGTGACTCATTATGTTTTGGAACAGAAAATACGACTCATTTTGACTACGAGTCATTTGGAAAATTTGTTCGGGACAACCAACGTGAAATTGATCAGGCATTTCAAAATTTAGCCGATCAAAAAATCAGCTATCCACAAAAAATGACAGAAGTTTTTCGCACACTACTGCAAGATGAACAGCTCGATTTTGCCTCACCTAACCATATTTTGGGCTTGAGTTATGCCAAAGAAAATGCAAGGTATGAACGACCGATGGCACTGCATCCGATTGAAAGGAAAAGTGCTGGTTATCATGAAAAAGAAATTGCTGATGAGACGATCGCAAGTGCCACTGCCATTCGAGAAGCTGTTGCTAGGCAAGCTGAGATTCAACACGTTGTTCCAGAAGTAACAGCTCACGATTTACTAACGAAACCAACTCAAACTTGGGATGAATTATGGCCATATCTGCGTTATAAATTATTATCGACGCATGTAACACAATTGAAGGAAATTTATCAAATGACGGAAGGCTTAGAAGTTCGCTTACAAGAAGCTGCGAAGCAATCTACAGACTTTCATTCTTTCGTATCTTTGGTTAAGACGAAACGTTATACTTGGACAAGAATCCAACGATTGGCGTGCTACGTGTTATTAAATATAACGGAATCTGAAATTTTCGCGCAGCAAGAAAAAAATTATCTTCACATATTAGGATTTACTGAAGCGGGGAGACAGTTTCTGAAAGAAAAAAAACAAGACATTAGTCATGTCTATTCACGAATAGGGAAAAAAGAAGCCACAGAAGCACAGTTATTAATTCGTAGCGATCAAATTTATTGTTTAGCGAACAGTCAGTTGATTGAACAAAATTTTGGCCGAATGCCAATTCTAATCAAGGGATAGAGAAAATAAATTGCTGATTTTTTGATAAAATGGGAATAATGAAAAAAAGCTTCACAGAATTAGGATTCACAAGTATAATGAAACAGGACGTTTTTGCGTTACGGAACTAGAAAAAGAGAAAGCGAAGTGAAAATATGGGTCGTAAATGGGCTAATATTGTGGCAAAGAAAACTGCTAAAGATGCAAACAACAGTCGAATTTATGCAAAATTCGGGATTGAAATTTATGCGGCAGCGAAATCAGGTGAACCTGACCCACACGCTAACCAAAAGTTACATTTCGTTATTGATCGTGCGAAAACCTATAATGTGCCTAAACATATTATTGACCGCGCCATTGAAAAAGCAAAAGGTTCAGGAGATGAAACATATTCTGAATTGCGCTATGAAGGATTTGGACCGAATGGCTCAATGGTGATTGTTGATACATTGACAAACAATGTGAACCGAACTGCAGCAGATGTTCGTGCAGCTTTTGGTAAGAACGGCGGAAACATGGGTGTCTCTGGTGCCGTTTCTTATATGTTTGATAACACAGCTATTTTTGGTTTTGCTGGCGACGATGCGGATGAAATTCTTGAATATTTAATGGAAAAAGATATCGATGTTCGTGATGTCATCGAAGAAGAAGGACAAATCATCGTTTATGGTGAAGTTCCTGATTTCCACGCTATCCAAGAAGCATTGAAAGAAAAAGGCATTACAGAATTTTCGATTGCAGAAATTCAAATGTTACCACAAACTGAAATCACTTTAACTGGTGATGATCTAGTACAATTTGAAAAAATGATCGATGCGTTAGATGAACTTGAAGATGTTCAAAATATTTTCCATAACGTTGAATTGGACGATTAGGCGTTTGCCTAGTTTATTCAAACTTTTTTCAAATCAAAGAAGTATGGCAGGTTGATGCCATGCTTCTTTTTTGATGAAGGAAAGATTTTACTAGTTGATTTTTGTTTTTTATTCCATTTCACCTGTGGTATCATAAGGTTACAGGTATTATTTTGAAATGATACAGAGTATATTGGAATTTGGGCGAGGAATAATGATGGAAGCAAAAATAATTTTGGAACCTTTCGATAGAATATTAAGCGGTTACGAAAAAGTAGAAGAATTAGCGGTAAATATTGCTGATTGCTCAAGTATCGCACATAAGTATGCAAGATTTGGTGTAGAAGGCTATCGTTTAGGAAATTATACTGGGATAGGTTATTTGAATCGTTATTTGGAATGTGCAATTGATCGAGTACCCATGCTCATTTATCAAAAGAATTATTTGATTCCACTCTTGTTTAAAAATGCTGAAACCTCTTTCCAGCTGTTTAACGAGGGGTATCGAATGGAAGCTTTCTTTTTGTTGTTAGAATGGAGTCTGAAACATCAACCAGAGAAGATTTTGATTGAACAAGATCCAACTGTTACTTCATCCAAAGAGAAAATCATCGACAGTGCCTATCTCGTGTTTCGCTTGACCGAAATTTTGGACAGCGGAGGATATCCAATCAGTCATTTTCAAACAATTGAACAATTTATTGACTGGAATCGAATTTATCGTTTGATCGACAATGGTGGAGTGGGGCGTCATAGTAAAATATTTGATCCCGAATTTCCAGAAAACATTGAAGAATTACGAATGATCGTGACTTTAGTTAGTTTGAAATATCCGGAAACAGATTTGCAGATACCTGAATAATATAAAAATTTTCGGTGCAGATACTAATTTTTTGGTAATCGGTACAGCATAAACATATTAAGAGGGGAGGGGAACATCGGCTGACGCTGATGCTTCTCTCTTTTTTTACTTTAGATTATTGTAAGGTTGTGACAGAAATAGTCAGTTTCGAGAAATAAGGAGAAATTTTCAGAAATGATTTTTCAAATTTTTGTCAAATTTAGACTTATTTGAAAGAAGTTACTTATTGAATACGGTGAATGAGGTTGCAGCTCCAAGCAATAAGGATGCTTTATTTAAAATAGCTTTCCATAAGTTTGAAGTGGATGCAAACTATGCCGAGGAGTTGTTTTTGAATAACCTTTATTCGTATATTCAAAAAGGGGTACGACAAGCTTTTTGTCGTACCCCTTTTTTTGGTAAAATGCTTTAAATCACTTCTTTGTTATAAGTCAAAGAATCAATTGCCTTCAATAATGGACTCTTATTGAAGGACGTAAACAGTGTTAATTCGTGCATTGCGCGTGTACACATAGTATACAAAATTAGCTTGTCTTGTTCTGTGTGGAACTGCTCATCGTTAATATTCCATAAGAAGACGCGATCGAATTCAAGTCCTTTTGCCAAGAAGGCAGGTAACAGAATAATTGAACGTTTCATAAAGTCTTCCTCATCAAGAATCAATTGAACTTGTTGTTTCAAATTTTCAGGGAATTGTTCATATAACTGTTCACATTCCTCTTGTGTTTTAGCAATGATTGCTGTCCGCCAGTGTTTTGCTTTGGCTTGCGTTTGTTCAAGTGTTTCTTCAAACCAATGAAGTTGTTTTTCAGCAGTTGAAGCTTCGATGATGACTGGTTTATCACCTTTTCGAGCAGTTGTTTCGACACGATCTTCTTTGGATAAGAAATGATTTGCGAAGTCAGTGATTTCTTTAGTTGAACGGTAACTGGTTGTTAATTGGAAACGTGTGACCTCTTGATTGTCAAAAAGCTGTGAAAGAGAACCAACGATGGTTTCATTACCAAAGACATTTTGATTGAGATCGCCACAGAAAGTTAAGTTTGCTTTTGGATAAAGTGCTTGAAGCAGGGCAACCTGTGAAGGTGCGAAATCTTGCATTTCATCAATAAAAACATAACGAGCTTTCTGAGTGATTGTTACTGGAAATGTGCGACGCATTAGCAAGAAGAATAAAACAGCATCTTCTTGTTTCATTTGTTTTTGACGAAAATTTAGACGAATCTCAGCAATTTGTTTTGTCCATTGTTCTTTGGAAATCCCATGGGAAACCAGTGCTTTTTCTGGAACACTTTGTAAAAAGTGGAGATATTGTTTAGGCATATTCACAAATTGATAGCTGGTAATACCACGATGAACACGACGAAATTTTTTACGTACGATTTGATTTGCCAGTTTTTTGCGTAAAGATTTTTCTTTTTGCTCTGTGTACTCAAGGTTTGGATCAGTTGCGTATAATTCTTGCAATTGTTCTTCAGCCAAATCTTTCACCCATTGTTGACGCGTTTCATCTTTTTGTAAGCCACCTAATTTTTTAAGTAGCTTTGTTTGCAGCAGAGAAAGACGTTGATGCAATGGTAGCAAAGTATTTGTTTCTTGGTACCATTTTCGTATAGAATCTTTTGCGAGAATGGTTCGTCCATTGATTTTCATGTCACGGAATAAAGGTCCATAATTCGTAATTGCCTTCACATAATGATTGATATGGTTAACTAGTGTTAAGCCATTTTTTAAGTCGTGGATTGGATCATTTTTTCCAAATAAAAAACCATGTTCTTGTTGATCTTCTTCAACTAGCGAATAATCTTGTAGCAGTTCTTCTATATAGCTTCTAAATGTCTTGGTTGGGACACCACTTTCACCAAGAGAAGGTAAGACAGTTGAAATATAGTCTGAGAATAAATGGTTGGGTGAAAATAACAATACGTGTTCCGCATCTAACCATTTCCGATTATGGTACAGTAAAAAAGCAATTCGTTGAAGCAAAGCAGAAGTTTTTCCACTTCCTGCGATTCCTTCAATCAGCATTACTTTGCTAGTTGTATCGCGGATGATTGCATTTTGTGCTTTTTGGATTGTCGAAACGATATTTTTCATATGGGTACTTGAAGCTTCATCTAAAATCTCTAGTAAAAAATCATCGTTGATTACTTCAGAAGTGTCTACCATTGAGAGAATCTCGCCGTCTTGGATTTTGAATTGGCGTTTAAGTAACAACTCCACGGTCATACGTTCGACATCTGTTTCATAGTAAGCAGGTCCGATTTCACCTTCATAATAAAGATTGGCAATTGGTGCGCGCCAGTCGATGACAATTGTTTCTTCGGTCAAATCACGTAAAGAAGCAATCCCTAAATAAAGGGTTTCTGCTTCATTTTCTTCTTTAAAATCAATGCGGGCAAAATAGGGATTCCCTTGCATGACATCTAAAGTCTGTAAACGATGCTGTTGTGCATCGAGAGTATGATATTTTAACAGTAGTTCTTGTTCATGTTGGCGGTATTCAACAGCAGACTCGTAAAATGACTCATTAGAACCAGCACGGATACGGTGATTAGCTGTTTCCTTTGTTGAGGTATTCATTTCTTGGGTCAATTCTTGTTGCTTACTGTTTAATAATTTTTGTTCAAGCTGGATTAATTGAACGGTTTCGTCCACATGTGCTTGTTCCATTTGTCTTTCATTCATGGCTTATTTGCTCCTTCCGCCTTAAATAACGAACTAAAAGTATAGCACAATTATGGGAAAAAAGGTATTTTTTAAAAGTTAGTGAAAAAAAGTTTGGTAACAGCTTAGTCAAAGTAATGTGTGAAAAAGGAAAGAATAAACAAGAATGATAGTTGTTTTCATTTAGCACGTATTAGTTTAAAAACGAGAAAAAAACGCCTATGCTTGAAAGTGAAAGAAGGTTGAGAAAGATGACACATTTAAAAAAATTTCTTTTAACAGTATTGATTGGTGGGATAGCGTTAATCAGTGAATTTATTTTTCATCAGTCTCAACTGGCATTTTTCTTGATTGCAGTTACTGGTGGTATTCTTGCCTTTTTGATGTTCCTCGAAATGATCAAAACATTACGCTCAGGAAAATATGGCGTCGATATTTTAGCAATTACAGCGATTGTAGCAACGTTAATAGTGAAAGAATATTGGGCGAGCTTGATGATTTTGATTATGTTAACGGGTGGCGATAGTCTAGAAGATTATGCGAATCAAAAAGCTAGTAAAGAGTTACAAGCACTGCTTGATAATACACCTCAAACAGCACATAAGTGGATTGATGGAAATTGGCAAGAATTACCCGTCGAGCAAATCGAAGTCAACGATAAACTAGTTGTTAAACCGGGTGAAACAATCCCTGTTGATGGGCGAGTAATCAAAGGAAGCTCGGAAATAGATGAGTCTTCACTAACAGGTGAATCACAACCCATTACTAAGAATATTGGTGATATGTTATTGTCTGGTTCAATCAATGGTGATCGTTCATTAGAAATGCGGGTCGAAAAACGTGCTGCAGATAGCCAATATCAATTGATTCTTAATCTGGTTCAAGAATCGAAAGAAAAACCTGCAAAGTTTGTCCGAATGGCAGATCGCTATGCAGTCCCATTTACATTGGTAGCTTATTTCATTGGCGGAATCGCTTGGTGGCTTTCAGGTGATCCACATCGTTTTGTCGAAGTCTTAGTTGTTGCTTCACCTTGCCCCTTAATTTTGGCAGCGCCCGTCGCACTTGTTGCCGGAATGAGTCGTTCGAGTAAAAATGGAATCGTTGTTAAAAATGGCACCACGCTTGAAAAGCTAGCAGTGACTAAAACGATTGCTTTTGATAAAACCGGGACAATCACCAAGGGACAATTGGAGGTGACAGCAGTTCAACCAGCTGGTAAATTGTCAAAAGAAGAATTACTAATGTATGCAGCTAGTGCAGAACAAGAATCAAGCCATATTTTAGCTCGTTCATTAGTTAGTTACGCAAAAAATCAAAAACTGTTGCCAACTTCAGAATTAAAAGAAATTGTTGGTCAAGGAATAGAAGCAAGAATTGATAATCACTTTCTTCAAGTTGGCAGAGCCAAATGGCTGGGCGTACCCGAAATCGCTTCGGAGGAAACTATTATTTATGTTGCTTTTGATCGAGAATTTGTTGGCACAATCCACTTTGCAGATGTGATTCGTCCTGAGGCAACAAATGCCATCAAACAACTGAAAGATTTCCACTTGAAACAGGTGATGATGCTAACTGGGGACAATCAAACTGTGGCGCAAACAATCGCCAAAAAAGTCGGAATCACGACGGTTCATGCGCAATGTTTACCACAAGATAAATGGCAAATTTTAGCGGATGTCCCTGAGAAACAACGACCAGTAACGATGGTAGGTGATGGCGTGAACGACGCACCTGCGCTAAGTGCAGCAGATGTTGGTATTGCAATGGGGGCACATGGTGCAACAGCCGCTAGCGAAAGTGCAGACGTAGTCATTTTAAAAGATGATTTGACACGGGTTCCTGAAGCCGTTTTGATTGCCAAAGAAACGATGCGTATTGCACGCCAATCAGTCTTAATTGGCATTTTTATTTGTATTGCACTCATGTTGATCGCAAGTTTTGGAATAATCCCTGCACTCTTGGGAGCTATGTTACAAGAAGTAGTTGATACAGTCTCGATTTTAAGTGCGTTACGTGCAAAAAAATAGTTGCACTCAAATGAAGGCAGTAAACCTGGTTGTGAGAAGTGATTATTGATGATTCAGGCTATTTTTTAAGTGAGTAAGGGTTTCATTTTTAGGGATTGTCAACTTTGAAAATGGGTAGGAACAAGATAAGAAAATAAATGAGGATTAGTTAGGTGGTAGCCAACTAATCCTTTTTTCTTTTATTTAGCAAGTGTAGAGAATAAGGGGTGTTATAATTAGTGAAAAAGAGAAACCAACATATCAAACGAAAAAGTGGTTCTGTTTGTAGAAATGAATGGTGAGGAGGCTACAGTTGATGCAGTATAAGTTGGAACAGTTTATTGAGAACAGTGAATTTCCAGCTATCTTTATTATCCAAAAGGCCGAGGAAACACAAATTTTGCGTCATTGGCATAAAGAGATTGAGATAACTTATGTCGCTAAAGGAAAGGTTGATAGTTACTTTATCGAAGGAAAAAATTATACAGTTAATGAAGGTGAAGCAGTATTTGTCAATCCATTTGAAATACATGGTATACGAAATATCAAGGAAACTTCTTATCCGGATAGTGTACTTACAATTATTTTTCCAACACCGTGGATTGAAAAATATTTTCCGGATATAGCAAAATTTAGGATAAATCAATCAAAAATTTCTCAAGAGAGTGTTACCAAGAAACAGTATGCCATGTTTATTTCAGAACTTGATTCGCTGTTTGAGTTAGTCAAGAAACCAGTTGATAGAATAAACAATGTCATGATTACTGCCAGTTTATTGAAACTATTGGGAATGTATGTCAAAGAATTTGCTATTGAACAAGCAGAAAATTCAAGCCATCTGTTGGATGAAAAAATTTACAAAATATTAGACTATATACACAAAAATTCTGATCAACGCTTGAAAATTTCAATGATTGCTGATGAATTTTATTTATCAGAAGGGTACCTTTCTCGCTACTTTAACAGTAAAGTTGGTGTTTCAATCATTAGCTATTTAGAATTGATTAGGAGCTATCAGGCGATACAGTTGATTCGCGAAACAGATCGAACAATTGAAGAAATTGCTTTAGAAACAGGGTTTGCCAGTACAAAGTCTTTAAATAAAACACTAAAAAATATTATAATCAGACGGCAAAATTCTTTCGCTAAGCATCAAAAGGTCAGGATATGCCCTAATAGTAAGCAGGAAAGCCTCTTATTTTATTTAATCGCGTGAGCTAATATTCAAGTATAGAAAGCGCTATCTAAATAAATTGGAGGTTTTTTAGTATGAGTAAGAATAACCCATTATTCAAATTTGCTATTTTGTCGATATCCCTAATCTGTATGGTCGCGCCAGCTGTATCGGCGACTGTGCCAGATATCTTATCAGTGTTTCCAAACAGAAGTGCTGGTTCAATTGAACTATTAATGTCAGTCCCCAATTTTGGTATTTTTCTATTTGTTTTTATTGCTCCAATGATTACTCGGAAAATTGGTGACAAACCGACTGTATTGCTGGGGCTAACGATTGCCCTCTTAGCAGGAGTCACACCAGTTTTTACAACAAACTATACTCTTTTATTGGTTTCACGATTCTTGCTTGGTTGCGGAATAGGTTTATTCAATGCATTAGCATATTCTTTAATTACCAAATACTACAGTGGTGAGGAAAGGAATCGCTTATTGGGATACCAAGGAGCGTTAACAGCTTTAGGTAGTACCATTTTTAGCCTGATTGCAGGATGGTTATTACAATTCAACTGGCATTTAAGCTATCTTGTGTATTTCATTGCGATTATTCCAATCATTTTATTTGGATTTGTCGTACCGAATGGCCAACAAGACTTAGAAGAAAATGCATCAGATGAAAAAGTAACAATAGAAAGAGCAGTTATTTTTTATTCAGTTTATCTATTTTTTGTTTATGCTTTCTTTATGACTGCAATTTTCAAACTGGCTTCTTTATTCATCGAAATGGGGATTGGGACACCAGCACAAGCCAGCTTGAGTTTAGCCATTTTAACTGCATGTGGATTTTTTAGTGGAATTGTTTTTGGAAAAGTAAAACAAGGATTTAAGTCATTTACTGGTCCGGTTGCTGTTGCATGTCTTGGTGTTGCACTTGGAAGTCTCAGTTTAGTGAATCACTTGGTGCTAGTTACTTTGTTAGTGATTGCTATTGGATTTTTCCAAGGATTAATTAACCCAACGGTCTTTAGTGAAGTGGCAGAAGTCAGCAACGCTGCTTCTCAAAATATTGCTTCCACCTGTCTGTTAGTTGGAATTAATCTGGGCGTGTTTTTAAATCCTACAATTATATCAGGTTTCAGTAAATTGGCTGGAATCACTACGACATCAACAACCTTTTTGTTGTCAGGTGCTTTGTTGCTTATTAGTGCAGTAATCTATCAGCTATTTATTCAAGCACAAAATAAAAAAGTAAAGAAGGTAATGGAACAATGAACATTGAAAGAAAAAACTTAGTTGGAAAATTAACTTCTGGGAGTAGAGAGGAGCTAATGCCATCGTCAGGACAATCGAATACAGAAAGCACACCACAAACGATTGTTCAAATGAGAGATGGTATGGGGTGGTCAGCTAAAGACATCACAACGCATAGCCTGCTAATTGAGGACACGGTACTTAAGGGGCATATCCCCGTAAGAGTGTATCGCAAGGAAAAACTTAAAGGGAAAGTATTACCCGTTTTAGTTTATTATCATGGTGGAGGCTTCTTTGGGGGCTCAATCCAAAATGTAGAGCAAATTTGTAGAACATTTGCTGATAGAGCAGATTTGGCAGTAGTCTCTGTTGGCTATCGCTTAAGTCCAGAGAATCCTTTTCCAGCTGGATTGATGGATTGTTATAAAGTGGTTGAAGTTTTGGCAACGGAAGGTCATTTATTCCATATTTCATCAGACAAAATTTTTGTTGCTGGTGATTCAGCAGGCGGGAATTTAGCAATCAGCGTAGCTATTTTAGATGCGTCAATTATGACCACTGGTTATGTAAAAAAAATAGTTTCTTACTATCCTGTTGTTGACCTGACATCAAAAGGAAAAGGTGAATTTTGGGATACGCGTGCGATCAAAACGCAAAGCTAAGAAGAAAAAGAACTGGTTACGGAGTATATTAATGGGTTCTCGTCTTTGGAGGCACAGGTTGAAGATTGGTATTGTGGGGCTTCAATCAATCGTTCAAATGAGTTGATTTCACCACTATTCGCTTCGGATAAGATCTTGTCCCAATTACCACCGTTAAAAATCATCGTCGGTGAATTTGATCCGTTAAGACAGCAAGTAGAATCATTTGCTGAAAAGTTGCTAGCTGCAAAGACAGAAGGTTCAATGACCGTATATCCAGGAGTCATTCATGCATTTATGGATAAAATCGGTATTTATGATGAAGCAGAAGAGGGGATTTTGGAAGGAATTACTTTTTTGAAAGGGGATAATTAGGATGAAATGGAATAGACGTTCTAAAATAAGGTTGTGGCGCAAACTGCTTAGCTCCGAACAGATAGCGAGAAACTGACAAAAATAACTTTTCATATTTTTGGACAGTTGTGAATGATGTGGAGAGGAGTTGCGTTGGGAACATCGCTTATTCGGCAAAAGGAGGTATGACAAGATTTTTGTCATACCTCCTTTATTTAACAAGAAACTAATGACAGCGAATAACAGGATGATTATCACAAGCAAAGCAGAACTGAGTATGACATAATGGGATAGCTAAGCTTGGAGTTTTTTGCTGAAAATGAAAAACAAAAGGTTTTGCAGGAGAACAATCCAGAACGAGTAATATTAAGCTAGAACGGAACAAAATAAAAGGAATAAAAATAAATGAGAAAAACGATCTATTCGACGACATCTGAAAGAAATTCCAAGAAAAGACTCTATGTAGTTCAACTCATTTTTGTTTTGTTGATGCTAGTTTCCTTATGGACAGAGCGCTATTTTCTTGCATGCAATTTTGGTATGATATCCAGTCTGTTTTATTTTTTTCAAAAGACAAAAAGGCGTTAAGGCAAAATACTCCTTAATTTTTATTTTTTTGTATGTGATTATTCCGAAAAGTGAAACGTAAAATTTCTTTGACTGCTTTTTTATTTTAGAAAGTTTTTTTCTGTTCCATAAAAATGTCTCGAAACAAGTAAAATCGATCCCTATTTTTGTGCTAATATAAAGTACGGAAGAACAAGGTTAATTAGTTGAAAAACTAGTACTTGAATTCAAATTAAAACGTAGATGATTGATATGCTGTATGTCATCCATTTTTATTTTTGTCTTAAGAAAGAAAAACTATCGCGAAAGGGGGTGAAGGAAATGCCGTTTGTTCATGTCGAATTAGTCGAAGGACGTAGCCCAGAACAATTAGAAAATATGATGAAAGATATCACTGAGGCTGTTCATAAAAATACGGACGCACCAAAAGAGCATATCCATGTCATTATCAATGAAATGAAAAAAGGTACTTATGGTGTAAATGGAGAATGGAAAAAATAAGTCTGATTTCATACTTGCTTTTTCTAAATATTAGTGGTTAAATAAACACATAATTGATTGATGAGAAAGACAACTGAATTTGAGAGTCTTCTATTAGAGAGGAAAAGCTAGGCTGAAACTTTTCCAGAAGAAAACCAAAGGATGACCACTTTCGAAACCTTTGTTGAAACAAAGGCGGTCGGACCGTTAACACGCTCGAGGAACACATTTTTTGTGTTCAAAATTAGGTGGAACCACGAAATTTTCGTCCTAGTATCTGTTTAGATACTAGGACTTTTTTTGTCGAATCGAGTCAATCAAAATTCAAAGGAGGAATTTCTATGTTAAAAATTACTTTTCCAGATGGCGCAGTCAAAGAGTTTGAGGTTGGCATCACAACCTTAGCAATTGCTGAAAGCATCTCAAAAAGTTTAGCTAAAAAAGCACTAGCAGGTAAAGTGAATGGCCAATTAGTTGATTTGGATCGTCCAATTGAAGAAGATGCAACAATTGAAATTGTTACACCAGATCACGAAGACGCACTTGGATTAGTTCGTCATTCTGCCGCCCATTTGATGGCTCAAGCAATGCGTCGTTTATATCCTGGTATTCATTTTGGTGTAGGCCCAGCGATTGAATCTGGGTTTTACTATGATACTGACAATGGCGAAAATCCTGTTACAGCGGAAGATTTGCCAGCCATTGAAGCTGAAATGATGAAAATCGTTAAAGAAAACTTGCCAATTGAACGTCGTGTGTTATCAAAACAAGAAGCACTAGAAGTTTTTGCAAGCGATCCTTATAAAGTAGAATTAATTACTGAATTGCCAGAAAATGAAGTAATTACTGCTTACCAACAAGGTGAATTCATTGATTTATGCCGTGGCCCACACGTTCCGTCAACTGGACGCATCCAAGTATTCAAACTATTATCAGTGGCAGGTGCTTACTGGCGCGGAAATTCAGATAACCATATGATGCAACGTGTCTATGGAACAGCATTCTTCGACAAAAAAGAGTTGAAAGAATTTATTCGCTTACGTGAAGAAGCAAAAGAAAGAGATCACCGTAAACTAGGAAAAGAACTTGGTTTATTCATGGTTTCACCTGAAGTTGGTTCAGGATTACCATTCTGGTTACCAAAAGGTGCAACAATCCGACGCACAATTGAGCGTTATATTGTAGATAAAGAAGTTAGCTTAGGTTATCAACATGTATACACTCCAATTATGGGTGATGTTGAACTGTACAAAACATCTGGACACTGGGACCACTATCAAGAAGATATGTTTCCACCAATGGATATGGGCGATGGCGAAATGTTAGTATTGCGCCCAATGAATTGCCCTCACCACATGATGGTTTATAAAAACAATATCCATTCTTATCGTGAATTACCAATTCGTATTGCTGAATTAGGAATGATGCACCGCTATGAAAAATCTGGGGCACTTTCAGGTTTACAACGCGTACGTGAAATGACTTTGAATGATGGACACACTTTTGTACGACCAGATCAAATCAAAGACGAATTCAAACGCACACTTGAATTGATGGTTGCTGTCTATGCAGACTTTAACGTCACAGACTATCGTTTCCGTCTAAGCTATCGCGACCCAAACAATACAGAGAAATATTTTGATGACGATGCAATGTGGGAAAAAGCCCAAACAATGTTAAAAGCTGCAATGGATGAATTAGAACTTGACTATTTTGAAGCAGAAGGTGAAGCTGCATTCTACGGACCAAAATTAGACGTTCAAGTAAAAACAGCTTTAGGAACAGAAGAAACATTGTCAACTATTCAATTAGACTTCTTGTTACCAGAACGTTTTGACTTAACATATGTAGGCGAAGATGGCGAAAATACACATCGTCCAGTAGTTATTCACCGTGGAATCGTTTCAACGATGGAACGTTTTGTTGCTTATTTAACAGAAGTATACAAAGGTGCATTCCCAACTTGGTTAGCACCAATCCAAGCAACAATTATCCCTGTTTCTGTCGAAGCACATGGTGATTACGCTTATGAAATCAAAGAACGTCTTCAAATGAAGGGCTTGCGTGTGGAAGTTGATGATCGTAATGAAAAAATGGGTTACAAGATTCGTGCTTCACAAACACAAAAAATTCCTTATCAATTAGTTGTTGGGGACAAAGAAATGGATGATGCAACTGTCAACGTTCGTCGTTATGGAAGTAAAGAAACTTTTGTTGAAGACTTAACTATTTTTGTTGATGCAATGGTTGCTGAAGTGAAAAACTACAGTCGTGAAGGCTAAACGATTTTTTTGCTAAGGTTAGGATGCGTAAGTGTCCTAGCCTTTTTTTATTTTGGATTTTTCGAACAAATTAACCAATTTTTTCTTGGTGGAATCAAATGAAAAAATTTTTCGTATGTTATACTAAAGTGACTCTAATTAAATGGATGGTGACTTATGAGCGTAATTAGTCGTATCGAAAGTATGATGGAAGAATATTCTTCTGCGGAAAGAAAACTTGCCAATTATATTATCAATCATGTAGAAAAAATTCCGACAATGACTGCGAATGATTTAGCCGAAGCAGCTGGGTCAAGTGCACCGACAGTTGTTCGTTTTTCCAAAAAAATTGGCTTTCAAAGTCTAACGGATTTCAAAATTACCGTTTCAACGGAATTACAAACAGGATTAGTTGAAGGGTTTAGTGATATTGAACCAAATGAATCGTTTTATTCAATCAAAAATAAACTTGGAAATAATGCACAAGTGGCAATCAAAGAAACCGTTGATATTTTGGAGGAAGAAACCATCCGGACTGTTGTTCAAAGTTTAGAAGAAGCAGAAACGGTTTTCCTTTATGGTGTGGGCGCCTCGTCTTTAGTTGTTGAAGATATTTTGCAAAAGTGGTCGCGAGTGGGCAAACCGATTATTTTTGAAAAAGATATCCATGTGTTACTGCCTCAATTAGTCAGCAACGAACAAAAAAAAGTCCTTTGGCTCGTTTCGAATTCGGGAAAGAGTGCAGATGTCGTTGCTTTAGGAGAGTTAGCAAAATCATTGAATATCGAAGTAATCGTGTTAACTCAATTTGGAAACAATCCATTAAGTAAATTAGCAGATGTAACTGTTCAAACTTCTCGCCCTAAAGAAATCACGAATCGAAGTGCGGCCACAAACTCACTATTGGCACAATTTGCGACAGTTGATATCATTTTTTATTTCTATATGGCAAAAAATGAGTACTTAAGCGAGAAAGTGGCTCAAACACGTGAAGCAATTCAGCAATATTTTAAATAATGAGCGTAAAAAAGCTGGATTTGATTCGTGAAAAAGAAAACTTGTGTGGAGAAAGTTTTCCACAAGGTTAAGTTTTTTGTAGATGTTTCACAGAAATGGGAAACGTTGTTTTCAAAAAAACACTTAAAATTATGAGTTTTCAGTCAAGCTTCCTTGACTGTGTTCCACCTAGTGTGAAACAAAAAAACTCTGGTATCTTGAATTTCGTTAAAGAATTTCATCATCTGATGATTTTTTCTTTGTTATTCATACTTTTTTGGGTATAATTTTTCGTGAATGTAAGTATGCGGGAAGGATAGGAAATAATGAAAGATTTTATGAAAAAAATAAAGAATAATTCTTGGTTTGACAAGTTAAAAAAGGGAACACAAGAACCGAGGAATAAACCCTATCGGCGTTCCCACGTTCCTTTTCGTTTAAATGTTCTCTTCTTTATTATATTTACGTTATTCGTAGCATTGATTGCTAGGTTAGGTTATTTACAAATCGTTGATGGTGAGACGATGGAAGCCAAAGTTAAATCATCTTCAACAATTACCGTTCAAGAAAGTTCACCTCGTGGGATGATTTACGATGCAACTGGAAAAGCTTTAGTAAAAAATCAAGCAAATCAGGCAATCACTTTTACAAGAGGCTCACAGATGACATCAACGGACCTATTGAAATTAACAAAAAAATTGAACGAACTAATTGATGTGCCAGCTGATGACTCATTAACAGCTCGTGATAAAAAGGATTTTTGGTTAGCAGATGCGGATCATTTAGCGGAAGCAACAAAACGTCTTTCTTCTACTGAAAAACAACTAGATAATAGCCAACAATACGCAGCAACAGTGGAGAAAGTAACGGACGAAGAAATCAACTTCGATGAAGAACAATTAAAGATGGCAACCATTTTCAAACGAATGAACAGCGCGTATGAATTAAATACGGTTTATATCAAAAATTCTGGTGTAACAGATCGTGAATTAGCAGTTGTTGCTGAAAATGCTTCAGAGTTACCAGGGGTTTCAACTGGTGTTGATTGGACCCGTGAGTATTTAGCTGCCGATTCGATGAAAAGTATTCTAGGTAGTGTAACAACCGAAAAACAAGGATTGCCTGCCGATGATATTGATGCTTATTTAGCAAAAGGATACTCACGAAATGATCGTGTTGGTCAAAGTTATTTGGAAAAACAATATGAAGATGTGCTACAAGGAACAAAAACACAATATGAAGTGAAATTAGATAACGAAGGAAATGTTTCAAGTCAAAAAGAAATTTTTGCTGGCGAAAAAGGTTCAAATTTAAAATTATCGATTGATGCAGAATTTCAAAATAAAGTGGATGAAATTTTAAAACGGAACTTCCAAGCTTTAGTTGATAGCGGCAAAGCCAAATATTCACCAGGTGCATACGCAGTTGCGATGAATCCACAAACTGGGGAAGTATTAGCATTAGCTGGTTTTAGCCATGAAGAAAGTTCAGGAGAAATCACGGAGAATGCTCTTGGAACAATCACCAACGCATTCACGCCAGGGTCAGTGGTCAAAGCTGGTACTTTGGCAGCTGGTTGGAAAACTGGTGTTATTAGTGGAAACCAGGTCTTGATTGACGAACCCATTCAATTACAAGGTTCTGCTGAAAAAAGTTCTGTCTTTAACAGAAGTGGTCAAATAGCACTAAATGCAGTGAAAGCACTCGAATTATCTTCGAATACGTATATGATCAAAGTAGCATTAAAAATGTTAGGATTAGAATATACACCTAACATGGGACTTCCTGGCCTTGATGAAGAAACAAAAGCTTACGATGAACTACGAAACTCTTTTAAAGAATTTGGGTTGGGAACGACTACAGGAATTGATTTACCTAATGAATCAGCTGGAATTTCTCGTTCAGTTGACTTTATGAAGAAATTTAACGCGGACAATGACGGTGAATGGTATACATCTGGTAACTTTACCGACTTAGCATTTGGTCAGTTTGATACGTATACACCAATTCAATTGGCTCAATACGCTTCAACTGTTGCCAATGGAGGAAAGAGAATTCAACCACATATCGTTTCTGGAATTTATGGAAATGATGAAAATGGTAACTTAGGTGAACAAAAGAAAAAAATCGAAACAACTGTTCAAAATGAAGTAAATATTTCGCCTGAAAATATGGCTATTCTTCGAGAAGGATTCTATCAAGTAGTCCATGGAACAGAAGGGTATACAACAGGTAAACCCTTAGCTGGTGCAAAAATGGATCTATCAGCAAAAACTGGTACAGCTGAAACGGTTGCAGAGGGTCATCCTGACATCACAACAGTGAACAGTAACGTGGTTGCTTATGGGCCAACGGATAATCCGGAAATTGCAATCAGTGTCGTTTTACCGAACTTAACGGATGAAAAAGACCATATGAATTTAACAATTGCCAAAGAAATCACAGATGCTTATTATGATATGTATTTAGCGAACTAATTTGTTCGGGCGATTTTAAGCCAAATCAAACCAGTTTTAAACTAGTTTGATTTGGCTTTTCCTTTTACAGCGTAAAACTTTTTTCAAGTGAAATTACTTGTCAAAATAAAAAAATAAACGAAATGAACTGGATTTTATCAATGAATGATGGTTGAAATAAAAAAACGTCAAGTAAAACTACTTAACGAATTGTCGGAAAAGGGTAGATTTCTCTCAACAATCATGGTAAAATTATCAAGTCTGAGAGTCATCTTAGAGGATTCTAGTAGTATGGGAGGGAAAATCATGCGCGTAAACATCACATTAGAATGTACTTCTTGTAAAGAACGTAACTACCTAACAAGCAAAAACAAACGTAACAATCCAGATCGTTTGGAAAAACAAAAATATTGCCCACGCGAACGCAAAGTTACTTTGCACCGCGAAACAAAATAAGTTTGATTAAAGAAGTTGCAAGAAACATTTCGATGTTTTTTGTAACTTTTTTTATGCACTTTTTTTGGAAACACTGGTATTGACGAAAGGTGAAAAATCATTGATAATACATAGATAGTTATCAATATGTAATTGAGTAGTATTTAAATGTGAGGCTTGTTAGCAAAGGAGAGGAAAGAATGGATCATGAGCAAATGGCAAAAATGTTTAAAGCATTAGCTGAGCCCAACCGTATTAAAATTATTGAACTACTTTCGATGAGACCAATGTGTGCCTGTGAAGTCCTAGATCATTTTGATTTTACACAGCCAACTCTTTCCCACCATATGAAAGTTCTAGAGTCTGTAGGAATCGTTTCAGTTGAGAAGGATCGTAAGTGGCATTATTATTTTTTGAAAAAAGAAGAGGCCTCAGAATTATTAAAAGCAATGTTAGATCTTTTTCCTAACTAACGCACAAATACAGGCGCGATCATGTCAGGATAAAAATTATTTTGTTACCTAATTGTGCCTATGTGATTCAATGGATCTAAACAACCAACGAATCATATGAACTGCTTTGGAGATAAGAAAAATTTAATTTACAAGGAGAAAAATTCATGACTTATGCGTTAGAAATAAACGAACTAAAAAAAGTATATGCAACTGGTGTTGAGGCCTTAAGAGGTATCGATTTAGCTGTAGAAGAAGGAGACTTTTATGCACTGCTCGGACCAAATGGTGCTGGGAAGTCCACAACAATTGGTATTATTACTTCATTGGTCAATAAAACATCTGGAAAAGTGAGCGTTTTTGGTTATGACCTTGATACTGACTTGGTGCGTGCCAAACAGCAAATCGGGTTGGTTCCTCAAGAATTTAATTTCAACCCGTTTGAAACAGTGCAACAAATTGTTGTCAATCAAGCGGGCTACTATGGCGTTTCACGTCAGGAAGCCTTAAGACGAAGTGAAAAATATTTAAAGCAATCGAACTTATGGGAAAAACGAAATGTTCGCGCACGAATGCTTTCTGGAGGAATGAAACGACGATTGATGATTGCTCGTGCTTTGATGCATGAACCGCGTTTACTGATACTTGATGAGCCAACAGCTGGCGTTGATATTGAACTAAGAAGAGAAATGTGGACATTTTTGCGAGAATTAAATGAACATGGAACAACAATCATCTTGACGACTCATTATCTGGAAGAAGCAGAAATGCTTTGTCGAAATATTGGAATCATTCAAGCGGGTGAATTGATTGAAAATACTAGCATGAAGAGTTTACTGTCAAAATTACAATATGAAACATTTATTTTCGATTTAGAACCACATACTAAATCATTTGATTTACTGGGTTACAACCATCTTTGGGAAGATGAACAAACACTTGCAGTTGAGGTCGAGCGTAATCAAGGTGTGAATGGAATTTTTGAACAATTGACGGAAAAAGGAATCAAGGTACTCTCAATGCGTAATAAATCCAATCGTTTAGAAGAATTGTTCTTGAAAATTACAGAAGAAAATGGTCATGTGGAGGAAAGAAATGTTTAATTTATATGTAACGGCGCTTAAAAGTTTAGCAGTCAAAGAAACAAATCGCTATTTGCGAATCTGGGTTCAGACATTAGTACCACCAGTTATCACGACTTCTTTATATTTTATTATTTTTGGGAAAATGATTGGTGGACGAATTGGTGAGATGGGTGGATTTTCTTACATGGAATTCATTGTTCCAGGTTTAATCATGATGTCAGCGATCACTAGTTCTTATGCAAATGTTTCTTCCTCATTCTTTTCACAAAAATTCCAAAAAAATATTGAAGAATTATTAGTAGCACCTGTACCCACACATGTGATTATCTGGGGATTTGTCATTGGTGGTTTGGGTCGAAGTGTTTTAGTTGGGACACTGGTAACAATTATTTCGCTCTTTTTTGTTCCATTACACGTTTATTCATGGTCAATGGTCGTCCTCACGTTATTGATGACAGCCATTTTGTTTTCATTGGCTGGGTTACTTAATGGTATCTTTGCGAAGTCTTATGATGATGTTTCAATCGTACCGACGTTTGTGTTACAACCTTTGACTTATCTTGGCGGTGTCTTTTATTCGATTTCAATGTTACCACCTATTTGGCAAGCTGTTTCAAAAATCAATCCAATTGTGTATATGATATCGGGCTTTCGCTATGGATTTCTTGGGACGATTGATGTTCCTATTTTCTTCTCGATTTTTATTTTAGTTGTCTTCATTCTTGTCCTTTATAGTGTTTGCTGGTATTTGATCGAAAAGGGTCGAGGACTACGGAGTTAAAGAAAATAATTAACAAAACTTGACAGTTCTCTTCAAAAAATAAAAGGTCGCGCCAAGATGTTGGCGCGACCTTTTTTATTGGTTTTACTCTATAATAAAAGAGACAGATCTGTAAAGAGCTATCTCTCAGTGATGCAGACGATGGGATTTGAACCCACACGAGCTAACGCTCACAAGACCCTCAATCTTGCATGTCTGACACTTACTGTTAGTAGGTCTGTACATTCTACACAAAAGAAACTGTAATTCTACGTTGACTGTCGAACTTGATTGTTTTGATAAACGTGCGCCAAAACGCTCTGCGTTCAATCATATCCATACCAGTATAATTTTCCGCGATATTCATGCTTAGTAATTCTTCTAGTGCTTTGATACGTTGTTCATTATTTTCAACTATGTTTTTATCAGATAAAGAAGTTAATTCTCTAGTAAGTTTTTCTCGATCATTCTTAAACTCTGACAAGCTGATAATTTCATTTAAGTATGCAGCTTTCAATCTATCTAACTTTTTCTCGATTTCTCTTTGCTTTTTTCGAGTGTCAGTTTTAGGAGCTTTAACCGTTCGTAGTTCATTGATTGCCATTGAAATTAAATCGTCGATATTTTCCAGTAGATACTTTTCAAGGATATGTTCACGAATTGTTTTTGTATTTACACATTTGGGATGTTGATAAGCATATCTGCAAGTATAAATAGATTTTGGTGGATATTTGATTCTTGTGCCATCTTTTCTCCGATGCCCCCATGTGGATTTCTGTCCCGAGTTCATTTTTCTACCACATTCACCACAAATCAAGATACCAGAAAATAAGTAAGTATTTTTAGTATTTTCTTTTTGATTCATAGCTAATTGTCGATTAACCGACTCAAATAAATCATGGGAGATGAGAGGTTGACAATAGTTTTTATTTTCACGGAATTCACCGATATATTTTTTATTTTTTAACATAGATCGTATAGCGTGCATGGTTCGTGGAATACCGAATTCTTCAAGTAAGTATTTTGATGTTTGGTTTAAATTGCCACAATGATTGTAATATTCAAAAATAGCTCGGGCGATTGGTGCTTGCTCATTTGGAACCAGATGCTTATCTTTTATCGCATAGCCAAGAGGGGTAGAACCACTGATAACTTCGCCCATCTTAACTTTATTAGCAAAAACTGATTTCATACGTTCGCTTGTCATTTGAGCTTCTAATTCTGCAAAACTCATAACCTGATTGATGAAAGTCCGTCCATATGCCGTTGTTGTATCGTAGTAGGGCTGAGATACAGCAATCCAATGGACATTATTTTTTTCCAACACTTCTTGTACATTTAGATAATGCTTTAATGAACGAAACCACCGATCTAATTTTGTAAAAAGAATTAAATCTACAGCGCCATTTTTGACATCGTTCATTAAACGCTTAAATTCATCACGTTCAAGTTTTTGTCCAGAAATCCCATCATCAATATATGTAGAATGGACAAACATGTCTTTTTGGGATGCAACATATTCATTCAGAGTATCTTCTTGTTCACGAAGACTATCTCCGAATTTTGCTTGCTGATCACTAGAAACTCGAATATATAGCGCAACGCTTTTCATATTGTATCAACTCCTATTTCTTGCTAAAATAGGTATAGTAAATAAGCCTATTTTAGGTTTTATTTTTTGGTGACACGCACTCAAGCTTTGGTCGGGGAGAGTGCGTGTTTTTATTTGAATATGTCCCAAAGGCTAATGCTAGTTTTCTTATAATTTTTTTAGCTTTTCCTATAGTTCTAGCTAAAATAGCCTTTTTATACTCGCTTTTGTTATACCAATCTTCGATTAATAACTATCCTTTTCTCTTAGTGTTTGCCGTTTATATTTTATATATTAGTTTTTATTCATTTGCTCTATTGATATATCTTAAAACGCCATTTACAAAATACATTTCTGCTTCACGGGATTTATCACTAGTTTCAACTTTATAAGTATATTGTTTAACTACTTCATCAGATTTAGAACTAGTGTAAATCATATCTAGCTGATTCATTCTTTCTTCTAAATCAGAATTTTTGATTATAGAATTCATTTCATACATTTTTTTGTAATCAGAATAAACTTGCTCAGAAATTATTCCATTATCAGTTTCGGTATTTAAAGGTTTTCCCACTTCCTTCTCTACATCTTCAATAGACATACCCAAATCTAACTTTTCCCACTTCTCTTGACTGACCACGTTAGAACAACCGGATACGAGAAATAAGCCTAAAAATAATACAATAATCTTTTTCATTTTTTCTCCTCGTTTCTTTGATATAATAATTATATAGAACTTCTCAGAAATGAGATGAGTCCACGTTGCCGCGTGGGCTTTTTTAGTTTAAGTTTGTGTTGATAATGAAAATAGATTCATCAGTAAAGTTAAAGATACATCCTCTGTACAAATACTCGTTACCATACTTAGCATGATAATACTCCATCACCTCGTCTAAAAAAGGTTCTGTTACATTTAAATATTCTGCACACTCGTATTTAGATTTACAATTAGCATAAGCGCAATCAATCAAACTATCTAACGACACAAGTCGCTCGATTGAATCTCTTCGTGCTTTCCATTCTTGTTTTCTACTTTCGGGATCGTTGTAGTCAAGAATATTACCGACACTAGTCTTGTGATGGGAAAATTCTTCTGATAAATGAATTTTTTTCTCCACCCAACTAAAGTTTTTATCTAAGTAGATAACGTTATCTTCATAAGTTGCATCTAATCCAGTTTCCATTCTCAAATCCATTTCAATTACAGGAACTTCTTTACTAATTTGTTCCAAAAGTAACTCGTAATCATTCATAAAAGCACACCTACTCTTTATCATCATTTTTATTCAAATGTTTTTTTCTAGCTTCCGCCAAAACAGATTGAATATGTTTGATTTCTTCTTCAGTATATTTTTTATCAGGATCACTTGAATGAGCTGCGAGCGTATAAACCTCACTTTCTTTTTTCTTTGAATTATTTAATGGAATAACTGAATTTTGTTCAACAAGCTGTTTTTTTGCAAAACTATAAACTTTTTCTTGTCGCGATGGCTCTAGTTGATTAAAAACATTTTCAATCGATAAAGTAGATTTCTCTTTTGTTGAATATAAATCGTCTATTCCAATACCATAGTAATCAGCTAATATTCTTATAGATGAAAGTTTCGGTTCTTCCTTGTTATTTTCCCATTTAGATAATTTACCTTTATTAAAGTTCACTGTGTCTGGATATTTTTCATTTAAGGAAATAGCCAGTTGTTCTAAAGTAAGTTTTTTTGATAAACGTAATGCTTTCATTCTTTCGCCTAGCACATACAACACCTCCTGTGAATGATTTCAGTATACTATTTACGTTGCGAAAACGCAACAATTGATTTTGAGATAGATAAAAGTTGTTGACTTCGAAACATAATGTGCTAATATATAAATATAAAGTTTCGAAAACGAAACAATAAGACGGGAGGTGTTTACATGGTTACTCCAACGCAATTTAACTCACCCTACTATAGTTTGAAAACTTTGATTAAGAAAAAAGGAAAAACACAGGCGGATGTCGCCAGAGAAATTGGCATGGATAGAACAACATTTAACCTAAAAATAAATAGAAGTAATGGTCGCGATTTTACTTTTCAAGAAGCTATTTCAATTGCTGAGGTGTTGAAAGAGAAGATTGAATTATTTTTTTAATCCTTTTGTTTCGAAAACGAAACACGAAAGGGGGATGGAGAAGAAATGAAAATACCAAAAAAACCAAACTTCAAAGATGAAGAACAACCTAGCGCTGAGGAGATTTCAAGGCGGTCTGATTTTGTAAGTCTGGTTATCAGTATAGTAGCGATTATATTTTCATTGCTGTTCTATTTTTTAAAGTGAAACAGCAACTTTAGCACTTAGTAAGAAGTTTAATCCAAAAAAAGAAGGTGAAAACGATGGACAAAAGAATTTCGATTAGTGGAGAAGAATTAGTTGTTAAAGCAGAAAGATATACCGAATTATTAAAAGAAGCCAAAGTGTTGGTAGACAAATTGGCTTCAATGGAATTTGAAATTACTTTTGATTTAAAAAAATCAAATACAGATTCTACTAATGAAACTGAATTGATTGAAAGGTGTGATATAGATGAAAAAAAATGAGAAGAGATTAGTAGAGACAGCATTAGCGACACTAGTTTTATTACTAATCTTTTATTCCAGTGATTCTCTACCAAAAACTGATTACTTGATTAGTTACATGATTATTTTCGTGTTTTTGAATACCCACTTAAGAGAATAGACTTAGGATCCAATCAAATATGTTTTTACCATATTTAGAGAATATCCACCCGAAAATATACATTAACAGTGAAAAAGAACGCGCTGGGACATCATTTAAATTTATACCAAACCAAGAAAGAATTTTACTTGGTAACAAAAAAATATCCTTTAGCGGGTTCACTGGGTTAAATATTGATAACCGTTCGAACATTACTTTGTCATATTTTTGCATAAGCGCATTATATTGATGCTGAAACTTGGAGAGCGTTTCTTCTGGTCCATCTAACAAAGAGAAAGAGTAATCAAAATACACATAGGTAAGCAACGATGAAATGCGCGGGTTCTCGTTGAATAATTCATTCAGAATTATTTTGCGTGCTTCTGTATCGGAAAGTGTAAATTGACTGGAGTCCAATGTTTTTACCACATTTTTAAATTTATCAATTAAGTATTCCAACGTTCTTTTTTTATTAAGCCAATTGTAAATACGCTTAATAAAAAAATATAAATAGAGGAATAAAAATAGCCAAAGAAACTTATTCATAAAAATCACCGCCTTATCAATTATTTCAGTAGAAAACTTACTGATAAGGAAATTATATCAAAAATATCAAGACAATAGACTCTAAAAAAGAAGGTGAAACTATGAAAGAACTAGAAATTGTTTTTGAAAATGAACCAAGCCCGCAAGCGATTAAAAACGCTTGGTGGGTTATCGCGAAAAGTATCACACGAAGAACGGGAATTACAGTTGAGCCAGTTTTCAAGGATGAGGTGAAAAAATGAAAAAGTTGCAGCAACAATTTTTAGTAATAGTGACTTTTTTGTCAGGAGGATTGGTTGGTGTGTTTGGAGCAAAGGTCTTGATTATAGTTCTGTTGCCTCTGGGAGTTGGATGGTTCATTGAGTATGACAATAAAAAAACTCGTGAAAGTGAGAATAGATGGAATGAACAGAGTTGGAATGATTAGAGAGCAGATTTTAACAATCGAAGTAAGTAAGCATTACGCAAAACCCTATGCACAAAAGATTAAAAGCATTATCTGGAATCAATTCGATTCTACATGTGAAGTTGAAAACTGTTCATTTGATACAGATGAAACAATGACTATTAAACTTTATTTCTTATGTACAGATGAACAGTATGAAAGATTGACAGATATTTTAGACAATCGTTTCAATTCAAAATCATGCAAAAAAATAGACTGATTCACCCGGCAGTGAAACCAGTCAAAAATAGTTTTGAAGATGCCCTGTTTTTTAACAGGGTTTTCTCCAGAAATGAAAATATTGAACAAATACATTATATCATTTCTGGAATAAATATTCAAACAAACGTTGCTAAAACAACGTTTTATCGTCCTTGTAATTGGTACTAACACAAGAGCATTAAACGATTATTGATTTTCAGGAGTGAGTGGAATGTTATTTGTTCAACAGGAGAAGAGGCTGACGATCGGTGATTATCAGGAAGTGGATATTTGTCCAGTACCAGTGGAAGTAGCTAAACCGTATAGCAGAAAAAAGAAGAGAAAAGAAGTGTTGCCCAAGCCAGCTCAAGCAAATAATAACGACAAGCGTAGTCGAAGATACTTCGGATTATTGGCTAAAGGGAATTTTATCCGAGGAGATTATTACGGCACATTCACATTCAACGATAAGCACATACCGAAAACACCAGAAGAAGCGAAAAAAATATTCAAAGACACGTTTATCAGAAAGGTAAGAAATAAATACAAAAAAACAAAAAAAGAACTCAAATATTTGTACGTTATGGAATTTCAATTGAATGAGTCAGGAGAAGCAGTTGAACGGATCCATTTCCATTTTTTGATGAGTGGTGGCATTAGTCGTGATGAAGTCGAAGAGTGCTGGTCTATTGGCCGAGGAAAAAAGAAGGAATCTCTAGGACGTACAAACGTTCGAATTATTCAACCAGATTCGGATGGCATTGAGGCGTTAGTTCGCTACTTAAAGAAAAAGCCGCGATGGAAAAAAGGGGTTAAAACTTGGTCTGGCTCACGGAACTTAGAAAAGCCAATGAAGCAGGTTAATAATACAAAATACACACGTAGAAAAATCGAAAAATATTGTTTATCCAATGATTCAGGTTATGAAGAATTAGCAAAACAATATCAAAAATATCACATTACAAAAATAGAGACGGTCTTCAATGAATTAAAAGGCTGGCATCTGTATCTGCAGATGATCAAAAAGGAGGAATAAGTCATGCAACTAGCAAATATTCAAGCGATGATTGATGAAATTACAAGTGGATTTCATTCACAGAAAAATAAAGTTGTCTCAGTCAGTATCAACGGAAAAGGTTATATATACGAAATTGATAATAAAGATGTTGGATTATTTTTCATCAAAGTGGAGGTAAATCAACCACAACGAATCGAAGACATTGCAGCTACTGTTTTTGGTGGGTTTGATGGCTATCGTTTCCAAGGAACCAAAGGAATTATTTTAGATTGGAAGATGGAGATGCCAGTGGGATTAGTTTCCATCGTTGGTATTCCGAAAAGTGAAAGGATGAATTGATAAGTATGAGTTATTCAAAAAGTTGGCAAAGTAGAGCAAATAATAATCGAGGTCGTCAGTTAGAAGATTTGATTGTTTTAGCTTGTAAATATTATCGAGCTAAAGGAATTGCGGAAATAGACAAAACACCAGAGCCGTTCCGTACCACAAAAACCAATCGTGACGGGACATTTTATGGTCGGTTCACAGGACATGCACAACCAGACTTTCAGGGGACGATTAAAGGTGGTCAGTCGATTGTGTTTGAAGCAAAAGCGACAAGCACCGATAAATTAAAGCAATCAGTGTTGAGTGAAGAACAGACCAGTCGTTTAGCTAGTCATTATTATTTAGGGGCGATTTGTGGCATCTGTTGCAGCATCGGAAAAACCTATGCTTTTGTTCCGTGGAGCGCTTGGGAGCAGATGAAAGAAGCGTATGGACGAAAGTATTTAACAGAAAAAGATTTAGCGGCTTTTGCTGTAAAAACGCCCGGATATGTCGATTTTTTGGGAGGACTGGCTGATGAAAGAATTTTCTCAACTAGCGATTGAAAAAAAGCGAATGGAGTTATTCTGTGATAAGCGAGAATGGCGGTTGATGTCTGTCAAAGTAAATGAAAAAAACAAAAGTCAATTTATTGCAGAATGTTTAGATGAAACAGGAATGTCAGTTTTTATTCTGATTGGGACAAAAGGGAATTTTTGGAGATGGACGGGTCCGAAGAAATGGGAGCCAATCAAATTTTAAATAGGGAGATGCACATATGGCGAAAAAAGGCATTAAGGAACATGGTTATGTAGTTAAAAAATCAGTTTATCAAGGTTCGGATGGCGTTCAAGTAGATTCATCAAAAGAAGCGAGTTTATTCACCTCGTATCAAGAAGCAAAGCTAGTGGCTGATAACACAGGTGGACGTCCGATAAAAGTTCTGAGAAAAAGTGGACTGAACAATCAGGAGTGGATGAAAAAGTGAATGCGATCGATGAAATCAACGAGTTGCTAAGTCAATACAGTTTTCCGCTTGCCGTACTTAAAGACGTGAATCATCGCTTAGAGTGCTGCAAGGATGAAGGCTATGTCAAGCAACAACTTAGATATTTGAAAAATTTAGTTGTGGCAGGTATTGCAGAGACAATTTTAGAGAGGTGAAAATATGTCTACGAATTTAGAAAATAAAAAAGCTATTAGAAAAAGAATCACTGAATTAACTAGTTTGCCTAAATGGCAAGGAAATGACGAAATAGTGGAAGAAGTTCAGGAACTTGGTAAAAAGTTATCAGGTGAAGGAAAAATTGTTTATCGTAAGCCAGCCATGATTGCAGTTTGGCACGGTGAAAAAATTCTTGTTACAGGTACTGCAGAGCAGCTTTCCAAAATTACTGGGCTAAGCAAGCAAACCATTCGGACTAAAGCTAAAGAAATGCGTGTGGACTCAAAAGGAAGAAAATTTAAATATTACACGGAGGAAACAAAATGAATGAACTAATGAATAAAGTTGAAGAGTGGGCAAAAGATAAAGGATTAGATCAAGCTGATCCAAAAGCACAATTTTTGAAAGTTGCGGAAGAATTCGGAGAAATTGCATCTGCGATGGCAAGAAGTAACGATGAGTTGTTTAAAGACAGTGTGGGAGATGTCATTGTCACTCTGATCATTCTTTCGATGCAAAAAGGAACAAATGTACAAGAATGTTTGGAACTAGCATATAACGAAATCAAAGGTCGCACAGGAAAGATGGTTGATGGTGTATTTGTTAAATCAGAGGACTTGGAGGACAGCAAATGATACCGAAATTTAGAGTGTGGGAACCAGATACTGAATTTATGAACGATCAAGTTCGAGTGACTAGTAACCGTTTCGGAAGTGATGAGGTTTGGGTTGAGGCTACTGAAGCTTTTGGATGGAAAGAAGTAGATAAAAAATATCTCATGCAATCCACAGGATTGAAAGACAAAAACGGCGTTGAGATTTTTTAAGGGGATATATTCAAAGAGGGTTACGGCAAATATCTCGTTGTGCGGGATGTCAAGAATGCCAGATTTGCTTTGAAGTACGTTCATTGTTTTGAGGAGATTTTCTACCTTGGCATGGGAAATATTGAGGGAATGAATTTAATCGGAAATATATACGAGAATCCTAACTTATTGGAGGCGGAGTGAGTGAAAACTTATGCTGTAGACTTTGCTTACTACGAGTGGGATCAACTGATTTATACGATCAAATGGATTCATTGTAACTCTTCTGAAAAAGCAGTAGATATTTTAGAAAAACGGTATGGCAATATTC